>ERZ772977.266-NODE-266-length-40493-cov-4.701840_pt1 | contig 40493 bp, 42 predicted proteins | sample MGYA00511131_ERZ772977 | MGnify/ENA primary metagenome ERZ772977 (study PRJEB29015, sample SAMEA2737935) | human oral metagenome | biome: human oral; feature: human-associated habitat; material: dental | place: China | collected 2151 ...
CACCCGTGGGGTGGCTGCCCGGCGGCGTCGTGGTCCCTCACACGAGTCCGAATGCCTGCATGGCGTTCGCGACTTTGATGAAACCGGTGATGTTGGCGCCGACCACGTAGTCACCGGGGACGCCGTACTCCTCGGCGGTGGCGGCGCACATGTCGTGAATGTTGCGCATGATGCCGGTCAGGCGTTCCTCGGTGTACTCGAAGCTCCACGAATCGCGCATGGCGTTCTGCTGCATCTCCAGGCCCGAGGTGGCAACACCGCCGGCGTTCGCCGCCTTGCCCGGGGCGAACAACACCCCGGCGTCCTGGAAGGCGCGGATGCCCTCGGGGGTGGTGGGCATGTTGGCGCCCTCGACCACGGCCTTGACGCCGCTGCGGATCAGAGTGGCGGCGTGTTCCCCGTTCAGCTCATTCTGGGTCGCGCAGGGCAGGGCGACGTCCACGGGCACGTCCCAGATCGAACCACCCTTGCCCAGTTCGGCACTGTCGCGGCGGGACGCGTAATCGGCGATGCGGCCGCGTTCCACTTCCTTGACCTGCTTCAGCAGCCCGACGTCGATGCCCGCCTCGTCCACGACATAGCCGGAGGAGTCAGAACAGGTGACGACCTTCCCGCCGAGCTGCTGGGCTTTCTCGATCGCGTAAATGGCCACGTTCCCGGAACCCGAGACCGCGACACGCTTGCCGTCGAAGGCGTCGCCGCGGGTCTTCAGCATCTCCTCCGCGAATGCCACGACGCCGTAACCGGTGGCCTCGGTGCGAACCAACGACCCTCCCCAGTCGAGCCCCTTACCGGTCAGCACACCGGACTCGTAGCGGTTGGTGATCCGCTTGTACTGGCCGAACATGTAGCCAATCTCGCGACCACCGACGCCGATGTCACCGGCGGGCACGTCGGTGTACTCACCCAGGTGACGGTACAGCTCGGTCATGAAGGACTGGCAGAAACGCATCACCTCGGCATCGGACCTGCCGTGCGGGTTGAAATCGGAACCGCCCTTGCCCCCACCGATGGGCAGACCGGTCAGAGAATTCTTGAAGATCTGCTCGAATCCCAGGAATTTGATGATGCCCAGATAGACAGAGGGGTGGAAACGCAGACCTCCCTTGTAGGGGCCGAGAGCCGAGTTGAACTCGACGCGGAAGCCACGGTTGACCTGCACCGTTCCCCGATCGTCCACCCAGGGAACACGGAAGATGATCTGGCGCTCGGGCTCGCAGATGCGTTCCAGGATCTTGTCCTCGAGGTAGCCCGGGTTCTTCTTGATGACGGGTTCGAGGCTCTCGAAGACCTCCCGGACGGCCTGGTGGAACTCGGCCTCACCGGGGTTACGGGCAACCACGGACTCGAAGATGGACTGCAGTTGCTGATCCATTCGGACTCCTCGCTAGTTCGGTTTTCAGATTTTGACCTGCTGAAGCCTAGCCACGGTTTGTGAACACGACGTTTCAGCCCAGAAACAGTCTCACGCCCCGGTGGTCTCGCGTGCCGCGAGCTGCCCGCAGGCCCCGTCGATCTCGGAACCACGGGTGTCCCGCAGCGTCACGGGGACCCCACGTCCTTGGAGCGTGGCCATGAAGGCAGCCTCATCCTCGGGTCTGGAGGCCGTCCAGCGCGATCCAGGGGTCGGGTTGAGGGGGATCAGGTTGACGTGCACCCATCCCCAGTCGCCACGCCGTTTCAGGACGTCCGCGAGCAGGTTCGCGCGGGAGACGGAGTCGTTGATGTCACGCATCAGGGCGTACTCGATGCTGACCCGGCGTCTGGTGACCCGGGCGTATTCCCAGGCGGCGTCGACCACCTCGGCGACGCTCCACCGGTTGTTCACCGGGACGATCTCGTTGCGCAGATCGTCGTCGGGGGCGTGCAGGGATACCGCGAGGGTCACGGGAAATCCCTCCCCAGCCAGGCGTGCGATCTGCGGCACCAGCCCGACTGTGGAAACTGTGATGCCCCGGGCGCTCATTCCGAAACCTCCGGGAACGGGAGCGACGAGAGTACGGATGGTTCCCAGAACCGCCTTGTAGTTGGCCAGCGGCTCCCCCATCCCCATGAAGACGACGTTGTTGAGCCGACCGGTGACTCCCGGAACCTCGCCAGCGGCCAGCATCCGGTTGGCGGCGAAGGCCTGGATGGTGATCTCGGCCCGCGACAGGTTGCGTTTCAGCCCACCTTGCCCGGTTGCGCAGAAAGGGCAGGCCATTCCGCAGCCCGCCTGGGAGCTGATGCACAGGGTGGAGCGGTTCGGGTAGCGCATGAGCACGGATTCCAGGAGGGAGTCGTCGTGCAACCGCCACAGGGTCTTGACGGTGCGTCCCCGGTCGGCGGTCAGCCTGCGCACCTGGGTGAGCAGGGGTGGGAAGAGCTGCTCGTCCAGGTCCTCCCGGATCGCCGCGGGCAGGTCCGTCCAGGTCGTGACCTCGTCGCTGAGGCCGTCGAAGACGTGGCGGGAGATCTGGTCGGCCCGGAATGCGGGCAGACCGAAGGACTCCATGGCGGCGCGACGCTCGGGCACGTCGAAGTCGAGCCAGTGCTTCGGGGCCCTGCCGCGGGCGGGCGCGTCGAAGACCAGCGGAAGATGAGTCGGCACGTCAACCCCCCAGACCCAGCTTCAGGACGAGCCAGCCCACCGGCATCGCCACCAACATCGAGTCCAGGCGATCCATGAACCCACCATGTCCTGGAAGAAAATTGGACATGTCCTTCAATCCTGCGTCCCGTTTGATCAAGGATTCGACGAGATCACCCAGCGTCGCGGCGGGTGCGACGCACAACCCCAGGATCAGGCCCAGCTCCCAGGACGCGTTGAGACACCAGACCGCTGCCACCGCCCCGATGATCGCGGATGTGATGATGGAACCCGCGAACCCTTCCCACGTCTTGGATGGCGAGATGTGAGGCGCCATCTTGTGCCTTCCCAGCATGCTTCCGACGGCGTAGGCACCGGTGTCGGAGGCCACCACACACACCACCACCGCGATGATCCGCCGGGTGCCGCCGGGCTCGGCCATCATCAACGGGATGAAGACCCCCATCAACGGAATGTAGGCAATGATCAACGCACTGGCGGCGATGTCGCGGATGAAACCGTCCCGGGCCAGCAACAGCCGCGCCACCAGGCAGGCGACCACCGTCCCACAGACGCAGATCACAGCGAAGGTGGTGGGAGGCAGCCCCACGTTCCATCGAAACATCGCGTAGGCACCGAGAACGCTCACCAAGGTGCCCGCGACTATGGTTTTCACCTGCGCGTGCATGCCTTTGCGCAACAGCGCCCCGTGGATCTCGACGACCGCCAGGCTCAGGGAGACGGCGGAGACCAGAACGAAAAACCAAGGAGCCCACAGCAATCCGACGGCCAGCGCCGCAAGGAGAACGAGGCCGACGCCGATGGCCATCGGAAGATCCCGGCCGGCCTTCGGTATCGGCATTGCCTGGGCTGGCTCCTGGTTGGGCATCAGACCTCGCTGAGTTCGGCTTCCTTGTTCTTGAGCAGCTCGTCGATCGCCTCCACGTACTTCCTGGTGGTGACGTCCATGGCCTTCTCGGCGCGAACCAGCTCGTCCTCACTGATCTCGGATTTCTTCTCAAATTTTTTCAGCGCGTCAATGGCGTGACGGCGGATGTTGCGCACGGCAATACGGGCGTCCTCCGCCTTGGCCCTGGCGAGCTTGATGTACTCTTTGCGGCGCTCCTCCGTGAGCTGCGGCATGACGACCCGGATGGAGTTTCCGTCGTTGCTCGGGTTGACCCCGAGATCAGCCTCCCGGATGACCTTCTCGATGGCAGCGATGGCGCTGCGGTCGAAGGGGGTGATCAGCATGGTCCGGGGGTCGGGCGAGTTGAACGTCGCAAGCTGCTGCAGCGGCGTCGGCGCCCCGTAGTAGTCCGCGTTGAGCCGGTTGAACATGGCAGGGTGGGCCCGGCCCGTACGAACGGTCGACAGATCCTCGCGGGCATGGTCCACCGCCTGCTGCATCTTGGACTGGGTTTCCTTTTCGACGTCGGCGATCATTGCCGCTCTCCTTTACCTAATGGGTTGTCAGCGGGAAACGAACGTCCCGATGGGTTCGCCCTGCACGACGCGGCCGATGTTGCCTCGCTCGGACAGGTTGAAGAAAATGATGTTGAGGGCGTTGTCGCGGGCCAGCGCGATGGCGGTGGCGTCGGCGACCTTGAGATCCCGGGACAGGAACTCGTCGTGGGTCAGGCGTTCGTAACGTCTCGCCTCCGGGTTGGTGCGCGGATCCGAATCGTAGACTCCGTCCACTCCCTGTTTGCCCATGAGCAGCACCTCGGCACCAATCTCGAGGGCACGCTGGGCGGCAACGGTGTCGGTGGAGAAATAGGGCATTCCAGAACCGGCCCCGAAGATGACCAGGCGGCCCTTCTCGAGGTGGCGTTCCGCGCGACGCGGGATGTAGGGTTCGGCCACCTGGGCCATGTTGATAGCCGACTGGACCCGGGTGTGGACTCCCTCTTTCTCCAGGAAGTCCTGCAGGGCTATGGCGTTCATGACAGTGCCGAGCATTCCCATGTAGTCGGCCCGGTCCCGGGCCATGCCGTTGTTGCTCAGTTCGGCTCCGCGGAAGTAGTTGCCGCCGCCCACCACCACGGCCACCTGGGCGCCCCCGGAGACCACCGCGGCTATCTCCTTGGCAATGCTGGATATGACTACGGGATCGACCCCCAGTTTCCCTCCGCCGAAGACCTCTCCCGAGAGTTTCAGCAGCACGCGCTGGTATGGCTTGTTCATGGGGTCTGCCTTCCTGGTGGGTGACGCGTCACGGCACACAATATCGTCCCAAGCGAAACGAGCGCGCCCCCAAAGGGACACGCTCGTTTCGCTTGGTCCGGATCAGGCACCCACGGCCAGGCGTGCGAAGCGCTTGATCTCGACCCCGGCGGCTTCGAGGACGTCACCGACGGTCTTCTTGTCCTCCCAGACAGCAGGCTGGTCCAGCAGCACGACGTCCTTGTAGAACCCGCCGAGACGCCCCTCGACGATGCGCGGGATCGCACCCTCGGGTTTGCCCTCCTCACGGGCGGTGGCCTCGGCGATGCGGCGTTCGTTGTCCACCACATCGGCGGGAACCTCGTCGCGGGAGACGTAGACCGGGCTCATGGCTGCGATGTGCATCGCGACCTGGTGGACGAGGGCCTCGTCACCACCGGTGTACTCGACCAGGACACCGACCTGGGGCGGCAGGTCGGAGGCGCGACGGTGCAGGTACAGGTGGGTGTCGCCGTCGTAGTTGGCCACGTTGACCAGCGACAGGTTCTCGCCGATCGTGGCGGCCAGCGACTGCACGGCATCCTGGACGGTGGCAGAACCCAGCTGAGCGGCCTTTGCGGCCTCGAGGTCCTTGGCGCCGGAGGTGGCGACTGCCTCGACGATCTGATTGCCCAGCCCGACGAACTCGGCGTTCTTGGCCACGAAGTCGGTCTCGGCGGCGAACTGGATGAGGACGCCGTCCCTGCCCGCGACGATGCCGTTGGTGGCCTCGCGGTCGGTGCGCTTGGCGGCTTTGGCGAGCCCGGAGATGCGAAGCAGTTCGATGGCTTTCTCGTAGTCGCCCTCGGCCTCGGTGAGGGCCTTCTTGGCGTCCATCATTCCCGCGCCGGTGGCGTCGCGCAGCTTCTTGACGTCAGCAGCAGTGATTGCCATGTCAGTTTCCCGTCTTGTCTTGTGAAATTACGTCGGACTCGGTCTTGGCAGGGGTCTCGGCGGTTTCCGGCGTCTCCGCGGCGGCGTTGTCGCCCTGGGCCAGGAGCTCACGCTCCCAGTCGGGCATGGGCTCGGCCTCGGCCTCCTCGCCGCTGCGGCCGGAGGAACGCTGGATCAGGCCCTCGGCGACGGCGTCGGCGATAATGCGGGTCAGCAGGGCGACCGACCGGATGGCGTCGTCGTTGCCGGGGACCGCGTAGTCGACCTCGTCGGGATCGCAGTTGGTGTCGAGGATCCCGATGATGGGGATGCGCAGTTTGCGGGCTTCGTCGACTGCGAGGTGTTCCTTCTTGGTGTCGACCACCCAGACGGCCTGCGGGGTGCGGACCATGTCGCGGATGCCGCCGAGGGTCTTGCTCAACTTGTTCTTCTCACGCTCGAGGTGCAGCAGTTCCTTCTTGGTCAGGCCGCTGCTGGCGGAGTCCGTCAGATCCATGCCCTCGAGTTCCTTGAGGCGCTGGATCCGTTTGGTGACGGTGTGGAAGTTGGTGAGCATGCCACCCAGCCAGCGCTGGTTGACATACGGCATGCCGACCCGGGTGGCCTGCTCGGCGATGGCCTCCTGGGCCTGCTTCTTGGTTCCGACGAAGAGTACCTGCCCGCCGCGGGCGACGGTGGACTTGACGAACGAGAAGGCGCTGTCGATGTAGCTGAGCGACAGCTGGAGGTCGATGATGTAGATCCCGTTGCGTTCGGCGAAGATGAAACGCTTCATCTTCGGGTTCCAACGGCGAGTCTGGTGCCCGAAGTGGACACCGGACTCGAGGAGCTGACGGGTGGTCACGACGGCCATGGCCGTTCCTTTCGCGGCGGGCGCGCCAACGCCCGCACTTGTCAATGGCGAGCGGAGCTCGCGCTGGTGGTTGTTATCGGACCCGCTGGGCCCTTTCCTGATGCGCCCGGCGGCGGCACCCGTGACGCGGAATCCCGGGACCACACCACCGCCGACGGTTCCCGTTGCGGCGCATGCGACGTCAATCGGACAGACCGATTGCGCGGCCAATCCTAGGCCCCTGAACGTAAGGTTTTCAACTGATGCGTAAGGTTTTCAACACCGGGGACGAACTTCCCCGATCCCAGAGGCCGCCACGCTCCGCTACCCACAGTGAAAGGCATGAGGAAGGCACTGCTCCCACTGATCCTTCTGGCGTTGATCCTGTTCCCCGCGGTGGCGAACGCGGATACGGGGCTGGTTCTCTCGGCCCCCGTGCCGGGCGCGCTGCTGCGCCCCTTCGATGGCGGCACATCCCCTTATTCCGCCGGGCACCGTGGTGTGGATCTGGCCGCCGACCAAGGAGCGGAGGTACGTTCCGCAGCGGTCGGGACGATCTATTTCAACGGGGAGGTCGCGGGTCGCCCCTCGGTCTCCGTCGATCACGGCAACGGGTTGCGCACCACCTACACCCCCGTCGCCGGATCGCTGCCCGAAGGAACCCAGGTCAGGGCGGGTGAGGTGATCGGACACCTGGCGGGACCGCCGCACTGCGATCCCCGGTATTGCCTGCACTGGGGTCTGACGGATGGCACCATCTACCACGACCCGATGCTCTACCTGAAGTCCCCGCCCATTCGTTTGCTGCCGCACGGCACAACCCCACCGCCCGTCACCTGGCTTCCGCCCGCCCATGTCCCGGGGCCGGCGCCCGAACCCGGTTCCCTTCCGGTTGCCGGCCCCATCACCAGCCCGTTCGGGATGCGGGTGCATCCGGTCACCGGGACCCTGAAACTCCATGACGGGGCGGATATCGGGGCGGCCTGCGGTACCGCGATCCACCTGCCCTGGGCCGGGACGGTGGTCTCCGCCGGTTATGACGGCGGCTACGGCTATCGGGTGGTGGTGGAGCACTCCGGGATCCGCACCGGATACGCCCACATGCCGGGAATCGAGGTCACGGCGGGCCGGGTCCTAGAGGCAGGAGCCGTGGTGGGTCACGTCGGCAGCACGGGCTACTCCACGGGCTGTCACCTGCACTGGATGGCCTGGCGGAACGGCCAGGTCATCGATCCCCTCACCCTGGTTCACTGATTCCCTCATGCCCGGGGATGGGCCTGTTGGAAGGCCGCCCGGAGTCTCTCGTTCGTGACGTGGGTGTACCGCTGAGTGGTCGCCACGGAGGCGTGCCCCAACAGTTCCTGAACACTGCGCAGATCCGCCCCCCCGGCCAGCAGGTGAGTGGCCATGGCGTGCCGCAACGCGTGAGGGCCGACGGATGCGCCACCCGCCGCCGTTGCGGCATGGACCACGCGGCGGGCGACCCGGGGGTCGAGACCGCCGCCCCGGGCGCCGAGGAACAACCGGGGCGGGCTGTCCGGCCCCGCCACACGGTCCCGAACCGCCAACCACGCGTCGAGGGCGCACCGGGCCGGAGCACCCATGGGAACGGTGCGTTCCTTGTCGCCCTTGCCCAGCACCCGCACCGTCGAGTTCTCGAAATCCACGTCGCGCAATCCCAGACCGCAGGCCTCCGAGATGCGCAGTCCACTGGCGTAGAGCAGCTCGACCAGGGCCATGTCGCGCAGCGCGATCGGATCACCGTCGGCGGCGGCCGAGGCCAGGGATGCGATGGCATCACCCACCTGGGTCTCGGTTGGCACCTCGGGTAGGGTGCGTGGCCGCCGGGGGGCGCGCAACCGGGTCGCCGGATCCGAGGCAATGAAACCCTCCCGGTGCGCCCATGCGAAGAAACCCCGGGCGCAGGAGACACGGCGCTGCAGGGTCGCGGGCTCGGTCCCGGAGTCGGCCTGATCGGCGAGCCAGGAACGCAGGTGCGCGAGGGTGACCCGGCCGGGCGGAACCCGCGCCGCCGAGGCCAGCCCGGTCAGGTCCGCCTGGTAGGCACGAATGGTGTTCTGGGACAGGCCGCGCTCGGTCTCCAGGTGGCTCCGGTATTCGGCGGTCAGTGCACCCCAGGGTCCTTTCATGGCGTCCAGTGTGGCAGCGGGCATACTGTTGCCCTGCACGACGAACCGGAGAACAGGAAGATCGATGTCCGAGGACCTCACCACCGGCGGCCGCATCCGTCCCATCACGCGCTGGGGCACCCCCGTGATGCACGAGACCACCAGGCCCGTCACCGACTTCGGGGACGAGCTGCACGAGCTCGTCCGCGACATGTTCGCCACGATGCGGGCCGCCGAGGGGGTCGGTCTGGCTGCCACCCAGGTGGGGATCGGGGTTTCCGTTTTCATTTACGAGTGCCCGGACGCCGATGAACACGTCCAGCGCGGGGTGGTCTGCAATCCGGTGGTGGAGCTTCCCAGAGGCAAGGACCGTAACCTCGACGTCACCGAGGAGGGTTGCCTGTCGTGGCCCGGCGGCTACTCCGGGGTTCCCCGTCCCGACAGGGCCATCTGCCGGGGCCAGGACGCCTACGGCAAGGAGATAGAGCTGCTCGGAACGGGGCTGCTGGCCCGTTGTTTCCAGCACGAGACCGACCATCTGAACGGCACCGTTTTCGGGGATCGCCTATCGGATCGTTCCCGTCGGAAACTGGATGCCCAGGTGGCTGATCTGGCGTGGCGTTACCCCGAGGACTGGCCGGTCTCCCCCAAGCGGGATTCCGCGCCGCGTCCCGGTGAGGGGTGAGCCGGACCGTCGAAACTCGCCATCCGGGATGCGATGCGCGTTTCGCCACGGTCGGCTGAGAGAATCATCGCCGGTGGGTGGGCCACGGTGGTATGGCTCCGCGTCGAAAGCGAACTATGTCGGTCAAGCACCTCACGTCAAAAGGTTCGGCCTGCAAGGGCGACCCCGGCACGGGTGATGGCCAGGGAAACTGCAACCAGACGCGCTGTGGCGAGCCTACGGCTCGGGAGCCCCCGGAAACCTCATCGCCGGCCCCGCCGAGCCCCGCACCGTCAAGAATCGCCCTCCGTCCCGGCCTTCCGAAAACCAGCGGCTGATCACAGCCGCAGCCAGTGGGCGAGGATGGCTGCGGCGGTGGCCACGTTCAGCGAATCAACCCCCGCCGCCATCTCGATCCCGAGACGGACATCCGAGGCGTCCAGCCAGTCGGCGCTGAGCCCATGCCCCTCGGAGCCGAGCAGCAGCGCCAGTTTCTCCGGGGCCCGGTAACCGGTCAGTGGTGTGGCCCCCGGCGAAAGGGTGGTGGCGGCGACCTCGAACCCGGCCGCCCGGAACCGGGCCAGGTCCGTGACGGAATCGGTCATGCGCCGCCACCCGACCTGGAAGCAGGTTCCCATGGAGGCCTTGATGGCCCGCCTGTAGAGGGGGTCCGCACCGCCCGGGGAGATCACCACGGCATCCCACCCGAGGGCAGCGGCGACGCGGATGATGGATCCGACGTTTGCATGGTCGACGAGGTCCTCACACACCAGGACGCGACGAGCGCCGAGGATGACCTCCCACGGCGTCTCATCGGGTCGTTCGAAGCTTGCGAGGGCCCCGCGGTGCACGTGGAAGCCGCTCACCCGCTCGATCAGCCGGTCATCCGCGACCAGGCACGGGACATCGGGCCAGGCCGCGAGCACATCCCCCAGACCGGGCAGCCATTTAGCCGCCAGCAGGAAAGACCTGGGACGGCATCCGACCGCGGCTGCCCGCCGGATGATCTTGTCGCCCTCCGCGATGAAGATTCCCCGTTCCGCTTCCATGCTGCGCCGTAGCTGCGAGTCCCGTAACGAAACGTAGTCACCCATCCGAGGATCGTTGGGGTCGGTGATATCGAGGCGCATGCCCGCGAGAGTAATGGGTGACCTCGCCGGAGGGGCCGCCCCACTCAAGAAACGGATGCACTCACCGCGTTCACGAGCCATGAAAGTTCACCTCGCAACAATGGATCGGTGTCCGGGTTTCTCATCAGCACTTGGCTGAAGGGGCCCAGGTGCACGCGGCGAACGGGCATTTTCCACCCACTGCTGGGCGTTGGATCCTCTTGACGAACTACTCTCGAAACGTGGTCCGAAAAATCCTGGCATCGGCGCTGGCCTTGGTCTCCCTGCTGTCGCTGGTCCACCTGGGCCGCGCCACCCTGCCCGGGCTGCGCGGCCCGGAGGTGGTCGCCTCCCAGCTCTCCTGGCTGGCCGGGAAGGCGCCATCGGCCGCATCCGAGATGCAAGCGCTGTTTCCCGAGGGCGAGTTCTTCACCTGGGCTTTGACCGGCCTGGCGGCCGGGAACCTGGCTCGTTCGGGTCGCGATCCCCAAAGCCACCTCGCGCTCCTGGAACGGGTCATCGCCGAGACCGGAAACCCGGTGGTCGCCGGTCGTTTCGGAACCAACGATCTGCTGCCGCACGGGACCTTCTACCACGGGTGGCGGCTGCTCCTGCTGGTGGACCGTGCCGCCTTGACCGGGGATGCGGCGCAGCTGGCCGAGGTCTCCTCCGAGGCCCGGGCCATCGCGGGGGCCCTTGATGAGAATCCCCTGCCGTCGTCCTATCCCGGTTCGGCGTGGCCCTGTGACGTCGTCGTGGCGCTCGCCGCCGTGCACCGGGCCAGCCGGATCGTCGAGGTTCCCGGACTGGCCGGCGTCACGAAACGGTGGTTCGAGGCGATGGAGGCGTACCGGGATCCGAGCAACGGGCTGCTGGTTCACCAGCGCGGGGAGTCCCGGGCACGCGGCGCATCGCAGTCGCTCATCCAGGTGTTCCTGCCCGACATCGACCCGGACCGGGCCTCCCGCGAATGGGAGATCTACAAGCAGACTTTCTTGTCCCCGACACTGGGGCTGATGGGGATCCGGGAACACGCGCACGGCGTGGACACCCCCGGGGACGTGGATTCCGGCCCGCTCGTCAACGGGGTCTCGGCGAGCGCCTCCGCGGTGACGCTGGCAGCTGCCCGCCGCCACGGGGACGTCGAACTCGCCACGGTCCTGGACCGGGAGGCCGACCTGCTCGGCATGCCGCTGCCGGCCGGCCCGGGAACGGCCTTCGCCCTCGGGTTCCTACCCGTCGGGGATGCCTTCGTCGCATGGGCACGTTCAGTCCCACTCGGGGAGGCCAGCGATGATCCCACTCCTCAGCCCTGGTGGTGGCTCATGTGGCTGACAGCCCTCCTTCCCGGCGCCGCTGGAGGAGCTCTGTGGTTCGGGAAGAAGAGGTCCCGCGGGAAGCCGTCCCCGCCATGATCGACTTGCCTTCCCGGCGGAAAGGCTTCGTGGAAGAACTGTAGGCTCGGATCTCGTGTGGTCGAAGATGAAGGACCCGTTCCTGCTCTACATCCTGTTCTCCGCTCTAGTCGGGTTCCTACTACCGACCTCCGGAACGGCCACCGATGTCCTCGACTGGGCGACGAAGGTTGCGATCTTCCTGCTGTTCCTCGGCTACGGGGCTCGCCTGTCGACGGCCGAGGCGTGGGCCGGCCTGAAGCACTGGCGGCTTCACCTGACGATCTTCGCCTGTACCTTCGTGGTGTTCCCGCTCATCGGTCTGGGTCTGCTGCACCTGCCCTGGTACTCCCCCGGCCTGGCGCTGGGGCTGGCCTTCCTGACACTGGTGCCGTCCACGGTGCAGTCGTCGATCACGTTCACGTCCATAGCCGGCGGCAACATCGCGGGGGCCATCGTCTCGGCCACCACCTCGAACCTGCTCGGGGTGGTCCTGACGCCGTTGCTGATGATGGCGCTACTGCCCACCACGGGCACCGCCCCCATCGGGTGGGGTTCCTTCGGCGCCGTGATGGTCCAGTTGTTGCTGCCCTTCATCCTCGGGCAGTTCTCACGCCCCTGGACCGCGGACTTCATGGCGCGCAACCGCAAGAACCTCAAGTGGCTGGACCAGGGCGTGATCTGCCTGGTGGTCTATGGCGCCTTCGGGGACCTCCGCCGCAACGGCATCACCGCAACCGGCACAGAGCTGCTGATCATGCTGGCACTGTGTCTTGTAACCCTGGCGTTCATGCTGTGTTTCACCCGGCAGTTGGCCCGAACCCTCGGGTTCGGCCGCGCCGACGAGATCGCCATCGTCTTCTGCGGCACGAAGAAGTCATTGGCAACGGGGGTGCCGATGGCGACGGTACTGTTCGCGGGCCAGACCATGGGGCTGATCGTCCTCCCCCTGATGGTCTTCCACACCCTCCAACTCATAGCCTGCACCATCATCGCGCAGCGCTACGCGGCAACCGATGGCGCGGAGAAGCGGCCACGGGACCAGGATTCCTGACCGTGAAACGACCGCACCGGTCAGCCCGTGATGATCCTGAACACAATGGCCATGACGATGGCGTTGTAGAAGAAGGACAACACCGAATGCACCGTCCTCATCCAACGCAGCCGACGTGAGGGGACGGTCGCATCGAAGATCGCGAAGGTTGTTCCCAGGGCCCATGAAGGCCGGACTGGTGTCCCCGCCCAGAATCGCCCCCGGCATCAACAGAACCAGGAACAACTCCGCCAGGAGACCGATTGCGCTCGAACGCGTCACGGGGCGCTGTCTGCCGCATCGCGACCTTCGGATGCCCGGCGAATGCGGCGCCCGCCCTCCTTCCCGGAGGGCGGGCGCCGCATTCATCGATCCAGCCGGGAACCTCCCTCAGTGGTATCCCGGCGTCACAGCCTCACTCGTCGGCGGCGCTCGGGTGGGTCATGTCGGCGGGAACCACCCATTGGTTGAACTGCTCGTCGGTCAGGAAGCCCAGCTCCAGGGCCGACTCGCGAAGCGACAGCCCCTTGTGGTGGGCGTTCTTGGCGATCTTCGACGCCTTGTCGTAGCCGATGTGCCGGTTGAGGGCGGTCACCTGCATCAGGTTGGTGTCCAGGTTGGCCTGGATCCGTTCCTCGTTCGGTTCGATGCCATAGGCGCAGTTGGAGTCGAAGGAGACGCAGGCGTCGCCGAGCAGCTGGATGGACTCGAGCACGCACCATGCCATGACCGGCTTGAACACGTTGAGCTGGAAATTGCCCTGGGAGCCTGCGAAACCGACGGTGGCGTCGTTGCCGAAGACCTTCGTCGCCACCATCGTCATGGCCTCGCACTGGGTGGGGTTCACCTTGCCGGGCATGATGGAGGATCCGGGTTCGTTCTCCGGGATGAGCAGCTCGCCGATGCCGTTGCGGGGTCCGGATGCGTACCAGCGCACGTCGTTGGCGATCTTCATCAAGGCATCACCCAGGACCCGCAGCGCACCGGAGACCAGCACCAGCGCGTCGTGGGCGCCCAGCGCCGCGAAGAGGTTGGCGGCCTGCTTGAACTCGATGCCGGTCTCCTCCGAGATCTTCTCGGCGGTGAGCGCCCCGAACCTGGGATGGGCGTTCAGGCCGGTGCCGACGGCGGTGCCGCCGATCGCCAGTTCACGGGCACGCGAGTCGGCGTACTCGATGCCTTCCAGGGCGAAGTCGATCTGGGCCACCCAGCCGGAGAACACCTGGCCGAGGCGGATCGGGGTGGCGTCCTGCAGGTGGGTGCGCCCGACCATGATCACGTCGTCGTACTGCTTGGCCTTCGCGTCCAGGGTGTCGCGCAGTTTCCGGACCCGCGGATACATGGCCGCCAGCTCATTGACCACGGCGATGTGCATGGCCGTCGGGAAGGTGTCGTTGGACGACTGGCCGCGGTTGACGTGGTCGTTGGGATGGACGGGGGTCTTGGTGCCGAGTTCGCCTCCGGCCAGCTCGATGGCGCGGTTGGAGATGACCTCGTTGACGTTCATGTTGGACTGGGTGCCGGACCCGGTCTGGAACACCACCAGCGGGAAGTGGTCATCCAGTTTGCCCTCGATGACCTCGTCGCCGGCCTTGGCGATGAGATCGGCGATGTCGCGCGGAAGCTCTCCGAGCTCCGCGTTCGCCAGCGCCGCGGACTTCTTCAGGATGCCGAGCGCCTTGACCATCGGCCGACCCCACACGAAGGTCTCGCGCCCGATGTCGAAATTGTGAAGCGACCTCTCGGTCTGGGCACCCCAGTACCGGTCGGAGGCCACCTCAATGGTGCCCATCGAGTCGGATTCGGTGCGGGTGTTCGGTGTTGCCATTGGAACTCCTTTGCTCTGTCGCCAACGCCTCCAAGGTTATCGTCAACGAACCGGCATCGGGCCAGCGGGTGTTGCACACGTCTCCCGCTCTGCCGTTCTCAGCCCCGGGACGCGGGGCGGGAACGGGCACTCCATCTGCCGTCATCGGTGCGGGCGACCACCAGGTCCATTCCGAATGTGGCACTCAGGTTGGCGTCGGTGAGCGTTTCCTCCAAGGGCCCGGCGGCAGTCACCCGTCCCCCGGAGAGCAGCAGGCAGTGGGTGACACCATCGGGGATCTCCTCGACGTGGTGGGTCACCAGGACGCTGGCCGGGGAGCCGGGGTCTTGGAAGAGCTCGGTCAGGGTGCTAACGAGAGCCTCGCGGCCAGCCAGGTCGAGCCCGCCGGCGGGCTCGTCGAGGAGCAGCAGCTCCGGGTCGGTCATCAGCGCCCGGGCGATCTGCACGCGTTTGCGCTCCCCCTCGCTGAGAGTCCCGAAGGTGCGATCCGCCAGGTGATCCACGTAGAGGGAGTAGAGCAGGCCGCGGGCACGTCCCTCGTCGCCGCTGTCGTACTCCTCGCGCCAGCGCCCTATCACTGCCCAGGCGGCCGAGATCACCACGTCGAGGACCCGTTCCCCGGCGGGAATGCGTTCAGCCAGAGAGGAGGACGTCAACCCGATGCGGGGCCGCAGCTCGAACACGTCCACCCGGCCCAGCACCTCGTCAAGCAGACGAACCGTACCGGAGGTCGGGAACAGGTTCGCGGAAAGCATGGACAACAGGGTGGTCTTGCCTGCCCCGTTGGGACCCAGCAGCACCCAGCGCTCGTCCTCTCCGATATTCAGGTTCACCGAATCCAACAGATTCGAGTTCCCACGCCTGACCGTCACATCTTCGAGCGCTGCCACCACTGCCATGCGGCCAACGTTACCCGTACCGGGGGTTTCGCGGGCAAGAACCTCGAATCCACCCGCGAAACCCTCCGGGTCCTGTCAGGCTCCGGTGGAGTGGAGGCCGCCGTCGACGTGGATCACCTCGCCGGTGGTGGCGGGGAACCAGTCGGACAGCAACGCCACGACGGCCTTCGCTGTGGCCGTGGTGTCGACGGGGTCCCATCCGAGGGGTGCCCGCTGTCCCCAGATGTCGTTGAACTCCTCGGCCCCGGGAATGGCCTTCTTCGCGATGGTGTCGATGGGCCCAGCAGCGACCAGGTTGGACCGGATGCCCTCGGAGCCCAGGTAACGGGCCAGGTAACGGCTGGCCGATTCGAGCCCGGCCTTGGCCACCCCCATCCAGTCGTAGTGCGGCCAGGTGACCCGGGCGTCGAAGGTGAGGCCGACGATGGAGGACCCGGCGTGCAGCAGCTCCCGGCAGGCCACCGCAAGCGACACGTAGGAGTAGGTGGAGGTGTTCAGGGAAATCCCGACGTCCTTCCACTCGGTGTTCAGGAAGGCCCCGCCGAGGGCCCGCTCGGGATTGGCGAAGGCGATGGAGTGGACGATGCCGTCCAGGCGGTCGCCGAAGTGTTCACGAAGCTGCCCGGGCAACGCCGCGAGGTGTTCGGGATCGGTGACGTCGAGTTCCAGAACGGGCGGAACGGTCGCGAGCCGCCCAACGACGCGCCGCGTCAGTCCGACGGCCCGTCCGAGGTTGCTGACGACCACCTTCGCGCCCTCAGCCTGCGCGATCTCGGCGACGCGGTAGGCGATGGATGTGTCCATGGTCACTCCGGTGACCAGGATGTTCTTGCCTTCGAGGATTCCCATGTAGATGCTCCTTGGTTTTTCTCAGTGCCCCATTCCGAGGCCGCCGTCGACCGGGATGACGGCGCCCGATACATATCCTGCCCCAACGAGGAACAACGCCGCACCCGCGACGTCCTCGGCCCGCCCGAGGCGTGCTGCCGGGATTCGTTCCCGGTAGCCCTCGACGACCTTCTCGTCCAGTGCCGCAGTCATGTCTGTCTCGATGAACCCGGGAGTGATCACGTTGGCGGTGATGTTCCTGCCTCCCAGTTCGCGGGTGAGGCTGCGGGCCATGCCGATCAGCGCCGACTTGGAGGCCGCGTAGTTGACCTGCCCGGGCGATCCGAGCAACCCGACCACCGAGGAGATCAGGATGATTCTCCCGAACCGAGCGCGGGTCATGGGGCGGACCGCCCGCCGCACCACGCGGAAGGTGCCGGTCAGGTTGGTGTCGATCACCGCGTCCCAGTCCGCATCCGACATCCGCGCCAGCAGGGTGTCCTTCGTGACACCGGCATTCGCGACGAGCACCCCCACGCTCCCCAGCTCGGCCTCGACCCTCTCGAAGGCCGCGTCCACCCGGGTTTGGTCCGTGATATCGCATTCAACAGGCAGCACGCCCTCGGGAACCTCACCTCCGGCGCGGTGGGTGCCCGCGACGCGGTACCCCGCGTCGCGGAACTTCTCGGCGATGACACGGCCGATGCCGCGCGTCGCCCCGGTAACGAGAACAACAGGCTTGTCTTGCACGGACCACACACTATCGTGGGCGCCGTGATGGCCCGCCCCGTTCCCGAGGGACTCTCCCGTGTGATCCCCTGGCTCCACTGCCCGGTCTGCACCGCTTCCCTGGAATTGGCCGGCACAACGCTCGGCTGCGAGAACCGCCACTGCTTCGACGTCGCCCGGCAGGGGTACTTGAACCTGCTACTGCGGGCCGCACCGAGGAACGCCGACACCCCCGGGATGCTCGCCGCGCGCGACCGTTTCCTGTCCAGGGGGTGGTACGAGCCACTGACCCGGAGGGTGGTCGCCGCCTTGGCTGGCGCCGACCGGGTCCTTGATGCGGGGGCTGGAACCGGCCACTACATCGGTGCTTTCCTCGACGCGGCCCCCGGGGCGACCGGCCTGGCGGTGGATGTCTCTCCGGCGGCCTGTCGCCGCGCGGCCGGACGCAGCCCACGCCTGGGATCCGTCGTTGCCGACGTCTGGCGTCGCCTGCCCATCGCATCGGGAGTCCTGGACGCCGTGCTCTGCGTTTTCGCTCCCCGCAATCCGGACGAGTTCGCCCGGATACTCGCCCCGGGCGGGCGGCTCGTGGTGGTGACCCCGGGCGGGGAGCATCTCGTGGAACTGCGTGAATCGCTCGGTCTGCTGGGACTCGGCCCGGAGAAACTGGAACGGCTGGACGGTTCGATGACCGGTTTCGATCTCCTGGACCGGCAGGAACTCACCCACCCGTTGAACCTGTCCGCCGATGCCGCGGCCGACCTCGTCGCAATGGGGCCGAACGCCTTCCACACCTACACGGCCCCCACCGCGACGACGACCACTGCGGCCTTCACCATCAGCACGTTCCGGTGCCTGTGATCCCCGCCCGGCTCCGGGACGGAGAAACCCGCTCCCGGAGAACCTCTAGAATGGCGGCGTGCTGCATTCTGTCCCAGGTTCTTCGCGTGCCACCACGACGCGCCTGCAGCTGAATCACTGGAGCCTCTTGGCCGTGATCGTGTGCGCCTGCCTGCTCGTCTTCGCCTCTGCGGTGGTCAGCGAAGATCAGGTGGCTGACACAGGAATTAGTTTTTTCCAGCTCTTCCTGGCGCCCGCAGTAGCGATCCTGGCCGTCGCCACCGCTGTGAAGCTGCGCGAAGACCCACTACGGAAGCCCCCCTCCAAGGCATTGGTCACTGCCACAGCGGCTTTCACCCTCCTCCTGGTGATCGCAGCAGTATCGCTGCCCTTGGCGAAGCACTGGGTCAGTGTGGAATACGGAGTCCCCTCGGCGGTGGTTCCCGTCCCCCTGTCGTACCTCGTAAACCCATTGATCACGGCAGGATTGACATGCCTGCTCGCCGTCCTCGCCGTCAACCTGGTTTCCCCCTCCCAACTGTTCGATGTCCTCTGGTGGTTCGCTTTTGCCGGGGCCGTGACAACTCCCATTGGCGTGTGGTGGAACGCCGAGAACGCAGAGTTGTATGGTCGATGGGCCACCCGCCTCGCGGGCGCTGCCGTGCTGCACACCGCCCTCTTGCTGGGTCTGGCGATCTGCGTGGCAGCGGTGCTCGTGAATTATCGGCGCGTCCTGTCGGCACTGTCAGCAGCAGCGTATGTGATGTGGATCATGGCGACTGGAGCCCGGACCGGTGTCATCACTCTTGCGTTGTTCCTGGCTCTTTTCCTACTGCCCTCAATCATTGACATGGCCAAGCGCCACCCGAACCGATTGCCCTTGGTGATCTCTGGTGCCGCGGTCGGCACGACCACCTTCGCCGCAGTCGCGTGGCATGTCATGGAACAGCGAGGCTTCAAGCTGACGGGGGCGGGCCGTGTCGAGACCTGGGCTTACGGCATAGCGCAGGCGCTCGATTCCCTTCCGACCTTGATCTTCGGAGTTGGTTACGGCGTATTGTGGCCTTGGTACGCCTTCGAGACCAAGAGTCTCCCCCAGGCCGGTGCCCATGGTTCGAAACAGATGCCCGAGGGCATCACGCTCTCGCATGCACACAACACCTATGTGGCGGTTTTCTCTGAGCAGGGACTGATCGGCCTTACCCTGTTGCTCGTGCTGGCCGGAATTGTCTGCTGGGCCTGGTGGCGGGCACGCGGAGTCATCGAGCGTGCGATCGCTTCCGGCTTGGTGGCGACTCTCGTCGGCTTCGCCTTCGACACGTACCTGACGAAGAATTTTCCTGTGAGCTTCATCTGGTGGTCGGCTCTGGCATCGCTCCTGACGATGATGAATCACCGCCGCACTGAGCCGGAATCGCGGCTGCTGGGGGTTGACGCCGAAACCCCGGCGGTTCCCCCCTCGCGTGTGCTCACGATCGGGCATGGCTGACGACCAGACAAGCCACGAGCTTGGCTCCTGCTGCTTCCAGGAGATCGACAATTCCCCTGACCTGCTTGAGCGTGTCCCGTTGGTCTGTGAGCAGAACAGTCACTTCTCCCCCGGCCACGGCACGCAGAGCGACGGGATCGGCCCCGTTGGGGGCAGCCGTCACAGTCACCGCATCGGCACCCAGCCGTTCCCCGAGACCTCGGCACCACGGCCCCAGGTTCACTTTTTCCCCGGTGCCCACCAAGACCACTTTTCCTGTCGCTGATTCATCCAGGTGAGGAGAGAGCACCGCTGCCAGCTGTTCAAACGCCGTCTCATCCGCCTCGGCACGGAACACCAGCCGTCCGCCGGCGGTCAGGGCACCGCCTGACGCGACCAAAGGCCGCAGCGAAGCCAGCCCCCATACGATGGCGATACCGATGGCAAGACCCAGTACGCCTCCTGAAGCCGCTGATGTCACATGGCCAACCCCAGCCGGGACCGTTTTTGCGGGGGCCGTCACGGCCTCTACCCGGATCAGTTGCTGATCTCCGGAGTGCAGGTTCTTGATCTCGCCGGCCAGCTCATTGGCCAGCGCCTTGGCCACCGCAGCAGACTGCTCCGCGTTCGGAAGGGATACCGTGATCGCGATGACCTGGTCCGTGACGGTGACCGCTGTCGAACCCGACACTTCAGAGGCCGTCATCCCCGGCACTTGGGAAGCCACCCGGTCAGTCACGTCGACCTTTTGAGCGAGCACCTGGTAGAGCGACATCTCAGAGCGGATCATGGATGTGACGTGCTGCGCATCCTCGGGGGTCCCAACCGAGGGCGCCACCAGGACAACCACTCGCGAGGTGGTGCTGTAGACCGTGCGTGCCGAGTTACCGACGACCCACCCGCCTGTCAGGCCCACTACGGTGGCGGCCGCGATCACCAACCAGGACCGCATCAGGGCGCTCGCGAAATCGCGCAGGTTCATGTCACTCCAGGGACGTCGAGGTTCGTACGACGCAATTATAACGACGATCGTTATAAACGGTCGAGGCGACTGCCTACAGTCCGAGGAACGTCCTGAACTCCTCGCACGCCCGTTCAGCTTGTTCCCGGGTGGGCATCTCGCAGACGATGCGTAGGAGCGGTTCGGTTCCGGAGAACCTGGCGATGATCCACCCGTCCTCGAAGTAGACCGTGCAACCGTCCTGGTACGAGACCTCGCACACCATCTCCGAGAACTCCGGGAGAAGGTGCTCCTCCATGAGGATCCTCAGAATCTCTGGTTTCCGTTCCGGATCGAACGTGAAGTCGGTCTCGGCCATGTAGTGGGGAGCGAACTGTCCCGTGATCTCCTCGATCTCCTCGTAGATCTCGCTCATGGGTTTGCCGACCACGGCCAGCATCTCCACGAGCAGGGTCGCGGCGTAGATCCCGTCCTTGCCGGAGATGTGCCCCTGACGGTGAGGCTGCCGGAGGACTCGCCGCCGATGATCGCGTCAGTTTCGAGCATCTTCCCCGAGACCCACGTGAACCCGACGGGGACCTCGTGGCACTCCTGCCCGAACCGATGGGCCACGTCGTCGAGCAGCGACGTTGTGGCCACGTTGCGGGCCACGGGACCCCGCCGCCCCCTGTACTTGAGTAGGTAGTAATAGAGAATCACCCGCATCTGGTTCGGGTACAGGAAGTTTCCCTTGTCGTCGATGACCCCGAGTCGGTCGGCATCGCCATCGGTCGCGATCCCGAGAGCGCAGCCGTTGTCCACCACGTAGCGTTTCAACGACTCCAAGGAGGCGCTGTTGGGAGATGGCATGCGCCCCCTGACAGGGTGTCGTGGCTCGTGGATGACATCCACCCTGCAGCGGGCCGTCATGAGGATGGTCTGCAGCGAGGTGCGGGAAACCCCGAACATCGGATCCAGTGCGATCTTCAGGTAGGCTCAGCAGATGGCATCCACGTCCACCTGGTCGATGATCGAGTCGATGTAGCCGTTGAACGGATTGATCTGGCGGATCAGTCCCCGCGCAACGGCCTTCTCGTAGGGCAGCCCGAGGTTCTTGACGGTCCACATGGTCAGGCCAGGGCGATGAGCTCGGCGTAGTCGTCGCTCCACAGATCTTCGACCCCATCGGGCAGGACCAGCACCCGGTCCGGCTCCAGGGCCTCGACGGCCCCCGGGTCGTGGGTGACGAGCACGACTGCTCCCGCGTACGACCGCAGGGCGGACAGCACCTCCGCCCGGGAAGCCGGGTCGAGGTTGTTCGTCGGTTCGTCGAGCAGCAGCACGTTGGCGGCCGAGACGACCAGCATGGCCAGCGCCAGGCGGGTCTTCTCCCCGCCCGAGAGCACCCTCGCTGGTTTGTCCACGTCATCCCCGGTGAACAGAAACGAGCCGAGCACCTTGCGAACCTCCACATCGCCCAGATCAGGGGAAGCGGAGACCATGTTCTCCAGCACCGATCTGCCGGTATCGAGGGTCTCGTGTTCCTGCGCGTAGTAGCCGAGCCGGGCCCCGTGCCCCAGGACCCGCTCCCCCACGTCCGGTTTCTCCAGCCCTGCGAGAAGCCGCAGCATCGTGGTCTTTCCAGCGCCGTTCAACCCGAGGATCACCACCTTGGAGCCCTTGTCGATGGCGAGATCGACGGCGGTGAAGACTTCCAGCGAGCCGTAGGCCTTCGAGAGGTCGCGGGCCATCAGCGGGGTTTTTCCACAGGGCGCCGGTTCGGGGAAACGAATCCGGGCCACCTTGTCGTATTCCCGTTCCCCCTCGACGCCGGACAGCAACTTCTCCGCGCGCCTGGCCATATTCTGCGCGGCTACCGCCTTGGTGGCCTTGGCACGCATCCGGTCGGCCTGCGCCATCAGCTGGGAAGCCTTGCGCTCCGCGTTCAGGCGTTCCCGTCTGCGGCGTTTCTCGTCGGTCTCCCGCTGCTGCAGATAGCGTTTCCAGTCCATTGCGTAGAGATCCAGTTCGGCGCGGTTGGCGTCCAGGTGGAACACCTTGTTCACCACCGCCTCGAGCAGGCCGACGTCATGGCTGATCACCACCAAGCCACCCCCGAAGCTCTGCAGATAGCCCCTCAACCACGTTATGGAGTCCGCGTCGAGATGGTTGGTGGGTTCATCCAGCAGGAGGGTGTCGGCGTCGGAGAACAGAATCCGGGCCAGTTCGATCCGGCGCCGTTGGCCACCCGAGAGGGTGTAGAGCGGCTGTCCGAGGACGCGTTCTGGCAATCCGAGGTTGGCGGCAATCCGGGCCGCCTCGGCCTCGGCGGCATATCCTCCGGCCGACAGCAACGCATTCTCGGCCCGGGCGTAGGCCGCCATGGCCTTCTCCCGCTCGATTCCCTGCGAAAAGCTCATCTCCCGCTCAGCCCGTCTGAGACGCATCATCACCTGATCCAGCCCGCGCGCCCCCAGGATCCGGTCGCGCGCAAGCTGCTCCGGTTCCCCCGAGCGGGGATCCTGCGGCAAGTAACCGAGCTGCCCGGACCTGGTGACGCTCCCGGCCGCGGGCAGCCCCTCCCCCGCGAGTATGCGGGTGAGGGTTGTCTTCCCCGCGCCGTTGCGACCGACCAGCCCGATGTGATCCCCCGCGGCTACCTGAAAACTGACCGGGGACAACAGGAGCCGCGCCCCGGCGCGTACCTCCACATCCTTGACCTGCAGCACGTCCGCGAAGTTTACCCAACGGAGTCTGTGGCGACGGTGTTCACCATCCACTCGGACTCCCACTGAACTCCAGGGTCTGGCACCATGAAGAGGTGGCAACCGCGAATCGCCACCCCAGCTGAGTCAGGAGTTAGAACATGGGTTTCATCAAGGCCTTCACGGGCGCCCTTGGCGGCGTCTTCGCCGATCAATGGCTGGATTTTCTCACGGTCCCCCGCGGCATCAGCCCGACAGCGGCGTTCTTCCCGGCTGTCAACGAGGGCAGGAACGCGGGGCGCGGTTCCAACACCAAGGGCTCGGAGAACATCATCAGCAACGGCTCGAAGATCGTGGTTCCCGACGGTTACGGCCTCGTCTCCTTCCAGGACGGACGGGTCACCGGTTTCGTGGCGGAACCAGGCGGATTCGAGTTCCACGGCCAAGATCCTTCCTCCCAGTCGGTCTTCGCGGGTGACGGGGCGTTCAGCCAGGTGATCCGAAACACGTGGGAGCGCATCAAGTTCGGCGGACGGCCGGGCGCGATGCAGCAGGCCTTCTTCGTCAACCTCAAGGAACTCCCGGACAATCGCTTCGGCACCCAGTCCGAGGTTTACTGGGACGATGCCTATTTGGGCGCACAGGTGGGCGCGATCACCCGCGGCACCTACACGCTCAGGATCGTCGACCCCCTGCTGTTCGTCTCCACCCTGATTCCCGGTGCCGTGATCGCGAACAACCAGGTCTTCGACTTCGCCGATTTCGACAATCCCGTGACCGATCAGCTCTTCACCGAGGTGGTGGCCAGTCTGGGCGCCGCCTTCTCGAAGTACACCAACGATCCTGGGCGAGAAAACCGCATCACGCGGCTGCAGCAGGATTCCGTCGGGTTCGCGAAATCCCTCAGCGAGGCCGTCGAGGAGAACTACCAGTGGCGTTCCGGGCGCGGTCTCCTCATCGAACGAGTCGCCTTGGCGGCCATCGAGTACGACGCCGACACCCGAGCACTGCTTTCCGACGTGAAGAAAGCAGACGCGCTGCGTGGGGACCGTGGCACCTCCTTCATGCAGCAGTCCGTGGCCCGGGGAATCCAGTCCGCGGGGGAGAACGGGGGCGGTCAGGGTCTGGTCGGCATGGGCATTGGTGTTCCCATGATGGGCGGGATGATGGGGGGCCTCCAGCAACCTGCCCCGGCACAATCCGCGCAGCCCGAACAGCCCGCACAGGCGGCCCCCCAGGAGGATCCCGTCACGAAACTTAAGCAGATGAAGGAGCTGCTCGACGCCGGGGTGGTCTCCCAGGAGGAGTTCGACACGCTGAAGAAGCGACTGCTCGGGTTGTAAGAGGACACGAAGCCATGACAGCCTCCGGAAGTGGCGGCCAGGACTGGGGGCAGCAGCCCTGGCCGCCCGGGTATCCCCAGCAACAACCACACGGCTACCCTCCCCCGCAGCAGGCCACCGGGTATCCCCAGGCCCAGCAGCCCTGGCCCGGGTATCCCTCGCAACCGGGAGTTTTCCCGCCCCAGCAGGCGCCCCGCACCCTGAGCGAGAATCCGTACGCCAATCCGGTTCGTGGCGCGGGGTCACCCCCTGTTCCCGCGGCCCCGGGCAACCCCGGGACACCAGTGCCTCCGCAGCAGGGCATCCAGGAGCCGGCACCCGGCCCCCATGTGATCGAGCTTCCTGACGACGGCCGCACCGGCGTTATGATCAAGTGCACCAGTTGCGGAGGCACGGACATCCGTTACGTCGTCGAGGCCCGCTCTTTGGTCTGCGCGAACTGCCGGTCCCGTTACAACGAACCGCGTCTGGAGGACCAGGTGGACCTGACCGGGGGGATCCAGGACCTGGAGGGCACCGTGGTGACCCACTCCTCGCAGGACCTGGCCGGGCAGAGCATGGTGACCCTGAAGTGCGACGGCTGCGGCGCGGAGGTGGTCATCGATGCGCACGAGACCGTGCAGGTACGCTGCCACTGGTGCCGCAGCTATCTTTCGCCCAACTCCAGGATCGCGAACGGGGCGACCCCGGACGCGGTGGCCCCGTTCCTGGTTCTGCAGCACGACGCCGTGGAAATCATCCGCGAGTTCGTGAACCAGCGGAAGTTCTATGCCCATCCCAGGTTCAAGCGGGAGTTCACCCCCGAGAACGTGGTCGGCGTCTATCTGCCCTATTTCGTGTTCGACGGGCAGGCGCATGGCGATCTGACGGGACGGGGCGAGGTGCAGACCGGAAGCTGGACCGAGAAACACGGGGATTCCTGGGAAACCTACTACTCCGCTGATGCCTACAACGTTGCACGCAGTTTTGACATGAGCATCGATGACCTGCTGCTGGAGTCCAACCGGGAACGCGGAAACATGGGCGACCCGTCGCAGACGAACAACATCATCAACGCGATTCTGCCGTTCAACGTGAAGGACGCCCTGCGCTACAGCCCGAACTATCTTCGCGGTTTCACGAGCGAACGCCGCGACGTGAACATCACCGAGATGGATCACATCGTCCGGGACCACCTGCTCAGCATCACCCGCGCGAAGGGGGAGAACATGGTGGAGAGGTACGACCGGGGTGTCCGCTGGGACACCGAACACGTGGATCTCCGGGGTTCACGCTGGGTGACGGTCTATCTGCCGGTGTGGCTGTACTCCTACTACCAGCCCGATCTCGGGTTGAAGCACTTCGTGGCGGTCAACGGCCAGAACGGCCGGGTGATGGGGTCGGTGCCCATCAACCGGACAATGCTGTACCTGATGACCTTCCTGGTCCTCGTCATCGGCACCGTGATCGGGCTGGTGTTGTTCGTGGCAACCTTGTGATGGGAGCGGACATGTCCTTCTGGATGGTTCTGTTGGAACGCTCGTCCTCGGGAAGTATCCGGCTTGCCCTGTTGGCGCTGGGGCCGGCCGCCGCCATCGCCTTCTACGGTTACATCATGTCGCGGTACCGAAACGCCGACAAGTCGTATCAGTTCGAGGAAACCACCCGTGTCGAGCTCCAGAACGTCCAGGGGTCGGACACCTACCTCGATTCCATCAGCCGCACACGGGACAAGCACGTGGAGGGCCACGAGTACTCCAAGGATCCGAGAAACCGGCTGTGGCCGCAGTAGGAGTCCAGGCGCCGCCCGGCGGCGGCAAAGCGGCCGACAGGATTCGTTAGCTGCCCGCCAGGAAATTGAGGATAGCCGCGTTCCACTGATCCGCGTGAGAGACGTTGATCCCGTGAGGCCCACCCTCGATCACGACCAGCTGTGCCTGCGGCGCGTATTCGGGCATGCGGGCGCTGGACTTTGCCAGCGGAACGTTCTGGTCCCCGTCCCCGTGGATCACCAGCAACGGAACATCGATACGACGACAGTCCTCGCGCAGGTCCTCGACCCAGGTGAGAATGGTCGCGACCGCGGCGTACGGGGCCGACTGCCGGGCGATCTCAACCGCCCGTTGCCGGACCTCCTCGGAAACGGTGAGCCCTTGATCGTTGCTGTAGAACCAGCCACAGAACTGGTCCACGAAACCGGCATGGTCAGCAGCGCAGGCATCCGCCAGTTCCTGGAATCCCTCGCGGGGCATGGCACCGTCGGGGTTGTCCTTCGTGATGCACAGGGCCGGGCAGATGGACCCGGACAGGATCGCCGCGCTGACACGCCCCGATCCGCGCGTCGCCAGGTAGCGGGCCACCTCACCACCACCCATGGAGAACCCGAGCAGGACCGCATCACGCAGGTCGAGGCCGATCAGCAGGGCCTCAAGATCGGCTGCCAAGGTGTCGTAGTCGTAGCCGTCGCGGGGTTTCCCGGACTGCCCGAACCCACGCCGGTCGTAGGTGATCACCCGGTATCCGGCGGCTGCGAGCACCGTGGCATTGTCGGCAAAGGCGGCCCCGGACAACGGCCAGCCGTGGATCATCACGATGGGTCGCCCGGATCCGATGTCGGTGTAGTTCAGGTTCACCTGGTCCGGGGTGGTCAGCTTCGGCATCTTCGCCCTCCAATCATCGGCTTCCCCCGAGACTACTCGACTCCCTGCCGCAACGGTGCCGGTCACGGTTCCTGGATTTTCTGGTCCCGACGCCCTTACGTGGGCCTACCGCCTCAGAGGTTGTAGCCGATGGCCCGCAGCTGTTCACGACCGTCCTCGGTGATCATCTCCAAGGTCCACGGCGGTAGCCACACCCAGTTGATGGTCACCGAGTTCGCGAGGCCGTCAAGCGCGTACTTCGTGTCGTACTCGATGCGGTCGGTCAGCGGGCAGGTGGGTGAGGTGAGGGTCATGTCGAGGGTGACATTTGCCTCCTCGTCAACGGTGACCCCGTAGAGCAGACCGAGGTCGACGACGTTGACCATCAGTTCGGGGTCAACGACGTCCTTCATCGCCTCCTCGATCTCCTCCTCGGTGGGGATCGGAGGGGTCGGGTCGTCGTCGGGCAGTTCGTCCTTGACCAGATCCGAGGGACGCGGGTCGGGGGTGTACATCAATTCTCCTTCACTGAGGCCTGGCTAACGGCGTCCCGCAGGGCCGACCAGGCGAGCAGGGCGCACTTGACGCGCGCTGGGAACTTCGAGACGCCGGCGAAAGCGATGGCGTCCTCGAAGCGGTCCTCGTCGGGGGTGATCTCCCCCTTGGAGTGCATCATCTCCAGGAAGTCGTCGTACAGCCCGGAGAAGTGGTCGGCGTCCCGGCCGATCACCAGATCGCCCAGGACGGAGGTGGAAGCCTGCGAGATGGAGCATCCCTCACCGTCGTAGGACATGTCGGTGATCGTGTCACCGTCCATGTGGACGCGCAGGGTCAGCTCATCACCACAGGACGGGTTGACGTGATGCACCTCGGCCTCGTACGGCTCCCGCAGCCCGCTGTGGTGTTTCTCGCGGTAGTGGTCGAGGATGATCGTCTGATAGAGCTCGTCGAGGTTCATCGTGCTCCGAAGTAGTCGCGGGTGAACACCAGCGCATCCGCCAGTGCATCGATCTCCTCCCGGGTCGTGTAGAGGTGGGCCGATGCCCGGGTGGAACTCTGGTGACCGAGCCTCCTGTGCAGCGGCCTGGCGCAGTGGTGCCCGCCCCGGATGGCGATGCCGCGGGAGTCCAGCACCTGCATGACGTCGTGCGGGTGGATGTCTTTCAGGTTGAACGAGCACGCCGAACCGCGTTCGACGGCCTCCGCCGGTCCCAGCAGCAACAGCCCATCGATGCTGGTCAACTTGGCGAGCATGTACTCGGTCAGCTCGCGCTCGTGGGCGGCGATGGCATCCATTCCGATCCCCTGCAGGTATCTGATGGCGGCAGCGAGCCCGGCAGCCTGGGCGATCGGCGGGGTGCCGGCCTCAAAACGGTGGGGCGGGTCCGCGTAGGTGGAGTGGGCCATCTCGACCACCTCAATCATCTCCCCTCCGCCGAGAAAGGGTGGCAGGGATTCCAGGAGCTCTCCCCTGCCCCACAGCACACCGATTCCGGTCGGGCCGCACATCTTGTGTCCGGTGAAGGCCACCAGGTCGGCCCCGAGCTCGGTGACGTCGATGTTCTGGTGGGGTGCCGACTGGGATGCGTCGGCCACCATCACCGCGCCGACCTCATGGGCCTTGGCGGCGATGTCGGCAACGGGGTTGCGGGTGCCCAGCACGTTGCTCACGTGGGCCACGGAGACCACCCTGGTACGTTCGTTGATCAACCCGTCGCGTTCTGCCGCCTCGAGGTCGAGCCGTCCCTCGTCGGTGACGTCGAACCAGCGGAGCACCGCCCCGGTGCGTTCGCAGACCAATTGCCAGGGAACGATGTTCGAGTGATGTTCCATGACGGAGATCACCACCTCGTCGCCGGGAATCAACCGGGCCGCCAGAGTGTTCGCCGCCAGGTTGAGCGCCTCGGATGCATTCCTGGTGAAGATCACCTCCTCGGATGCGGCTGCACCGATGAAGGACGCCACCAGGCCTCGCGCCCCCTCGTAGGCCTCGGTGGCCTCGGCTCCGAGCACGTGCATCGCGCGCGCCACGTTGGCGTTGTGCTGCAGGTAGTGCTCGGCGATCGCATCGACGACTGCCTGGGGTTTCTGGGAGGTGTTGGCCGAGTCCAGGTAGACCAGCGGATGTTCCCCCACCCTGCGACCCAGGATGGGAAAATCCCGCCGGATCGTTTCGACGTCAAAGGTCACTTCGGTCCTCTCCTTCTTCGACTGCCGTGCCCTGGCCCCGGACGACTCAGCCGTTGGCGGCTGCCGCCTTGACGTAGGCCTCGTAGCCCTCGGCTTCGAGTTTGTCGGCCAGCTCACGTCCGCCCTGGTCGACGACACGTCCGTCGACGAAGACGTGGACGAAAGTGGGGTCGATGTAGCGCAGAATGCGGGTGTAGTGGGTGATGAGCATCACGGCCCGGTCCCCTTGGGCCGAGTAGCGGTTGACCCCCTCGGAGACGATGCGCAGGGCGTCGATGTCGAGGCCGGAATCGGTCTCGTCGAGGATGGCGGCCCTGGGGTTGAGGAGCTCCAGCTGGGCGATCTCGTGGCGTTTCTTCTCACCACCCGAGAAACCCTCGTTAACCGAACGCGCGGAGAAGGAGCTGTCCAGATTCATGCGGTTCAGGACGTTCTCGACGTCCTTGACCCAGGTGCGGATCTTGGGGGCCTTGCCGTCGAGGGCGGTCTTGGCGGTGCGGAGGAAGTTCGCCACGGACACCCCCGGCACTTCGACGGGGTACTGCATCGCCAGGAACAGCCCCTGCCGGGCGCGTTCGTCGACGGTGAGATCGGTCAGTTCGACTCCGTCGAGGGTCACGGAACCGGAGGTGATCTCGTACTTGGGGTGTCCTGCGATGGCGTAGGCGAGGGTGGATTTCCCGGAGCCGTTGGGACCCATGATCGCATGCACTTCACCGGAGTTCACGGTGAGATCCACGCCCTTGAGGATCTGCTTGGGACCCTCCTCGGTCAGGACGTCGACGTGGAGGTCGGAGATGACGAGATTGGACATGGTTTCAGGACTCCTGGAATTCGATGATGGGGTGGTCGAGATCGACCAGCACCTGCTGGTCCTCGATCTGGACCGGGTAGACGTTGACGGGTTCCGTGGCTGGCAGGCAGAGGGCGCGGCCGCTTCGCAGGTCAAAACGGGAGCCGTGGAGGTAGCACTCTATCGAGCCGTCCTCGACGTCCCCGTCGCTCAGGGGAACGTGCCCGTGGCTGCAGAGATTGTGGATGGCGAAGTATTCGCCCCGGTGAAGCACGATGGCGATCTCGTGCTCGTCAACGGCGAGCGGGATCTCGGGGATCAGCTCGTCGAGGGTGGCGACGGCGACGAAGCTCACTGAGCGGCCCCCATGGCCTCGGCCGCCATGTCGAGTTCCTTCTCCACTTGGGCGAGCAGCCTCTCCTCGACCTCGGGAACGCCGATGCGCCGGATGATGTCGTTGAAGAAACCGTGCACGACGAGGCGTCTGGCCTCGGCCTCCGGGATGCCGCGGGAACGCAGGTAGAAGAGCTGGATGTCATCGAACCGACCAGTGGTGGAGCTGTGACCGGCCCCCTCGATCTCGCCTGTCTCGATCTCCAGGTTGGGAACAGAATCGGCCCGGCAGCCGTCGGTGAGAACGAGGTTCTTGTTGGACTCGTAGGTTTCGATGCCCTCGGCGACTTTCCGGATCAGCACGTCACCTATCCACACCGAGTTCGCAGCCTCGCCCTGCAGCGCCCCGCGATAGTCCACGTTGGACCTGGTCTTCGGGGCGTTGTGGTCGACGAAGAGGCGGTGCTGGATGTGTTGCCCGGCATCGACGAAATAGAGACCGTACTGCTCAAGCTCACCGCCGGGGCCTGCGAAATGGGCGTTCTCCTGGAGCCGGATCACGGCGCCGCCGAGCGAGGCCTGGACGGTACGGACCCGGGCGTCGCGTCCGACCTCGAGGCTGATCTGACCACCGTGGACGGCATCGGCATCCCAGTCGTTGACGTACACGAGGTTCACCTCGGCTCCATCACCGACCCGAATGTCGTACTTCGCGGCGTAGGATCCACTGCCCTTGTAGTGGAAAACGATGGTGGCGCGGGCGTTGGCCCCGACCTCCAGCACGAAGACCTCTGCCGCCTCCGCGCCGTTCCCGGTCCCGACGTGGACATTGGCCTGGTCGAGTTCGGTGTCTGCTGGAACACGCATGAGCGCCAGCTCCGTGCTGCGGGCCACCGCCAAGGCAGCGACACGATCCACCGGAGGTTCGACAGCGAGGTCCCGCAGTGCGCTCATGGGCATGACGGTGAACTCCACGCCGGCAGGGGTTTCCCCCTCCCAGTCGAGTCCGGGAAGCACGTCGCCCTCGGCCAACAGCCCGGCAAGACGCTTCATCGGGGTGAAGCGCCAGATCTCCTCCATACCTGTCGGCTTCGGATGATCGGCGACGTTCCACGACGGGGTGGGGTGCAGATGAGATGCGATGGTCTCGACGGCTCCGACTCCGTTCGCTGCGGCGGTGGTGCTCAATTTTTCTTCCTCTTGTCCGTTTCGTTCCGGGGCCGACATCAGCCGACCGCACCTTCCATCTGCAGCTCGATGAGCCGGTTGAGCTCCAGGGCGTACTCCATGGGGAGTTCCTTGGCGATGGGCTCGACAAAACCACGCACGATCATTGCCATCGCCTCGTCCTCCTCCATGCCGCGTGACATGAGGTAGAACAGCTGGTCGTCGGAAACCTTGGAGACGGTCGCCTCGTGGGCCATGGAGACGTCGTCCTCGCGGACGTCCACGTAGGGATAGGTGTCGGAACGGGAGATGGTGTCCACCAGCAGGGCATCGCATTTCACCGAGGACGCGGAGTGGTGAGCCCCCGCATCGACCTTGACCAGGCCACGGTAGGAGGCGCGACCACCGCCACGGGCAACCGACTTCGAGATGATCGACGAGGAGGTGTGGGGAGCGCAGTGCACCATCTTGGAACCGGCGTCCTGGTGCTGCCCCTCACCGGCGAAGGCGATCGACAGGGTCTCACCACGGGCGTGCTCACCCATGAGGTAGACAGCCGGGTATTTCATGGTCGCCTTGGAGCCGATGTTGCCGTCGACCCACTCCATGGTGGCACCCTCCTCGCAGACGGCACGCTTGGTCACCAGGTTGTAGACGTTGTTGGACCAGTTCTGGATCGTCGTGTACCGGCAGCGAGCACCCTTCTTGATGATGATCTCCACGACCGCGGAGTGCAGCGAGTCCGAGGAGTAGATGGGGGCGGTGCACCCTTCGACGTAGTGCACGTAGGCGTCCTCGTCGACGATGATCAGGGTCCGCTCGAACTGGCCCATGTTCTCGGTGTTGATCCGGAAATAGGCCTGCAACGGGATGGAGACGTGAACCCCCTTGGGCACGTACACGAAGGACCCGCCGGACCAGACGGCGGTGTTCAGTGCCGCGAATTTGTTGTCACCTGCCGGGACGATGCTGGCGAAGTGTTCCTTGAAGATCTCGGGATGTTCCTTGAGGGCGGTGTCCGTGTCGAGGAAGATCACACCCTGCCGTTCCAACTCCTGATTGATGTTGTGGTAGACCACTTCGGATTCGTACTGGGCCGCGACCCCCGCCACGAGACGAGCCTTCTCCGCCTCGGGGATGCCGAGCCTGTCGTAGGTGTTCTTGATGTCCTCGGGCAGGTCATCCCAGGTCTGCGCCTGGCGTTCCGTGGAACGGACGAAGTACTTGATGTTGTCGAAGTCGATCTCGTCCAGTTCCGCTCCCCAGGTCGGCATCGGTTTCTTGCCGAACAGTCTGAGGGCCTTGAGGCGCAGGTCCCGCATCCACTCGGGTTCGCCCTTCAGCTCGGAGATGTGCTGGACCACGGCCTCGTTGAGCCCCCGCTGGGCGGCAGCACCGGCGGCATCGGAGTCGTGCCAGCCGTACTGGTAGCCGCTGAGGGCTTCCAGGTGCTCGTCCTGCGTGGCCCCCACTCCGGGGGCCTGTGGCGTGGTCGTCATAGGGTCACTTCCTGATCTTGCTCGGGATGACTGGGTTGGGGACGTGGGTGGTGCACACCCCGTCCCCGTGGGCGATGGTCGCGAGCCGCTGGACGTGACTGCCCAGCAGCCGTGAGAACAGCTGGGTCTCGACCTCGCAGAGCTGGGGGAACTCGGCGGCGACGTGCGCAACCGGGCAGTGGTGCTGGCACAGCTGGTCGCCTGAACGAACCGGCTTGACCGAGGGCGCATAGGTGGCTCCCAGGGCCTCGGTGAGCAACTCGATGGGGGTGTGTTCAGGATGAGTCTCGCGCAACTCGTTGAAACGACTCTCGATCTCGTCGACGCGTTCCGAGGCCAGGTCGACCATGGCCTGCGGCCCGGCCGCCTCGATCAACCTCCGGATGGCGACTATGGCCAGCTCGTCGTAGGCCTGGTGGAACTCGGAACGCCCTGCGTCCGTGAGGAAGAAAACCTTGGACGGACGACCCCGGCCACGCGCCCCGTAGACCCGCTGTTCGCGCGAGCCCAGGGTTCCCTCATCCAGGAGAGCTGACAGATGGCGGCGGATGGCAGCGGGGGTCAGGCTCAGCCGCTCGGCGAGCTCTCGCGCCGTGGATGGCCCGTGCTCCAAGATGGAGCGGACCACCCGTTCTCGGGTGGAGTTGTCGGTTTCCTGCATGGCCGCACTCATGACACCCTCCTCCCAGCGATTTTGCACACGCCAGTCTTTCGGAATCTTTCAAGCGTATCAAGCTAGGGCATCCTAACCATCACGGCCCACGACCCCCACCGGTGCGGGCGGAGGGGTTCCGCATCTTCTCCCAGGTCACATCAGCATTGTCGCCGGAATTCCAGGTCCTCTTGCAACAATACCCACCACCCGCCGCGGCGCAACCCGAAGGTCCACGAGAAATTCCCGGTTCACGCGACCTCAACGGGAGTAGCGCAGCGGATTGGGACGGCACCGGGTTTCCGTGGCGATCCTGATCCCGGGGGCCAGCCGCCCCGTTTCCCGGAGGGCGAGCAGTTTCTCGACCACCCTGTCGCGCAGCATCACGGGAGAGATGGTGTTCAAGTAGATCTTGGTGGCCCCCTCGAAACCGGCGAGAGTGGAGACCCGCCACTTGAGCATCACCCGCCATGGCATAGGGAGCGCAACGTCAATCGGCCGGTAGTGCCATTCCTCGTTGCAGGCCACACCTACCCCGGTGGCGGCGTGCATTGCGTGGATCAGGTCCGACATGCCCCGCACCTCCTCGACGGACTGCTCCCAAGGATCGGAGAACTCGGAGCAGGAGTAGATCTCCAGAGTGGGATAGCGGTGTCCGAAGCCCGCAAAGGCGACTGCGTGGTCGTTCTCGGCGACGATCAGGTTGTGGTAGCCCGCGTAGTTCGGCCCCACTTCGTTGAACAGGTTCGGGTCCTGCCGTAGCCGGGCGAGCGCCACTTCGTGCTGAACGCCTCGTTCGTCGATGGCCACGAGTTGTTTGTGGAGGTGGTCGAAGGACGCGCCCGCCGGTTTCAGCCAGTTCTGGAAGACGGTCACGTAGCGGGCGTACCGGTTGTTCTCGTAGCTGCGGCGTATCGAGTCGATCGTGAAAGCGATGAACTTCTCGTGTTCCCCAGGGGTCAGGGTCCCGGAGCCCGCGAGCTGTGTGTCATCGACCGCGCCATCAACGAAGTGCCGCCGGGCGACGATCACGTCGTGTCCACCGCCGAAGAACCCGGAGGCCGCTTCCAGGCGCTGCTCCTGGGTCATTGCGGCGACCTGCCCGGTGCCGTGTCCGGAGGCCCGCAACTTCGTCTCGGCGACCCGCAACACGTGTTCCAGGCCTTCGGGAGAGGCCAGATAGGACCGCTGGTGCTGGGCAACGGCCTCGGGAAGCTCGAAACCGTAATTGGCACGCCAGTAGTCGAAACTCAGAATCTCGAACAGGTTCGGGATGCAGCGGAACTCGGCGGTCGTGGCGAACAGTTCCTCTGCCGAAATCCCCATCAACGTTTCCCACTCGTCACCGGAACGCACAAGACGGGCCTTCTCCGGCGGGGTCTCCAGGTAACGCTGATCACAGAATGCGCAGTACGCCCCGCGGGCCGTCTCGTCGATGGGGCGGGGTTCGGGGTTTTGAAGCCCCAGGGGTCGGTTACCCCGCCCCGGCACGGTCCACACCTCGGTTCCGGTGAGTGGCCCGACTTGTTTCACCGTTCCATCGGCCATGGTGGACAGGTACTCGGGTTGCCTGACATAGGGCTGCATGACGCCACCGTAGATCATCGCTGGGCCCGGATGCTCTGCATCCGGAAGTTCCTCACCAGGAAATGGGATCGCACCGCAGCTCTGTCGACTACGAAACCCGGTCACCACCACTCCATGGTGTCCCTGGGCACGGCAGCAACCGGTATGGTCGGAGCTGTGACCAGCAGCAACCCGCTCCGCGACCCCCGGGACCGGCGACTGCCAAGGATCGCGGGGCCCTGCGTCCTGGTGATCTTCGGCGTCACGGGCGATCTTTCCAAGAAGAAACTGATGCCGGCCGTATACGACCTGGCAAACCGCGGCCTGCTTCCTCCTGGTTTCGGCCTGGTGGGGTTCGCCCGCCGCGACTGGGCCGATCAGGATTTCGCGAAGGTGGTCCACGACGCGGTCAAGGAGAACGCCCGCACCCGCTTCCGGGAGGAGGTCTGGGAACAGCTTCTGGAGGGTATCCGGTTCGTGCCGGGCACGTTCGACTCCGACGAGGCCTTCCAGCGGCTCCGCACCACCCTTGAGGAACTCGACCGGGCCCGCGGCACCAGTGGCAACCACGCCTTCTACCTGTCCATCCCACCGTCGTATTTCGAGCAGGTGATCTCCCAGCTCAAACGGAACGCCATCACCTGCGACGGCGAGAGCACCTGGAACCGGGTGGTGATCGAGAAACCGTTCGGGCACGACCTGCGCTCGGCCCGCGAACTGAACAACGTCGTGAGCCAGCTCTTCTCACCCCCCGAGGTGTTCCGCATCGACCACTACCTGGGCAAGGAGACGGTGCAGAACATGTTGGCGATGCGTTTCGCCAACGAACTGTTCGAGCCCTTCTGGAACCGCAACTACGTCTCCCACGTGGAGATCACCATGGCCGAGGACATCGGCATCGGCGGCCGGGCCGGGTACTACGACGGGATCGGGGCGGCACGCGACGTCATCCAGAACCACCTGCTGCAGCTGCTCGCCCTGGTCGCGATGGAGGAACCAACCAGTTTCGAGGCCTCGCAGCTGCGCACGGAGAAGACAAAGGTGCTGGCGGCCGCCCGGGTCCCCTCCGACTACGCGGCCCACACGGCCCGCGGCCAGTACGCTGCGGGCTGGCAGGGAGGGCAGCTGGTGCGCGGCTACTTGGAAGAGGATGGGGTCTCCCCCGATTCCCGCACCGAGACCTACGCCGCCATCCGCGTCGACGTGGACAACCGCCGCTGGGCCGGGGTCCCTTTCTATCTGCGGACCGCCAAACGCATGCCGCGAAGGGTCACGGAGGTCGCCCTGGTGCTGAAGCAGGCGCCGCACCTGCCCTTCCCCGCCACCGAGACCGCGGCCCTGGGACAGAACGCCCTGGTGATGCGCGTCCAACCCGACGAGGGCGTCACCCTCCGGTTCGGTGCCAAGGTGCCGGGCACCCAGATGGAGATCCGCGACGTCTCCATGGACTTCGTCTACGGTGGCTCCTTCACGGAAACCTCCCCAGAGGCCTACGAGCGCCTGATCCTGGACGTGCTGCTGGGCGATCCGCCCCTGTTCCCGCAGCACGAGGAGGTGGAGCTCGGCTGGAAGATCCTGGACCCGGTGCTCGACTACTGGGCCTCGCTGCCCACCCAGCCGGATCCCTACGCGGCGGGCACCTGGGGGCCTGCCAGCGCCGTCGAGATGCTGGCCCGTGACGGCAACGCCTGGCGCAGGCCGTAGAGAGGAAGCCGTGATCATCGAACTCAACAACACCACAACGCAGGACATCACCTCCGCACTGATCAGGGCCCACCGGGAGGTCGGGCCAACCAGCGGCATGGTCCTGACGCTGCTGGCGATCACCGACGACGACCACCAGGACGAGGTGCTCTCCGCTGCCCGCGCCTCCGCCACGGCGCACCCTTCGCGGGTCATCGTCGTCTCCAAGGCCGGTGGGGAGACGCGCCTCCACGCAAAGATCCAGGTCGGCGAAGGACTCCCGGGGGACCTGATCGCCATCAAACTGCATGGTGAGCTGGCACTGCACGGCGACTCCGTCGTGCTGCCCCTGCTGCTCCCCGACTCCCCCACGATCGTCTGGTGGCCACACAATGCCCCCGACGCCCCCGCCCAGGACCCGATCGGCCGGTTGGCGACCCGCCGGATCACGGACTCGATGGGGGCACCGGATCCACAGCTGGCCCTGGCGGTCCGTGCCCGCAACCTGGTTCCCGGTGACACGGATCTGTGCTGGACCCGGATCACGCGCTGGCGTGCCCTGCTGGCCGCGTCCTTGGACCAGTTCCCGCACCGCGTCACCTCCGCCCTGGTGCGTTCCACCCCCGACAACGCCTGCTCCACCCTGCTGGTGACCTGGCTGGAGCAGCAGCTGGGGGTCCCGGTGCTGCACGAGGACAGCGACCAGCCGGGAATCTCGGAGGCGAGGCTGACCACCGACCAGGGCGACATCGTCATCAACAGGGGCCGCTCAGAGACCATCGCCCGCTACGCCGTGCCGGGTCAGCCGGAACGGAAAGTGGCGTTGAAACGACGTCCTCTCACCGAATTGCTCACGGAGGAGTTGCAACGTATGGATCCCGATGACGTCTTCGAGTCGGTCGTGAGTCACATCGCCACGCGGGTGGGTGAGTGATGTTCATCCGAGTGGTGCGCCTGGAATCGGCGCAGCAGGTGGCGGAGGTCGTAGCCCGCCGGTTCATGAAGAAAACCACGGAACTGCTGGGCAGCCGTGAGGAGGTGCACGTATGCCTGACCGGCGGCGGCACCGCGGACCTGGTCTATGAGCGTTTCGCGGACCTGTCCGCCGAGGCGAAACTCGACCTGGGGCGCCTGCACCTGTGGTGGGGGGATGAACGTTTCGTGGCTGCCACGGATCCTGACAGGAACTCCCTCCAGGCCATCAGCCGGCTGGGACGCACCCTGCCCATCCAGTCGGCACGGATCCACATGATGGCGGCACGCGACGGCCGAGCGGACCCGCACGACAGCGCATCCGAATACGCTGCCGAGTTGGGGGAAACCCGCTTCGACCTGACCTTCCTGGGGATGGGACCGGACGGTCACGTCGCCTCGATCTTTCCGGGGCATCCGAGTTTCGAGGCCACCTCCCGCAGGGTAATCGGGGTGACGGATTCCCCGAAACCACCCTCGGAACGTATCTCGCTGACGATCCCGACCCTCAACCGCTCCGACGAGATCTGGTTCATCGTCACGGGGGCCGGCAAGGCCGACGCGCTCTCCCGGGCCCTCGACGGTGACGAGACCCTGCCCGCATCCCACGCCCACGGGCAGCAGGCCACGTACTGGTTCATCGACGACGCGGCCGCTTCGAAGCTGCCGCCCCGCTACGCCTGTCCGCTCTGAGCGGCAGATTCCACGGGTTCCCCGACAGCTTGGAACATTCCGAGCACAGCGGCCCGGCGGAATCCGAGGGCCTCGATGTCCGATCTGGGCCACGCTTCCGATAACGTTGATCCATGAAGAGGATCGCGCAACCAACACGGGGAACCAGCGGTTGCGACACACTTCCGAGGCATGACGGACCGCGGTCCACATCCGGACGACACCCCGGGAGTCGCCATGACTGACTTCCTGACCTGGTTCGGCCAGAACCCGTGGGCGGGCTGGGGCGTGCTGGCGCTGCTGCTGGCAGTCGCCGAGTTGCTCACCCTGGACCTGACATTGTTGATGCTCGCGGTCGGCGCCCTCGCCGGTGGTGTGGTCGCGTTGTTGTTCCCCCACCTGCTGTGGCTCCAGGTGATCGTCGCCTTGGCCACCGCGGTGGCGACGCTCTTCTTGCTGCGCCCCACACTCCTGGAAAAGGCCCGTCATGCCCCGGGATACCGTTCCTCCCTCGACAAACTGATCGGCTCGTTCGGGGAGGTCACGTCCCGGATCACCCCACACTCGGGGGAGGTCAAGATCGACGGACAGGTCTGGCAGGCCCGCAGCTACGACGAGACCATCGTGATCGAAACCGGGGAGAAGATCGAGGTCTACAAACTCGATGGCATCACCCTGGTCGTCTACCCCGTCGCCCGCTGAGCCACAACCGTAAGGAGCAACATTGCCCGTAACTATGCTGATTCTCTGCTTCCTGGCCATCCTCGTGGCCATGATGCTGGCCGCGACCCTGAAGATCATCCGCCAGCAGCAGGTGGCCATAATCGAGCGCTTGGGTAAGTTTCGCAAAGTCCTGGATCCCGGCCCGCACCTCGTGGTGCCTTTCCTGGATCGGATCCGCTACACCCTCGACATGCGCGAAGAAGTGGTGCCTTTCCCACCCCAAGGCGTCATCACCGAGGACAACCTCATAGTCTCGATCGATTCGGTGATCTACTTCCAGATCGTCGATCCGGTCCGGGCAGCCTACGAGGCACAGAACTATCGCGCCGCCATCGAGCAACTGACCATGACCACGCTGCGTAACATCATCGGTGGCATGGATCTGGAAGCCACCCTCACATCCCGTGAGGAGATCAACAATCGTCTGCGCGCTGTACTGGACGAGGCAACCGGAAAATGGGGAATCAAGGTCAACCGGGTCGAATTGCGCGCCATCGAGCCGCCGCCGACCATCCGTGACGCCATGGAGAAGGGCGCCCGTGCGGAACGCGACAAGCGGGCCTCGATTCTTCTGGCCGAGGGCCAGCGCCAATCCCAGATCCTGTCCGCGGGCGGTGACCGGGAAGCTGCGATCCTCCGCGCTCAGGGTGATCGCGAGGCGGCGGTCCTCCGCGCCCAGGCCGACCGGCAGGCCCAGATGTTGCGCGCCGAGGGCGAAGCCCAGGCCATCACCACGGTTTTCAGTGCCATTCACGCCGCGGAACCAGATCAGGCCCTGCTCGCCTACCAGTACATGCAGATGCTGCCCCGCCTGGCCAATGGCGATTCGAACAAGATGTGGATCGTTCCCAGCGAACTCAGCGATGCCCTGAAGGGCCTGGGACAGGTGGCGAACTCCACCGACGTACGGGATTACGTCTCTCGGGCATCCCAGCACTTCTCCGCCCCGAAACCGGTAGATGTGCACGCCGAGATCGCGGAGCAGGCACGCAAGGACCACGAACAGAGCAACGCCACTGTGGAACAGGCCATCGCCGACGCCCAGGCCCTGGATGGTGGAGGAACCACCAGGACGGGTCGGTCTTCCCCGCGACCGCAACACCAGGACCCCGATTCCCCGGAGGCCTGGGGGCCGCCTGCCGACCCGTACGGCGCTCATTGACGTTGCAGCCCAAGGCGCGGAAAAGAGCGGGTCCCCGTCGGCCGGAGCCGGACG
>ERZ772977.267-NODE-267-length-40373-cov-26.152041_pt1 | contig 40373 bp, 32 predicted proteins | sample MGYA00511131_ERZ772977 | MGnify/ENA primary metagenome ERZ772977 (study PRJEB29015, sample SAMEA2737935) | human oral metagenome | biome: human oral; feature: human-associated habitat; material: dental | place: China | collected 2151 ...
ACAACCCCTACCCCACACACATCGGCACAAGCCCCCGATACCACACCAAATAACCACCGCACGGCAGCTCCGGGCAAGATCCACAGTCCGGAGCAGCAACTCGGCGGGCGCATGCCAAACACGAAGGCCGGGGCCCTCGCTCGGGCACCCCGGCCTTCGCCGTCGTTGACCAGTCCCTAGGGCAGCGGCTTCACCGCCCGGTGCAGGCACGCGATGCCGCCCGTCAGGTTGCGGTACTCCACCTCGCGCCAGCCGTTGGCGGCGATCATGCGCGCCACCTCCTCCTGCGAGGGCCACTGGCGGATCGACTCCACCAGGTAGTCGTAGGCGCCGTCGTTCGTGGAGGCCACGCGCGCCAGCGCGGGCATGACCGTCGACTGGTAGGCGCCGTACAGGCCGCGGAACACCCGCGACGTGGGGGTGGAGAACTCCAGTACGACGAGGCGGCCGCGGGGGCGCACCACGCGCATCATCTCGCGCAGGGCCAGGCCCGGGTCGGGAATGTTCCTCAGGCCCCACGAGATCGTCACGGCGTCGAAGGACGCCTCCTCGAAGTCGAGGCTCATCGCGTTGCCGCGCACGAACTCGATGTCGGGGTGGCGCTCGCGCCCCACCTCGATCATGCCCTCGGACAGGTCGCAGGCAACAACCTCGGCGCCGCCCTTGGCCAGCGCGGCCGAGGAGGTGCCGGTGCCGGCCGCCAGGTCCAGGATGCGCTCGCCGGGGTGGGGGGCGACCGCCTTGCGCAGGGCGGCCATCCACACGTTGTTCAAACCGCCCGTCATCAGCGCATCCATCATGTCGTAGCGCGAGGCAACGGAGTCAAACATCGAGGCAATCTCATCGGGAACCTTGTGCAGGTCTGCGCGCGGGGCTTCGTTCATGCGTTAATCCTCGCACGTCTTTCAGCGCGCCGCCGCCCCTGCTCCTACCATGGGACCCATGCACGATAACTCCGGATGCTCGCGCCTCGTCTTTCGGGCGACGGCCCTGCCCGCAACGCACCCGGGGTCTACTTGCTCACTGACCCAGCTGCTGCCCGCTTCGGGCGGCGCCGCGTGGCTGGGTGCGCGCCGACAGATGGTAGGCCTGGGCCGCGCGCTCGCCCTGGAGTCCGCGAGCGCCGACGCGATCGCGCAGGTGCGAGCCGCGTGGGAGACCGTCGCCGCCCCTGCCCCGGGCGAGGGGCCCGCCCCCGTGCTCTTCGCGTCCTTCGCGTTCCGCTCCCCCGCCCGCTCGGTGGCCTTCGTTCCCTCCCTGACCGTCATTGACGAGGCCGGGGCGCGCTGGGCGATCACGGCGGGCATCGGCCGCGCCTCCGATCCGCTGGAGGCCGTGGACGCCGCGATGGGCGAGGCGAGGCGGAGCCCGCGCGTGCCCGACTCGCTGTCTTGCGGCCACGGTTCCATGTCGCGGGGCCAGTGGCGAGACTCGGTCCGCCAGATGGCGGCGCGCCTGCGTGAGGGGGCGGCCGACAAGGCGGTCATGGCTCGCGACATGACGGTGCGCTGCTCGCGCGGCTTTGACGAGCGCTACCTGCTGGAGCGCCTCAGCCACCTATACCCGTTGACGTGGCGCTTTTGCGTGGCTTCCCTGGTGGGGGCCTCCCCCGAGATGCTCGTTTCGGCCCGGCGCGGGGCCGTGTCGTCGCGCGTGTTGGCTGGGACCTGCGCGCCCGGGGACGGGGAGCGGCTGGCGGGAAGCGACAAGGACCTGCGCGAGCACGCTCTGGCCTCCGATTCCGTCTCCACGATCCTGGCGCGTCTGTGCTCCGAGGTGAGCACCCGGGGGCCGTTCCTGCTGGAGCTGCCGAACGTCGTTCACCTGGCGACGGACGTGTCCGCGCGCCTGACTGACGCCCGCCTCCTGGACCTGGTGGCCGCGCTGCACCCGACGGCCGCCGTGTGCGGTACTCCCCGCGATCTCGCGATGCGCCTCATCGAGGAGCTGGAGGACACCGAGCGGGGGCGTTACTCGGGTCCTGTGGGATGGGTGGATGCGTCCGGGGACGGAGAGTTCGCGATTGCCCTGCGCTGCGGATTGGCGTCGGGCACGCGGCTGAGGCTCTACGCGGGAGCGGGCATCATGCCGGACTCCGATCCCGATGCGGAGCTGGCCGAAACCGAGGCGAAGATGCGTCCCCTGCTGGACGCGCTCGGGGTCTGAGGATCCCCTCGCCACACGTCCGTGCGCCTGCCGCCGCGTGTTCCCCGCGCGGGGAGCACGCGGCGGCAGCATCTTCCGGGGTATCCGGTGCCCTTCCGCTCAGGAGCCTTGGATCGTGACGGAGACGTCGAAGGTGGCTCCGTCTCGCGCGACCGTCATGGTGACGGTGTCGCCGGCCTTGTAGCGGCGCACGTAGCCGATGAGCTGCTTCGGGCTGGTCACTTCCTGCCCCTCGACCTTCGTGATGACGTCGCCGGAGCGCAGGCCTGCGGTGGCGGCGCCCGAGCCGGGGGTGACGTCCTGGACCTGTGCGCCGACGAAGGTGTCGTTGCCGATGGTGGTGGTCGCGGCGCGCACGGTGACGCCGAGCATGCCGTGGGAGGCCTGGCCCGAGGCGATCAGCTGGTCTGCCACGGAGACGACCAGGTCCGAGGGGATCGCGAAGCCGAGACCGATCGAGCCGGCCTGCCCGTCCGAGGAGGAGGACAGCGACTTGATCGAGGAGTTGATGCCGACCACGGCACCCGACGCGTCGAAGAGGGGGCCGCCGGAGTTTCCGGGGTTGATGGAGGCGTCGATCTGGATGGCGTTGGTGACGACGAGGTCGGAGGAGGCCTGGGTCGGGTCCTGCTGGGTCGAGGAGTCTTCCATCGACACCTCGACGGGTCGGTTGAGGGCGGAGATGATGCCGGTGGTCACTGTGTTCGACAGGCCCAGGGGCGCGCCGATCGCCATGACGGGGGCACCGACCTTCAGGGCTGAAGAGCTGGCAAATCGCGCGACCGTGAGGTCCGAGGGCGGGTTGTCCAGTCGGATGACCGCCAGGTCCGTGGTCCTGTCGTGGCCGACGATGTGGGCGCTGTACAGGCGCCCGTCGGCGAGGGTGACTTGGATCTTTCCACCGCCGACGACGGAGGCGATCACGTGGTAGTTGGTGACAATGTCTCCCTGGGCGTCGTAGACGACGCCGGATCCGGTGCCTCCCGAGGAGGAGGAGGCTCCCTGCGTCTGGATGGTGACGACCGCCGGCAAGACGGCGGAGGCCACGGCGCTCCAGTCCGTCCCATCGCTGGACGAGGCGGGAACGGCGCTGACGGTGCCGCCGTTCATGTTGGTGGGGGTGGAGGCGCGCAGCAGCGCGGGGCGCAGGTAGAGGACGGCCCCCAGGGTCATCGCGACCGTCAGGATCATTGCGGCGACGAGGGCGACCCAGCCCGGGCCTTTCTTCGTGACGACGACGGTCGGGGTGGCGCTCGCGTCCGGGGCGGCGTAGTTCCCGTAGGGGGTCCCGGTGGGCGGAAGGTACGAATCTGCCTGAGCCGCGGCTGCGCCGGGAGCGTCGGTGGGAGGGAGCGGGGCCGCGGGGGCGGGCATCTCTCGCGTGGCGTCGCCAGCGCTACCGTACATCTCTCGCGTGGCGTCGTCGTCACCTGGGATCCGGGGGGTTGGTTGCTCGGCCTGGCCGGGATGCGGCCACTGCTCGCTAGCTGCGTCCGCGTGCGCGGAGGGGAGCGCCCCGCGCTCGTAGCTGGGTGTTTCGGCGCGACGCGGCGAGTCGGCGTCGTGGAGTGGTTGTTGAGGCTCTGTCATGGTTCCCTCGTCGTATCACTTCGGCTGTCGGAACTCAGTATGGTCGTCTTCCTCAAAGGGGCACTGGAAACACCCTGGGAGTATCCTGAAAGGCTCGAACCCGCGCCTTTAGCGCAGAATGTCGCGGATCGCGCCGTACAGGTGTGCGGCACGCTCAACAGGCGCGTGGATCAACCGGGGCCCGGGCGCGGGGGTAGCCAGGATGGAGCTCAGTTCCTCGGGGGTGTCGGCCCTCGCGAAAGAGACGCCGTAAGCGCTCGCAAGCGCCGCATAGTCGACGGATTGGGCCAGACCGAACCACCGGTCGTACGCGCCACGGCTCGCGGCGGCGCCGTGCTCAAGGGTGGCGAAGATACCTCCGCCGTTGTCGTCGGCGAGGACGATGTCAAGGTCCGAATGGGTCGCTTCGGCGAGCGCCAGCGAGGAGGCATCGTGGCACAGGGTCAGATCGCCCATGACGGCGGTGACACGCCCGCCCCCGCCGGCGGAGCGGGAGGCGGACCCGAGCGCGACGCCGACCGACGTGGCGACGGTCCCGTCGATTCCGGCCTGTCCTCGGTTGGAGTGAACGGCTCGACCTTCCAGTGAGGGCACCGCGAGGTCGAAGGCGCGCACGGGGTTGGAGGCGCCCAGGACGAGGGGGCCGTCGCTCGCCCGGGCGACCGCTCGGGCGAGGTCGATCATCGTGCGCCCCGAACCCGCCGCCAGGAGGTCGCCTATTCGTCGCCCGGCGAGTTCGGAGGCCTCGCGCACTCGCGCCGCCCACGCGACCGCAGCGCCGCAGGGACGGGTCGGGGGCGCGAGGTCGGCGACGACCGTGGAGGCGTTTCCCGAGATGTCTGTCCACGGCGCGTGCTGGTCGACGACGACGACGCGAACGTCGGGGCGGGCCAGGAGGGCGTGGATGGGCCGCGAGAGCGTCGGACGTCCCGTCACGACGACTGTGTCCACGTCCCGGGCGAGGGTCCCCGCGACGATGGACTGCTCGTAGGGGGTCACTCCCCCTCCCGCCCACGCGCCCGATGCCGGCTCGGACAGCAGGGGGAACCCGGATGCCTGGGACCACAGCTGCGCGCGGCTGCTGGCCCCCTCGCCGGCGACGATGAGGCCGACGCTGGCCTCCCCGACCGCTTCTTCCCAGCGCACGGGGGTAGGCGCGCTCGCCGACACTCGGGTCGCTCGAATCGGCTGTTTCTCCTCCCCTCGCGCGCCCGCGTCGGCGGGCGTGAGCGGGTCGCGGAACTCGACGTTGATCTGCACGGGGCCGGGGGCGCCGGTGGGGGCGCCGACGGCGGCGGCCACGGCTCGGCTGACCTGCCCGGCGAGCGCCACCGAGGGTTCCTGCGCTTCCAGGCTGATGCATGCCCGCGCGTGAGTGGCGAAGAGGCGCGACTGGTCGGTTGCCTGGGAAGCGCCGACGCCGCGCAGTTCGCCGGGGCGGTCCGCGGTGATGGCGAGGAGGGGCAGCCGGGCGTGGGAGGCCTCGAGAACGGCGGGCGCGAGTTCGGCGACGGCGGTTCCCGAGGTGACGATGACGGCGGGAAGGGCCCCGGCGCGGGCCAGGCCGACCGCCAGGAAGCCGGCGCCGCGCTCGTCCAGGACGGGCCGCGCCTGCCCGCCGAACGCCCCCGATTCGAGGGCGTAGGCGAAGGGCGCGCTGCGCGACCCGGGACAGTACAGGACGTGCGTGACGCCCAGGGCGCTCAGGGCACGCAGGATTGCGCTGGCGGTATCGACGGAGGGCATGGGCCCAGCCTACCGGGAGGCCACCCCCAGGTGCTCGGCCATGCCTTCGAGGCGCATCCCCCAGCGCGCGATCAGGTCCCCGTCAACGGGGGTGCGGTCGATCAGCTCCCGGTCGGGTTCGCGCCGTTCCACGGGCAGGCGGCCCCGTTCGGGCACGAGGGGCTCAGTCACGTCCCCCACCAGCAGCGAGGCGGTGGCCAGTCCGGCGGCGCGGGACGGCCCGGGGACGGCGGCGGCCGCGGCAACACCGACGGAGAGTCCGACGGAGGTCTCTAGCGCGGAGGAGACGACGACGCCCAGTCCGCTCTTGCGTGCGACCCGCAGGGCGGCTCGCACGCCGCCCAGGGGCGCAACCTTGATGATGACGACGTCCGCCGCCTGTTTGCGCGCGACCTCCATCGGGTCGTGGGCGCGGCGGATCGACTCGTCGGCGGCGATGGGCACGTCGACGCGACGACGCACCGCGGCCAGTTCGTCGACAGTCAGGCAGGGCTGTTCGACGTACTCGATGGGAACGGACCCGGCGGCCTTGGCCATCGCGGGGATCGCGGCGCACGCCTCGTCCACCTCCCACGCTCCGTTCGCATCCACGCGGATCTTCGCCTGGGATCCGACGGTGGCGCGCAGGGCGTCGGCGACCGCGCAGATCCTCCCGCAGTCGCGTCCGACGCTCACGCCCGGCTCGGCTACCTTGATCTTCGCGGTCGCGCATCCGCCCGAGGCGATGACCCGCTCGTGGGCGTCCTCGGGCGAGACCACGGGGATCGTCACGTTGACGGGGACGAACTTCCTGCGGGCGACCGGCGGGAATCGGCGCGCCGACTCGAGCGCGGCCGCCAGCCAGCGCGAGGATTCCGCGTCGTCGTAGTTCCAGAAGGGAGCTGCCTCCCCCCACCCGGCCTGGCCGCGCAGGAGGAGGCCTTCGCGGCGCGTGACCCCGCGGAAACGAGTCGTCATCGCGATCTTGTAGACGAGCACGTCGGTGACGCCCTCGAGGGCGTATCGCGTCTGGCGACTCAGCGTGCGCATGGGAATGCGTAGGAGCGTCGGTTCTGGCGCCACGTTCATGTCTCCCCCTTACTTACCGGTAATATTGTGACCCACGCGTGCCCGGGCCTCAACTCCTTCGCTCCGGAGCTTGTAGGGTATTCGACGTTGCGCGGTCTGGGCACAAACCCTCCGCGCATTACCGAACGACTGGCAAGCTACAGCGATTCCGGCTGACGCTCGCGCGTCCGGCAACCCCGTCTTGCGGCACGCGCCGCCCTCGTTACTCTCGGGCCGCTCGCCGGACGCTCGCGGGCGTTCACCCCCGCCCCCTCCTCGTCGGCTAGAATCCCCCACATGAGCGCCCTACCCTTCGTCTCCGACACCTTCGACCCGACCCGCTGGCGCGAGGTCGAGGGCTTCGACTTCACCGACATCACCTACCACCGGGGAATTTCCCGGGGCCCCGCCCTCGACGGCCGCGAGTCCGGCGCCGACATGCCGGTCGTGCGCATCGCCTTCGACCGCCCCGACATCCGCAACGCCTTCCGGCCGGGCACGGTTGACGAGCTCTTTCGCGCCCTCGATCACGCGCGCCAGACGTCCTCGGTGGCCGCCGTGATCCTCACGGGCAATGGGCCGTCCGCGCGCGACGGCGGCTACTCCTTCTGCTCGGGAGGCGACCAGCGCGTTCGCGGGCGCGACGGGTACCGTTACGAGGTCGAGGACGCCGACCCCGAGGCTCCCCTGCCGAAGCGACGCGAGCAGATCGACCCGGCGCGCGCCGGACGGCTACACATTCTCGAGGTCCAGCGCCTCATCCGCACCATGCCCAAGGTTGTCATCGCCGCGGTTCCCGGGTGGGCTGCGGGGGGCGGACACTCCCTCAACGTGGTCGCCGACCTGTCGGTGGCCTCGGCCGAGCACGCCGCATTCATGCAGACTGATGCGAACGTCGGCTCCTTCGACGCGGGCTACGGCTCGGCTCTCCTGGCCCGCCAGGCCGGAGACAAGCGGGCACGCGAGATCTTTTTCCTAGCCGAACGCTACGACGCCGAGGCCGCCGAGAGGTGGGGCGTGATCAACAGGGCGGTCCCCCACGCCCAGCTGGAGGAGACGGCGCTCCAGTGGGCGGCGACGATCGCGACCAAGTCCCCCCAAGCGATTCGCATGCTGAAGTTCGCGTTCAACCTGGCGGACGACGGGTTGGCCGGGCAGCAGGTTTTCGCGGGCGAGGCCACCCGCATGGCGTACATGACGGCGGAGGCTCAGGAGGGGCGCGACGCCTTCTTGGAGCACCGCGCCCCCCGCTGGGAGGACTACCCCTACTACTACTGAGGCCCCTGCCCTCGCGAGGCGAGGTACACCCTCGCCTCCCATTCTCCGAGGGTTTCCGGGACTGTCCTCTCTTCCTCGGGCAGGTCGCGGTTGGCCAAGAGGAGGTCCCCGCTGACCTCACGCGCGGCCTCGCCGAGGGGCGCAGGGTAGGAAGAGAGGTTGACGAGGACCGTTGCCACGGCCTCGCCGAGGGTGCGCCTGTAGGCGAAGATCGCGGGCGAGGAGGCGCGGATGCGCTCGTAGGCGCCGACCGCAATGACGGGCAGGCCGTGGCGGATGTCCGCAAGCGCACGATAGTAGGCATGCACGGAGGACGGGTCGCCGACCTGTGAGGCGGCGTTGATCTCCTCGTAGTTCGGAGTGACGCCGATCCACGGCGTGCCCTGCGTGAAGCCCGCGTTCGGGCTCGCATCCCACTGGACGGGAGTGCGCGCGTTGTCGCGCCCGGTCAGTGCCAGGCCGGACAGGACGGACTCGGGACTCTCCCCCGACTCCACCGCCTCGCGGTAGTAGCGCAAGGCTTCGACGTCACGGTAATCCTCGATGCCGTGGAAGACGCCGTTGGTCATGCCCAGCTCCTCGCCCTGGTAGACGTAGGGGGTGCCGCGCAGCATGTGCAGGGCTGTGGCTAGGGCGGTCGCCGACGCGTAGCGGTGCGCTTCGTCGCCGAAGCGGCTGACGGCGCGCGGTTGATCGTGGTTGTCCAGGTAGAGGCTGTTCCAGCCGACCTCACCCTGGGCTTCCTGCCAGGCGCTCAGGCAGTCGGCGAGCTCGCCGGGACGCAGCGGGCGCGGGTCGAACTTCCCGTGCTCAAGGCCGAGGTCGACGTGGTCGAATTGGAACACCATGTCGAGCTCGCGGCGAGCGGGGTCCGTGAAGAGAAGGACGTTGTCGCGTCGCACGCCGGGGCACTCGCCGACCGTCATGGTGGCGCTGCGCCCGTCGAATACCTCGCGTCGCATCTCGGCGAGGTATTCGTGCAGGTGCGGGCCCTCGGAGAAGTGCGGGAAGCCCTCGCCCCACGCGCGCCCGGGATAGACGATGCCGTCGGGCAGGCCCGGTTCCTTCGAGATCAGGTTGATGACGTCCATGCGGAAGCCGTCGACGCCGCGATCGAGCCACCACCTCATCATGTCGTAGATGGCTTGCCGCACGTGCGGGTTGTCCCAGTTCAGGTCAGGCTGCTTGCGATGGAACAGGTGCAGGTAGTACTGGCCCGTGGCCTCGTCCCAGGCCCAGGCGGAGCCGGAGAAGAAGGACCCCCAGTTATTGGGCTCCGCCCCGGCCTCGCCGCCCACGCAGCCGGGTCGGGGATCTCGCCAGATGTACCAGTCGCGCTTCGGGTTGTCCCGCGAGGAGCGCGACTGGGCGAACCAGGGATTCTCGTCGGAGGTGTGGTTGACCACCAGGTCCATGACGAGGCGCATGCCCCGATCGTGGACGCCCTCCAGCAGGCGGTCGAAGTCCGACAGCGTGCCGAACATCGGATCGATGTCATAGTAGTCGGCGATGTCGTAGCCGTTGTCTGCCTGCGGGGAAGCGTAGATCGGCGAGAGCCACAGGACGTCCACGCCCAGGCCCTTCAGGTAGTCGAGCTTGGAGCGCACGCCCTCAAGGTCGCCGAAGCCGTCTCCGTTGGAGTCTTTGAAGGAGCGCGGGTAGATCTGATAGACCACGGCGCCCTTCCACCACTCGTCGGGACCCAGGCCGTTGCCTGCCGGGTCGAGCGCATCGTTACGGAAGAACATGAAGCACCTGCCATACGTTAAGGTCGAGTGAGCGCGGCCCGCCGCGCCTGTTCACGCGGTGAGGTTCAGTAGTGAACGACCACCGTATCGCCCATGTCCGTCCAGTCGTAGATGAACTTCGCAGCGTCGACAGGCATGTTCACGCACCCGTGGGAGCCGCCGTATCCGCTCCACCCGAAGGACGAACGCCAGGGAGCGCCGTGCATGGCGTAGGAGCCGGTGAAGTAGGTGACCCACGGGACGCCTTCGGTCACGTACTTGCTACCGTCGGCGTTCTCCCCGCGCATCGTCTGCACGTCGTACTTGAGGTAGACGTGGAAGGTGCCGGTGACGGTGGGCGTGTCGGGTGCGCCAGGAACCATGTAGAACGGGCCTCCGGCCACCTTGCCACCCACGTAGGCGGTCACGGAATCGTCGGAGAGGTCGATGTCCACCCACTTCTCGCCTTCGGCGGCCTGGTAGACGAGGTTCTCGGTGCCTTCGGCGACCTGCTTGGTTTCGGAACCCGGTTCGACATCGTCGTAGTGGAACAGGCCCTCATAGGCGGTGCGCGACGTCATGGCCGCGACAACGTCCTTCGTGATCTGCTCGGCATTGTTGGTCTTCAGACCCTTCTTGCCTTCGCGGGCAACCGTGAGGACCTGACCCTCGGAGTTGACGTTGTCCACGCGATTCTCGGGCTTGACGTCGGTCTTGGCCGCCAAGGCGTTCACCCAGTCGGCGACCTTGACAGGATCGATGGAGGGATCGTCGAGAGAGCCGTCGTCCTTGGTCAGGAACTCCACCCACTTGACCTTGTCGGAGCGCTCGGCGCTGAAGGTGTCGATGCCGTCGGAAATCTCGATCGTGGTATCGAGCAGGGCATTGGCCTTGGCGGCGGCCGCCCGGGCGTTCTCGGTGGTGATCGCGGGCTCTGTCTTCTGGACGGAGGCGTCCCGGCTCACCGATGCCAGCGTGGCACCGGCCTGCTTGACGGCGGCGCTCACCTCGTCGGCGGAGATCCCGTCTCCGCTCTGGGAGGGAGTGACGGTGAAGGACTCGCCGTCGTCGGCGACGACAACCTGGGCGTCTCGAGTCTCGGAGGACAGGGTCGAGCTGGCGGTCGCGGCGAGCTTCCTGATGGCGTCCTCGTCGACGGTCATCACGGGTTCGACGCCGCGCCCGGAGAAGAGCGAGCGAACGAACGCGGGGAGCGACGTGGCCCCCTTCATGGCGGCGTCGGCGGTCGCGTCCGCGTCGATGGAGATGCCCGCCTCGTTGAGCGACGCCGTGGTTTCCGTGCCCTCGACGGTGATCGTCACGGTCGCGGCATCCGCCCGCTGGCTGGTCGAGGCGACAACCTGGTCGCGGGTCATCCCGGCCACGGAGGTACCCGCGATCGAGGTCCCCGGCAGGACGCGACCCGAGTAGTTGGCCAGGTACACGACGACCGCGCACACGAGAAGAAGAGCGACGGCGCACGCGAGGCCGATCGCCCACTTGGCTTTGAGGGATATGTTCTTGAGCATCGCAGCCTATCGTATAGCCTGAAGCCCCCTCGCGGGGCAATTCGATTGAAATTTCAGCTGCGTGATGTGCCACAGGAAAGGCGCATCATTCCGGGGCTTGACGCCGGAAACGTGACCATTTCCGCGAAGCGCCTTACGACCTGCGAGAACGCCACCCCTTATCCTTGATATGTACGCGCTCGCCGTCGAACTTGGGAGGCTCATCATGGCTGCACCGCGAATCCTTGTCGTGCCGGGCGGCACGTCCACCGGGGCCGTCGCACTGGCCAACGCGTCCCTCCACAAGCTCGTCGAGCTGCACGAGGAGCGCGCTGCTGACCCGAATCATCCAGCTCCCCACACGGTCGTTGTCCTGCGCGAACCCGACTCCGTCGCCCCCGCCACGTTGCGCGGTTCGTCGGCGAGCCCTCACGACGCCTTTCCCTCGGAGAAGTACCCCGGCCTCGCCGACACGATCACCCAGGATCCGGCATTCTTCGAGGGGATCGACCTGGTGATCCCCACCTCGGGATCCAGCGCGGGCGCCCCGCGCCTGGTCGGCCTGTCCACCGAGGCCCTCATCGCCTCGGCGAAGGCCACCGAGCTGGCGTTGGACGGGCCGGGCCGCTGGATCCTTGCGCTGCCGACCCACCACATTGCGGGCGCGATGGTCCTCCTGAGGGCCGCAGTGGCCGAGACCAGTCCGCAGGTTGTCGACACGTCGAACGGTTTCGACCCCCTCGCGCTCCTGCCCGCCGTTCGAGGCGCCACGCAGGACGACATGCCCGGCTACCTGTCGCTGGTTCCCACCCAGCTCTCCCAGTGCCTGGACGCGGGCGACGAGGTGGTCGCGGCGTTGCGAGCCCTCTCTGCGATCCTGGTGGGCGGGGCCGCCACCAACCAGCAGCTCCTCACCCGCGCTCTCGACGCTGGCTTGAGGGTGCGCACCACCTACGGCATGACCGAGACGGCGGGAGGCTGCGTGTACGACGACCTCCCGCTCCCGGGTACGTCGGTGCGCGCGGTGGATTGGGATGGCCGCACGCGCCTGGCGATCAACGGCCCGACGCTCATGACCCGCTACCTGGACGCGGAGAGCCCCTTCTTCGACGAGGGCGGCCACAGGTGGCTGCTCACCGGAGACATGGGCATTATCCGAGCCTCGGGCACGGTGGAGGTGCGCGGGCGCGCCGACGACGTCATCGTCTCCGGGGGATTGTCGGTGGCGCCGGGTCCGGTGCGTCGCGCTGTACGCTCCTACGACGGGATCTCGGATGCGTGGATCATGGCGACCCCGGACGCCAAGTGGGGACACGTGGTGACGGCCCTGGTGATCCCGCAGCAGATGCCCTCGGACGCCGTGGAGATGGCGGAGCTGGGGTCCTCGGTCCGCGAGCACGCCGCCGCTCGTATCGGTCGCGCCCAGGCTCCGCGCCGGGTGGTCGCCATCGATTCCCTTCCCTACCTGGGCTACGACAAGATCGATCGCGCGGCAGCCGCGGACGCTGCGACGCGCGCGGTCGGCACGGAGAGGGAGTGGGTGCGCTAGGCACCACCGTCACACCGCCCCACCCCGCCTACACTGGTCGTCATGGCTTCCGTTTCTGATTGGATCGAGGGCGCTCGCCTGCGCACCCTGCCCGCCGCCGCCGCGCCCGTGATCGTAGGGTCAGCGGCCGCCTATCACCTGGGCGGCTTCGACCCTCTGCGCGCCTGTTTGGCCCTCGTCGTGGCCCTCGCGCTACAGGTGGGGGTCAACTACGCGAACGACTATTCGGATGGGATTCGCGGGACCGACGATAACCGTCAGGGTCCCGCCAGGCTGACGGGGGGCGGCCTGGCGAGGCCGAAGGCCGTTCTCGGCGCGGCGCTGGGATGCTTCGCGCTCGCGGGAGTCACGGGCCTCGCCCTGGTGGCCGTGTCGGGCACGTGGTGGCTCATCGCGGCGGGCGCTGGTGCGGTTGCTGCGGCGTGGCTCTACACGGGCGGGAAGCACCCGTACGCCTACATGGGGATCGGCTTGTCCGAGCTCATGGTCTTCGTCTTTTTCGGGTTGATGGCGTGCGTGGGCACCTCCTGGACGCAGGTTCGCCAGGCCCCGTGGTGGCTGTGGGCGAGCGCGTCGGCGCTGGGCCTGCTGTCGGTGGCGCTGCTGATGGCCAACAACATCCGCGACATTCCTACGGACCGTCTGTCGGGGAAGATGACGGCGGCCGTGCGGCTGGGGGATCGCGCCTCGCGCTGGGTGTTTGCGGCGTGCGCGTGGGTCCCGGTCGCGGTGATCGCCGCCGTGGGTACGTCCGTGGGACTGCAACCGCTGGCGACCTGCGCGCTGGCCGTGGGCGCGGGCGCGTGGGCTGCGGGCGTGAGCCTGCCGGTGCTGACGGGGGCGTCGGGAAAGGCCCTGATCGGCGTGCTGCGCAACACGGGGTTCTATACGCTCGCGTGGGGAGTTCTTGCCGCCCTGGCGCTGGTCCTGTCCTGAGGGGGCGGCGCGGCGGCGCCCGGAAGGCTGCGGTCCTTCGGGCGAGGCCCGGGGCGCGGAGAACTTCCCCCGGTTCACGCGCCTCAGTGCCCCCTGCGGTACAGGTACTCGTGCGCCCAGTCGCCCGCGATCCCGATGGCAGCGGCGAGCAGGCACACGAGCGTGATCGCCCGGAAGTGTCCGGAGGCCAGCCACGGGGTGACGACACCGATCCCGATGGCGGCGCTTCCCTGCATGGCGAGGTCGTTCATGGCCACGGCCCGCCCGTTCTGCCCGGGAGCGACGGTGGCGAACACGGTGTCGTAGATGGGAGTGAAGAGGCCCCCGAAGCCCGAGTAGATGAGGCACATGGCCACCGTGATGACCCACGGACCAGCCCTCATGCACAGCGCGAGCACGACAGTGCCTGCCAGGATCAGTCCGACGCACGCCCGCACCGTGCGTCCGCGGCCGAGGCGGGCCAAGGCAGCACCGGAAGTCATGGCAGCGATCAGCGCCAGGCAGTAGGCCGGAATGAGCCGCACCGAGACCTCGGCGGGCTTCAGGCCGTACAGGGTCGAGCCGATCCCGTTCATGAGCGGAGCGAGCGTGAAGTTCATGCAGTACACGACGAGGATCAGGCTGATCGAGCGCACCCACGGCACGTTGGTGAAGAAGGAACGCGTGATGAACGGGTCCCGCGCGCGGCCGATGTGCCACCAGAACGCGGCTGCCGCGAGCGCGAGGCCGCCGACGAGCCACCAACGCGGGTTGGCGGCCGCAAGGGTGAGCAGGAGCGCGCAGGAGGAGAAGATCGCCAGCCCAGTGACGTCGACGCGGCCCGCTCGCGAGCGCGCGGGAACGCGCCTGCCCATGACGGGCACGCAGGCCAGGCCGGCGAGGGGGATGAGGAGGAGGATCGCCCAGTTGACGTCGGCGAGCAGGCCGCCCACGAGCATGCCGAGGGCTGTTCCTCCCTGGAAGGCCGCACACATGAGTCCCACGTAGAGGCCTCGTCGCTTCGGGTCTCGAATCGAGGTCGCGAGGATCATGTAGGCCGAGGCCGCCGCCTGGTACCCCAGGGTCTGCAGGGCACGCGCAACGACGACGCCGATGAGGGACGAGGAGAGGGCGAACCCCAGGACCGATCCGACGACGATCAGCCCGATGCCCGCGTTGACGATACGGCGCAGGGGGATGAAGTCTCCGAGGGTGCCGTACAGGAAGCAGGCCACACCCAGGACGACGCCGGGGATCGCGGTGATGAGTCCCGAGGCGTCTCCGGCTCCGACGTCGTGAGCGACACGCAGGTAGACCAGGTTGAAGCCCTGCAGCGAGACGGTTCCCAGCGCGTAGATTCCCAGGAGCGGCAGGAGGACACGCGTCGGCCCGTTTGCGAGGTCGCCGTCGGTGGCGATGGCGGTCACGTTGATCGAGGGAGCCGGGGCCGCCGTTGCCCCGCGGATCACCTGGGAGGGGACGGTGGTCACGCGGCAGGTCGGGCCAGCGGCACGCGATGAGACGAGGAAGCGGAGGGTGCGCACGACGCATAGTCCACCACAGAGTAAGCATTCAGTGATATTGCAGGATACTCGCGGTCGACTTAAGTGGCGCTAAAACGCGCGGCCCCCCGCCCCGCGGGCGACACTGCTTGCGAGGCGGGGGCGCGTGGCACAATGGAATATCTTCTCGCGAAGGAGCACCCATGGCACGCGTCATCGTCGTCGGTTCCATCAATCAGGACATCACGGTCACGGTCGATCGCTTCCCCGATCCGGGCGAAACCCTCTCGGGCACCTCCCTGTCGTACGGCCTCGGCGGCAAGGGCGCAAACCAGGCCGCGGCCGCCGCCCGCTCGGGAGTCCCCGTCGTCTTCGTCGGCGCCGTCGGCTCGGATCTCTCCGGGCAACGCCTGCGCTCAGACCTGGCCTCTCACGGCGTGGACGTCACGCATCTGCGCGAGGTCAGCGGGCCCACCGGCACGGCCCTCATCACCGTGACCGCATCCGGCGAGAACACGATCATCCTCGATGCCGGAGCCAACCGCGCCGCGTCCATCGAGGCGGCCACGGCCTCGTTGACCCCGGCCCCATCCGACGTCGTGGTTCTCCAGGCGGAAATCCCCGAGGACGCCAACGCCGCGGCGGCCCGGTGGGCCCGCTCCTTCGGCGCCCAGGTCCTGCTGAACCTCGCCCCCGCGCGCCCGACGGACCCCGACCTGCTGTCGAGTGTCGACATCCTCGTCGTCAACGAGACCGAGGCGGGCCTGACCCTGGGGATGCCCGCGCCGGCGACCCCCACCGAGGCCATCGGGACCGCCCGAGCGCTGCGAGGCTTGGGACCCCAACACGTCGTGGTGACCCTCGGAGCCGACGGCGCCGCGTGGGCGTACGGAAGCGAGGCGGGCCACCATCGCGCTGTCGCCCTCGGCGAGGTCGTCGACACAACCGGGGCGGGAGACGCATGCGTGGGTGCCCTGGCCGCCGCAATCGCCCTCGGGATGCCCTTCGACGAGGCCGTCACCGCGGGCATGCGCGCCGGCTCCACGGCCGTTCTGGCGCCCGGGGCGGCCTCCTCCTACGAGGCGCTGCCGAGGCTGGCGCGCAGCTGAGTCCGCGTCCGCTCCCCGCGCAGGCACGGCCCCGCGATCGGATCGCCCCTGCGCCGTGCCCCGATTGCTCCGGGAGCGAACCGTTCGGCGTGAGACAACACACCCACCGTAGACTGGGGGCATGGTCAGGATTGTCTTGCTCGTCGCGATGCTCGCCCTCACCGTCTACGCAGCCGCCGACTGGCACCGCACGCCCGAGGAGGAGATGCCCGGCAAGCTCCCCAAGCCAGTCTGGCTCCTGATCATCCTCTTCACGGCGACCCTTGCCGCCGTGGGTCCCATCGTGTGGCTCGGCCTGCGGTGGGTGGCCCGCGCGGAGAAGGCGCAAAGCGCCCGCGCTTCGACCCCCGAGCGACCGACCGCACCCGACGACGATCCCGACTTCCTCTTCCGTCTGGAGCGCGACATTCAACGCAAGCGGCGCGAAGACGAGCGGCGCAGGCGCGACGAGCACCCCGGGGAGGATTCGTCCGCGCAGGACCCCGAAGCGGGAGCCTAGCGGCGCAGGTTCGCCGCCGAGTCGCCCGGCGTCATGTCGCGCGCGAGCGCCACGAGGTCCGCGGCAGGCTCGGCGTAGGAGGTACCCACCAGCGTGGCGCCGGCGAAAACGAAGGACGTGATCGAGGCCAGCGCGCAGTGCCGCGACTTCGGGGAGTGGGCGAGCGGTTGGCCATCGATGAAACGCGTCAGCGTCACGATCGGGTTCTGGTGCGATACCACGAGCGCCTCCCGCCCGCGGGCCTGCCGCAGAGCGTGGGAGAGCGCGGCGCTCATGCGCGAGGCGATGTCCTTGTATGGTTCACCCCACGACGGGCGCAACGGGTTGCAGTAGTACTTGAAGTACTTCGGATGGGCCAGCATCGCGCGATTCGAGTTCACCGGCAGGCCCTCAAAGACGTTATCCGACTCGATGAGGCGCGCATCCGACTCGATACTCAGCCCGTACGCCGCGGCCGTCGGCGCCGCCGTCAGCTGCGCGCGGAGCAACGGTGAGGAGATGACGCGCGCAATGTCCGCACCGGAGTCCACGAGGTATTCCGCACCGCGCTGGGCCATCTGGTGTCCCAGCTCCGTCAACCCGAAGCCCGGAAGCCTGCCGTACAAGACACCGTTCGGGTTGTCCACCTCGCCGTGGCGCATAACGTGAATGATGGTGCGGTCCATGAAACACAAGTATAGGGTCCCCGACACACGAGAGGCCCGGCCAACAGGCCGGGCCTCCGCTCGCTCACTTCTTGTTGCGACGCTGGTGACGCGTCTTGCGCAGGAGCTTGCGGTGCTTCTTCTTCGCCATGCGCTTGCGGCGCTTCTTGATGACGGAGCCCATGGGGTTCCTCCCTCGTAGTGTGGGCGGCAGAGGTACTACCGCTGATGGATGATGGGTGCCCGAGACGGGCACATCGTGCCTATACTACCCGCCAATGACCCGGGCCTCGCCACCGGAGTGATCGGCCATACCGGCCTGGATCATCTGGGCGACCGCAGCCTCCGGAACACGGAAGCTCTTTCCGACGCGAATCGCGGGCATGTCACCGCTGTGAATCAACCGGTACACAGTCATCTTAGAGACGCGCATGATGTCCGCCACTTCGGTGACAGTCATGAAGCGCGGCGCCGACTGCTGTTCCATCAATGACTCCCAGTTATGCTCGCGAGGCGCGCCAAACCCGTTCGTTCACCGCTTACGTAGCCTCACGAAATATACTACTGCCCAACCACATGGAAACTGCAACTTTATCCACGTTTGTTGCAGAGTCGTTAAGGAGCAATGATGGTACCGGCACGCAACGGGCGGAAACGGCGAGCAGGCAGCCCCCGCCTGCCTGCCGAACCCGGCGCCGCACGCTTCCTGATCCACGGGCGCGCACCGGCCACAACGCCCGTCATTTCAGCGGAAACTCTCAGCCCGCAGCCCTCCCCCATCGTCCGCCCGGTCCAGGGCGGCCCCAAGGGGCCACACCCGCAGGTTCCCTCCTCGCCAGCCCAACGCGTGCGCGCGTGGCTTGCCAAGCAAGCCCGCTACTACCCGGCACGCCTCGCGATCAGCACTTTTGCCCTCATTATCGGCGTCATCACGGCGCTGCTCATGCTGCCTTTCGCCTCCGCCTCGGACACCTCCGCTCCCTTCGTCGATGTCCTGTTCACCGCGGTGTCTGCCGTGTGCGTCACGGGGCTCACAACCGTCGATACTGCTACCTACTGGTCACCATTTGGGCAGGCGGTCATTGCCCTGGGTATCGTCGTCGGCGGCCTGGGCGTGATGACGCTGGCCTCGATCCTCGGCTTCGCCGTGTCTCGCCACCTCGGCCTGACCCAGCGCATGCTCGCCACCCAGGAAACCAAGACGGGCGCCATGGGACAGATCTCCACGCTTCTCAAGGCAGTCATCGCGACCTCCCTGTCCATGCAGTTTCTCCTGGCGGCCGCGTTCCTCCCCCGCTTCCTCTCCATGGGGCTCGACCCCGGTCGGGCGGCCTGGGATGCGCTTTTCATGGCTATCTCGGTCTTTAACAACGCGGGCTTCGTGATCCTTCCCGGCGGGCTGTCCCCCCACGTCACGGACTGGTGGATGCTGGTCCCCATCATCCTGGGGACCACGGTGGGGGCCATCGGGTTCCCCGTGATCATGGACGTGTCCACACACCTTCGGACGCCCCGCCGCTGGCGGCTTCACACGAAGCTCACCCTGTCCACGTACCTGATTCTCGCCTTCGTCGGAGCTCTTGCTTTGGCTCTCACCGAGTGGCACAATCCCACCACTCTCGGCGCGATCGACACGCCCTCCAAGATCCTCAACGCGCTGCTTGCCGGCGTCAATTCGCGCTCATCGGGCCTGTCTGCCCTTGACGTGGGCGCCATGCGCTCACAGACACACTTCGTCCAGGACATCCTCATGATGATCGGCGGGGGCTCGGCGTCAACGGCCGGCGGCGTCAAGGTCACAACCTTCGCGGTCCTCGTCCTCGCGGTCATCGCGGAGGCTCGAGGCGATCAGGACATCGAGACGTTCGGGCGACGCATCCCCACCTCCACCATTCGCCTTGCGGTCGCGGTGTCGCTCCTCGGGCTCGCCCTCGTCGCCGTCTCCGTCGTGTTACTCCTGTCAATGACGGACTACACGCTCGACATCATCCTGTTTGAAACAATCTCCGCGTTTGCAACGGTCGGCCTATCCACCGGCATCACGCCGATTCTTCCCGTTGGTGCGAAGTACGTTCTCATCGCCCTCATGTTCGCCGGGCGCACGGGTTCGATGACAGTGGCGGCCGCCCTGGCACTCCGGGAGCGTTCCCGGGTGATCCGCATGCCCGAGGAGCAGCCCATCATCGGCTGACCCGCGGGCGTGCGCGCACGCGCCGGGCGCACCGGGATGCCCATCACCACCAACCGTTTCCCCTCACGACGCCCCCGCGCGCGCCTTTCCAACCACGGCCACGCAGGCAACGGGCGTCTGTCCCCTCAGTCGCACCGCCGCACAATCCCTCTCCCCGTCGGCGGCCCACCCCGACGTCCATTCCCATGGCACCGCCACGCGCACCGGGGCCACCACCGCTACCGTTGTGATGCGTTTCGCCGCACGCCGGGCACTCTGAGAACCTGCGACCGGGGCGTGTCCCGGTTTCCTCGTCGCATCTAGAGCAAAGTTCCCTCCACCCCTAGCCTTTGTCTGATCCGCGATGAAACCCAGACCACCCGCGCCACGCCCTGTCGGACGCCGCATGAAACCCAGACCACCCGCGCCACAGGAAAAACGCCAATATGTAGCGATTCATACGAAGCAGGGGCGGCCCCGGTTTCACCACCCCCTCCGCCACCACAGACACGGGCGGCCCCGGTTTCACCACGCCCTGTCGGACACCGCATGAAACCCAGACCACCCGCGCCACGCCCTGTCGGACACCGCATGAAACCCAGACCACCCCTGCCTGCCCCTCTCGAGCTTTGCATGAAACCCAGACCACCCGCGCCACGCCCTGTCGGACACCGCATGAAACCCAGACCACCCCTGCCTGCCCCTTTCGAGCTTTGCATGAAACCCAGACCACCCGCGCCACACCCTGTCGGACACCGCATGAAACCCAGACCACCCGCACCACAAGAAAAACACCAATATGTAGCGATTCATACGAAGCAGGGGCGGTCCCGGTTTCACCACCCCCTCCGCCACCACAGACACGGGCGGCCCCGGTTTCACTACCCCCTCCGCCACCACAGACACGGGAGGCCCCAGTTTCATCACCCCCTCCGCCACCACAGACACGGGCGGCCCCGGTTTCACCACCCCCTCCGCCACCACAGACACGGGAGGCCCCGGTTTCACCGCCCCCTCCGCCACCACAGGGACGGGCCGCCCCACTATCACCAGCCCGCTCTTCCGACCCCGCAGGTCAGCGCGCGCACGTCTTCCCGTGCGATCAGACGCAAAAGCGGCAGCTTAACTGGCCGGCACGATGGCCCTACCACTCACGGTCACCTCATTGCCGCTTCGACACACACCTGCATCGACCAGACCATGCCCTCACCGCCCGCGGTCACCTCTTGACGCCTGCGACGCGAGAGCTTCCTCCTCGTCGCGTCGTTCTCGTCCCCAGTGGCAGCGAGTTATCCACAGGACCGGATCTGGCGCTTGTGTGATCCGGCAGCGGCCGCGCACAGTCAAGACAAGACCTTGAGTTTGGTCAGCACACCCTGGGAGAGAGAAGCCGCTATGACACCCGATGAAATCACTGCGATCAGATCGCAGCTGTTGGTTGTAGGAGTACACGGCACCAAAGTCCAATTGCATCGGCGGTGTAAGGCACGAGAGATAGTGCGGCTCTTGTCCGGAATCTATGTTCCGACAGCGGCGCTTGCCGACCTTGGGGTTCAACAGCGCCGGGATGTCGTCTTCGCAGCCAGACTGAGCGCTCTGAGTATTCGTTTGCCCTCACATGTGCTCAGCGGGGCAGCTACTGCACCGCTGCTCGGTTTGCCAGGAGAAGGACGCCTTGAGGAGCTCATCGCTTACGCGCCAACACGCGGATGCAGCCGGATCGTGCATTTTCCTTCCCTGACGTTGCCGGGCGACCAACACATTCCAGGCGTGACGCTGCGGACGTGTCGGCCATGCCAGCCAGCAGCTTCCGTAGAGTTCCTTGGCTTTCGCATCGCCGCACCCAGCCGCATCCTGGTCGATTGTGCCCGCACATGCTGCGACGAGCAGGCATTTGTCCTGGCTTGTGCGGGCTTGGCACGTGCGTCACACTTCAACCGCTTCCGACCCAGTGAGTCACGCGCTCGGCTCGCTGAAGCACGCCGAGACCTCCTCGCCGAAGCATCGCTGCTTCCCGTCAATACTCCAGGGAGGAGACGCGCAGAGTGGATTGCACGCAACGCGAACGCCGGTTGCGAGTCACCGGGTGAGGCTCTGGTGTTACTCGCGTTGCTCCGCGCCGGAATTTCTGGGCTCACGACCCAGGAGGAAGTCCACTGTCGCGACAACACCTACTTCATCGACATCGCACTTCCGGCCCTCAAGATTGCCATCGAGTTTGACGGCCGCGTCAAGTACGGAAACACCGTCGAGGAGGTGCACGACAGTGTTGAAGCGCAACAGCGGCGTCAGAGGAGACTCGAGGTGGAAGGATGGCTGGTGATTCGCATCCGCTGGTCCGACCTACGCCACATGGACGAGGTAGTGGCACAGATCCGGGTTGCCATTCGCTCGCGATCGGGACGATAGCCTCTCTCGCTCACGTTGTGTGGAACCCGGTACCCAAGGTGGCTTGCATCTGGCTTGCGCCGCACCCAGAGGCCTTGGCGCGTCACATCTGTTGATGGCTCGACCGGATTGTAGCTTTCCCCGTGCCCAGAGGCCTTGGGGAGGGATTCACTACGTGGCTCCGCGTTTCCCGGGTCTCTCTCCCATCGCCACCATCCACGCGGATGCAACAAGCACCTTCCCGCGATCGGCCTGTGACCCCACTGAGTAGCTGTGGCCGCGGCAGCTCACCCTGGGCTCCCGCGGCAGACCGCTGCACTACGCCTCCGCGTCGGGCGCTGCATGGAACCCAGACCGCCCCTGCCACGCCTTCTCGGGCGCAGCACGAAACCCAGACCACCCCCGCCACGCCTTCTCGGGCGCAGCACGAAACCCAGACCACCCCCGCCTCAAGAGAAACACCAATATCCGGCGATTCACGCGAAGCAGGGGCGGGCCGCGTTTCACTAGCCCCTTCGCCGCCGCAGGCAGGGGCGGCCCCGGTTTCACTAACCCCTCCACCGCCACAGCCAGGGGCGGCCCCGGTTTCACTAACCCCTCCACCGCCACAGCCAGGGGCGGCCCCGGTTTCACCAACCCCTCCACCGCCACAGCCAGGGGCGGCCCCGGTTTCACCAACCCCTCCACCGCCACAGCCAGGGGCGGCCCCGGTTTCACTAACCCCTCCACCGCCACAGCCAGGGGCGGCCCCGGTTTCACCAACCCCTCCACCGCCACAGCCAGGGGCGGCCCCGGTTTCACTAACCCCTCCACCGCCACAGCCAGGGGCGGCCCCGGTTTCACCAACCCCTTCGCCGCCACAGGCAGGGGCGGCCCCGGTTGCACGGCGCGCCACGCTTTCGCCTCCCTGGCAACCACCATGACGGCATGCATCCGATATCTCGCGGCAGATGGCCCGACTCAATGGATTTCCACAGAGGATATGAGTCAGAGTAGATGAGTCGGTGGGGGCACCGTCACCCATGGATGCTCATGTGCACCACGCGTTTGACGGTTGTTTCACGGGGCCGCTCGCGCGCCCCATTCGCGCTCGGCACGCCCGGAGGGAAGAATGGGGGTATGGCAGATGAACGCGAGTCGAAGGAACTCCAGTCGGGCACGCTCGTCATTGGGTTGGGCCGTTTTGGTTCGGCCGTGGCAGTGACGCAGGATCAGCTCGGGTACGAGATCTTGGCTGTGGAAAAGAATCCCGCGCGCGTACAGGCATTCGCGGGGCGCTTCCCGCTCGTTGAGGCCGACGCAACATCGAAGGACGCGCTGGAGCAGCTGGGGGCGCGCGAGTTTCGCAGCGCTGTCGTCGGCGTCGGATCGTCACTCGAGGCCGCCGTGCTCATTACCGCGAACCTGGTGGACATGGGAATCTCATCCATCTGGGTTAAGGCGACCTCATCGCAACACGGCCGCATCCTGCGGCGCGTCGGCGCCCACCACGTCGTGTACCCCGATCTGGACGCGGGCAAGAGAACAGCGCACCTGGTGGGAGGACGCATGGTCGACTACATCGAGATGGAAAAGGATGGTTTCTCCATCATGAAGCTGCGCCCGCCGCAGGAAGTCCACGGCTTCTCTTTGGAGGAGTTGGACCTGCGCGGCCGCTACGGGGTGAATGTGCTGGCAATTCGTCGGCCAAAACAACGTTTCGAGTACGCGGACGCGTCTACCCGGATCAACTCCGACGACGAGATCATCGTCTCGGGCGACTCGCACCTGCTGGAGTACTTCGCGAACCGCCCGTAGGGAAGCAAACAGACGTGGGCCCCGCGCGATGATTCGCGCGGGGCCCACTGCTTGATGAAGCTCACGAGGCCGGATCAAAGACGTCGGTCGAGCATTGTTTTGGGCGCTCACGCCCTCACGACACGTCCACGCCAAGCTGGCACATCAGTGGTGACGGCGATGAGACCGGTGGTGAGAACTACCGCCACCATGGTTGCCACCATGGTTCCCGCTGTGGTTGCCTCCGTGGTTCCCACCCTGGTTCGCACTATGCTTACCGTGGTTCCCACCCTGGTTCCCGCTGTGGTTCCCACCCTGGTTCGCACTATGCTTACCGTGGTTCCCACCCTGGTTCCCGCTGTGGTTACCGTGGTTCCCACTCTGGTTGCCTCCGTGGTTCCCACCATTGTGCGTCCCGTGATCGCCATCGTGTTTGGATCCGTGGCCCGCGCCTTTACCGTTATCGTGGCCGTCGTGACCCGAGTCATGATCGCCGCCCTTATGGGACGACTCTTTATCGCCACCACCAACTTCGATGTGCGGCTCGATCTGCGGATTGACCTCAACGTGATGATCATCGTGCTGACTGTTGTCAATGTTGACGTCACCGCCGGCGTTGATCCCGTTGTTGTCGCCACCGACATTGTTCGTACCGCCCGAGGTTGCACCGTTGGAAAACGGCCCATCGGTATTCCAGTTGCCATCACCGGGAAGCTCAGGATTACGCCGTTGCATGCCGCCGTCTCCGCAGCATCCCCCGCCAGGGGCCTGGCACTGCTCACCGATCTTCTCGACGCCGCGGGTCAGGTCACTGCCCGCAGAGGTCAGGACGGCGAAGATTGCCTGGAGAGCCTCAAGCGCATAGGTGAGCGTCTCCATGATCGGCTCGATCCGACCAACCCACTTGGCGACCCTGCTGGCGACCTGCTCCGCAGCAACCGGAGCCGCCGTGCCCAGTGAGAGGACAACCTCAGCAACCACTTCGAAGCACGTCACGATAATGTCCGAGATCGCGCCAACCACCGCGTCGTGAATGTTATCGACCGAATCGGCGACCTTCGACAGGGCTGCACCAAATGCGCTCGAGGCATCAGAGATCGCGTTGATGGCGCTCACCACGATCGCCTGACGCTCCAGGTAGGCGCGGACGGCCTCGCCCTGCATGCTCGACATGGCGCTGGACGAGCCGCTGTCGAGTTCAGAAGCGATCGATGCCAGGGATGACGAGATCGAATCCCAGCTGGAACTCATCCCATAGACCTGGCCCGAGTCGCCGGTCAGCTGATTGATCCACCCCTTGAGGGGTTCCACATGCTGCATGATCCATTCAACGACCATGCTGCCGATATAGCCAACGGGGTCGGCGACGAAACTACCGATCTCGTCATAGATGCCTTTAGCGGACTCGGCGAGGGAAACGATATCGCCGTTCCTGATGTCGTCGGCTGCGCCGACGATCTGGTCAACGAACCCCAGGCCCTCCGTCGGGGTTGTGTTATCAATACTCCGAGTATGCTCGGGAGCTTCAAGATTCACTTCTTAACTCCTTCGAATACGAAGCGACGCAAGCTACGTTCTTCGTCCTGACGCTGACGATGGAGGAACTTCTCGATGTCCTGGTCGCCGTTGCTATCCTGTCGCTCAAAGAGCGAACGTACATCATCCGGCTTCGAATCGGGGTGAGCCTTCGTAAACTCGTCGATTCGTGCGGTCTGGGCCTTCTGCTGCTCCTCCACGAAGGAACGGTAGCTAGCCTGCTGGTCGTTGCGCTGCTGCGACATGAACGTATCGAAGTCGCGACTCGTTGCCTGGGGGTGCTCCTGCACGTACTGGCGAATCTGCGCTTCTTCTTCCGTGCGCTGGCGCGCCAGGAAGTCGGTCATGGAGTCTTGCTGCTGCTGCTGATTTGACTCAACCAACGACTTGATCTCGGACATGTCCTGGCCGGGGTGGGCGTCGGCGTAGCGGGCGAGCGCCTCGGTCTGGTCGGCATGCTGACGCTCGTAGAAGGTAGCAAGGTCAGTATTCTCGTCGTTGCGCTGTTGCTCCAAGAAGGCGCGCAGCTGATCATCGTCGACGCTCACCTTGTCGTGGCCACCGAGGAGGGCCTCGAAGTCGTCGGCTCCGCCGCCGCCTTTACCGCCGTGCGCGTCCTTTCCGTCCTTGCCGTCGGCACCATTCCCGTCCTTGCCGTCGGCACCGTTCCCGTCCTTGCCGTCGGCGCCCCCATGGTTCTTGTGGTCGCCGGTGATGGAGTCCGTTTCCCCATGCGCTCCGTCGGCCCTGTGGAGACCCGGGGTGGCAGGGATCGCAGGCGAGCCAGTCCCCCCGCTATCAGAAGATCCGCCGCCGGAGCCGGAACCCATCCCGCCACCGCCACCGGAGCCGGAACCCATCCCGCCACCGCCACCGCCACCGGAGCCGGAACCCATCCCGCCACCGCCACCGCCACCGGAGCCGGAACCCATTCCGCCACCGCCACCGCCGCCGGAAGAGGTCGCCCCGCCGCCGGAAGAGGTCGACCCGTCGCCGGAAGAAGTCGACCCGCCGGGCGGGTTGTCCCCCGATTCCTTCTTTTCTTTCTTGAACTTGTCCTCGATCTTCGTCTCGAGGTCGTCCATTTCTTGCGCCCACTGGTAAAGGCAGTTCACGAGGCGGGATTCCGCGCCGGCGCAGTCCTCGATCATCTTCTGCAGATTCTTGATCTGTGAACTGACCGGAGGAACGAAGAAGGAGCAGATAATACCGAAGGCGTTGCCACTCACCTGGCCCTGTGTGGCCGCTGCGGTGCTCACGTTCTGGTTGAGCATGTCCGCGCAGCTGCTGACGTCGGATGCGTGCGACCTGATCAGGTCCGTGTCGACACCGAGATCGAAACTCATACCGATCAGCGCCCCAACGAGCCGAGGTTCGCGTCCAGGTTGGTGAGGTAGTCCTTCAAGGTACCTCCGTCATCACCGAAGCGCTCCGTGGTCTGACGGTGAATGTAGTCGCGCATGTTGCGTCCCGCGTCCGCGTAGGCTTCCATGATGGCATCCTCGACGTCGCGAGCGTCGGCATCCTCGAGTGCTTCGTCGTCGATCGATAGCTTCACAAGACGTCCGTCGGGGTCAACCTCAACTTCAACCTCGCGGCGAGAATCGAAACCGGAGGCCTTGGCGTTCTTGATGAGGTCGACGAGCTCGCGCGCGTCTGAAGCCCTCTTCTCCGCTTCGGCCATCTGTTTCCGGAGTGTCTGTCTGATTTCTTCGGGCGTCCGCCCCAGTGCTTCTACCATACGGTTATCCTAACTGATCCCGCTTGCTCTCGTAATACTGTTCATCCTTCGAACGCTCGTTCATCGCCACCCTCCCCAGACCCTGCACACTGTTCAAAGTTCAACGGTCACTGCGGTGTCCGAAGAGGCGCGCGGAGCACGAAGCGCCGGGCCGCAGCGTCATCTCGTCCACGCCTGTCAAACCGTGGCTGGGCGCGCGGCTCCGTCGCCCGGTAGCTCTGCGCCCGCGGCGAGCGAGGAGGGGCGACGACATCGCCGCGGCGGCGGCCCGTCTCCCCGTGTCCGCCCGCGACGGAGACGGACAGGCGGTTCAGCTCGCGTGATAGCGGGGGCTGGTGCCCAGGTGCACGGGGTAGTCGTGCTGGGAGTCGAAGGCGGCGTTCTCGTTCGTGCCGCGATAGACGTAGGAGTCGTCGTTTCTGATCAACAACGGGTTGACGGTGCCATCTATGTAGTCTTCAACATCCTGCCAGCTGGGATCCGAGGCGTAGGTTTTGGACTCGCACGGGTTCTCGTCGGGAAGGCTGCCTGCCTTCGCATTGAGCATCGCCCACGGGTCGATCGCACCGAATCCCGTGTACATGTTCCACTCGCCGTTGCCTCCCACGCCCGTCGTGGTCATCGCTTGCAGGATCTGATTCGACGTCACATCGTCACCAAACCTCTGCCACGCGATGGCCAGAAAACCTGCGACAATGGGCGTCGCGAAGGACGTGCCCTGCGCATCGCGGATGCTCCCATCCGAGCCGGAGCGGAAGTAGCTCCTGCCCAGGGCGGCCGTTTCGATACCGTTGCCCCAGTTGCTGTAGTCGGTCAGTGAGCCGTCGGCGTAGATGGCTCCGACCCCGCAGACGCCCGACCACACGGGAAGCCCATCGCCAGCGTCCTCGGTCGAATCATTCCCCATCGACGCGACGACGATGACCCCCTCGGCCAGGGCGCGGGCCATCGCCCACCGCAGGTCCTGCGATTGGTAGGGGTAGTTGCTGGAGATGGAAATGATGTCCGCGCCGTCGTTGATCGCCTGTTCGATGAGCAACGAGGTGTCGGCGGCCCCTGCGCCATTCCACCCGGGCATTTTGCAATCCGCGCCCGCCTCCTCGTCCCGGTAGGCCAAATCGTAGGTGTAGAGGGTAGCTTTGGGCGCGATACCGAATCGGGAAGACACCAGGATCTGCGCGACGGCAGTCCCGTGATCGAGATCCTCGGCGTTGGAGGACACGGCGCAGGGGGACTTGTTCTCGATGTGCGCTCCCGCCAGCTCCGGCACGTTCGTATTCACGTGCCCATCGATCATCGCGATGATCGTTCCCTCCCCCGTGTAGCCCTGAGAGTGCAGGGAATCGAGGCGGTAGTAGCCGTAGTACTCCTGGTCCGCGCCCGTGAGCGTGGGCCCGACGGCGTTGGCTGGAACGGAGGGAACAGCGAGTAGGCCGCCCGTCAGTGCGAGGATGCTCACAACCGTGGTCCCAAGGCGCGCACGGCGCCTCGTCAGTATCGTGCTCACGACAGGTCCTCCTCGGGGTCTTCGACGACGCTGGGCCGCCCGCGCAGGTGAGAGAGGATCACCAGGCCGCCAAGCAGCGCAGATCCCAGCACCACCACGGCCGAGACGATGTATGTGCGGATGGTGAGAATGGTGTCGCGCCCCACCAGCCTCGGCGCAGCCTGGGCGGGATGCTGCGGTGCGGGGTGCGCTGCGGGGTTCGGGTGAGGCGGGCCGAACCTCGTGCCGATGTCGTCGAAGGTCAGGGCATCGTAGGGGGAAAGGATTCCCCACCCGAGTTCATCAGTGCGTTGATCTGCGGTTCCGCGCACGGCGGTCACCTCCAAGCGATACTTCCACATATCCGGTGACTCGTTGGGGTACCGGGAGGCCACGAGGGCCGCGAACCCTCCCGCGTAGGCGGTCGCGTACGAGGAGGATGGGAGGGGTGTGTCACCGGAATACCCGCCGACCAGGCAGTCGGCCTGGTCGAACCACGTGGTGTGAATGACGCCGGCGGGAACCGCCGCGTCGACGTGCGCGCCGTGGACCTGCTGGTCGGAGGAGGAGCCGTCCGCGTTGCTGGCGGTCACCGCCAGAACCCCCTCGTAGGCTGCCGGGTAGACGATCTGCTTGTCCTGCTGATCCTGGTAGGTATTGCCCGTCGAGGCCACCACGAGCGAGCGAGACCGCACGGCCTGGATGGCGGCCTCCAGCTGCGGATCGCTTTCGGCGGACGAGTGAGCGACCACGATGATCTGCGCGCCGTGGTCGGAAGCCCATCGGATCGCGCGCGCCACGCGCTGCATGAAGGTCTCTTCACCCTGCTTCGGGTTGGCGTTCCCCCCCTGTTCGAGGCCGGTCTCGACGCGAACGGGAAGAATCTGCGCGTCGGGGGCAACGCCGATGAGCCCCGAACCGACGGAGGAGGGCAGCTGCTGGGCGGCGATCGCCCCCGCGATGGCGGTTCCGTGCTCCCCCACGTCGACGCGCCCATCGGTGTTCTCGCCGCTGAAGTCGACCCCCGGCAACACGACCGTCTTGCCGCTCGCGTTGAAGTGCTGGTTACCGGCTGCGACGCCCGAGTCGACCACGGCGACCGTGACTCCCGAGCCCCGCGACACCTCCCACGCTCGCCGCACCCCAACGTGATCGAGGATCGCGGGCTGAGCCTTGATGTACGTCGGACTCTCCTGCGGGCACGTCTGGTTCTCCGTTGGCTTCGGAGTCGGGCTGGGCGCCTCGGTAGGCGGAGCGGTGGGCGTGGGGCGCACGCTGGGGGTCGGCACCGGGTCCGCGTGGGCTACGCGGGCACCGAAGGCGGAGGCGTTCCCTGCCTCGTGTGAGGAGGTGGGCACGACCAGGGGTGCGAGCGCGAGGCCGACGGTCAGCGAGGCGCCGACGAGGCCTCGTCCAAACGCCCGCGAACGGACAGTGCCGCCGCTCACGAGAGCCCCACTGAGGCCGCTGCCGCCTTGGGCGTCAGTTCGGCGCCCTGCGGGATGAGGTTGCTCCACGCCTGCGGGATGGCCGTCGCGTCGGCCTGCGTCCACCCGAGGAGCTTGATGGAGGTGCTCGGCACGTCTCCGAGGGAGTGGAAGTATCCCAGGTCGGAAACGAAGCCGTAGGCGGCGGCCTCTCCACCCCCGGGGGAAATCGCGACGAGGGCGCCCGAACCGCCGCCGACCGTGACCTTGCGCGTCGTCACCGGCCCTGTCGTGGCGTTCAGGGACTCCGGATCGTAGGAGGCGGCGTCCGCGTCTTTCTTGGGCATCGTGTACAGGCCGATCTTGGGCACCGCGTGATCGGTGGTATCCATCTTCGCGCACACGACCGTCTGAGTGGCCGAGTCTCGCTTGTCGTTCGCCCACTCGGCCTGGGCAAAGTGCTCGTACGGGGGCCAGTCCTCTCCGATGAAGTCGGCGTGGACGGGGGCGATGTCCTTGAACTCCTCGGTCGGGAGCTGCTTGCCGGTCGGCGCGTCCTTGTACAGGCGCGCCGCGGTCGAGTTGAAGACCGCCAGGTTAGCTTCGTCGACGACCAGGTAGGAGTTGAGGACCTGACCGTTGGAATCGATCTGGTCAACGACCATGCCGATCGTCAGCCCCTTGTCCTTGAGGGAACCGGGGAGCTTCGTCGCAGGCTGGCCGGCGTTCGGGATGTCGTGATAGCTCCACGATCTCAGCTGCGTGCCGGACGGGAAGAGCTCAAGCCACTCGGGCTCGACGTCGATCGGGTAGGCGATGATGTTCTGGAACGCGAGCGCCCATTCACTCTCGCGACTGTCGGCGTCGTTGATCAGGTACTTCTTATGCGTGGTTCCGTCAATGAAGTACCTGGTTCCCCCGTGATCGGGGGTCACGAGCGCCGAGGTGGTCTCCGTGAGCTTGAACTGCTCGGAGGGCAGGCTCTTGGCGATCCACGTGTGCGAGGAGTCGTCCAGATCGCACGACAGCCACGTGCTCGCTAGCTGCTTGGCGGCGGGAACGTCTTCGGGGACGTTATCGAGGCCGAGCTGGGGGCCTCGCGGATAGTTCTCGAGGGCAGCAGCACTGGCCTTCGTTGAACCGAGTCCCGATTCCGGCGCGAGGAGCTTAGCCGTCGTGATGTTCTTGATCGGGTGAAGCACGCCGTTCGCCCAGAAGTAGCGGGCGCCGGTGTCCTTGACGTTGATCAGCTCGTAGTTCACCGTGTTCAGGTCCGGATTCGAACTGAAGAAGCGAGTACCCACGCCGATCACGCACATGATGACGGCGACGACGACTCCGAAGATGAGCGGACGAACGGGCGAGGGAGTGTCAACCTCGCGTCCGTTGGGGGTGCCGGATGTGAAAGCGGTGATCAGGCGACTGCGATTGAAGCGCTGGGCTTCAAGGATGTCTTTACTCGACGGCATGACTTAGCCCCACAGGTAGACGGCCAGAGGGATGAGGACAAAGAGCGAGAGCACCGAGAGCGTATCCGCGAGGCGCGCCAGGTGGGGTCGCATGCGAGGCCCGACGACGTTCGTGATGACGAGGACAAGCGCGGCGGCGACCGCCAAGAGCGTCACCCACGGCAGGACCGTCGCGTCCGTCCGGGTCGCAAGGGCGGCGGCAACCAGGATCGCGCTCAGGCCCGTGAGAGCGCCGAGCAGAACCTCCACGCGCGCCCGAATCGAGCGGGTCTGGAGGATGAGGGAAACCGCACCGAGCAGCACAAGCATGAGGGGGAGGAACACGGACCCCTTAGCGGGGGCCGAGAGCATCGACACCGTCAGGAAGATCGCCGCCAGCCCGCCGCCCGAGCGCAGGGCGACGACGAAGACGAAGGAGGTGCTCACCTGGTCGGTGACCCCCTGGGCGGGGATCTGCTCGGTCGTGTTCGCGTCGAGGATGCGTACGGGGATGTGGGCGAGCGCCACCCACGGGGCAAGCTGAAGCAGGACCACGACGAAGGCAAAGAGGACCGCCGAGACACCACGCTGGGAGAGGTTTCCGACGTACACCATCAGCCCGGTGGCTGCGATCACGGAGCCGAGGAGGAGCGGGGCCGCGATGGAGATTCGGTAGCGCTTGGGCAGCGCGAGTGCGGCAAGAGAGCCGATCAGCAGGCCGACACCAACGCTGATCCAGCCCCCCTTGTCCCACTGGCTCTGGGTCAGCCGCAGCGCGGCGGCGGCCGTCAGAAGCGGAACTGTGTGGGCCAGGGCGATGCCGCTCGGTCCCGGGCTCTTGCGGGCGACGACCACCGAGGTTCCGGTAACGAGCATGGCGGACACGAGGCCGATCGCTCCGTAGAGGTAGTTCTGTGTGCGCAGAGCATCCTTGTCGAGGGAAGCGATCGTGTCGGGGGGCGTGGTCGCCAGGAGGAGCGCCGCGACGAAGATGAGTGCGGCAGCACACAGCGCGGCGAGTGTGCGAGTATCCTCACGCGTCCATGGTGTGGACACCCTTTCGATGACCTGTCCCACGGCCTCGGTCAGATCGTCGTAGACCATGTCCGACGCGCCTTCGCCGAGCGGCTCGAGGGTAAGGGCGGCGCCCGCACGCACCCCCTGACTGGCCAGGGACTTCGATTGGTCGAGGAGGCGACCCGACGCCGTACGCACCGCAAAACCGTCATTCGTGGGCTCGTCGCTGAAGGCTCCGACGGACTCAACCAGTCCCGGGAGAAGCTCAACCAGCGGTACCGACTGGGGGATCGTCACGTCGCTACGATCCACGCCATAGGTGATCGTGAGTGGGATAAGCGCCACGCCACGAGATGCAACCGATGCCATCGAATCCTCCCAAGATGCCGTGTGATGGGGTTAAGCGAGTACACGACACAACCCTGTAAGTCTAGGTTGTCGGTCAGGATTTGTCATGATTTTCGCGTAACATCTAAAAAATTCTCGAAAACATGGTTAGTATTCGTATGTCCCCATGCTCTCACGCATCCCCGCGAGAGAGTCCACTCATACAAAATGGAGGTTCACATGGCAGACCAGAGGGCCGAGGACGGCGCCCTTCCTAGGGGCGTACAGGCTATCGAGTCGACCTACGCCGACCTGCAGGGTCACTTCTCCCGTCTCGAGGGCGACCTGTCAACCATCGGCAGCTCCTGGCAGGGCGCGGCTTCTGTCCAGTTCACGCAGCTGATGCAGCAGTGGCAGGATAATGCCCGCAAGATTAACGAGGCTCTGCAGGAGCTCGCTGACAACCTGCGCGGCACGCACCAGTCCATGGAAGCCAACGAGGCCGATACTAAGAGCACGTTCTCTCAGCTGCTCGGCGGACTGTGATAGAGACGATAGGAGACTGAAATGGATTTCCAGGTACAGTACGGCGCCCTCGATCAGGCCGCCGCTGACATCAACACCGGTGCAGGCAACCTCGATAGCTGCCTGAGCGACCTCGAGCAGACGCTCAACCAGCTGGTCGCGTCGTGGGAAGGCCAGGCTCAGGAAGCCTACCAGGCCGCCCAGCGCAAGTGGAACGAGGGCCTTAACGGCCTGAAGGACGTCCTGCGTAAGACCTCGACCGCCGTTGACTCCGCTCGCACCAACTACCAGCAGACGGACCAGTCCAGCGCTGCCCGCTTCTGATAGCGTCGCTCGGAGAGCATAGAGGGGCCGCCCCAGATGGGGCGGCCCCTTTCCGTTTTTCGGCTGTGTCTGTTGGCTGTGTCTGTTATCTGTGCCTGTTGGCCGCTCTCGTGGGGGCGGTACCTTTCCATCTTTCGGCCGTGCCTGTTGGCTGTGCCTGTTGGCCATGTCTGTTGTCTGTGCCTCTTGTCCGCGCTCGTGGGGGCGGTACCCCGGCTTCCACCAGCGCGGCGATCCCTCGGGTGGCACATCGAGGCGCCGCGCCGGCAGATCCTCCTTCGGGTGCCGCAAACGCGACGACCGCCCGACCACACTCCAACGCACCGCGCGGGCAGATCCTCCGGTTCTGCCGTTCCTAACCTGATCGAGCAGGGCTGCGATGCCCACCACGATATGCGCACGCCAGCGCCGCTAGGGCATCCCGCTCTCTTCGGCTGCGCATCCGTATGCCCCTGCTTCGCCCTGAGGCACCAGCTAAGAAGAAGGCAGCGATTCACGCCGAAGTCAAGCGGTCGAAATTCGCAGCGTGGCAGCACGGCCGCACCTGGCTCTCACGCCCAATGACTCGCTTGACACTTCAACAAGGTGATGGATCGCACTGCTTGGCTAGGCGCCGTCGGCCCGATGCAGGCGCAGACGAAGAGGACGTGAAACCCAGACCACCCTGGCACGCCGCACCAGCGTCCCCAGTGAAACCCAGACCACCCCCGCATCCACAAACTGCCCCATTTCGAGCCACACTGCCGAGGCACGGGCGGTCCCGGTTACACCGCGGCGCGAGCGACCTGACACAGGGGCGGCCCCGTGAAACCCAGACCACCCCCGCATGCCGCACCAGCGCCCCCGGTGAAACCCAGACCACCCTGGCATGCCGCACCAGCGCCCCCAGTGAAACCCCAACCACCCCCGCATCCACAAACTGCCCCATTTCGAGCCACACTACCGAGGCACGGGCGGGCCCGGTTACATCACGGTGCAAGCGACCTGACACAGGGGCGGACCCGTGAAACCCAGACCACCCCAGCATCCACAAACTGCCCCATTTCGAGCCACACTGCCGAGACAGGGGCGGGCCCGGTTACACCACGACGCGAGCGACCTGACACAGGGGCGGGCCCATGAAACCCAGACCCCCCTGGCATGCCGCACCAGCGCCCCCAGTGAAACCCAGACCACCCCAGCATGCCGCACCAGCGCCCCCAGTGAAACCCAGACCACCCCAGCATCCACAAACTGCCCCATTTCGAGCCACACTACCGAGGCACGGGCGGGCCCGGTTGCATCGCCAGGCGAGGGTCAAGCGCAGGGGCAGCCCGAGGGTGTGGGCCGACACACGCAACTCACCGCCACACCCGCCGTGCCGGCCGAGCCCGCCGCGGGATCAGTGGGCGGTGTCAGCATCGGCGTAGACGATGGTCGCTCGCCGCTCCCCCATGAGGATCTCGGTGCCGGCGGGGACCTCCACCGCTTGTCCGCCGGTCAGGGCGGTGATCCGCCCATCTGGGGTGCGGATCTGTGTGCCATTCGCCGAGAACGAGTCCTCAATCCACGCGCCGTTTGCGGTGGGGCCAACGCGCATGTGCGTGCGCGACAGGGACACCGTCGTGTCGGGCACCACAACTGAGCGGGAGCCCTCCACCGATGCGGGCGCTCGGCCGAGGGTCAGTGGCGAATCGATGAGCTCGCGCTGCCCGGAATCAAAGATGATCCACAGCAGCGGCCGCACCGTGGGAGCGGCGGGCGCCCCCCACTGGGACCGGCCGGGCACGCCGGCCTGCGACCGCCCATCCCCACCCCACTGCGATGGGGCCTGCGTTCCCGCCTGCGCAGCTTGGTAGTCCCGGCGGCTAGGCGGTGGCGCGGGCGCCGAAGGAACGGAGGGTGCGGGTGCCGAACGAACGGAGGGTGCGGCGGGCATGCCGGAAGCTGACGCCACAGGTACGCCAGGACCGGCGGGCGCCGAAGAAGCGGCAGAACCGGCGGGGGCCGAAGGCATAGACCCCGCGACAGGAGCGCTCGGTGTGGGAGCAGAGCGAACACCGGGTACAGACATCGAGGCGGGCGCCGAAGGAACGACGGGTGCGGCGGGCACGCCGGATGCTGACGCCACAGGCGTGGCAGGATCGGCGGGCGCCGCAAGGACCTCGTCGAACTGGGTGGGACCACCGATGCGGCCCGGCGCGGGAGCCGACGGGGCGGGCGGGACCGAGAGGCCACCGTAGGAGCCCCCATACGACGGTCCGGAGGGCGGAACGGACGCAGAAGGAACCGAGGATGGAACGGGCGCAGAAGGAACCGAGGGCCCGGCCGCGCCAGGAGCGGCGGGCGCCGCAGGAACAGAGAACCCGTACCCCGAGGGAACACCGGGAGCCGCAGCGCCGCCCTGCTGAGCAGCAGCGAACTCGGGACCGTAGGGGTCGTTCGCGCGGTAACCGGGCGCGGAGCGGTCGGGAGCGCTGGAGGGGACGGGCACGAGCGGGGCGCTCGGCGCCCCCCAGTCCTGCGATACGGGACTCGTGTGGACGGCGTCGAAGCCGCTGGGCGTTCGCTCGGGCCGCGAGTACCCGCCTCCGCCCAGCGCCGCGTCACCGGGTCCGGCCGCAAGCGCCGCGTGCTTGCGCAGGTCGACGAGGCGGGTGCGGGTCGGGCCCGTCAGCCAGGTGTGCCCGTCGTTGACCATGGCGAAGGCGGCAAGGGGTCCGACGACCGTCAGCTGCAGGCCGACGTTCATGGCGGTGTAGGCGAGGGCTGAGCCCAGGGAGGGGGTCTGCGCGTCGCCCTCGTCGCGGATGAGGCACACCTTCATGGCGGCCATCCCCGGCGTGCGTCCCGTTGCTCCCAGCATGATCGCGGAGGCAAGGACGGCCTCGATGGTGATGAGGGTCATCGTCAGGGGTGTGAAGTAGACGAACCAGGTGATCCCGAGCAACGCGGCGAGGATTGCGAGGTCGATGACGTAGGCGCCCACCAGGCGCGACGCAGCCGCGGGGGCGAAAGGAGTCGTGTGGGTGTCAGGCATTACAGGACCGCCCTCCAGGCGAACTCGAACAGGCCCGAGGCCATGAACGCCGCGGGAAGGAGAAGAAAGGTAGAGAAGGTCTGGACGAAATCGAGGATGGTTCCCGCGAGGGCCGCGTGCCCCTTCGGCTCATACAGGGCAACCCCGGCGGCGACGGAGACGCCGACGACGACGAGGACGCACACGGGGAGCAGGGGGTAGAGGCCGATGTGGCCGGTCCAGGACTGGACCCAGGCCCCCAGGAGGAAGGCCGCGGCCAGCCCCGCGGCGCTGAGGCGCGGCAGAATCCGGCCCAGGTGGTTGCGGGTGGCGCGCGGGGAGGTGAGCAAGGTGATGATGGCGGCGATCACCAGGACGAATCCGCCGATGCCCCGGCCCACGTCGATGGTGGGGGTGACGGACAGGGCTAGGGGGACGCCGCCCACCAGGACGAACAGGGTCGAGGCCGTGACGATCAGGGCATTTCGGGCGTCCGTGTGGCCCAGGGCGGTCGCCATGCGTCCGCCCGTCACCGGGCTGGGGGTCTGCGCGGGCTCCTCACGGATGCGCACGGGAATCGTGAGGACGGAGGAGGCATCGACGAGCTGGTTGTCGGGCACGCGCAGCGCGAGCCTGGGAGCCATGAGGAACAGGAGGATCCCGACGACGACCGCGAGGGGAGCGACGTTCACGAGGTGGAAGACCGGGTATGCGCCGACCGTGACGAGCGCGACGGCCCCGACCCAGACGAGGATCGCGCTGACCGCTGCGGGGGTGCCCGTCAGCGAGGCGACGGCGACCGCGGCGATGAGGGCCACCCAGACGGCGACGACGGGGGCGACCTCGAGGGCGTGCACGCCCGCGCCGGATACGAGACCGATAGCGCTGTATCCGGCGAGCGCGGGCATCAGGAGGAGCATCGCGGGCCGCGAGCGCACGAGGCGGGAGGCGAAGAGGGGAACGAGGGCCCCCGCGCAGCACAGGAGGGAGCACAGGATCCGCAGCCAGACGGGGATGCCGGCGAGGATGATCGCCCACATCGGGCCGTCCTCGGGGTACTTGAACCCCCGGAGGGTCGCGTCCGCGACGAGGGGCATGAGGCACAGCGAGGTGATCGCGCCGACGAGGAGGAAGCAGATGCCGACGAGGGCGAGGACCGGGGAGAGCCACTGGTTCTCGTGACGGGCGGAGGCCTCGTTGGCCTGCTGGGCGGAGAGGACACGGCTGGACAGGGCGATGGCGGACCCGGAGGGAAGCTCCCTGCCGAGGACGGCCGCGCTGTCGAGGGGGCGCCCGTCCGCATGGGTGAGGCGGACCGACGGAATGGTCAGGTCGATGGCCAACATGGCACACAGCCCGGCGACCGTGGTCCCTTGGGGGGCGGCGAAATCGGAGGCGCCATCCTGGTCGATTACGGTCACGGACACCATGGGTGCGCTCATCGGACCTCCGATCTCAGGGAAACAACAGTGCCCAGTGTAGTGCACCGACGCTAACCGTCGGTTAAAACTTGGAAGTCCACTCCGCTACACTGGGAGCAGTCGCATCGAACACGTACGCGCGCAGCGCGAGGAGACCTGATGGTTACACGCAAGAAGAGGCGCATCGCCAAGGTTCCGGAGCAGCCCTCGGGCACCCTTGACCTCCAGATTCCGCCGGAGAAAGCCGAGCCCGCGTCGATCGGCAACGTCTTGATGATGGTCATCCCGATGCTGGGTTCGACGGGCGTGATGATCTTCATGGCCTTGCAGCAGCAACAGCAGCAGTCCAACCCGCGCATGCTGCTGATGGGCGGTGGCATGCTCGTGGCGATGCTGGGCATGGTCGGCTTCAACATGTACCGCCAGTTCTCCCAGTACCGCACGCGCGTGGTGACCCAGCGCCGCGAGTACCTGTCGTACCTGGCGGAGACCCGCGAGGCCGTGCGCAAGGTCGCCAAGAAGCAGCGCGCCTACTACAACTGGGTGTACCCGGACCCGGACGCGCTGGTGACACTGGCGTCCAACGGCTCGCGCCTGTGGTCGCGCGAGGGCAACACCTACGACCTGCTGGCGTTCCGCTACGGCAGCGGCACCCAGCCCCTCGGCTTGACGTTCAACCGTCCGCCGATCGACCCGATGACCGAGATGGACGTGGTGTGTCTGTCTGCGATGGATCGCTTCATCGGGGTTCATGACCACACGGATAACGTCGGCATGTTCCTGTACCTGGGCGACTTCAGCCACATTGAGGTCGCGGGTGAGGGCGAGTCCGTCTACGACGAGATGCGCGCCATCATGATGCACCTGGCGTGCTTCATCGAGCCGTCGAAGCTCAAGATCGCGGTCCTGTGTTCGGCCGATCGGCTGGGCGACTGGGAGTGGGTCAAGTGGATGCCTCAGGCGCGCTCCTCCCTCGTGCGCGACGCGGTGGGTCCGGGCCGCATGATCTCCACGGATCCCGCGGAGCTTGCCGAGATGATCGGCCCGGACATCCCGATGAGGGGTCCCTTCCGCTTCACGGACGACATGCCGGAGTGGCCTCACCTGCTGCTGGTGTGCGACGGGGCCGAGTTCCCCTCCTCCTCGCCGCTGGCCTCCCCCTCGGGCGTTCGCGGCGTGACGATCATGAGCCGCGCGCGCGAGTGGACCCCGATGACCTCGCACACGACGCTGCGCCTGGTCATCCACCCCAGCGCGGACCGAAACAGCTCCGACGTGGTCGACGTGGTCACCATGGACTCGGTTCCCGAGAGCGCGCACGCGGACCGGCTGTCGGCGGTCCAGGCGGAGGCGATTGCCCGCCGGATGACGCCGTTTGCGACCCAGCAGAGCCTGGAGGAGGCCGACACGCCGGTGGGCCGCTCGGACGAGTCCCGCCAGAAGGACCTCATGGAGCTGGTGGGCATCGGCGACATCCGCGACTTCGACCCCGAGAAGCAGTGGCGGCGCCGCGAGGGCCGCGAGCGCCTGGCCGCCCCCTTCGCGGTGACCCCCGAGGGCAAGCCCGTGGTCCTGGACATCAAGGAATCCGCCCAGCAGGGCATGGGCCCGCACGGCCTGCTGATCGGCGCGACCGGTTCGGGTAAGTCCGAGGTGTTGCGCACGCTGGTGCTGGCGCTGGCGCTGACCCACTCGCCCGAGCAGCTGAACCTGGTGCTCGTCGACTTCAAGGGTGGCGCGACCTTCGCGGGCATGGCGGACCTGCCCCACGTGTCGGCCATGATTTCGAACCTGGAGTCGGAGCTGTCCCTGGTTGACCGCATGCAGGACGCGCTGCAGGGCGAGATGGTTCGCCGCCAGGAGATGCTGCGCCAGGCGGGCAACTACGCGAACGTGAGCGACTACGAGGCCGACCGCCTGGCGGGCAAGCACGAGTTCCCGCCGCTGCCCGCCCTGTTCATCGTCCTGGACGAGTTCACGGAAATGCTGGTGGCCAAGCCGGAGTTCGGCGAGGTCTTCATCATGATCGGCCGTCTGGGCCGTTCGCTGTCGGTTCACCTGCTGCTGGCCTCGCAGAAGATGGATCTGGGTAAGGCGCGCGGCCTGGAGTCGCACCTGTCCTACCGCGTCGCCCTGAAGACTTTCACGGAGAACGATTCGCGCGAGGTCCTGGGTATTCCGGACGCCGCGAAGCTTCCTCCCCTGCCCGGTTCGGGTTACCTCAAGGCCGGTGGAGACGGCCTGGTTCGCTTCCGCGCGTCCTACGTGGCCGCTCCTCCGCCCGCCCGCACCTTGGCCTCCCTGTCCGAGGCCTCGACGGCGGGCGCCCCGAGCGCCCCGATCGAGATTCTGCCGTTCACGGTGGCTCCCGTGATCACGCGCGCCGACTCCCTGGGTGAGGACAAGGAGGAGGTCGACCAGAACCAGGAGGTGGTCCTGGCCGGTGACGAGGAGTGGGCGGACATGTCCGAGATGGACATCGCCGTGGCGAAGATGAAGGGCAAGGGCT
>ERZ772977.271-NODE-271-length-40042-cov-4.914872_pt1 | contig 40042 bp, 35 predicted proteins | sample MGYA00511131_ERZ772977 | MGnify/ENA primary metagenome ERZ772977 (study PRJEB29015, sample SAMEA2737935) | human oral metagenome | biome: human oral; feature: human-associated habitat; material: dental | place: China | collected 2151 ...
AGAACCCCCTCAAAGTACTCCAACACCTCCGAAGAGACGGCCTCACCCACCCCCAACGGGCCACCCTCATCCTCGAAGAACTCCTGAAGCTGCTCCTCCACCCAGCCCGGATCACTGCGTAGCTCAACCATGACCACAAACTACCTGCTGCCGCGGGGGTCGAGAACGATGGATCACATCGGCCCGGCTCACAGTGTGGGGGAGTTGGAGGTGCTTCGGGCCGCGGCCGGGCAGCGGATGGTTGGGGAGGGTCAGGACGAACTCGATTTCGGATGGCCGGCCCCGCCGGGTGGTTCTGCCGATCTGTTCCTCTTGGCGTATCAGAAGCCGAGGCCACCACACCGTCCATCGCCCCGTTCATGACCGCCCGCTGACTGCCGGAGGTGATCGTGGAAGAGGATGCCGGGGTGCTTTCCGATGGCAACCTGAAGGCCTTCGCTCGGTGGTGAAAAGCCTCGGGAGTTTTGGGTCAGGTCAGTCGCAGGTCAGTAGCCCCGCCGACTCCTTCAGCGTCAACACCCGGCCTGCTGATTCTGCCAGCCGGTCGGCGTTGCCCGGGTTCTCGGCCGCCCAGGCGATGGTGGCCTTCAGCATCTCGTCCATCAGCGATGGGTCGGCGTTGATGAGCAGATCCCCGCCCGCAGTGAAGAACCGGACCGCGCGGTCACCCGGCTTGACATTCCCCACGGCGGCCGCCTCGCCCAGGTCGTCGCTGATCGCCACTCCTTGGAAACCGAGGTCGCCGCGCAGCATGTCGGTGACGATCTTCCTGCTGAAAACCCCCTCCTGGTCCGGGTCGATCCGGGTGAAGATCGCCGACGAGATCATCACCGAGTCGGCTCCGGCCTCGATGCCTTTGCGGAACGGTTCCAGGGATTCGCCGTCGACGGTGGTGTCGCCGTCCTTGGCCACCCCGTGGTCGGTGTTGACCGTCACCTCACCCAGCCCGGGAAAGTGTTTCAGAGAGGTCACCATCCCGGCGTCCTGCATGCCCTGGGTGAACTCCACCACCGACCTGCTCACCGCGGTGACGTCGTTGCCGAAGTTGCGGTTGAGTTTCCCGATCGGGGCGTTGCTGCTCTGCTTGCTCTCAGGTACCACGTCGGCAACCGGAGCGAGGTCGTAGTGGATACCTGCGGCAGCCAGTTCCCCGCCCCATGCCTGCGCCCGGCTCCGCAACTGCCCGTCCGCGAGCGATCCCTGCTCGACGGCGTTCGGGATGTCGCTGAATCCCGGTCCCTTGAGGCGCTGCACCTGACCGCCCTCCTGGTCGACGGCGATCAGCAACGGCATTCCGGCGGACCGCATCGCTGCCAGCTCGGAGGTGATCCCGCTGATCTGGCCGGCACCCGCGTTGCTGTCGCCGAGCAGCACCGCGGATCCGACGGACCCCGCCGCGATGGCCTTCCGGGTCGCGCTGTCCAGGCCGGATGTGTTCACCCCGATCATGAACAACTGCCCGGCCTGCTGCTCGGTGGTCAGGGAATCCGCCTTCGCGCGACACCTCACCGCGGCGGGCGTGGGTGAGGGGGAGAGTGACGATTCGGGCGACGCATCCGAAGCGACCGTGCCCGAGGTCTCCGTGGTGGCGTGCGGAGCCAAGGAACTCGCTGAGCAGCCGAACAGAACCGATGTGCAGGTTGCTGCCGCGGCGATCTGCTGCAGGGGACCAAGGTGTCGCGGAATCGGTTCCTTCGTGCGTGTCCGATGCGCCGCGTCAGTTGCTGTCATCACTGCCTCCGCCCTTGCTGCTCGTGGCCCGGTCCTGCCCCTGGGCGGGAATGGTAGCCACCCAGAGGGCCGTGGTCGGTGACGGTTTCGAGGAGGAGCCGGCCGCGAACAGGATTCACGATGCGGGATCCGGGTGATCCTTCCTGGTGGCGCGCACCGCCCCGACGAGAGCCAGCACGAGTGACAGGAACAGCAGCACGGTGATGAGGGCTTTGTGGGCATGCAACTCGGGAAGCAGCATCAGGCAGGACAACACGATGGCCACGAAGAGCGGGAGAAGTGTTCGTGTTCTTCCGTGAAGCGTCATTGCGACCCCTTTGTTCGTCGAGATGGGTATCAAATCAGTTGTGGCACACCTGTGCTTCCAATGTAAATGCGCTGGAATCGGTGATCAAGAAGGGCGTTGGAAACTCTGACGGCTTTCGGGGCTCACGTTCCTCGGGTTCTACGATGAAGCGCATGCGTCATGTCACCGTTGATCTGAACCAGGAGAGATCCGCCACCCTGGAGGCGGTCCTCTTCGACGCTCCCTCCCTCAAGGAGCAACCTACCCCGCTGGAGCATCCCCGGCCCGCGGTGATCATCGCCCCGGGCGGGGGATACATGATGTTGTCGCAACGAGAGTCCGATCCGGTCGCGGTCGCCTTCCTGCGCCGCGGGTTCAATGTGTTCGTGCTGCGCTATTCGCTGCGGGAACATGCCGCCTACCCCAATCCCGCCGTCGACGCGGCGCAGGCCGTGCGGTGGATACGCGCCCATGCCGGCGAGGTGGGCATCGATCCGCGGCGGGTGAACCTCCTGGGGTTTTCGGCGGGCGGGCACGTCGCAGCGCTGCTGGGCACCCACTGGAACTGCGACGACCTGGTGGCGGCCGAACGTGCCGAGTACGAGGCCACCGGCCGGGGCGACCTGCTGCGTCACGGTTCGCGACCCGACGCGCTCGTGATCTGCTACGGGGCGCTCAGCGTCGACTGGGTGGACGGTGACGAGGAGATCCTGCGTACCGCGGCCCGTGTGGACTGCATCTCGGCGGTGACCGGGGAGACCCCGCCCGCCTTCGTGTGGACCACCGGTCAGGACGAGGTGGTGCCGCCCTCGCAGTCGCTGCGTTTCGTCACCGCGCTGGCCGAGGCCGGGGTGCCGTTTGACTACCACCACTTCCAGTGGGGCTGCCACGGCCTGTCGACCGCCGACGAGCTGTGCAACGCCGACCGGGAATCGCTGCCGGTCAATGTCGCTTCCTGGGTGGACCTGGCAGCCACCTGGCTGCACAAGATTGGAGAGGAAAAATGACCAACGCATGGCGTGATCTGGACGACTACACCAACCTGCCGAGGCTGGGGTCGCTGGCGATCTCCCCGCAGGGACGGGTGCTGGTGTCCGTCGCCCACCGGAACCGGGAACACACCGGCTACCGGTCGTCGTGGTGGGAACTCGACCCCGAGGGTCAGCGACCCGCGCGGCGCCTGACCCATTCGGAGGAGGGCGAGAGCTTCGGCGCCTTCACCGCGGACGGGGATTTCCTGTTCGGCTCCAAACGACCCGTGCCCGGCACCGATGAGGTGAAACCGGACGAGGACGACGGCGTGGTCTGGTTGCTGCCCGCCGAGGGCGGTGAGGCCCATCCGGTGGCGCGCCGCTCCGGTGGGTTCAGCGGGGTCGTCGCCGCGACCGGTTCCCGCACGGTGATCGCCCGCACCCCGGCCCACATCGGCGCCGCGGACGACGAGGCCGACGCCGCCACACGCAAGGCCCGCCGCGAACGCAAGGTGACCGCCATCCTCCACGACAGCTACCCGGTCCGGTACTGGGACCACGACCTGGGGCCCGTAGCGGATAGGCTCGCCGTCCTGGACCTCGACGGTGGCTGCGAACCGCTGACCGGGGACGTGGGCCGCGCCCTGGAGGAGACGACACTGTCGCTGAGCGCCGACGGCCAGAGACTCGCCGCCGGTTGGGCCTCGCCGCGGGGAGTTGCGGAGATGGCCCTGTCCGTGGCGGTCATCGACGTGGCGACGGGGCAACGCCGGGTGGTCGCCTCCGACGACGCCGACGAGTTCACCGGTCCCGTGATCTCCCGCGACGGCCGGTTGATCGCGTGCGTGCGCATCACCCGCTCCACCCCGGAAACCGCCCCGGTGCAGCGCCTGTGGCTGGTCGGGGAGGACGGTGAAGGCAGGAAACTGGCCCCCGGGTGGGATCGCTGGGGCACGCCGGTGGCCTTCAGCCCCGATGCCGGGACGCTCTACGCCGTGGCCGACGAGGACGGCGACGCCCCGGTGTTCGCCATCGACGTGGCCTCCGGGAAGGTGCGCCGCCTCACCGGCGAGGGTGCCTTCACCTCGGTGCGGATCACCGAGGACGGCCGGAGACTGTACGCGGTGCGGTCCTCCTACCAGGACCCGGGCAGCGTCGTCGCCATCGACGCCACCACCGGGGAGACCACCGAGCTTCCGGTGCCCGTCGACTACCCGGAGCTGCCCGGCAGGCTGGAGCGCGTCGAGACCACCGCTGCCGACGGGGCGCGCGTGCCCGGCTACCTGTTGCTGCCTCCCGGCGACACCCCGGCGCCGCTGGCTTTGTGGATCCACGGTGGCCCGTTGAGTTCCTGGAACTCGTGGAGCTGGCGCTGGTGCCCGTGGCTGCTGGTCAGCCGGGGCTGGGCGGTGCTGCTGCCCGATCCGGCGCTGTCCACGGGATACGGACAGGACCACATCCAGCGCGGCTGGGGACGCTGGGGTGCGGAACCGTTCACCGACCTGATGGCCCTGACCGACCACGTCGTCGCCCGGGACGACATCGACCAGGACCGTACCGTCGCCATGGGTGGATCGTTCGGTGGCTACATGGCCAACTGGGTGGCGGGACACACGGATCGGTTCCGTGCCATCGTCACCCACGCCAGCCTGTGGAACCTGGATACCTTCGGCCACACCACCGATGCCGCCTGGTACTGGGAATGCGAGATGTCGCCCGAGATGCGGGAACAGTACTCGCCGCACCGAGCCGCAGCCGACATCGTCACCCCGATGCTGGTTGTCCACGGCGACAGGGACTACCGGGTGCCGATCGGCGAGGGCCTGGCCCTGTGGCGGGAACTGGCCGCGGGCTGGACGGGGAAACCGGAGCACTTCCCGCACAGGTTCCTGTACTTCCCCGACGAGAACCACTGGATTCTGTCCCCGCAGCACGCCGAGCTCTGGTACGAGACCGTGTTCTCCTTCATCGAGGCGGGCATCGGCGAGGCCGGGTTCACCCGGCCCGAGCTGCTCTGAGCCGGTTCACCGGCCGGGCCGGGAAGCATCCGGCCCGGCCCGGCCGGCCTGCGGGGCGGCGCCTTGCTGACCGGCTGCCTGGGACCGGAGCACCGGGTATCCCGCCAACCGGTCCGCGACGGCGCCGGTCAGCTGCTCCAGTGGACCCGAGACGAACACCTGCGACCACGCCCCGCACGCCACCACCAGCCCGAAGCACAGCCAGCCCCCGGGTCCCCCGTCGGCGACGAGACCTTCAGGTTGGGCGTCGGTCAGGACCACGACGTGGACCACGTATGCCGTCAACGCCATCGACCCGACGCCCGTCAGGGGCAGCAGCACCCACCGCGACCACGGCAGCCGGCCCAGCAACACCAGACCAGCGATCAGCGCGAGCGCCAGACCACCCGAGGAGAGCACCTCGAAGACGGTGCCCGAGTTGGGTTCGAAGGACCACAGTGCACGCTGCCAGTCGATGCCGGTCGCCGGATCCGTGGTCCGGTCGATCCCGGTGGTCGAGGTGGCCGAGCGCTGGACGTCGTTGAACAGCGGCGCAGGGGAACCGGCGGAGATCACGAACGGGGCCGCGGAACCGGCGAACAGCACCAGACCCGCCACCAGGAAACCCCGCAGCGCCCTGGCGTTGTCCAGGCCGAAACGTCCCAGGGCCATGCCCGCGAGGACGAAGGCCATCCACACCAGCGCGGGGGAGACGGTGGTCGCAAGCAGGGTGGGGACGACATTGCCCCCGAGGTCGGGGGAACCGTACCCCCAGGTGGGGATCCACAGCGGCAACCCGGTCACCAGCAGCTTGCCCACCAACGCCAGGCAGCAGGCCACGACCAGGAGGGTGCGGGGCCGCCAGCGCAACGCGGGCAGGGAGAGGACGAACCAGAAGGCGTAGGAGGCCAGGATCACCTGGATGGTGGTCGGGATCATCGACAACGCACCGGCGATCAGCAGCAACACGACGGCTCGGCCCAGGATGGTGGCGCGGGCCCGTAGCAGGTCGTCGCCCCCGAGTCTCCGGGATCCCCCGCTGATGATGGCCAGCGACACCCCCGCCACGGTGGCGAACAGGATGCCCGAGCGGCCGTGGACGAAACCGAGCAGCGCGGCCGGGCCCGACCCCCAGACGGGGGTGAGCACGGAGTGCGCGATCACCATGCCCAGGACGGCCAGGCCGCGGGCGGCGTCGAGCCCGGGGACACGGGATCCCGTGACCCGTGTGTGGCCTGGCTGCGGCCACCAGGGGCGGGCAGAACGGAGGGGGAACGGCATCTGCTGGGTGACTGACACCCAGCAAACCTAGGCCACTTCGGGACCGGGCATGGATTTTCCGCAGATGTCTGTGGGTGCGGTAGTTGAGACCGGGCCGGAAGGGCCTGCTGGAGACGCGGATTCTTGAACGCTGTTCAAGCGTTGACCCCTGTCAGCAGGGGATGAGACTCGGATCGAAAGTGGCGCGTCGATGGAGGGGGTGCTTTCCCCAGAGTTGTCCCGGCATGGTTGGATAGGGACCATGAGTCCTCGAAAGATCGGCGTCACCGAAGTAGCTCTCCGGGACGCACACCAGAGTTTGATGGCAACCCGAATGGCCATGGAAGACATGGTCGACGCCTGCGCAGACATCGATGCCGCAGGTTACTGGTCCGTGGAGTGTTGGGGTGGTGCCACCTTCGACTCCTGCATCCGCTTCCTCAACGAGGATCCCTGGGTCAGGCTCCGCACGTTCCGTGAACTGATGCCCAATTCTCGTCTTCAGATGCTGCTGCGTGGCCAGAACCTGCTCGGCTACCGCCACTACGAGGACACGGTGGTGGAAGAGTTCGTCGAGAAGTCGGCCGAGAACGGCATGGACGTCTTCCGTGTCTTCGATGCCCTCAACGACCCCCGTAACATGGCCAAGGCGATGCAGGCCGTCAAGAAGGTCGGCAAGCACGCCCAGGGCACCATCTGCTACACCATCTCACCGGTCCACACCGTCGAGGGCTACGTGAAACTCGCCGGGCAGCTCATCGACATGGGCGCCGAGTCGATCGCCCTCAAGGACATGGCCGCCCTGCTCCAGCCGCAGCCCGCCTACGACATCATCCGCGGTATCAAGGAAACCTACGGCGACATCCAGATCAACGTTCACTGCCACTCCACCACGGGTGTCACCCTCGTCAGCCTCATGAAGGCCATCGAGGCCGGCGCCGACGTGGTCGACACGGCCATCTCGTCGGTGAGCCTCGGCCCCGGCCACAACCCGACGGAATCCCTCGTGGAGATGCTCGAGGGCACCGGCTACACCACCGACCTCGACATGGATCGCCTCGTCAAGATCCGCGACCACTTCGCGAAGATCCGCCCGAAGTACGCCGAGTTCGAGTCGGCCACGCTGGTGGACACCGGCATCTTCTCCTCCCAGATTCCCGGCGGCATGCTCTCCAACATGGAATCGCAGCTCAAGGCCCAGGGCGCGGGCGACCGCATCGACGAGGTCATGGCCGAGGTGCCGCGGGTCAAGGCCGACGCCGGCCATCCGCCGCTGGTCACCCCGTCCTCCCAGATCGTCGGCACCCAGGCCGTTTTCAACGTCCTGATGGGCCGCTACAAGGTGCTGACGGGCGAGTTCGCGGACCTCATGCTCGGCTACTACGGCGAATGCCTCGGTGAGCGCAACCCCGAGGTCATCAAGCTGGCGCAGGCCCAGGCCAAGAAGGAGCCCATCACGGTGCGTCCCGCGGACCTGCTCAAGCCCGAATGGGACGAGCTCGTCACCCAGGCCAAGGAACTCGAGGGCGCCGACGGCACCGAGGAGGACGTCCTGACCAACGCCATGTTCCCGGGGGTGGCCCCCGGGTTCTTCAAGACCCGCGCGGAGGGTCCCAAGAACGTCGGCAAGACCGCTGAGCAGCTGGCCGCCGAGGAAGAGGCCGCCAAGCGCAAGGCCCAGGGGATCTCCGGTCCCGTCAAGTACAACGTCACCATCGCTGGCCGTTCGCACAGCGTTTCCGTCGAGCCCGCCTGAGGAGCGAAATGAGCAAGCAACACACCATGGCCGAGCGCCTTCAGCAGCTCGAGGAGGCCCGGACAAAGGTCGAGGCCGGAGGCGGTGCCGAGAAGCTGGACAAGCAGCGCGCCCGCGGCAAGATGACCGCCCGCGACCGCATCGAGGAGCTGATCGACGAGGGCTCCTTCCAGGAAACCGGCGCTTTCCGTCGCAACCGCACCACCACCTTCGGAATGGACAAGGCCTACATGGCCGCCGACGGTGTGGTGACGGGATCCGCGACCGTGCTGGGTCGTCCCGTCCACCTGGCCAGCCAGGACTTCACCGTGATGGGTGGTTCGGCCGGTGAGACCCACTCCATCAAGGTCACCGAGATGCTGGAGGCGTCGCTGGAGACCGGCACCCCGTTCATCTTCATCAACGATTCGGGCGGCGCCCGCGTGCAGGAGGGCATCGACTCCCTGTCCGGCTACGGCAAGGTCTTCTACGCCAACGTGCTGCTCTCCGGTGCGGTGCCGCAGATCTCGATCATCGCCGGTCCTTGCGCCGGTGGCGCGGCCTACTCCCCGGCCCTGACCGACTTCATCATCCAGACCCGCAAGGCCCACATGTTCATCACGGGCCCGGGCGTGATCAAGCAGGTCACGGGCGAGGAGGTCACCCAGGACGCCCTCGGCGGTGCCGATGCCCACATGGGCCGCTCCGGTGTCATTGACTTCGTGGCCGACGATGACGAGCAGGCCATCCTGATCGCGAAGAAGCTGCTCAGCTTCCTGCCGCAGAACAACTCCGAGGAGCCCCCGATCGTCGATCCCGACGACTCGATCGAGCCCAACGAGAAGCTGCGCGAGATCATCCCGCTCGAGAGCAACAAGGGCTACGACATCCGCGACGTCATCGCCGAAATCGTCGATCACCGTGACTTCCTCGAGGTGCAGGCCGGCTGGGCCAAGAGCATCGTGGTCGGCTTCGCCCGCATCAACGGCCGCTCGATCGGCATCATCGCGAACCAGCCGAGCGTCATGTCCGGTGTGCTGGACATCGACTCCTCGGACAAGGGCAGCAAGTTCATCCGCTTCTGCAACGCGTTCAACATCCCCGTGGTGAACCTCGTCGACGTCCCCGGCTTCCTGCCCGGCGTGGCCCAGGAGCATGGCGGCATCATCCGCCACGGCGCGAAGATGCTGTTCGCCTACTCCGCCGCGACCGTCCCGAAGATCACCGTCGTGCTGCGCAAGGCCTACGGCGGCGCCTACTTGGCGATGTGCTCGAAGGACCTGGGCGCCGACAAGGTGTTCGCCTGGCCGACCGCCGAAATCGCCGTCATGGGTGCTGAGGGCGCCGCGAACGTCGTGTTCCGCCGCGAGATCGAGGCCGCCGAGGACACCGAGGCTCGCCGCGAGGAGCTCGTGGAGGAGTACCGCGAGACCTTCTCGACGCCGTACATGGCTGCCTCCCGTGGTCTGGTTGACGACATCATCGACCCGGCAGACACCCGCCGCGAGATCGCGCTGTCGCTGGAACTGCTGGCCGGCAAGCGCCAGCTGCGTCCCGCGAAGAAGCACGGCCTCTTCCCAGCGTGATCGGAGTCGCAGATGTCTGACAACAACGCTGCGCTCCTCGCGGCGGTCGAGAAGCTGACGGCTCAGCTCAAGACCCTCGACGAGCGTCTCGCCAAGCTCGAAGCCCGGCAGGGGATCCCTGAGGAGGATCTCATTGCGATCGGGGCCGCCGTCGCGGCCTCCCTCGGGTACAAGGCCAAGGTGCGGGCGGTCCGTTTCAGGTCCCAGTCCGGCTGGGTCCGGGCCACCCGCGAACAGTCCCACAACCGTGCTGTCCCGCATGTTCGCTGATTGAAGGAGACAACCCATGAAACTGAAGGTGACCGTCAATCAGACGGAGTACGAGATCGATGTTGAGGTCGAGAAGGAAACCCCAAGCCTTCCGCCGATCGTGATCGGCGGAAGCGGTGGGGCGGCCCCGGCTCCTGCTCCCTCCGCCTCCCATTCCGCCAGCGCGAACGCCGTCGTGGCACCGCTGGCCGGGTCGGTGGCCCGCATCCTCGTCGCCGAGGGCGACGAGGTCGAGGCAGGCCAGGTGCTCCTGGTCCTGGAGGCCATGAAGATGGAGACCGAGATCACGGCCCCCGCGGCCGGCACGGTCTCGGCCATCCTCGTCAAGCAGGGTGAGCCCGTCCAGGGCGGCCAGGGCCTGATCGAGCTCTGACCTTTCAACCACGCGAGGGGCTGCACCCAGTGGGTGCGGCCCCTCGTCTTTGCTCTGAAGCAGCGAGTGGCTGCCCGTCCCGCGACGACTGACCCCGGACGGTGACGAAGAAATCTGCGTGTGCCGCGGCTTCCAAGGTTGTCGCCGTGGCTGCAGGTCAGTCAGCGGTGAGGTTTCCACCGGGACCGGGCAGACTTGGTGGGGTGACGAGGAAGAAGACCGCGAAACCCTGGCCCCCGGTTGCGCTGTGGCATCCGTTGCTCGCCTTGGCGGCGCGGGTGGTCCCGCTGCTGGCATTCGGTTTCTGGCTGCTGTCGGCCGGGCACAATCCCTACTGGTACGACGAGGGCCGGGCGATCCTCGGTGTGCTCAACCTGGCGTTGCTGTGGTGGCTGCTCAGGCGGGAACGGCTGGGTTTCCGCAGGTTCCTGGGGCCGTTCACCGCCCGCGACCTCGGGTGGTCGCTGGCGGCTGGGACGTGCATGGTCTGCGTCTCGCTGCTGGCCTACGCCTTTGCGGAGAGCTGGCTCCGTGTGGAGGGGAAACCCACCCCCACACTGGACACCCCGCTGTGGTTGCTGGTCGCGCAGATCCTGCTGGTACCGGCCTGGGCGGCTTTCGTGGACGGCCTGCTCTTCTTCGGCTACGCGCTGCCGCGGCTGCGTGAGCGACTCGGGGCAGTGTGGGCCGCTGCGATCGTCATCCTGGGGTTCACGCTGCTGCAGATCGGTTTCGCGCCCCTTTCCCTGACCCGGGTGGCTGCCGAGGCCGTCCGGGGGATGTTGCTGGCGATCCCGCCGGTGCTGGTGGCGCTCAGGACACGAAGCGTGTGGCCGGGTTTCCTCGGCTACCTGCTCATGACCCTGCTGAACGACTGGCCGGGTGTCCTGTACACCCTGATTCTGCTGCTCAGCTGGTCGGGGCTGTGGATCGGCCTCTTCGTCGGTTTCATCGTCATGATCTTCTGGCTCGGTATGAGCCGCCGGAACTGACCCCGCCGTCGGCGCAAAGCGGAGGGAGGGGCCGCCGAAGCGGCCCCTCCGTCGTGTCACGATCTGTCACGCGTCGCTTTCCGGGCGGACCTGTTCGCCCTCGTCCGGGTTGACCGGGCGGATCACCAGCACGTCGCAGTGGGCTCGCTTGACGACGCTGCTGGCGACGTCACCGAGCAGGCGGCCGGCGATCGAGCGGTCGCGGATGGCGCCGATCACGATGAGATCCCCGAGATGTTGTTTCGAACTGCTGAGCAGCGCCTCGGTGGGGTCCGCATCCACCAGCAGGGCGGCCTTCACGCGCGCCCCAGCGGCGATGGCGATGTCCTTGGCGTGCGCAACGGCCTGCGTGGCCGCTTCCTTGCCCGGAACCTGCCCGATGCGGCTCGGGGCGGTCTCGGCCAGTGACACTTTCGCGTCGGCCCTTCGGGAACCGCCGCCGTAGGCGCACACGATGACCAGGTCGGCGTCCTCCTTGGTCGCGATCCACGCGGCCCGGGTGACGGTCGGCACGGCGAGTTCGGAACCATCGGTTCCGACTACGACCGTGGTGTAGTCCTTGAGCATTTCCCCTCCAATCGTGGGAGATCAGTTGTCGGCAGGCACGGGTTCGGACAGATCGTCGACGTCCTTGACGATCGGCGGCTCCTTGATCCAGAGCATCGCGATGGCCGCCAGGGCCAGGAAGACGGCGGCGAAGGTGATTGCATTGCCGGGCTGGTCACCGATCAGCTTGTAGACGAAACCGAAGGTGACGGTCTGGAGGAGCATCGGGATGACGATCATCATGTTGATGATGCCCATGTAGACGCCGTAGCGGGTGGACGGGATCATGCGGACGGCCATGATGTAGGGCACACCCAAGATGGAGGCCCATGCGATCCCCAGGCCGATGATCGGCACGAACAGCAGGTACTTGTCGGTGATGTGCGGGAAGAAGGCCAGGCCGACCGCCGCCAGCAGCAGGCAGGTGGTGTGGACGAACTTCGCGCCGTGCCGTTTGGCCAGGACCACCAGAGCGAAGGCCACGCAGAAGGTCACGACGTTGTAGGCACCGTTGACCAGGCCGGTCCATGCCGTGGCCTGCTCGAACAAGGTCTTGTACCGATCCGGATCGGCTTCCTCCAGGGCATGAGTCGCCCCGAAGATGGACTCCCCCACGGACAGCGACACGTACTGCCAGTAGCAGTTCATGGCGTACCACTGGAACAGGTAGACCAGCGCCAGCTTGCGCAGCTGAACTGGCATCTCGACGATGGCTTCCCAGATCTCCTTGAGGGCGCCGACGAAACCGGTCCTGTGGGCGCGCAGCTCGGCGAGTTCCTCGGGCGTGGGTTCGAGTTCCTTGGTGCTGAGGATCGAGACCAGCACGGTGGCGATGGAGGCGACGGTACCCAGCATGAAGGAGGCCATCACCCAGGAGGGAAGGCTGCCGAAGATGCCGGGGATAACCTGCTGGAACACGAACAGCGACACATTGGCCAGGGTGATTCCGAGGCCGGCGAAGAAGGACTGGGCCAGGAAGCCCTTGGCCAGCTGCGACGGCGGCAGTCTGTCGGAGATGAACGCCCGGTAGGGCTCCATGGCGGTGTTGTTGGACACGTCGAGCAGCCACAGCAGCAGCACGGCCATCCACACCGCGGAGGCGAAGGGGAACAGGAACAGGCACACGGAGCAGCCGATGGCGCCGGCCAGCAGGAAGGGACGCCTGCGGCCCCACTTGGGAACCCATGTCTTGTCCGAAATGGCGCCGATCATGGGCTGGATCAGCAGGCCGGTGATCGGCCCGGCCAGGTTCAGCAGCGGCATTTCCTCGGGGTCTGCGCCGAGGAACTGGTAGATGGGGTTGATGGCCGTCTGCTGCATGCCGAAGGAGTACTGGACACCGAAGAATCCCAGGTTCATCAGCAGGATCTGCGGCATCGTCATGAGCGGCTTCTGCCGCACAATCGTCGCGCTCATCGGGAAACTCCCTCAGGATTGGCGGCCAGGAAATCCTCGAGGCGGTTCAGCTCCCGCTCCCAACCGGTGGCATGGTACTCGGCACGGGAGGGTTCGTAGGGTCCCTGCACGATGCGCACGAGGGTTCCACCGCCGTCGCGGCCGTACTTGGTGAACTCGACGCGAAGCTCCATGGGAATGTCGGGATCAATGCCGGGGTCGCCGGTGATGCGCTGGCGGGCGACGAAGACGTCCGGATCGAAGTACTCGGTGAAGACCGCGTCCGTGGTGACCCTGACCGTCGGGTCGTTGTCGCGGATCTTCACGTGGTGGTGCTTGCCGCCAAGCTTCAATTCCGAGGAGACTGTCTCCTGCTCGACGTGCCAGCCGGGGCTGCCGCGCCAGAGCATCATCTCCTCGGGTGCCGTCCACGCCTTGAAAACACGTTTCTGGGGGTAGTCGAATTTTCGCTCGACGATCAACATGACATTGGCGACCATTGCTCACTCCTGTTGATGTGGAACTGCCCACATGACCTGGTACCTACCCTAAACCTGTCCATGCTCCACGGGATAGGCTTTCGACAAAGATTTCAGGACGTTGCCTGCATCCTTTCGAGCGCCGGTATCAGGGGCGTCCCCCTGATACCGGGACTGGGGCGCTCGGTGTCGTTACTCGTTGCTTTCCGTCCCGGTCGTGTAAGCCGCGAGGTGCCGGCCGGTCAGGGTGTTCCGGTCTCGCACCAGATCCGCAGGGACACCTTCGAAGACCAGTCGGCCACCATCGTGCCCGGCCCCTGGACCCAGGTCGATGACCCAGTCGGCGTGGGCCACGACCGCCTGGTGGTGTTCGATCACGATCACCGACCTCCCGGAGTCAACGATCCGGTCCAACAGCGCCAGCAGCTGCTCCACATCGGCCGGGTGCAGGCCCGTCGTGGGCTCGTCCAGCACGTGGACGGCGCTGTTGGAACCGAGCTCCGATGCCAGTTTGAGGCGTTGGCGTTCACCACCGGACAGGGTGGTCAGGGGCTGGCCGAGGGAAAGATAGCCCAGCCCGACGTCGATCAGACGATTCAGGACCCGGTGTGCTGCGGGAACCCGCGCCTCACCGGCGCCGAAGAAACCGGCCGCCTCGGAAACCGACATGGCCAGCACCTCCGAGATGTCCCGGCCACCGAGGCGGTGCTCCAGCACCTCACCCCGGAAACGACGTCCCCCGCACTCGTCGCAGGTGGTCGCCACCCCCGCCATCATCGCCAGATCCGTGTAGATCACCCCGGCCCCGTTGCAGACCGGGCAGGCTCCCTCCGAATTGGGTGAGAACAGGGACGGCTTCACCCCGCTCGCCTTCGCGAAGGCCTTGCGAACCGGATCCAGCAGGCCCGTGTAGGTGGCCGGGTTGCTGCGGCGCGACCCCTTGATCGCCGACTGGTCGATCACCGCGACCCCGTCGCGCCCGGCCACCGAGCCATGGATCAGCGATGACTTGCCGGACCCGGCCACCCCCGTGACAACCACCAGACACCCCAGCGGGATGTCGACGTCCACCCCGCGCAGGTTGTTGGTGTTCGCGCCCCGGATCTTCAGGGAACCCCGGGGTTCGCGCACCCGGTCCTTCAGGAGCGCCCGGTCATCGAGGTGGCGGCCCGTGAGGGTGCCGCTGGAACGCAGCCCGTCGACGGTGCCCTCGTAACAGACCCGTCCGCCGTCGCGCCCGGCGCCGGGACCGAGATCGACAACGTGATCGGCGATGGCGATCAGCTCTGGTTCGTGCTCCACCACCAGCACCGTGTTTCCCTTGTCGCGCAGCTCCAGCAGCAGCTCACCCATGCGCTGCACGTCGTGGGGATGCAACCCGATGGACGGCTCGTCGAAAACGTAGGTGATGTCCGTCAGTGATGAACCCAGGTGCCGGACCATCCGTGTGCGCTGCGCCTCACCGCCCGACAGGGTCCCGGAGGGGCGGTCCAGCGACAGGTAACCGAGCCCGATGCGCACGAAGGCGTCGAGGGTTTCCCGCAGGGATACGAGTAGCGGGGCCACGGACGGCTCCTCGATTTCCCGGAGCCAGACTGCCAGGTCACTGACCTGCATCGCGCAGGCATCCGCGATGGAGACACCGCCGATCCTGGATTCGCGGGCCGCGGTGGTCAGCCTGGTGCCCTCGCACTCGGGACAGGCCCCGAAGGTGACAGCGCGCTCCACGAAGGTCCGGATGTGGGGCTGCATGGCCTCGACATCCTTGCTCAGGAAAGACTTCCGGATCCTCGGGATCAGACCCTCGAATGTGACGTTGACGCCATCCACCCGTGTCCGGGTGGGTTCCTTGTGCAGCAGGACATCGAGTTCACGCTCGGAGTAGTGGCCTATGGGTTTGTCCGGATCGAGGAAACCGGAATTGCGGTAGATACGTCCGTACCAGCCATCCATGGAATAACCGGGAACCAGCAACGCGCCCTCGTTCAGCGACCTCCCTGCGTCGAAGAGGGCGGTCAGGTCGAAATCGGAAACCCTTCCGAGCCCTTCACAGCGCGGACACATGCCGCCGACCACCTCGAATTCGCGTCGCTCCTTGACCTTCCTCCCGCTCTTGGCGACGGTGATCGCCCCGGCCCCGGAGACGGATGCGACATTGAACGAGAACGCCTTCGGGCCACCGATGTGGGGTTTCCCGAGACGGCTGAAAAGAATGCGGAGCTGGGTGTTCACATCGGTGGCGGTTCCGAGCGTGGAACGAGGGTTTGCGCCCAGCCTTTCCTGGTCGACGATGATCGCGGTGGTCAGGCCGTCGAGAAAATCGACGTCCGGCCTGTCGAGGGCGGGCAGGAACCCCTGCACGAAGGCCGAGTGAGTTGCGTTGATCATTCGCTGCGACTCGGCCGCGATGGTGTCGAGGACCAACGACGACTTCCCGGAACCGGAGACCCCGGTGAACACCGTGAGACGGCGTTTCGGAAGGTCGATGTTCACGTCCTTCAGGTTGTTCTCCAGGGCGCCGCGGACCCGGATCAGGTCGTGGGAATCAGCAGGATGGGGATTCGGCATGGGGCTCCTCGGGCTCGTAGGGCGACCGGCACCGCGTGCTTCACCCCTCCGGGATCCCGGGTGCCGGGTGAGTGAGACCCACCGGAGAAGGAGTTCTAGAGTAGGAGGACGTGAGTTCCGATCCGTCCCCATTGCACACCACATCACACACCAACGCCGGAGCCCCGGGGCTTCGGCGTTTCGCTGCCGCCGTTGTCCTGGCGGGAATCACCGCGGGTGTCACCGGATGGGTCTGCGCTCATCTGCTGCACACCGTGGAGCACTTCGTCTGGAGCATCTCCGAGGGGCACCTGGTCACGGCCTTGGAAACCGTTCCGTGGTGGCGTCGACTCCTCACCCTCGTGGCTGCCGGTGTGATCGGTGCGGGATCGTGGGTGTTGCTGCACCGCACGGGCCCCGGACCGGTGTCGACGGAACAGGCCGTGGCGGGCAGGCGCATGCCGGTGTTGCGCACCATCTGGCACGCCGCCACGCAGATCGTCATCATCGCCATGGGCGCCTCGCTCGGCCGTGAGGTTGCGCCGCGGGAGGCCGGCGCCGCGCTGTCCGGGTGGATCAGCGACCGGTTCGGGCTGAACGAGGAGGATCGGCGGATCCTGGTGGCCTGCGGGGCCGGGGCGGGCCTGGCCGCCGTCTACGGCATCCCCCTGTCCGGCATCTTCTTCGCCCTGGAGGCTCTCCTCGTCACCTTCTCGAAACGCTCCCTGGCCTCGGCGCTCGCCGTCTCCGGCATCGCCGTGTTCGTCTCGACCGGCTGGGCCAGGCCGGAGGTCTACTACAGGATGCCGGAGCTGGTCTCCTCGCCCGCGCTGGTGGCGTGGGCCGTGCTGTGCGGTCCGGTGATCGGCCTGGCCGGAGCGCTCTTCGGCGACGTGGTCGCACGCGCCGAACGGAAACGCCCGACCACCACCCGGCTGCTGTGGATCATGCCCCTCGGATTCGCCGTGGTCGGGGCGATCTCCATCTGGGTGCCGTGGGTGCTGGGCAACGGTCATCCGGTCACGCAGACCGTCACGAACCAGGTGGCAGAGGTCGGACCGCAGGCGCTGGGACTGATCGCCCTCCTGCTGGTCGCCAAGGCGGTCACCACGCTGATCACGGTCAGGGTGGGCGCCTGGGGAGGCACCCTGAATCCCGGTATCGCACTGGGCGCGGCCCTCGGCGGGTTGACGGGGCTCGTGTGGTCGCTGTTCTGGCCGGGATCCAACCTCGTCGCCTGCGTGTTCATCGGGGCCGCGGCCTTCCTCGGCGCCTCCATCAAGGCCCCGCTGACCGGATTCGCACTGGTGCTGGAGCTGACGCACTCCGGAGCGACGGTCCTGGTACCGACGGCCCTGGCGATCGCGGGAGCCACGGCGGCCGCATCCTGGTGGCGAAACCGCGGACAGGAAAAGGAACACGACGGGGACGGCGGCGACGAGGCAACGGGTCCCGTCGCTCTCACGACAGGACCCGTTGAGAAAGCGATGTGAGAAAGTTCGCCTACTTCTTTCCCTGATTCTTGACGGCCTCGATGGACGCGGCAGCCGCCTCCGGGTCGAGGTAACGGCCGCCCGTGACGAGGGGCCTGTGGTTCCCGTCGAGTTCATAGAGCAGGGGGATCCCGGTGGGGATGTTCAGCCCCGCGATGTCCTCGTCGGAGATACCATCCAGGTGCTTGACCAGCGCGCGCAGGGAGTTGCCGTGCGCGGTGACCAGGACGGTGTGGCCGGCATCCAGATCCGGGACAATGGACTCCTCCCAGTACGGCAGCATGCGCGCCACGACGTCCTTGAGGCACTCGGTGCGGGGACGCTCGTTTGCAGGAATGTCGGCGTAGCGGGGATCGTTGAACTGCGAGTACTCCGCGTCGGTGTCCTGCACCGGCGGCGGGGTGTCGTAGCTGCGACGCCACAGCATGAACTGCTCGTCACCGTACTTGTCGCGGGTGGCGGTCTTGTCCAGCCCCTGCAGCGCGCCGTAGTGGCGCTCGTTCAGACGCCAGCTGCGGCGCACCGGAATCCAGTGGCGGTCGCAGCCATCGAGGGCCAGGTAGGCGGTGTGGATGGCGCGGCGCAGCAACGACGTGTGCAGCACCGTCGGCAGCAGCCCCTCCGAGGCCAGCAGTTCCGCCGCTTTCCGGGCCTCGGCCTCGCCCTTCTCGTTGATGTCGACGTCCACCCACCCGGTGAACAGGTTCTTCGCGTTCCATTCGCTCTCGCCGTGACGGAGCAGGATCAGCTTTCCGGTCATGGCGTCAGCCTACAAGGCGGGCGACCCCGGGCACACGGCTCGCCGCACCGAAACCCACCAAGGATCAGGCGATGATCCCGAACTTGTACCCGGCCTCCTTGTAGGCGCTGATGATCTGGGGCATCGCCTTGACCGTCATGTCCTTGCCCTCGGAGTCGTGGGCGAGCATCACCGCCACCTTCAGGCCCTCGCTGATCGCGGAGGTCGCCATCTTCACCATGCCCGCGACGTCCTTGGGCTGGCGATTCTTCGGCTCGGCATCACCGGTGAGGCAGTTCCAGTCGATCCAGTGCACACCCTCTGCGGCCAGGGCTTCGTCGGCGGCCTCCAGCTTCTTCCAACTCATGTGACCACCGGGGTAGCGCCAGGTGTTGGTTTTGAAATCGGAACCGAGGACCCCCTCGAGGGCGGCCTTGGTTTTCTCGTACTCGTCCTTGATGGTTTCCACGCTTCCCGCGCGGCCGGGGTAGAGCTTGTTGTAGTTGTGGGTGTAGCTGTGCATGGCCACCGAGTGCCCCTCCGCGATCTCGCGTTTGAGCGTTTCGGGTGCGCTGCTCACGATGTTGCCGACCACGAAGAAGGTGCCGTGCACCCCGCCGGCCTTCAGGGCGTCCAGGATCTGCACCGAATTGGTGTGGTTCGGGCCGTCGTCGAAGGTGAGGAAGACGATTTTTTCGGGGGCAGAATTGGGATCCTTCATCCACGCCTGGACCTTCTCCGAGGGGTAGGCGTACTCGGCGGCGGCCCTGTTGTGGCTGGTCTTCGGCATCAAGGAATCGGTCGATGCGCTCGGGGAGGGCGATGGAGAAGGTTCAGGGGAGGGCGATGGAGAAGACGCAGGGGTGGGACTTGTCGCGGTGGCGGGCTCCGGGGAGTGTTCTGACGATGCCGGGGCAGAGGTCGGCTGCTCAGCTTGCGGGGAGGAGCCACAGGATCCCAGCCCGACGGCCATGGCTGTCATGGCGCCTGTCAACAGGCTGCGGCGATTGAACAGCGTCATCAAATATCCCCTCGTCAGGACGGAACTAGCTATGCGGGCAGTCTAAACCTTTGATCGTCGACTTCTGAATATTCTCCCCCCTCATGCGTTTGGCCATTCCTCGCCCTCCGGGAACTGGCCCGTGATGATGTAGATGACGCGACGTGCCACCGCGACCGCGTGGTCGGCGAACCGCTCGAAATAGCGTCCCAGTAGGGCGACGTCGATGGCCTGTTCCACCGATCCCGACCAGTTCTCACCCAAGAGCACCCCGAAATGGTCGCGGCGCAGATGATCCATCTCGTGGTCAATCTCCGCCATGCGCAGGGCCGCGACGGCATCGCGGTCCTTCAGTGACTGGTTGGCGAGCCGAATCATCGCCAGGCACACCTCCGACATGCGGGAGAAATTGCCCCGCAGTGAATCCGGCACCGCTGATTCCGGGAAACGCAGCCGGGCGATCTTGGCCACGTGGGCCGCCAGGTCACCCATGCGCGCCAGCTCGAAAACCACCCGGATCGCGGAGACGATGGTGCGCAGTTCGCCCGCCACCGGGGCTTGGAGGGCCAGGAGGGACAGGCAGCGGTACTCGAGTTCCTCGTGCATGGCGTCGAGCTGGGAATCGTTGGAGATGACTGCCTCCGCGCGGGCCAGATCGGGGTCCAGCAGGGAGGATGAAGCTTCACGCACGGCCACCTCAACCAGGACAGCCATGTGCTGCAGGCTGTCGAGCAGGCCGTTGAGTTCTTCGTGGTAGCTGGCGCGCATTTCGTCTCCGTCCTCCGGGATGGGAACCCTAGGGATGGCAGTCTAGGCCCTGCCGCGGAAGTCATGCCCGGCTGCGGCGCACCGGACCCGGTGCTTCCGCCACTGCGATCCCGCGTCCCCCACGGAAACACCATGGCGGAAGCGCCGTCCCATCCCGGCCGGCACCTTCGCAACAGACCCCTGTGGCTGCCACGGACCACCGGCCCTGACCATAGGATCTGGAACATGGCAGTCGTCGTCGCCTTCCTGATGGGTGCCCTGCTCGCGCTGGCGGTGGCGCGTGCCGCGGGGTTTCTCGGTTTCCCCGCCCTGCCGGGGAAGCCGCAGTCCGCGCATCAGGAGCCGTCGCCACGTTGCGACGACCTGGCCCTCACCGTCGAGGCGCTTCCTGTGGGGGGGCTGCTGGTCGGCCCTCACGATGAGGTGCGGAAGGTGAACACCTCCGGAACGGTGATGGGGCTGGCCCGGGGGACGCGGGTGGGCTTCCCGGCGCTGCTGGACCAGGTACGGCAGGTGCGCAGGACGAATGCGGAATATCTGGGAAGCGTCATCCAGGACCGTTCACCGGGAATGGAGAACGTCGAGTTGTCCGTGCGGGTGATTCCGCTTCGTGGAGGAAATGTCCTCGTCATGGCCGAGGACGAGACCGCGACCCGTCGCATGGACGCTGTCCGGAGGGACTTCGTGGCGAATGTCTCTCACGAGCTGAAAACCCCGATCGGGGCGATTGGGATTCTCGCGGAGACCATTGAGGCGGCCTCCGGAGACCCCGGCCAGGTGATCCACTTCACCCGACGTCTCCAGCGTGAATCGGCCCGCCTGGCCGAACTCGTCGGCCAGATCATCGAGCTCTCCCGGCTCCAGTCATCGGATCCGATGCTGAGCCGTGAAATGGTGGAAGTGGAGGAGATCGTCGACGAGGCGATCGGACGGACCCGGGAGACAGCCGAAGCCCGAGGGGTGAATCTCGTCCGCGCCGCGGTGCCCTGCGCTCGGGTACTGGGGGACCGTTGGCAACTGGTCGACGCAGTGGTCAATCTCGTGCAGAACGCCATCAACTACTCCGACGACAACGCCCGGGTCGTGGTGGCGGCGGCGCAGATGCGCAGCGAGGCCGGTGACCACGTCGAGATCACTGTGACCGACAACGGCATTGGCATCTCCCAGGAGGATCAGGAACGCATCTTCGAGCGCTTCTACCGTGTCGACTACGGAAGATCCCGGGAAAGTGGGGGAACAGGGCTGGGGCTGTCTATCGTTCGACACATCGCCCTGGCCCACCAGGGGAGCGTTAGAGTGTGGTCGCGACCCCGTCAGGGGTCAACCTTCACACTGCGGCTTCCGGCCCACCAGGAGAGGACCGTCGATGGGGATACCCGGGAGGAATGAAGGATGACCAGGATTCTGATCGTCGAGGACGAGGGTTCCTACCGCGAGGCGCTCACCTTCATGCTCGGCAAGGAGGGATTCGACGTCGCCGCCGCGGCGGACGGGGAGGGCGGTCTGGCCGAGTACGACCGCAACGGCGCTGACCTGGTGCTGCTGGACCTGATGCTTCCCGGAATGCCCGGAACCGAGGTGTGCCGCAGGCTGCGGGCGCGCGGTGACGTCGCGATCATCATGGTCTCAGCGCGGGACTCCGAGACGGACAAGGTGGTGGGACTGGAGATCGGCGCCGACGACTACGTCACGAAGCCGTTCTCCCACCGCGAGCTCGTGGCGCGGATCCGCGCCATCCTGAGACGGGGTCACGACTCCACACTGATCTCGGAAATCGTCGAGGTGGACGGGGTGCGCATCGACGTGGAACGCCACCAGGTCGTGGTCGACGGCCAGGAAGTGAGGCTGGCGCTTCGCGAGTTCGAGCTGCTGGAGCTGTTGCTGCGCAACGCGGGACGTGTCATGACCCGCGGCCAGATCATCGACCGCATCTGGGGCAGCGACTACGTCGGTGACACCAAGACCCTCGACGTTCACGTCAAACGTCTCCGCAACAAGATCGAACGCGATCCCTCCAACCCCTCCCGGGTGATCACGGTCAGGGGACTGGGATACAAGTTCCGGGGGTGAGCGGTGGGCCCGGGGCGAGACGAGTTTCCCGGCTATCTGTCACACCTGACGGCAGGGGCCGGGAACAGCCGGGGGACCCGAGCCACCGTGCCATGGTAAGATCGGCTCCGGAAAGGGGCCTACAAGATATGACTTTTACAGTCGGAGAGACGGTGGTCTACCCGAATCACGGGGCGGCTGTCATCGAAGACATAGAGACCCGACAGATCAAGGGAGAGGACAAACTCTACCTCGTACTGCGCATCATAGGTCAGAACGACCTCGTGGTGCGCGTTCCCGCCTGCAACCTGGACCTCGTCGGCGTGCGCGACGTGGTCGACGCCGATGGCCTGGAACGCGTGTTCCAGGTACTGCGTGCCGAGCACACGGAGGAACCCACCAACTGGTCCCGCCGCTACAAGGCGAACCTGGAGAAACTGCACTCCGGGAACGTCATCAAGGTTTCCGAGGTGGTCCGTGACCTGTGGCGCCGTGACCGCGACAAGGGCCTCTCGGCCGGTGAGAAGCGCATGCTCGCCAAGGCCCGCGCCATCCTCGTGGCCGAACTGGCCCTCGCGGAGGACGTCGCCGAGGACCGCGCCGAGGTGATGCTCGACGAGGTCCTGGCCTCGTGAACCGTTGAACAACAGCATGGACGAACCGGTCGTCGCCCTCGTGGTGGCGGCCGGTTCCGGGTCTCGGCTCGGCGCACCCGTGCCGAAGGCACTGGTGGAACTCGGCGGGATGTCCTTGGTGCGCCGCAGTGTGCTCGCCATGCGTGCCGGAGGTGTGGGACACGTGGTCATCACCACGCCCGAGGGATGTCTGTCAGTCTTCGAGGCGGCCCTGTCAGGTCTGGATGATGTCGTCTGCACCGTCGGCGGAATCGAACGTCAGGATTCCGTCCGGCTCGGGCTCGACGTGCTGTCGGAACGCTTCGGCCCCGAAACCGTCGTGCTTGTCCACGACGCGGCCCGTCCCTTGGTGCCCCCGCACGTGGTGACGACCGTTCTGCAAGCCGTGATCAATGGCGCGGAGGTCGCCATACCGGTGATCGCAGTTCACGACTCGATCCGGCAGGTCGGTGACGAAGGGTCCCAGATGATCGATCGATCCACCCTTCGCGCCATCCAGACCCCGCAGGGAGCCCGACTCGGTCTGCTCCGAGAAGCCCACGACCACGTGGCCAGGCGTGGACTGGTGATCACCGACGACGCATCCGCGATCGAGGCGCTCGGGCACCACGTGGTGCTCGTGCCCGGACACCACGACGCGCTGAAGATCACCGAGCAGCTCGACCTGGCCCTGGCACAGGGAATCCTGGACGGCAGGAGCCGGGCATGAGGGTCGGCATCGGAACCGACGTCCACAGGCTGGAAGCCGGGGAGCCCATGTGGGTGGCCGGGCTGCATTTCCCGGACGAACCGTTCGGCCTGTCCGGGCACTCCGACGGCGACGTGGCGGCGCACGCCATCGTCGATGCGCTGCTGGCCTCGGCCGGGATGGGGGACATCGGGTCGAACTTCGGCACGGACCGCCCAGAATGGAAAGGCGCCTCCGGAGTGGCTTTCCTGGCCGAGACGGCCAGACTGCTCCGGGCCGCTGGTTTCGGGATCGGCAACGTCAGCGTTCAGGTGATCGGCAACCGGCCGCGCATGGCTTCGCGCCGTGGCGAGGCGGAGCGGGTGCTCTCCGAGGCCATCGGGGCGCCCGTGTCGGTCTCCGCCACCACCACGGACGGACTGGGACTCACAGGCCGCGGTGAAGGGGTCGCGGCGATTGCGGTGGCGATGACGATCGCGGGCTGAATCGCTCGGACGGCTCTACCGTGACATAGGGGAAACACCGATCGAGCAGCCTCGTGGAAACGATGATCAATCAGTGGTTTCCGGTGGTTTCTTACTCGATCTCATCGGACGGGGCGGTGAAGGTGTTGCACTGGCCCAGTGACCCTTTGGAGTTCAGCCCACGTTCCAGCCATGCGTGACGGTTTTTCCCCTTGCCGTGGTCACCTTCCTCGTCCGGGTCGTTGTTTTGGCGTTCTCTCATTTTGTCGTCACCGAGCTCCGTGATGATGTTCAGAATGTCCTGGCGGTCCGCGTCGGTGAGCTTGAGCCCCTGCCAGAGGGAACTCATGGCGGCACCGGCGAAACAGTCAGCCTGGGTTTCGAGACGGCGGCTCACCGCCAGGGCCTCGGAGTCGTTGCCTCGCCCGGAAATGATGTTTCCGCTGGCCAGTATCCCGGACTGCCCCTGTATGGTGTGCCCGTACTCGTGGGCGATGATCAGGTTGAAGATGGCGCGCGCCTTGGAGAGATCGGCGGAGAGGAAATCGAGCAGGTCCTGGGCGATGTATATTCGCTGGTCCGCCGCGCAGTAAAAGGCGTTCTTGGAATGTTGTGTCCCGCATTCCGTGGTGACGGTTCCACCTTCAGGGAAGACCGTGATCTTCGGCTGGAATGCCTTGTAGTTGGCTTTCTCCAAGGTGGGGCCCCAGACCCGGGTCAGGCAACCGAGGTAGGTCTGCAGATGGGTCTCCAGCGCTTGGTTATCCTGCTTGCCGCCCGGAAGAAGCTCAAGATCACATCGAACGGGGGATTCCAAGGAGGTCTTGTACAAGGGGTTGTTCTCCGTCAGGGTCTTTTCCTCCGTCCTGTTATCCGGTGTCACGAGGGGCGGGGGCGGGTCGTTGACGGACGGAACCTTCCAGTCCTCGTTCTTGTACTCGGGGGAGACGATCGTGGAATCCGACTGGTTGTTGAGGAGGGAGATGGCGATCATGCCGATCAGCAGGGTGAGGGCGCTGAACAGGGCGACCACCAGCCCCGTTGGACGGCGCCTGGGTGGCCCTGGTGGGGCGTAAGCGTTGGGGATGAAAGCCGGGGTGGGCTGCTGAATGGCAGGAAAGCCCTGCGGGGTGGGACGGAAACCCGTGGGGGTTCTGGGAAGAAAAGCAGGGTTCCGGGTCGTGGACGGCTGCGGTGCACTCGGGGCCGAGTAGCTTGTCGCGGGCCGGGCGGTGGGGAACTGCGGTGGTGGTTGGGGGGATGGCTGCCGCGGTATCGCCCCGTGCGGGGGTGCCGGGGGTGTTTCCGGCTGTGGCGCCATCCTGCGCGGAACGGCCGGAGGCTCCGCGGGAGGCTGATAGGGGGAGTACGGCGTCGGTGTCTGGGGTGGTTGCTGATCGGGAGGAAGCCCCCGCTGCGGTGCCCGCTGTGGGGGTTGCTGGTCCTGCGTGGGCGCCGACTGCTGCCAGGGTGCGGGGGGTCGATTCGGGTACGGGCCTTCTCCGGCCTGCTGTTGATTGGGCCATCCCGGGTACTGCGGTTGCATCGAGTTCGCCACGACGTTCAGGGTAGCCGCATCGGGGGTCGTGGCGCGGGAAACGGGCACGCGCATCCGAGAGATCACTTTGCCTCGGTCATGCTGTACCGTCGACAGCGAGAACTTCGATCCGAGGAGCCCGAGGTGCGTACAGTTCGCCTGCTGCTGGTCCCGTTCGTGCTGTTGCTCGGCCTGCTTGGTGTATCTCAGGCCCGTGCCGACGGGACGGTCGCCAAGTCATATCTTTTCGAGGGGCGGCTTGAGGCGAATGGGGTGCTGACTGTCACCGAGACCATCAGGTTCGACACCCCACCTGCGGAGCTGACCCAACGAATCGCGAATCGTGCGCCCATCGACCGAGACCGCTATTACGTCTATGACATCTCCGAGGCGAACGTGACAGGTGCCGAGAACTTCACCTCCAAGGTGGAGGGGGATTACACGGTGCTTTCCATGAAGCCTTCCGCCGAAGTGAAGATCACCTACAGGGTCACCGGGACCACCCGCACCGAACCGGGCTCCAGCGGCGAGAGCAGCGTGTTCACTTGGCGCGCACTCCAAGGGCTGTCGGTCGGGGTGGAGAAGGTTTCCGGCAGCCTGCAGGTCGACGCCATGGCACAGCTTGTGGACTGCACTTCTGGTCCGCCCGGCACCCTCGACAAGTGCCAGCTATACACGGCAGGCGCCCACAATTCACCCACCCCGAAGTTCGAATCGGCGACGCGGGGCGTCGGCGAGCAGGTGACCTTCACCGTCGGTTTCAGCGCCGAACAGATCACGGCGACTGCCCAGATCCACGAGCAGTGGAACCTGAACCGGGCGTTCACGATGGATCTGGCCACGACGGGCGCGGCACTGGCCACCCTGGTGGTCGGCGCGTTGCTGCTGTGGTGGCTGCATCGCCGCACCGGCGCGGATCTCGTTTTCTCCGGTGAGGTCTCGGCCGTTGGGTCGTTCCGTCCCGTCGGTGACGGAGAATCAGTGTTCGAGCCGGGCGAGGGCATGCGCCCCGGTCTGGTTGGCACCGTTGCAGATGAGCGTGTCGATCCCGTCGACATCACGGCCACGTTGATCGACCTGGCCGTTCGCGGGCACCTTCGCATCACCGAACTTCAGCACAGCCAGTACGGCCTGGTGGACTGGCAGTTCAGTCGTCTGGAGAACCCGGATGACGAGCTGCTCCCCTACGAGACCCGGCTCCTGGAAGCCGTGGTGCCCGATGGCAAACGATCCCTCGCCTCGCAGTTGCCCGAGGTGCTGGCGCCAGCCCTCGGACAGGTGCAGGACGCTCTCTACGACGAGGTGGTCGAACGCGGCTGGTTCGAGACCCGCCCCGACTCCACCCGCAACTCCTGGGCCGTGCGCGGCTGGATCGGGCTCGGTGTGGCGCTGGCGGCGGGCGCCGCCCTGATCGCGTTCACCAGGTTCGGCCTGGTGGCGTTGGTGCTACTGGCCCTGGCCATCTCGCTGCTGTGGATGGCGCCGCGCATGCCCCGCCGCACACCGGACGGTACCCGGCTCGTGACGGCCCTCGGGGCGCTCTCGGCGCTCCTGAACACCCATCCGACCAATCAGATGCCGAAGGGCAGGGAACTGGCGGAGATCTCCCGTCTGTTGCCCTACACCGTCGTCCTGGGCGGGCGTCAGCGATGGCTGGAGGCGATGGCGGCAGCCGACGTCGACGACACCCCGGATCCGACGGAGGTTGCCTGGTACCACGCCCCGGACACCTGGCACCTGCGTGACCTGCCTGCTTCCCTGACGCAGTTCGTCAACACCGTTCAGGGTCAGTTGTTCAGCCGCTGACCGCTCGGCGGCCCCGGGGAGGGCACGCCGGGACACACCCCCGATGTGGTCTGGTGGCCTCCCGGAATCGGCGCCCGAGGGGCCATTGCAGCCACGGACCCGTTCAGAATATTGTGCGACATGTCTGAGGTTTGAGATGCCAATTGCGCGAATCCCGGTGGGAAGCTGCAAACTAGTGCCGTGCCGCTAGAACTGTTAGTCGTGCTGCTGCTGGTGATCGTCACAGCCTTGGCCTTCGATTTCACCAATGGCTTCCACGACACCGGCAACGCCATGGCCACATCCATCGCCACGGGCGCGCTGAAACCGAAAACCGCCGTGATGCTCTCGGCGCTGCTGAACCTCGTGGGGGCCTTCCTCTCCGTGGAGGTGGCGCTCACCGTCACCAACGCCGTGGTGAACCTCCAGGACGACGTGGGGGCGCCCCGCCCCGAACTGCTCGGGGACGGCGGTGAGGGGCTGCTGCTGATCGTGCTGTCGGGTCTGGTGGGCGCCATCCTGTGGAACCTCCTGACCTGGCTGTGGAGCCTGCCGTCGAGTTCGTCCCACGCCCTGTTCGGCGGTCTCGTCGGCGCGACCATCGCGGGCCTGGGTTTTGGCGGGGTCAACTGGGTCGGTGACGGCACCAAGCTCGACGGGGTGGTTGGGAAGGTGATCCTGCCCGCCCTCGTCTCACCAGTCGTGGCGATCATCGTCTCGGGGGTCGGCACCTGGCTGGTGTTCGCGATCACTCGCGGAATGGACGAGAAACGCCGGGAACGGGGCTTCAGGTGGGGGCAGGTCGGGTCGGCCTCGCTGATCTCCCTGGCGCACGGCACCAATGACGCCCAGAAGACCATGGGGGTCATCACCCTGGCGTTGATCGCCACCGGAAACTGGACCCAGCTGCACGCGGTGCCGTTGTGGGTGAAGGTGGCCTGCGCAGTCGCCATCGCGCTGGGCACCTACCTCGGGGGCTGGCGGATCATCCGCACCCTGGGCAAGGGGCTCGTCGAGATCAATTCCCCGCAGGGCATGGCAGCCGATGCGTCATCGGCTGCGGTGATCCTGGCCTCCAGCCACATGGGGTTCGCCCTGTCCACCACTCACGTTGCCACCGGATCGATCCTGGGAAGCGGCCTCGGGCGTTCCGGTGCCAAGGTGAACTGGCGCGTGGCCGGGAGGATGCTGATGTCGTGGGCGATCACCCTGCCCGCCGCCGCTCTCGCGGGCGCCGTCATGTGGCTGGTCGGGCACCTGCTCGGTGGGCTTTTCGGGGTCCTGGCGATATTCGTGATCCTGCTGGCGGCTTCATTGTGGATGTATCTGCACTCCAGGAAGTCCACCATCGACCACAGCAACGTCAATGACGAATGGGTGGAGAACGTCACCGCCCCGCGACCGTTGGCCGCAACCACCGAGGTGGCGGATCTGATCGAGCTCGAACAGCCCGAGGGCAGCCGCGCATGAGAATCCTCTGGCTCGCGTTCGAGGGCACCTGGCACGTTCTGCTCGCCGGGTTGATCCTGGGGGCGGGGCTGCCGACGCTGTTCGCGCTGGGCGTGCGTTCCCTGTCGATGGGCACCAGAGGTGATCCCGCCCGGAGGCCGAGCCTGTTGGGGAAAGTGATCGCGGGGGTGTGCTTCGCCGTGGTGCTGCTCGCCGTTCTAGCGGGAATCGCGACGATCGTCGCCCACGGGCTGGGGGTCCAGCTGAGCTTCGACGGCATCATCCCGGTCTTCACCAGCAGGTAGCCCTCTCGCGGGGGTGACCGGGCCCGCGTCACAGGTTTTCGCCCACCCACGCCTCGGGCGAAATCTCTCCTCCCGTGCACGAATCGCGGAGCTTTGACGGTTCAGCGTCGTCACGCGACGTTGAACCGTTTTTCTTCCGCATTTCATGCACAGGGGAGGACGCCGATCGCGCGACTCCATATATACGTGTTAGCATGTATGTATGAGACGAACGGCCGAGGACGCGGCCAGAACCCGCGTCGCGCTGCTGGAAGCGGCGCTGATGTCCTTCGAGGAGAAGGGGTGGCGGGGGGCGACGTTCGAGCACGTGGCCGAGCGGGCAGGCGTTACGCGAGGCGCACTGCACCATCATTTCCGCGACAAGCAGGCGCTGCTGATCGCTGCCCTTGAATGGGGCTGGGCCGACTATGAGCAGCGTCTCTTCGCCGGCAGCGACGACGAACCCGGGAGCGGCGCACGCGAGAAGATCGAGGCCCTGCTGTCGCACTTCGTGCGGCTGCTCACCGGCGACCCGAGGTTCCGGGCACTGGCCTCCACAACCGTGCTGGTTGCGCCGCACGCGGCCAGGCGGTCCGGGAAGAACGACGCGCTCGACGGCTGGCGCGGTCGCATCGAGGACGTCATCGCCGCCAGCGGGGAGGCGGGTCATCTCGCTCCGCGAGGCGTTGCCGGACTCGTGCTCGTGCTGCTCCAAGGGTTCACCGTGACAGCGGCGATCCGCCCCCAAGACCTTCCGCAACCCGACGAACTCGACGCCTTCGTCAAGGCGTTGGTGAGGGGGTTGCTCAACTCCTGAAAGAACAACATCACAATGACCACCAACAATGATTCGCGCCCTGCCGGCGCGACCCCCGTCCGCGCGACCGCCGTCGCCGGAGCTGTCCTCTTCACCGACATGCTGCTCGAGGGCCTGGCGATCCCGGTGCTTCCGCTGCTGCCCGCCGTGGTCGAGCAGGGGGAGGCCGCCACGGGCGTTCTCTTCTCCTCCTACGCCGCCGCGATGATCGTCGCGACGCTCTTCACCGGTCGTGTCGTCGACCGGCGAGGCCCCAAGGGACCGCTGCTGACCGAGCTGATCGTCCTCGTGGCTGCCACCCTGCTGTTCGCCATCGGAGGTCCGTACTGGCTGTTGCTGGTGGCCCGTTTCGTGCAGGGCATCGCCGGTGGGATCGCATGGGTCGCGGCCCTCTCCCTGATCGCCGCCTCCACAGGAATCGAGAAACGAGGCCAGATGATGGGCATCGCCATGTCGACGGTGACCCTCGGGGTGCTCGCTGGCCCGCCCCTGGGCGGTTTCCTGGTCGATGCCTTCGGGCCTGCCTCCCCGTTCCTGGTTGCCGCGGCCATCGCGATCGTGGACGTTGCGCTGCTGCTGGCCCTGATCCCGGGATCCCCGCGGCAGAGCGACGACACCGCTGGTCCCCTCACCGTGTTGAGGGCCCGGGGCTCCGCCTCCATCGTCGCGGCCATCGGCATCGGTGCGGCCGTCCTCGCCGCGGTGCAACCGGTCCTGCCCGGTCGCATCGGTGAACAGTCCTCCGCCAGCACCATCATCGGTGTGCTGTTCGGGATCGCCGCGCTGGTCGGCATCATCGCCAACCCGATCGTCGGGCACCTCATGACCTCGACGACACCCCGGTTGCTGGTCGGCGCCGGCGTCGTCGCGGTCGCCGCGGCCCTGCTGGTCATCGGCTGGTCGTCCGAGCTCTGGCAGATCGGAATCGGTATGGGGCTTCTCGGTCTGTCCTCGGCGATGCTGCTCGCCCCGGCCACCACGCTGATCAGCGAGCAAGGATCCCGGTCGACGCCGCCGACCCTCGGGGGTTCGTTCGCGCTGTACAACCTCGCTTATGCTGCTGGCCTGACCATCGGTCCGCTGCTGACGGGGTTCGGTGTGCAACAGGCCGGGTTCACCACCGCGATGGCGATCACCGCCCTGGTGTTCGCGGTTCTCGGTGGCGTCGCTCTCGTTCGCCTGCCCGCCGGGCTGGCGAGGACCACTGAATGAAGGACGTTCATGCGTGATGCAGAAACGCTGAGGCGTGTCCTCGCCCAACTCGACGGGCGGGGATACGCCTCGTACAAACAACTGACCGGCAGCTACCGGATCGGTACCGTCCGGCTCGTCGTCGACCACGTGCAGGTCGACCCCTACGCCCCGCCGTCGCGGATGCGCATCATCGTCGACCGGGAGGTCGCGGATCTGCCCGCCGACCTGACCGACGACGCTGCGGGCAGGATCGCGGTCTCCGACTTCCTCACACGCCGGTTCGCGGACGCCGCGCATCGGATGGTCCCGAGGCCGGAGGGGACGGGAAACGGCGGGTTCGTGGGCATCGGCCGGCCCGGCCAGGAGGTGCTGGAACGCACCAGCGTCGCCGTTCTGACGGACCGGGTCGAGGCCCGCATCGACGTCGGCCTGCCCGCATCCGGGCGCAGGGTCCGCGGACACCAGGCGGCCAGGCTCCTGACCGATCTCCTGCCGCGCGTCGCCGAGGCCGCCCTGCTGCACCGGAACCTCGACCGGCGTGCCCTGCGTGAACACGTCACCCTGCTGCGCGACCAGGAACACCTCCGCGGGCTCCTGCCGGAGCGCGGGCTGGTGGCCTTCGTGGGTGACGGCGCGATCCTGCCACGCCGCTCCGGCGATTCCGACCTGCCTCTCACAGGCGCTGCGGTCGTGCCCTTCGAGAGCCCGGGAAACCTGCGGGTCGCCTTCGACCTGCCCAGTGGCCGCCGGGTCACCGGCATGGGCGTCCCCGAGGGCGTGACCGTGATCGTCGGAGGTGGGTATCACGGGAAATCGACGCTGCTGCGCGCGATCGAACGGGGCGTTTATCCCCACATCGGCGGTGACGGCCGCGAATGGGTCATCACCCGCCCGGACGCGGTCACCATCCGCGCGGAGGACGGCCGGGCGGTCACCGGCGTGGACATCTCCCCGTTCATCACCAACCTGCCCTCCGGAACCGACACGCGCTGTTTCAGCACGACCAACGCCAGCGGTTCCACGTCCCAGGCCGCCAACCTCGTCGAGGCCATCGAGGCCGGGGCGTCGACGCTGCTGATCGACGAGGACACCTCGGCCACGAACTTCATGATCCGCGACGAACGCATGCGCGCCCTCATCCCCGCCGCCCAGGAACCCATCACCCCGTTCGTGGACCGCATCCGGCCCCTGTACGGCGAGCTCGGGACATCGACGATCCTCGTCGCCGGGGGCTCCGGGGCGTTCTTCGAGGTCGCCGACCACGTCATCGCCATCAACCACTACGTGCCCACCGACGTCACTGAAAAAGCACACGACATCGCGGCCGCCCCGCCGCCCGCCGAGGTGACGGAGGTGTTCAACGGCCTGCGGGCGGGACGCCCCGGGGCCGTGTCCCTGCCGCCATCCAGCACCGGCAAACCCGCCAAGGCGCGGAGCCGTACCAGGATCCAGTACGGCCGCGACGACATCGACCTCGCCGCGGTCCCGCAGCTGGTCGACGCCGCGCAGACGCAGGCCATCGCTCACGCGCTGGACCGCATCGGCGACCTCCTCGACGACCGGGCGGGCATGCCCGAGCGGATCGACGAGCTGCTGCACCGCATCGACGAGGAGGGCCTCGACTGGCTCTCACCCCACCGTGGTCATCCCGGGCACCTCGCCCGCCCCCGCCGCCACGAAATCCTGGCAGCGGTCAACCGCCACCGGGGACTCCGGGTCCGGCCCTGACCCCGTCCCCGGAACCCAAAGCTGGTTGAACCGGGTCTCAGTGGAGGAACAGCCCGTGTCGAAACCACTGCCGGAAGCCGGGGAAGGGTCCTCGGACATGCGCGAGGTGGTTTCGACACGATCCGCTCGCTGGCGCTCGCGGATCGGCTCAACCAGCTTCGTAGGGGTGGTTGGTGTTCGCGGACCGGTTCGGCCGGCAATGGAAGCTTGAGGAGCGGTGGGAGGGTTGATGATCCTCGTCCCCGAGAGAGGCAGTCAGGGAAGGCGTGGGCGCTCCAAGGGGATGTGATGCGGGTATTCCCGGAAAGAGGGAGCCTGGGTGGGGCCGGTGCAGTTTGGTCATGCGGGATGGGTGTCAAGATGGTTTCTGGCCGATTTGGGTTCACTCGTGCGGAAGGAATGGAAGTGGCCCTGATTCGCAACGGAAGCTACCTGAAGCTGGCGTCGGCGATGGGGGTGTCGTCGGTCGGGGACGGGATCCGGCTTGTCGCTGCGCCGCTGTTGGCGTCGACAGTGACGTCGGATCCGCTGTTGATTTCGCTTGTCGTCGTGGCCAACCGGCTCCCGTGGCTGCTGTTCGGCCTGGCAGGCGGGGTCGTCGCGGATCGGTTCAAGCGGAAGTCGCTGATGGTGCTGGTCGACCTGGCGCGGTGCGTTTTGGTGGGGGCGCTCGCGGGGGCTGTGTTCTTCGACCTCGCCGGAATCTGGGTGCTGGCGGTCGTCAGCTTCTGTCTCGGTGTCGGCGAGACGGTCTTTTCGGCGGCGAACCAGGGCATGATCCCGGAGATCGTGGAGGACCCCGACGACCTGTCAGCGGCCAACGGCACGTTCTATGCGATGCAGGCGGCGTCGATGAACTTCATCGGGCCCGGACTGGGCGGGCTGCTGTTCAGTTTCGCGCGCTGGCTGCCGTTCCTGATCGACGCGGTCTCGTTCCTGCTGGCCTCGGCACTGGTGGCGCGCATCGCAGGCGGAGGCCAGGCGCCCGGCAGCGGCGAGGCGGGGATGTGGCAGGCCGTGCGGGAGGGCGTCGCGTGGTGCCGGGGCAAGCCTGTGGTGGTCGCTTTGTTGTCGGTGATGGGCGTCGTCAACTTCGCCCAGAGCGGGGTGCTGGCGGTCATGGTGATCTACGTCACGAACGACTTGGGCGCATCAGCGACGGCGTTCGGCGTCGTGTTGAGCATCTCCGGCGCAGGAGGTGTGCTCGGAGGAGCCCTGGCCTCCGTGGCCGATCGGAAACTGGGTTTCAGCTACGTTCTGCCGGTGGGGGTGGCCCTGGCGGGGCCGTTGCTGCTCCTGATGATCGTTTCAAGCAATCTTGTGCTGCTTGCCTGCTGCCTGTTCTTCAACTCGTTCTTCGGCATCATGGTCAGCGTCCTGGTCGCCTCTCTGCGGCAGAAGATCGCTCCGCGCGAGCTTGCGGGCAGGGTGGCGAGCGTCCAGGCGTTCATGGCCATGGGAATCGCGATGCCCGGCGGTGCGTTGCTGGGCGGAGTCACCGCGGAATTGCTCGGAGTCCGATCGGTCTTCATCCTTTCCGGGGCCCTGTGCCTGCTGCTGTCCCTGGCGACAGCCCGCAGCCTGCACCCGCGCGCACTGAGACAGGCCATCGCAGAGCTGGTGGCGAAGGCGTCGCCGACGGAGTGATCCATGCCCCGGCGGACTGATTCGGTTGACGAACCAGCCGGAGTGCCGTCCCGCCCGGCTACGAACCGGACGGGGCGCAGAATCCGCGCACACCGGGCCTCTTGCGGGAGCAGGAAGGTCGCGCAGGGCAACAACCAGCGCAGCGAAACCGCCGAGCGCGAGCAACACCCGACTGCGGGGTGTACCGGCCCCTTTCTGCCGGGGCTTCCTCAGGCTGAGTCAGACGAACAGCTGGAGGAACACCCCGGCAGAAAGAGCCAGCAGCGGAATCAGATCGAAAACGTCGTCATCACAACGTCAGACCCGGGTAGAGCGGGTGCAGATCCAGGAGCTTCGCCGCGCGATCCTTCGATCCATCCGCGACCTCCTGGGCCAGTTCGTACTTCGCCTTGCCCGGTTTGCCGTCCTTCGTGGTGGTCGGGGTGGTCTTCTTCAGCACGTCGGTGATCATGGCCGCGACCTCGTCCATGTCGGAGGTGGTGAAGCCCCGCGACGTCAAAGCCGGGGTACCGAGCCTGATGCCCGAGGTGTACCAGGCGCCGTTGGGGTCGTTGGGCACTGAGTTGCGGTTGGTGACGATGCCGGAATCCAGCAGCGCCGACTCCGCCTGCCGCCCGGTCAGGCCGAAGGAGGAGACGTCCAGCAGCACGATGTGGTTGTCGGTGCCCCCGGTCACCAGGGTGCCGCCGCGTTTCAACAGTCCCTCGGCCAGGGCGCGGGCGTTGTCGACCACCCGGTGCGCGTAGTCCCGGAACGCCTCGGTGCGGGCCTCCGCCAAGGCGACGGCCTTGGCAGCCATGATGTGCGACAGGGGACCGCCCAGCACCATCGGGCAGCCGCGGTCGACGTCGCCCGCGTAGTCCTTGGTCGCCAGCACCAGGCCGCCGCGCGGGCCGCGCAGCGACTTGTGGGTGGTGGTGGTCACCACCTGGGCGAACGGCACCGGGTCCTCGTTGCCCGTGAACACCTTGCCCGCCACCAGGCCGGCGAAGTGGGCCATGTCGACCATCAGCACCGCGCCGACGGAATCCGCGATCTCCCGCATCTTCGCGAAATCGATGCGGCGCGGGTAGGCGGAGTACCCGGCAACGATGATCAGCGGCTTGAACTCGGCGGCCTGCGCGGCGAGGGCGTCGTAGTCCAGCAACCCGGTCTCGGGGTTCGTGCCATAGGAACGCTGGTGGAACATCTTGCCCGACACGTTCGGCCGGAACCCATGGGTCAGGTGCCCGCCCGCATCCAGGCTCATGCCCAGCAGCCGCTGGCTGCCGAACCGGGCCCGCAGCGTCTCCCAGTCGGCCTCGGACAGCTGGGATACGTTCTTCGACCCGAACTCCGTCAGCGCGGGGGTCTCGACGTGATGGGCCAGGATTGCCCAGTAGGCGGTCAGGTTCGCGTCGATCCCAGAGTGAGGCTGTGCGTAGGCATATTCGGCGCCGAACAGCTCACGCGCGTGCTCGGCGGCCACGGACTCCACCACGTCGACGTTCTGGCAACCCGCATAGAAGCGGTGACCGATGGTGCCCTCCGCGTACTTGTCACTCAGCCAGGTGCCCATCGTCGCGAGCACCGGCAGGTCGGCGTAGTTCTCGGAGGCGATCAGCTTCAAGGAGGCACGCTGATCCGCCAGCTCGTCGCGGATTGCCTGAACGATGCGGGGCTCAACCTTTCCGATCACGTCCAGCAGGGTCTTGTAAGCGCCTGAAAGCGCCGTTGCATCAGTCACATCTACTCCTCTGGGGAATTGGTGGTGGGACCAAATCTAGTCCCCGGGGAGCGGTCGTGAGGGCCGAACCCCGGGAAAAGACCTGACCGGGCAGCTGTTCGATGTGCCTCAGGCCAGCCGCCACCTGCTGATGGCCTGGGAATCCTCGAGGAGTTCCGCGAACAGCCCCTCGGTTGTCGCCAGCTCGGCGGGGGAACCCTGCTGCACGACCCGGGTGACCTGACCGGCCTCGCGGCCGCTCAGCACCGCCACCGAGTGGGCGTTCATGATGGTGCTCAACCGGTGGGCGATCACCACCACCGTGCGACCCCGGGAGAGTTCCTCGAGGGTCGTGGTCAGGACCGCCTCGTTCTCGGCGTCCAGCGCCGAGGTGACCTCGTCGAGCAGCAGGATCGGGGCGTCCTTCAGGAAGGCGCGGGCGATCGAGACGCGCTGCCGTTCCCCGCCTGACAGGCGCAGCCCGCCCTCGCCGACGGGGGTGTCGAGCCCCTGCGGCAACCGTTTCAGGGCCCCCTCCAGGCGAGACCGGCGGATGGCCTCGTCCACATCCTCGTCGGTGGCCCCGGGTTTGGCGATGCGAACGTTCTCGCGGATGGTTGTGTTGAACAGGTACACGTCCTGGAAGACCGTCGAGATCATCGACATCAACCGCTCCGTGGCGATGTCCCTGACATCAACCCCACCGATGGTGACCCGCCCGGCGGACACGTCCCAGAACCTTGCCGCCAGTTTCGTCAGCGTCGACTTGCCACAACCCGAAGGCCCGACGATCGCGGTGATCCGGCCCTGCGGCGCCTCCAGGGAGAAGTCCCGGAACAGGGGGGTGTCCGGGTCGTAGGAGAAGGTGACGTCCTGGAACCCGATGTCGTGATTTCCGGGCACTTGTGGTTCCTCGGGCTCGGGCATCACGGGGGTGTCCAGGATCTTCCCGATGGCCTCCAGCGAGATCTCGCACTTCTGAATCTCCCCCTGATACAGCAATGCGTGGGTCATGGGGGTCACGAACCGGGTGGTCATCACCACGACGGCCACGAAGGTGGCCAGATCCAGCGACCCATCCAGGGCGAACGCCAGCCCGCAGGCCAGGACCCCGGCGAAGACGGCGTGTGTTATCACCAGCAGGGCCCCCATGGGTGGGCCCTGGAGCTTGAGCAGCCGGTGGACGCCCTGGTTCTCCGCCTCCAGGGTGCTCCGGATGGGGGGCCACTGCATGCCGGCCAGGCCACGGGCCCTGAGGACGGGCTGGAGCTGGGCGTACTCGATCAGCCTTCCCGCGCTGGCCGAGCTGAGCACGGGTTCCTGGGCGTGTTCCTGCTTCATGCTGTGCAGACCCCAACGCCACACCAGATAGGTGAAAGGCAGGCTGACCGCCATCACCAGGGCCAGCCGCCAGTCGAAGAAGAGGGTGGCCACCAATACGGTGCCGGGAATCACGATCGCCGAGACCAGGTTGGGCAGCACCACCGATGACAGGTGGGAGAGGATGTCCACCTCGCTGGATACGGCGGCGGCCACGTCCCCGGCACTCCGGGCCCGGAACCAGCCCAGTGGAAGAGCCGAGACCCGGCGCCCGATCTTCGAGATCAGGTTGCCGCAGACGTCGATGACGCTGATGCGCATGGACAGGGTCATGCTGATCCAGTTCACCAGGAAGGCGGCGGTCCCGAGACCGATCAGAACCCACAACCACGGCAGGGAGGATGCCGGGTCCGGGCCCAGGAAGGCCCGCAGGAAGGGGATCAGGGCCACGAAGGCCAGGCCCTGCAGCAGCGCGGAGACGGCGTAACCGGCGATCAGCGCGTTCACGACTCCCGGTTTGTCGAGATAGCGACGGAACTGCTTCAGCATGCCTGTTCCTTTCCCCTGAGCCCTTCAAGGGCATGGGCGATGGTGGTCTGGTTCCGCCACAACCGAGCGTAGGGGCCGTCCTGAGCCAGCAGGTCGTCGTGGTTTCCCAGTTCGACGAGCCGGCCCGCGTCGATCACGGCTATCTGGTCGACGCCCTGGATCGTGGAGAGCCGGTGGGCGATCACGATCACCGTGCGCTTCTGGGCCAGGTTGCTGATGGCCTGCTGGATCAGGCGCTCGGAATGGCTGTCGGCCTGCGCCGTCGCCTCGTCGAGGATCAGGATGGGGGATGCGGCCAGGAAGGCCCGCGCGATCGTCAGGCGCTGCGCCTCACCCCCGGAGAAATGGGCTCCCTCGCCGATGATCGTGTCATAGCCGTCGGGAAGCTGCATGATGCGGTCGTGAATGCAGGCGGCCCTGGCGGCCTCCTCGATCTCGGTCTCGGTTGCATCCGCGTTCCCGAGGGCGATGTTCGCGCGGACGGTGTCGGTGCTGAGCATGACGTCCTGGAAAACCAGCGACATCGATGACAGCAGTTCCTGCGAGGGCTGGTCCCGCACGTCGCGCCCGTTGACGAGCACCGTTCCGGAATCGACGTCCCAGAATCGTGCGATGAGTCTGGCCAGCGTGGACTTCCCGCCACCGGAGGGGCCGACCAGTGCCGTGACCGTGCCCGGCGGGCATGCCAGGGAGAGCTCCTGGATGACCGGCTCTCCGGGGGAGTAGGAGAAACTGACGTCGCGGAACTCCACCGCGGGGGCGTTCTCCTCCGGGGCGATCTCGGTGCCCGGTTCGGACAGTTCCGGGGCCTGCAGGATGTGCAGGGTGCTGTTCGCGGCCTGTTTCGCCGCGTACAGGTTCTGTGACATCTCCATCAGGGTCAGCAGCCCCTCGGGCAGGCCGACCCACACCAGGGCGAAGGCCACCACCGTCACCGGGGACAACCAGCCTTGGAGCGTGAACGCCAGCCCCAGCCCCATCGTCGCGGCGAACACCGGTCCGGGCCGCAGCAGCGATGCGATCAGGCTCAGGCCGATGCTCTGCTTCTGCATCCATATCAGGGAAACCGTGGAGAACCTCTTCTGGGCCTCGTCGAAACGTCCGAAGACGTCTGCGGTCATGCCGAAGTTCTTGACCTCCTTGATGCCGTCCACCAATTCCACCGTCCGGTCCGAGAGCTGCCGTTCGGCCTCGGTGTAGTCATCGAACACCTTCCTGATCCCCGTCATACTGGTCGCGTACACCAGGACCGAGATCAGCAGGTAGCAGCCGATCAGCAGACCTGCGAAGCGCCAGTCCAGCCAGAACAGGTAGCCGAGGCTGACCAGCAGACTGATGAGGGAATTGGTGAAGTCGCCGGCCAGGTGCGCCACCAGGGAGTGGATGTCGGCGGTGTCGTTCGAGACGGCCTGCCGGATGCGACCCGAACTCCGGGCCGAGAACCAGCCGAGGTTCACGACCCCCAGTTTGCCGATGAGCCGCTGCCGGAGCTCGTGGCGGAGCCTCGCCTCCGCGGTGTGGTTGTTCCCCAGCGCATAGGTGTAGGAGAGCGAATGGACCACCATGCACACCACTGCGGCGATCACCCACCCCCACAGGTACGCGGGATCCGGGTTCCCCGCCAGCAGGGAACGGGTGATCTCGACGATCGCCATGTAGGGCACTACCTTGAACACCGCTCCCAGAGCGGCGAGGGTGAACCCCAGGTACATCGAGCCGCGTGCGCTGCGGATCAGATCCCACACGGACCTCGGGGCATTCGCGGGAACGGCGTCGGAAACAGAAGATTGCGTTGACATGATGTCTCTTCCGGATAGAAGGCAGGCATGCCTAAGTTAGCATTCTGGGGGTATACCCCTACAAGGGGTGAGGCTTTCCGAGGATGTGCCTCGACGAGGGCGGTTCCCCGCCGGCTTTCCCCGGAACACCAACTCTCCCCGGGCCGCCAACTCTTTCCGGGCTGTCGACTCTTCTTGAAACGCTTGTCTTGTGGGCGTCTGCTTGCGCTGCAGCGCAAGCAGAC
>ERZ772977.272-NODE-272-length-39885-cov-7.050942_pt1 | contig 39885 bp, 27 predicted proteins | sample MGYA00511131_ERZ772977 | MGnify/ENA primary metagenome ERZ772977 (study PRJEB29015, sample SAMEA2737935) | human oral metagenome | biome: human oral; feature: human-associated habitat; material: dental | place: China | collected 2151 ...
TAAGGAGCATAGCGAGCTATGTGACGAAAAAGATGGGACAAAAGGGCGGAAATAGACCTGAATAGACCCGAAATAGAAAGAGGGAGATCCGCCTAAGCGGCTCCTTCAAACAATCACTCAATAAATTCCAAGCGGCTTCTGAAGTTTTCACCCGCGGCCTCTACCTTTGGCAACTCAAAAAAGGGCCTCCCAGTCCCTCCGATTTGCGAGGGGGGCGGAAGGCCATTGCTTTGTGATCTTCTATGGATAGTTTATTAGAAACATATACGAATGGGCACGCCTTTCTGAAGATGCTACACGCCTCGGATGAGCAGGTGGCGCTCTTTGACGAACTGGCCGCGGCTGTGCCTCCACACCCGGATGCGGACTTTATGCCGATGCTGAATGCCCGCTCTGTCTCGTGGATCTTCCCCTTCATGAAGGCGCTGGACAATGCCTGCGAAACCTATCAGGGTGGCTGGGATCGGGCTATTTTGGGGCTTGGGCTGTATATACGCATCGAGGAGTTCCTGCTGGAGGATTTGCGCTTCCTGACCTATTTCCCCGAAAGCCGACACGCCCTTATCCGGTCGCGCGCGGAGCAGAAGCTGCGCCGGGCACAGGTGCGACGCGAGGCGCTGCGAATGCTTCGATCCGGCCTGGCGGAGGCCTTCACGACCGACCTGGCGGAGAAGGTCGAAACGCCCGGCATCCTGCTTTATCAGCCGGAGGAGAAGGCGGATCTGACTACGGCCCTCTTGCTGCATGACCCGGAGGTGTTGACCGTGGGCATCACGAATTACCTACGCCTCATCCGCTATTTCGTGGAGCAAGAGACTGGACTTTGCCCACCCGAATACTGGATTGAGACGTGCGAGGCCCTGATCGCTCGGGAGTGTGAGGCGATGGATGAGACGCTGCTCACGGGGCTAATCACGCCTGAAGTCCGGCAACGCGCCGAGGGGCTGGTGCGTACGGCGGGCGCACTCTTCCTGCTCTGCAAGGCGGCCGATCGGGAGATCGACATGGTGCGCCGACTGATGTTCTACCGCTACCTCTGCGTGCTGGACGAGCGCCATCTGCCGCCGCTGAAAAACCTTATGCTAAGCACCTTCCTCAAGCATAACTGCCGCCCGCCGGAGTACACATGGGAGGAGCTGATTGGCTTCTCGCTGCCGTCGTTCGTGGGGAAGATTGCCTACTTCACGGAGAACATCCCGGAGGATCGTCGGCCGTACACGCTGGAAGGCAAAGGCCTCTTCACGCTGGCCGAACGACGCATCACGCTGGCCCCATTCGACAATCCGCTGGCGGGCCGTCGCATGCACAAGCTGCTCACGCTCTGGGATGGCAGTCTGCGCATCAACTCCTTCCAAAAGCCGACCGCGGACCTCTCGGCCGTGGCGGCGGACAATGAGCTGCCGGCCAAGATATGGGCGGACGCTGCGGCGGACTTTAAGCGAAAGAAGACCGTCTTCGAACGCCACGAGACGAAGGAGCTGCCCCCCGTCAATGCGCTGCTAAAGATCCGCATCACGGCCCTCCACCCGGCCTATCCCTCGCTGGCCTTTGCCACCGTCGAGGACGACATGTACGAGGGCAACGGGGCCATACACCTCAGCCAAGTCACACGCATCAAGCAACTCACCTCGCTAAGCGGCATCTTCGCCGTCGGCGATCTGGTCACGGCACGCGTGATCGAGGTGAGCGAAAACAAACGCCTGAGATTCTCCATCCTCGACGAGATCAGTAAATCCATCGCCACGCGTTTCCATCCGGGCGAGTACACCTACGCCCGACTCATCTCCAAAAACGAGAACTCCTATCGCTGGATATCGGAAAAGGGCTATCCGCTCTATACCGTGCCCTCGCCCCTCGACGAAGTGGAGCCGGAGTTGGATGACCTCTATATGCTCCGCCTGACCCACGTCAATCGCACGGGTTACGTCCGCGCCGAGATCGAAGAAATGGCTCCGGAAGACATGGAGATCGACCCTCAGAAGGCCATCGCCGATCTGGTCGGCTATTACGTGGACGAGCGCCTGGCCGATCACACCGAGGAGGGGGTGGCGGACGAGCTGCACGAGTCGCACGCCGAAGCGCCGGGCAGACTCAGCCCGGACTACGTACGCCAGCTGATCTATTTGATCGATCTCTACACCGAATCGACCGACGACCACGTCCTGCGCTTCAATCTCTGCCAGACGGCCCGCCTGCTGGCCGACATGATCGAGGAGGCGAACATCGTGGCCTACTACGACCGACGCATTCTCTACCTCACCGAGCTGCATCACTTCATCAACCGGCAGGCGGTGACAGTCACCGTGATCGACGCCGAGGCTATCCAGCGCTTTCCGCGATTGGCCCACGCCCGGACCGTCCTCTCCTTGTTGGCGCTGGATAAGGACGACCCCGCGGCTATCGACACCCTGCGCCAAGGCATGCAGTCGGAGCGGAAGCTCACGGCCGACTTGGCGCGGCTGCTACTCATCCGGCTGCTGGCAGGCCAGACTTACCCCGATCTCTATGCCGAGGCCGACGCCGAAGTGCGCTCCCTCCTGGCCGTCGAAGAGGAGGAGGACCCGGATGGCGAAGCCGAAGAGATTGACTTTGGCCGCGAGACGAACACCCGAGAATTTAAGTCCACCATCGTGTTCCCCCCCAACAGCAATGGCATGGCCGACATTGATCGGCAGATGGAGCGCATCCTCTGGGCCATCTGCGGCTTTCTCAACGCAGAGGGCGGCGTGCTCTTCATCGGCGTGAACGATATTGGCTATCCCAAAGGCATCGAACCTGATCTCAGCTATCTGCACGCCAATGTGGACAAGTACCAGCTCATCATCCGTAACTACATCGTCAAAGAGCTGGGCAAGGACATCAACGGACTCATCCGGTTTGACTTTCACGTCTTCAGCGGCAAGACCGTCTGCGCCATTTCTGTCCCGGCCTACCATGAGGTGGTTTTCTTCCGCGACGTGGTTTGGCAGCGCCAGGGCAACTCCACTCGTCCGCTCGACCTGCCCGACATTCGTCTGCTCAAGGAGCGTCGGAAAAACCTCCGGCCTGCCCTGCGCATCACCACGCCGGCCTTTGGCGAGGCCAAGGAGGAGGCAGAGCGCGAGGTGGAGAAAGTCTTCCCCGTCAGCATCCCGACCTATACGCCCACTGTGGTCGCCAAGCCGCGGCCGACGGCTAAGCCGGAGCGACCCGCATCCCTCGCCGACGACGAGCCGGACCGCATCGCCACCTCCGCCCTCGCGCCTCGACGCGAGCAGGAGCCCACGGCCTATTTCTCCATCCTCCGCAGCGGCCGTTTCGTGATCACCCACGAGGAGCCTCACCGCAGTGACGCGCGTCTGACCCTACCCATCTACGACGACGATAGCGACGGCTATCTCATCTATGTCTACGAGAACGGCTATGCCAACCGCGTCGCCGTTTCGACACTCCTCTCCAAGAAGCCCGACTACGAATACGCGAACGCCATGTTCGGACAGTCGTCCCTCCTTTTCGCCGCCCTGGCGCGCCCGGACGACACGCTCTACCTCAAAGTCTCCTCCAAGAGCGGCGAGTACCTCCGCACCCTCTCCCTGAAAACGATCAAGCTCAACACAGACCTCTCCCTCCGCGGTACCGCCCTTTACACCGTGCCCTTTGGCCGCATCGTGCAGATCGACCTCCTCAACAAGGAGCAGGCGCGCGAGGTGGAGAACATTCGCAGCGAAACGCCGACCACACTCGGCATCCCCGCGCAATCCTTCTCCGTGATCCGTACCGCGATGTACCTGAGCGAACTCTTGAACGGCGAACGATGAAAAGCATGCTCCCCGCCACCATCCTTGTCGTCGACGACAATCGCGGCATACTCTCGGCCGCCGAGCTTCTCCTCCGCGCCCATTTTCGCCGAGTCGTGACCACCCACAATCCCGAACGCATCCGCGCGCTCATTCGTGACGAGTCGCCGGATGTCGTCCTCCTCGATATGAACTTTCACGCCGGCATCAACAGTGGAAACGAGGGTCTGTTTTGGTTGGCCGAGATCCGGAAGCTACGCCCCGCACCCGCGGTGGTGCTGTTCACCGCCTACGCGGATATCGACCTCGCCGTGCGTGGCATAAAGGAGGGCGCGGCGGATTTCATCGTCAAGCCGTGGGACAATGAGCGCCTCGTCCACACCCTCACCGAGGCCTATCGCGCCCATGTCGCCGCCTCCAAGCAGGGCGCCCCACCCGCGCCCGCCATGCAGGACGCCATCTGCTGGGGCACATCGCCCGCCATGCAGCAGCTCCGTGCCCTCGTCGAGCGTGTCGCCCCCACGGATGCCAATGTGCTCATCACGGGCGAGAACGGCACCGGCAAGGGCATGCTGGCCCGCGAGCTGCACCGCCTCTCCGCACGCAGCAGGCGGCCGCTCGTGACGGTCGACATGGGCGCCGTCGTCGAGACGCTCTTTGAGAGCGAGCTCTTCGGTCACGTCCGCGGCGCGTTCACCGATGCGCGCACCGATCGCCCAGGTAAATTTGAAGCCGCCGACGGGGGCACGCTCTTCCTCGACGAGATCGGCAACCTGCCGCCCTATCTCCAGGCCAAGCTCTTAGCTGCCCTGCAAAGTCGCACCGTGACCCGCCTTGGCAGCAATCGCGCCCTCCCCGTGGATATCCGACTCCTGACCGCCACCAATCGCCCCCTCGACGAGATGGTGTCTCGCGGCGACTTCCGCCAAGACCTCCTCTACCGGATCAACACCATCCGCCTCTCCCTCCCCCCTTTACGCGAACGGCCGGACGATATCCTCCCCCTCGCCCAACGTTTCCTCCGTCGGTGGGCCGATGCCGCCGGTCGGCCCATCCCCACCCTCACCGAGGCGGCCCTGCGTAAGCTCCGCGGCTACTCCTGGCCCGGCAATGTTCGCGAGCTGGAGCACGCGCTCGAGAAAGCCACCATCCTGAGTGACAGTCCCGAGATCTCCCCGGATGCTTTCGACTTCACGTCCGCCATAGCCCGCCCCGCCCCCACTCCACCGACCACCCTCGAAGAGATGGAGGCCGACCTGATCCGTCGCACCATCGACAGTCACGCCGGCAATCTCTCCCACGCCGCCACCGCCTTGGGCATCTCTCGGCAGACCCTCTACAACAAGATCAAACGCTACGGCATTTGACCCATCGCCGTCCCCACACGCTACTCAATCCGAGCGATTTTCTGTGTACCGATGTAGGGGCGTATTGCATACGCCCCACAAATGCCCATGACAATGGGCAAATGATTCATCCGCTGGATACGTATCTATTCAATACGTATTCATTGAATCCTTTTCCCGAAAAGGATAGGATTCACCGTATCCCATTGAATCCTATACCCGTCAAAAATTAGATTCCCCATTAAAATCACCTACCCATAACGACCCATTTTTAGGATACCAGTGTAGGGGCGTATTGCATACGCCCCACAAATGCCCATAACAATGGGAAAATGATTCATCCACCCGATACGTATCTATTAAATACGTATTCATTGAATCCTATTCCCATCAAGAATTTGATTCCCCATTAAAACCGCCTACCCCTAACGACCCATTTTCGGTGTACCGGTGTAGGGACGTATTGCATACGCCCCACAAACGGCCCCGTCAGTGGACGAATGAATCGCCCGCCCGATACGTATCTATTAAATACGTATTGATTGAATCCTCTTCTCGAAAAGGATCTGATTCATCGTATCTCATTGAATCATATTCCCGCCAAAAATTGGATTCACCGCCTCCCATTGATTCCTATTCCTGAAAAGGATTGGATTCACCGTTTCCCATTAAATCCTATACCCGTCAAAAATTGGATTCCCCATTAAAACGACCTACTCGAAACGACCCATTTTTCGTGTATCGGTGTAGGGGCGTATGGCATACGCCCCACAAATGCCCATGACAATGGGCAAATGAATCACCCACCCGATACGTATCTATTAAATACGTATTCATTGAATCCTATACCCGACAAAAATTGGATTCACCGTCTCCCATTGAATCCTATACCCGTCAAAAATTGGATTCCCCATTAAAATATCCTACCAGCAATGACCCATTTTCTGTGTACCGGTGTAGGGGCGTGTTACATACGCCCCACAAATACCCATGACAATGGGCAAATGAATCGTCCACCCGGTACGTATCTATTAAATACGTATTGATTGAATCCTATACCCGATAAAAATTCGATTCCATTCTATCCATTGAATCACCCACCCGGTACGTTCTGGGGCGTATGCAATACACCCCTACACATACGGATCAAAAAATCGAATCTATTCTATCCATTGTATTAACCCCCCGGTACGTTTTGGGGCGTATGCAATATGTCCCTATCCTAACGGATCAAAAATTTGATTCCATTCTATCTATTGAATCACCCGCCCGGTACGTTCTGGGGCGTATGCAATACGCCCATACCCTGACGGATCAAAAAATCGATTCCCTTCTATTTATTGAATCACCCGCCCTGCACGTTTTGGGGCGTATGCAATAAGCCCCTACACATACGGATCAAAAAATCGATTCCCTTTTATCTATTGAATCACCCATCCGGTACGTACTAGGGCGTATGCAATACGCCCCTACCCTAACGGATCAAAAATTGGATTCCCTTCTATCTATTGAATCACCCGCCCGGTACGTTTGGGGGCGTATGCAATACGCCCCTACCATGACGGATCAAAAATTCGATTCCCTTTTATCTATTGAATTGTCCACCCGGTACGTTCTGGGGCGTATGCAATACGCCCCTACCCTGACGGATCAAAAATTCGATTTCCTTTTATCTATTAAATCGCCCGCCCGGTACGCGCGGGGGCGTATGCAATACGCCCCTACCCTGACGGATCAAAAAATCGATTCTCTTTTATCTATTGAATCAAAAGCCCGGTACATTTGGGGTTGCATGCCTTTACGGTCTATCCATTCCTGGCGAAGAACCCTTAAAATTTGTATGAACGCATCCAAAACTCGTCGGGGATCGGACGAATATGGCCATATTCACGCAAAACCTGCCGGGGATGAGACGAATATGGCCATTTTCACGCAAAACCCGCCGAGGATTGGAGGAATATGGCCATTTTCATGCAAAACCCGCCGGGGATCGGACGAATATGGCCATATTCACGCAAAACCCGCCAGGGATGGGACAAATATGGCCATATCTACGCAAAACTCGCCGGGGATTGGACGAATATGGCCATATCTACGCAAAACCCGCCGAGGATGGGATAAATATGGCCATTTTCACGCAAAACCCGACGAGGACGGGACGAATATGGCTATATCTACGTGAAACCCGGCGGGAATGGGACGAATATGGCCATATTCACGCAAAACCCGCCGGGGATGGGAGGAATATGGTCACAGCTATCGGATCCTCGCCGGGGTTAGGATAAAGTACGTATTGGACTCTGTTATCTTTGGCGAGGAGGGAGATGTCTGCGTAGAGATCTTCCTTAAACTGGGTAAGAATGGGAAAGTGGGCGGGTAGATCTACCCTATCCGTGGCAAGAAAAAGAAGGCATGAGTGTGGATTTTTCTCCTCCTCGGCAAAAAAAGTGAGCCATGTATATGGTGGTTAGCAAAAACGACGTATGTTTGCAGGCGTATATAAAACACATCTATGAAAAAGACGGTTATTATCAGAAAGCCCGGAATGAAGAAGTTAGACAACTCCTTGCATTCGAAGTTCCATAGCTCCGCGTACGACCTCGTTACCGCGGCAGACATTACCAAGCTCGGCATCCCCTCTGAACTGATGACGGAATGGGATGGCAACAACGCGCTCGAGACGGACATTACCAAGGTGTCGCAAGCCAGCGACGAGACGCGCCTGATGAAGGAAAAGAATAAGGAGCGCGACCGGCTGGTGACTTACATCATGGGCACGATTCGCAATGCACAGTTCCTCCCGGATCAAGACATGATCGAGGCGTCCATGCGTCTGACGGCAGTAGTCAAGCCCTACGTGGGTGTACAAAACGAGTCGTTCGACCGCGAGACAGCCGACATCAAGGGACTATTGGCCGACCTGAGGAAGACGGAAAACTCGGCCGACGTCACGAAGCTGGGGCTATCGCCTATCCTCACCAAGTTAGAATCGGCTAATAAGGCCTTCGACGCCTTGTTTACCAAGCGCATGACGGCTAATACCGGCGCTAAGCTACCGCCCGCCAGCAAGGTGCGGCTGGAATCGGACGCTATCTACGATCGCGTGATCTTGATGCTCCAGTGGAACTACCTCTTTGGCGCAACCCCGATCGATCCGAAAGCCATCGAGACACTGGCAGAGAATCTTTGCCGGCTGGCCGACCGCATTGACAAGGGCTATAACCAAAGTGTCGCGCAAAGGAGGGCCGCGGCCGAGAAGAAGAAAAAGCCGACCGATCCTAAGGATCCCCATGCGCCCAAGGATCCCAAACCGGGCGAGCCGAAGGATCCCAAGACGCCCAAGGATCCTCAACCGAAGAAGCCGAAGGATGACGGGAAGCCCGACATTCATCTTCCCGAAGAGGATCCGTCGAAGCAGCCCGGAGGCGGCGGTGGCTCGGGCAAGCAACCTGAAAGCGGTGGTGGTAAGCAGTCTGAAGGTGGCGGCAGCGCGGGTAGCGGTGACACGGGTGGTTCGGGCAATCCCGATATTCACCTGCCGACAGAGTAAGACAAGCGAACTAAAAGCAAGGTTCCCAGAGGCCGTTTGTGGGCGTATGGCATACGTCCCACGAACGGGACCGTCTGAGGTCGAACGAATCCCATCCCAACCCATTTTTAGGGTACAGGTGTAGGGGCGTATGGCATACGCCCCACGAATAGTCCTATCCGGGATCGAATGAATCCCATCCCAACCCATTTTTAGGGTATCGGTGTAGGGGCGTATGGCATACGCCTCACGAACGGTTCCGTCAGATATCGAACGAATCCCATCCCAACCCATTTTTAGGGCACCGGTGTAGGGGTGTATGAAATACGTCCCACGAATGGACCGGTCCGAGGTCAAACGAATCCCATCCCAACCCATTTTTAGGGTACCGGTGTAGGGGCGTATGGCATACGCCCCAGGAATGCCTATGACAATGGGCAAATGATTCGCCCACCCGGTACGTATCTATTCAATACGTATTGATTAAATCCTATTCCCGTCAAGAATTTGATTCCCTATTAAAACCGCCTACCCATAACGACCCATTTTTCGTGTATCTGTGTAGGGGCGTATTGCATACGCCCCACAAACGGCCCCGTCAGGGGACGAATGAATCTATTTGCCATCCATTTTTTGAATACACGTAATCCATTGAACCAAAAACCCGGTACGCGCTGGGGCGTATTCAATACGCCCCTACCCTGACGGATCAAAAATTCGATCCCTTTTTATCCATTGATTCGTCCGCCGGATACGCGCGGGTACCTATTTAATAGGTACATACCGGGAATGACCTTGATCTGGTAGGTGGGGTGCTTCGTTTTTCATTTTTCGTTTTTCGATTCCACGCTCCGCTTGGGGTGCATTGCAAAATCACTACATGTAGTGATTGCCGCGGAGGGGAGCTTTGCCGTCCTTTGCGGCCACGAAAAGGAACGAATGGCGGGCTACGCGTCTCACGCCGTGCTTACGCTGCATTTACTCATGACGAAGAAAATTCACCGATTGGCGCTCATGCTATGCGCCCTCTGCCTAACCGAAATGGGCTGGGCAAGCGATGGCCGCCCCCAAACGGATGGCGACACGATCAAGACGTACGATATCGACGAGATCGTGATCACTTCCTCGCGCAAGGAAACGAATCGCACCGAGCAATTGCCCGGCGCACTGACCGTCCTTTCGCCGCGGCAGGCCGACCTCCGACAGATCGGCTCCGTGAAGCGCCTGAGCGCCTTCATACCGAATCTCTACATCCCCGATTATGGGTCGCGCGGCACCTCGGCCATCTATATCCGTGGCGTGGGAGCCAGAAGCAGCGGTCAGACGGTAGGCCTCTATGTCGATGATGTGCCGTACCCCGACAAGGGCTCTTTCGATTTTGAACTGCCTGACATTCGCCGCATCGAGGTCTTACGCGGACCGCAAGGGACGCTCTATGGCCGTAACGCGATGGGTGGTATCATTCACGTGCATACCTTCTCCCCCCTCGAGCACCAAGGCACACGCGTCGGGATGACGTATGGCAACTACGGCAACCTCGGTCTCCGCGCCTCGCATGCCATGCGTCTCGGCGACCGCACCGGCCTACAGGTCGGGGGATACTATCGGCGGCACACGGGCTTCTTCGAAAACGTCTTTGATGGCACAAGGGCCGACGGCGAGCAGACCATCGGCGGCAATGTGAAGGTGGTACGCCGCTTCTCGAATGCCCTCACCGCCACGTTAGCCATAGTCGGGAGCTACACGAATCAAGGCGCCTTCCCGTACGGCCTGCGCAACGACAGCACGGGTCGCATCGAGCCCGTGAATCTGAATGACCCCTCCTCGTACCGCCGCACCACGACCAATAGCAGCCTAACGCTCAAGTACGTGACTCCGCAATTTGTCGCTACATACACCACCGGATGGCAGTTCCTACACGACCGCATGGAGATGGATCAGGACTTTATGCCCCTCTCTCTCTTTACGCTCGATCAACGCCGTCGCCACCACGCCCTGAACCAAGAACTTTCCGTCACGGGCACAGTCGGGCGCTACCGCTGGACCGTCGGCGCCTGCGGTTTCTATGACCATCTGCGGACGAATGCCGACGTGACCTTCAAAGAGGAAGGCATCCGCGCGGCCATGCAAAAAGCCTTCGACGGAATGCGGGCCAAGAACCCGCGCATGCCTCGCCTGCGTGTGACGGACAATCGTCTGGAGCTGCCCTCTGCCTTCGACGAATCGTCGCTCGGAATGGCCATCTACCACCAGTCTACACTCGACAATTTTCTCCTGCCCGGCCTCTCGCTCACCGCCGGACTGCGTATGGATATCGAGCGCCGGCGGCTGCACTACGAAGCCAGTGGCAAGATGAACCTGACGATCCTCATGCCTCCCGTCTACCCGAAGGAGACGGATATCAGCGCGCTCTACCCCGCCTCATCCTTCGATGAACATCTCTCGTCGGACGAGTGGCAAGTGCTTCCCCGACTGGCTTTGCGATACGCCTGGACGCCGCGCACGAGCCTCTATGCGGCTGTGGCTAAGGGCTACAAGACGGGCGGCTACAACGTGCAGATGTCGGCAGACCTGATGCAGTCACGTATGCAAAACGACATCATGGACGCATTCCGCCACATCGTGCCTACGCTCCCCCACTTCGATAAAATACAGCCCAAGGAGGCCCTCGCCTATCGCCCGGAAAACGCCTGGTGCTATGAGGCAGGGATCAAGTCCGAGCCGGTGCGCGACCGATTGCACACCGAGCTTACTGTCTTCTACATGGACATTCGCGACTTGCAGCTGACACATTTTACCGCCAGCGGCACGGGACGCATGCTCAGCAACGCTGGCCGTGCCGTAAGCTGCGGCATCGAGGCGTCCCTCAGCGCGCGCATTGCCTCCGGGCTCACGGCCGACGTGAACTGGGGCTACACGCATGCCACCTTTCGCAACTATAACGATGGCCGCACGGACTACCGAGGAAAATTTATCCCTTATGCCCCGCGCCATACCGTCAGCCTCGGCATCCATTACGAGCGACGGCTGCACAGCCGCCTGATCGACCGTATTTTTGCCGCGGCGCAGTATAACGGCGTCGGCCCGATTCACTGGACCGAGGCGAACGACATTCGCCAGCCCTTCTACCACACCCTCGACGCCCGCGCCGGCATAGGTCGCGGCGCCCTCACATGCTCCCTCGGCGGCCAAAACTTGACCGGGACGGACTATGCTGCTTTTTATTTCCGTTCTTTCGGTCGCAGCTTCATCCAGAAGGGTCGACCCGCCCAGGTGGCCATTCGTCTTGAATACGCTTTCTAAAAACCCATACAAGCAACAATAATCACAATGGAATTCCTTACTACTTACAACCTTTGGGGCCTAGTCATAGGCGTGGCCACTTTCCTCATTATCGGGCTTTTCCATCCCCTCGTCGTCAAGGCTGAATATTATTTCGGCGCAGGCATTTGGTGGGCCTTCCTCTTAGCCGGACTCGTCTTTATGGGCCTGTCCGTGATGGTGCACCACCTCATTCTGTCCACGATTTTCGGAGTCATCGCCTTCTCCTCCTTCTGGTCGATCTTGGAAGTGAGAGACCAAGAGAAGCGCGTAGAAAAAGGCTGGTTTCCGGCCAATCCCAAGCGCGCAGCCAAGAAAAAACAGAAGTGATCGCCCATTCGCCATCGCCCCGACTGTCGTTTCCTCGGTAAGAATCCGATGCACCGTCACCCCGATCTCCCCATCCTTCATCCGTCAGGGTAGGGTCGTATCGCATACATCCCCGAACGTACCAGGGGGGTAATTCAATAGATACAATGGATTCGAATTTTTGATCCGTCAGGGTAGAGGCGTATGACATACGCCCCCGAACGTACCGGGCAGGTGAATCATCTGCCCATTATCATGGGCATTTGTGGAGCGTATGCTTTTGCGCCCTACCCTAACGGTCGAAATTTCATCAAGGATAGATAGGACGATCCAAGGATGAATCCCATCCTTACCGGCTATAGGATTCAATAAATACGTATTTAATAAGAGGTACTTATCCGGGATCAGATAGTCCGGCAGGAGGCAACTGTCATCCTTGGCAATAAGACCTATGTCACCCATGTGACAATTCGTAGACTGGTCAAGGATTACATTTGCAGCGTCATCATTAATCGTTTCACAGTAATAATTTTCCTTCTTATGAGCACATTTGAGAAAGCAACCGTTATTGCCCTCGAGCCGTCGATCGACTATGCTCCTGGATCAGTCATTAGCAAGCAAGTCACCATCAACCGCGCTGGAAACGTCACCCTTTTCTCCTTTGACAAAGGCCAAGGCCTGACTGAACACACCGCGAATTTCGATGCCCTTGTGCAGATCCTCGATGGCGAGGCCGAGATCCGTATTGACGGGACGCCGCACCGCCTGAAAGCTGGCGACTGCATCATCATGCCCGCCAATCACCCCCACGCCTTGCAAGCTGTTGAGCGCTTCAAGATGCTGCTTACGATGATCAAAGGCGGCGAATGATTCGCCTGCCACTCTGTTCTGTATAAACCGAGCCGCCCCTCGAAGTCCCTGAGAAGGACTTACCGAGGGGCGGCTCATTTTGCTTGGTCGGGCATGCGTCGTTACCCAACCGCGAGGCGTCGGATCTCGTCCGGCGAGTCGACTATGTGTCGCGCGCCACATTCCTCAAGCTCCGTACGCGGACGAAAGCCCCACGTGACGCCGATCGAAACGAGTCCGCCGTTGGCTGCCGTTTGCATGTCGACGCCGGAATCGCCCACGTAGAGCGTCCCCTCCGCCGTGCAACCGGTGATCTGCAACACGTCTCTGACTACGGTCGGATCGGGCTTTGTGGGTATGCCCTCGCGCTGCCCAAAGACAGCCGCGAAACGAATGTCTGGGAAGTACTGTCGGACTAACTTCTCCGTGGCGCGTTGATACTTGTTCGAGGCCACGGCCAGCGCCATCCCGTCGGCTTGCAGTTGGCTGAGTAGCTCGGAAATGCCGGGATAGGGAGCGGTGTAATCCGCGTTGTGGGCGTCATAGTACGTCAAGAAAGCGCTGCGAATGCGGGCGATGTTCTCCTGCGTACGCTCGCCCTCGGGCAGAGCACGTTCGAAGAGCTTATTGATACCATTGCCAACGAAATACTTGTATGCCTCGATGGCATGCGTTGGAAAGCCAGATTTTTCCAGCGCGTAGTTCGTGCTATGGGCGAGATCGGCAATGGTGTTGAGCAACGTCCCGTCCAGATCGAAAATAAGGGAGTGAATAGGATTCATAGAGTGCATGTTTTTTCTTTCCACACTTCGTATTTGAAGCGCGCAAAGGTAGGTCACGCAATAAATCTCAAAAATGCCTTGGCCATTTATTACGACAATCCGCTTGCAGCCAAGGATGCGAATGGGCAAAGCCTTTCGTACGGAAAGTTTAGTAGTAACACTTATCTTTGCCCGCATTCCAACCCTAAACAAGAAGAAAAAGATGAGCTATCAAGCCATAGACATAGCAAACAAGCTCTTGACAAGAGCTAAGCGTGAAGAGAACGGCGAATTGATGTCGAATCTGAAATTACAGAAGATGCTTTATTACGAACAAGGTTTCCACTTGGCTTATTTTGGAACACCGCTTTTCGAAGATGAGATCGAGGCATGGATGTACGGTCCCGTTGTACCTTCGGTGTACGAGCATTTCAAAGCATTCGGTCGGCAGGGTATAGATCCGGGCACTGTGGAGGTAATTAAGCTGGAAGAAGAGGCGGAGGCGCTTTTTGAAGATGTGTTTCAGGTATATGCTGTCTATAGTGCCATCGGACTGATGGAGCGGACGCACAAGGAGGCACCGTGGAAGAACACGCCGACGGGAACGGGCAGCGTGATTGACCAAAAGCTGATGAAGTCGTTCTTTAAAAAGCGTCTAAGACATGAGTAAAAGAAAGATTAAGGAGCCGCGGGATGAGAAGAAGAAAGTGGGGATCTATGAGCAGATAGATCACCCACTTTTTTCCTTTAAGTACTTACAAGAAGACTCCATCAATAAATACGGTAAAAGTGAAAATAAAAAAGAAGGAGGGGAACCTTATTTCAAATTTTTGATGCGCCTCAAAAAGCTCTCGGAATTGGGTTGGAACAAGATTCGCATCGCTCCCCGCCACAACTTTGGCATGGAGAAAATACCACGCAACCAAATCATTCCTCAAAAACCTCTTCCTCCATTCATTACGCCCGATGTGGAAGCTCTTCATGTGTTTCGATCCAAGGGAGACAATACCGCATTGGTCGGGTGGCAGATGGAAAAAGTCTTTTACATCTTCTACATCGAACTCAGACACGGTGAGATCTACTCCCACTCTTAAAAAAGCGAGGAGGAAGCCATAGTCCGTCACAAATGAAATGGAGAGGCGGGCAAGAATCTGATATACCTTGGGCGAACGCCTCCTTTACGCGGCATCAGGCTCGATACGCTCTACCTCGGTTAGGCAACGCACGGCGGCGGCAACGCTCGACACGTTACGGATTAGGATGCTCCGCTTGGCGTTTTGCTCGCGTAGGACACAGCTTTTCGGATGTCGGCCGATGTAACCGAGCAGACGGCCAAAGGCTATGCTTTGATAGTAGGGGCTGTCGCTGTCGGAGGGTAGGTAAAGGGCCATCACGCCACGTTTGAGGACGACTTTCTCGATGCCTAACCGACGTGCCATGCGTCTGAGACTCACGACACGAATCAGTTCCTCGCCCTCGGTCGGGATACGTCCGAAACGGTCTTGGAGCGACGCAACAAAGCGCGATAAAGCCTCGTCGGTCTCGATCGTATCCAGTTCGCGATAGATACCGACGCGCTCCGAGTCGTTGGGAATGTACGTCGGGGGGAACATCAGCTCCAGATCGCTCTCGACAAACGTTTCGCGGACGTAGTTGTCGCCCGTGTTGGGTACGCCCTCGTCGTCCCCGGCGTAGAGATCGGCGAACTCGTCTGTTTTTAGCTCATCCACGGCCTCTTCGAGGATCTTTTGGTACGTCTCATAGCCCAAATCGGCGATGAAACCGCTCTGCTCGGCCCCGAGCATGTTGCCCGCGCCACGGATGTCGAGGTCTTGCATGGCGATATGCATGCCACTGCCCAGTTCGGCAAAGCTCTCGATGGCCTGAAGCCGACGACGGGCTTCCGCCGTTAGCGTGGAGAGCGGTGGCGCCAACAAGTAGCAGAATGCCTTGCGATTGCTCCGGCCGACCCGTCCGCGCAGCTGGTGCAGCTCCGAAAGGCCGAACTGATGGGCGTTATTGACGATGATCGTATTTGCGTTCGATACGTCGATGCCATTCTCGACGATGGTGGTAGCCACAAGCACGTCGTATTCGTAATTCACGAAGTCTAAGATGATCCGTTCCAGTTTGTCCGGCTCCATCTGGCCGTGTCCGACGGCCACGCGCACTCCGGGCACCTCACGCCGAATCAGGTTCTCGATCTCGTAAATGTTCTGAATGCGATTGTTGATGAAAAAGACTTGCCCGTTGCGACTCATCTCAAATTCGATGGCCTCGCGGATAATGTCGGCGTTGAAGCGCTCCAATTCCGTCTGCACCGGGTATCGGTTGGGCGGCGGCGTAGTGATGTTGCTCAGGTCGCGGGCTCCCATGAGTGAAAACTGAAGCGTGCGTGGGATGGGTGTGGCGGTCAGGGTGAGCGTGTCTACGTTCGTCCGGAGCTGGCGGAGCTTCTCTTTGACCGAGACACCAAATTTCTGCTCCTCGTCGATGATCAGTAAGCCTAAGTCATTGAATTTGACGTCGCGGCCGACGATGCGATGCGTCCCGATGAGGATGTTCAGCTCGCCCGAGGCTAAGCGTTTGAGGATGTCTTTCACTTCCGCGGTCGATCGGGCGCGACTGATGTAATCGATGGTGCAAGGAAAGTCCTTGAGACGCTCCCGAAACGTCTGGTAATGCTGAAACGCGAGCACGGTGGTGGGCACAAGCACTGCGACCTGCTTATTATCGGCCACTGCCTTGAAAGCCGCCCGCATAGCCACCTCCGTCTTGCCAAATCCGACATCGCCACAGACCAGGCGATCCATCGGCCGCTCGCGTTCCATATCCGCCTTCACTTCCGCAGTGGCGCGCATTTGGTCGGGGGTATCCTCATAGATAAAGCTGGCCTCTAACTCGTCCTGCATGAAGCTATCCGGACTGAAGGCATAGCCTTTCTCGCCGCGGCGGGTGGCGTAAAGGCGGATCAGATCGCGCGCTATATCCTTGACTTTCTTCTTCGTGCGGTCCTTCATCCGTTCCCAGGTGCCGCTGCCGAGCTTGTTCAGTGCGGGCGGCTCGCCGCCGTCCTTGCCCTTGTACTTCGAGAGTTTATGCAGCGCGTGAATGCTGACGAAGAGGATGTCGTTGTTGCGATAAATCAGTTTCACAGCCTCTTGCACCTTGCCGTTCACCTCGGTACGCACCAAGCCGCCAAATTGTCCCACGCCGTGGTCGATGTGTACGATAAAATCGCCGGGGGTGAACTGGTTCAGCTCCTTGAGCGTCAGGGCCATCTTTCCGCTGCGTGTGCGGTCGCTCTTGAGATTATATTTGTGGAAGCGGCCGAATAGCTGGTGATCCGTGAAAAAACAACTGCGCAGCGTATGGTCTGTAAAGCCCTCGTGCAGAGTCCGACTGACGGCCGTAAAGGGTATCGCCTCGCCCCGGTCTTTGAAAATATCCCGAATACGAGCTGCCTGTTTCTCGCTGTCAGTCAATAAATAAAGGGTATAGCCATCCGTCAGATATTGGCGAAAGGTTTGACTGACAAGGTCGAAGTTCTTTTGGAAGAGCGGCTGCGGCGACGTGTCGAATCGGAAGACAGCCGCCGTGTCGCCATCGCGCGCCATGAGGTGAATCGAGATAAAACGTGCTGCGGCTACCGAAAAAGCCTCCGCGCCGATCAACTTACGGCGCATAGCCTCCCGATCCGCGAAACCTTCGTCGTCCTTATTCACCGGCTCCTCGTCCCAGAGGGAGGCGATCCGCTCGCGGCACCACATCGCATCGTGCGTCACGACGAGGGCGTCCTTCGGCAGCAGGTCGAGCAGCGAACTATCGGCATCGTCGTAGCGACTGATCTCCGGGACAATCCGGATCGCGTCCAGTTTTTCCTGCGACAGCTGCGTCTCTACGTCAAACGTGCGGATGGACTCGATCTCGTTGCCAAAAAAGTCCACACGATAGGGCCGTTCGTGGGAAAAAGAGAAAATGTCTAAGATACTCCCGCGGACGGCGTACTGCCCCGGCTCATAGACATAGTCAGTCTGTTCAAAGTGATAATTATCAAGCACATCGGAAACGAAAATCGGGTCCACTTTTTCGCTTACGTGAAGCTCCAGCGTGTTCTCCTTGAGCACATTTTTCGATAGCACACGCTCAGCGATAGCGTCTGGATAGGAGACGATGATCACGTCCGGCTTGTCTGATTGCAGCGTGGCCAACGTCTCCGTTCGCAGCACCTCATTGGCCGCGTCCGTGTGGCCATATTTGATATGTCGGTGGTAGGCGGAGGGGAAAAAGCTGACGCTGGCCTCGCCCACCAGTTGCACTAAGTCATTATAGAAATATCCGGCCTCCTCGAGGTCGTTCATCAAGCAAAGCAGACACCCACCACGCTTGCGAAAGAGTGCCGCTAAGCACACCGCAGCGCTTGACCCCTGCAACCCTGCCCAATGCATGCTGCGCGCATCGCCTCGATCGATCAGCGACGTCAGGGCAACCATTTGCGGGTGCGCTGCGTAAATATTTTGTAAGTCTTTAATGTCCATGAGACTGTTAATCAGTAAGTCAGGAGGAGAAGGAAAGGGAGAATCGGAGAAAGGGGAGATCGCGACGATCCCCCCATACAAAGGGCCGCAAAAGTGTACCCAATTCGCGAAAAACCGAACATCATCCCCGATTTATTTTCGATCACGCCCCACATTCCCAAGCCCCCGTATGCCATTCCATACACTATCTATAGATAAAAGAAGCCCGCCCCCGCCAAGACAACCCTTCCACGAGCAACGGCGGACAAAGAAAACGCCCCCTTTTCGTCCGTCAGGGTAGGGGCGTATTGCATACGCCCCCATGGTTCTATCAGAAAATAGCAGGCGGACATATCAATCTGCCCGTTCCTCGCCGTATAAAAACATCTATACCTAAACACCTGTAATTTTTACATCTCCAACAGATAAAAGAAGTCCGCACCCGCCAAAATGCTCCATCTCCGACCGACGAAGAACAAAAAACACGCCCCCTGCGGGGGCTTGACTTTCTTTTGTCTCCTTTCCCCCAGTCAAGACAAGAAAAGGAGAAAGAGACACAAGAAAAACACCTCCAATTTCCCTAATCCCAAAGAATTAGAGAAGCCCATCCCAGCCAGAAGACCCCTTCCTCAACCGACGAAGAACAAAGAAATCGACACGATTTTGATTCGTTCTGTCTCTGATATGTCCATTCGTGGGGCGTATGCCATACGCCCCTACCCTAATGGACGAAAAATTGTCACGATTTTGATTCGTTCGGCCTCTGATATGCCCATTCGTGGGACGTATGCCATACGCCCCTACCCTAACGGACGAAAAATTGCCACGATTTTTATTCGTTCGGTCTTCGATATGTCTATTCGTGGGGCGTATGCCATACACCCCTACCCTGACGGCCGAAAAATTGCCACGATTTTGATTCATTCGGCCTCCGATATGTCCATTCGTAGGGCGTATGCCATACGCCCCTACCCTGACGGACGAAAAATTGCCACGATTTCGATTCATTTGGCCTCCAATATGTTCATTCGTGGGGCGTATGCCATACGCCCCTACCCTGACGGACGAAAAATCGTCACGATTTTAATTCGTTCGGCCTCCGATATGCCCATTCTTGGGGCGTATGCCATACGCCCCTACCCTAACGGACGAAAAAACGTCACGATTTTAATTCGTTCGGCCTCTGATATACCCATTCGTAGGGCGTATGCCATACGCCCCTACCCTAACAGACGAAAAATTGTAATGATTTTGATTCGACCGGCCCATAATGATCAAAAAACCGCCATGATTCTGATTCGTTTACCGCACAGCAACCTCAAAAACGCCCAAATTTTGATTCATCGACAAAAAATGATCCCTAAACCTATCGGGGCAAGCTATCCCCGGGCAATTAGGAAGATAAATCCCGACGCATATACGTTTCTTTTCGTATAAAAGAAGAGATTACGCGCTGCATAAAGCTATCTCCCGCAATGAAAGAGGTGAATATGCGACGCATGTAGAATTATTCGAATATGAAAGAAAAGCATCTGCATTGCAGATTGAATCTTCATAAAACAAAAGAAGATGATATGCAACGCAAATATGATCTTCACGAATCAGGGATATTCTATCTGCATTGCAGATTATATACTATCATACCGATAGCTATCGATATGCAATGCGTCGGCTATGCTCCTACTGCGATAGAACCGTATATGCAATGCATGTAGTATATTTTTTACCTATAGGAAAAGAATATGCGACGCAGATTATATCTTCCCGAAATAAAAGCAGACTATATGCAACGCATAAGATCTTCTTTTGAGCCATGAGTATAGATTTTGCAACGCAGATATGCTTCTATTGGGTCGAGAAGATTACATTTGCAACGCAGATGAGATTCTTTCTTATCGGAAGGTATAGATATGCAACGCGGATTGTGATCTTTCATAGCGGGAGATTGTAATTTGCGTCGGGTTTTTACCTTTGTGGTGCTCGGGGATTGGAAATCTTAGCGGGTATAACCTACGCGGAGGCGTTGGGATTGAAAAACCGACCTAAAACGGGTATTCCGGACGGTCGGGGATTGGAATATTTGATAAGAATGGCCTGCGATGGGACGCGGGGAAGGGCGACCTTGACGGGGATTGGCTTCTCTGAATCGTTGGGAAGATGAAAATTGGGAACGTTTTTCTTCTGTCTCTTTCTCCTTTTCTTGTCTTGACACAAGAAAAGGAGACAAAAGAAAGTCAAGCCCCCGCAGGGGGCATTTTCTTTGTCCGTCGGTGGTCGGGGAAGGGGTATCTTGACGAGAATAGGCTTCTTTTATTTGTTGGGAAGATGAAAATTGAAGGTTTTTAAGTATAGATATTTTTACACGATAAGGGGCGGGCGGATTGATATGTCCGCTCGCTATTTCTCAAAGAAACTATGGGGGCGTATGCGATACGCCCCTACCCTGACGGACGAAAAGGGGGCGGTTTCTTTGTTCATCGTCGGTCGGGGAAGGGGTATCTTGACGAGAATAGGCTTCTCTGACATATTGGGAAGGTGAAAATTGAGAGCGCTTTTCTTGTCATTCTTTCTTCTTTTCTTATCTTGACTGGGGAAAAGAAGACAAAAGAAAGTCAAGTCCCCACAGGGGGCGGTTTCTTTGTTCGCTGTCGGGCGGGGAAGGGTAGTCTTGGCGGGGATGTGTTTTATGTATTTTATGGTGATGTTTTTTGTGATGATAATAGAATGAAACGTGTGATTGAAATTGAGAAACTGGGGCAGTATCGGCTGGATAATTCGCTGCATACTTGGTTCCATGATAAGGTGTGCGAGCGTATCGGCACGGCTGATGGAGAGAAGATCGGTGTGCCGCAGACGATGGTCGAGGAGTATCGGGCGTGTGTCGATGAGGAGTTTGAGATGCTGAAGGAGGTGTCTGGCGAGGAGAACGAAACAAAAGCGATCCTGAAAAAGGATGCGGAATGTGACCGTCTACTGTCTTTCATTTTGGGTGTGATACGTATTATGCGCCTTTCGCCGCGTCAGGAGGTGGCCGAGGATGCGCAGCATTTGTACGTTTTGACTCACGACAAAAAACGGATACAGTCGGAAGGCATCGGACGCAAACCGGCGCGTATCGATTCACTGCTGAACGACCTCAAAAAGCCTGAACCGGCGGCCATGATTACGCGGCTCGGCCTCGACGAGGCTGTCGGACTGCTGAAGCAGGCTAACGAGGACGCGAGTCGGCTACAGCGTGAGCGGAGTAACCTGCGTGTAAGGCGAAAACGGCCTTCGATGACGCAAATCCGACCCAAAACGGATGAGGTTTACCATGAGGTGATCCTCCAATTACAATATGCTTACAAAAATAATGTTCCGCCGATCGACCGTGAAGCCATCGCCGAACTGGTCCGCCATCTGAACGAACACACGGCACACGCCCGCATGACTTATAAGAAGAGTTTGGCCCAACGGCGGGCCAGACGTAGACAAAAATCGGTGCCCACGGATACAGACAATCCTGTATAATCCACGGCTCCGCTTCATTTTATTTATCTTTGTTGCGCTGAAGGGACAAACGACCTCCACCCTCGATCGATGAACGCAAAACACCTCCTTTTCCTGCTCTGCACACTGGTCGCCATCGCCTGCCAGCCCAGCGGCGGGGACGACACGCCCGCCGTGGCCTTCTATTACTGGCGGACGACGTTCGACCTGACGCCTACGGAGCGGCGCGTGCTGGAGGATTGCGATGTGAAACACCTGTATATCCGCTATTTCGACGTCAAAATAGATCCTGCCAGCGGCATGATCGTGCCCGAGGCCCCGGTTCGTTTTCGCAGCCTGCCGCCGAAGGGCATCCGCGTCACGCCCGTGGTCTTCATCACCAACCGCGTCATGCTCCGCCGCGAGACAAACGTCGACACGCTGGCTGCGAACATCGCTACCTACATCCGACGGATCAACCGGGCGGTGGGTCTGCCCGAACCCGACGAGGTGCAGATCGATTGCGACTGGTCGACCGGCAGCCGCGACCGGTTTATGCTATTCATCGACACCTTGAAGCGGCACGGCGGCTTTCGCAACCTTTCGGCCACGATCCGTCTGCACCAAGCTAAGCATCACACCATTACGCGCATCCCCGGGGTCGATCGCGGCGTCCTGATGTACTATAACATGGGCTCCGTGGAGACAGATACGGTCAATTCGATCTATGACCGCAAGATTGCCAAGCGCTACCTCGGAAGCCTCAAGGTTTACCCCCTGCCGATGGACGTCGCACTGCCCATTTATGCCTGGGGCGTACACCTCAGCGAGGGTCGCGTGACCGAGTTGATCAATCGTATCCACCGCGCTGATTTTGAGCAGGACACAAATTTCCTTGTCCCACGTGGTCCGAACCTCATCACGGTCAAACATTCCCTGATCAAAGGCGGACGTTACTACCGCATGGGCGATGAAGTAAGGATAGAGGAAGTGACATCGAAAGACTTATTAGAAATGGCGCGCGATCTCAGTCGGCATATGCCGAAACAGCCTCGCGAGGTTATCTTTTTTGACTTGGATGAGCATCATTTCAATAAATACATAACGAACTATGAAAGCGAAACGAATTTCTTTAAGGACGTGGTGCGCTGTTTTTAGCGCTATACTCATCTCGACGGGTCTGGCTTGGGCATGCTTTTACATGGACTTCGACCCGCCGTCGAATTTCAGCCCGGAGCTGATGATGAGGGACGCGGCGGCCTATCGGCCCCTCTTTTATGACCCCAACACGACGTTTTACAACGGACACGATGACCAGCATCCCCGCCGATTCAACGAGGAGGTAACTAACGATTGGTATGACTTTTTGGATGGAAAACTCACTCGGGAACAGATTGCAGCCTTCATGCTCGAGGGCAAAAGGGTCGCGGCTATCGCTAACTCCTCGAGTCCGAAGGTGAAAGCCTTCGAGCGCTTCGTACGCCTGGCCCACCAGGTAGACAACTACGCCTGCACACCGATCAATCCGTGGTCGTATTACAATAATCCGCAGTCTGATACGCCTCAAAAGACGTCTGAGGAGCTGGTCGAGGAAGCCATTCGGGATTACAGAGCCGAAACGAATGCCTTCCTCAAGAATCGCTATGCTTTCCAGGCACTTAAGGCGCTCTTTTACGCTGGGAATCGGGATGCGTTTGAACGTTTTTTCGGCGAAGTTGAGCCGAATATGCCGCGCAATACGCTTTATTATCGTGCCCTCGGTTATCGCGCGGGCTTCTACATCGAAGTGAAGGACTTTTGCAACGCGAATTTGCTTTACGCAGAGGTATTTAACCACGTCCCAGCTATGCGACCGGTCGCCGCCACGTCGCTTACGCTGCAAGACGAAAAACAATGGGAGCAATGCCTCCGCGCAGCCTCGCCCGAGCAAAAAACGGCTCTCTGGGCCCTGCTGGCATTCCGGACAGGCGATAACGACCGGGCCATCCGATCCATCTATCAGATCCGCCCTAAAGATCCGCTGCTCAGCCTGCTCGTGATCCGCTTCATCAACGAGAATGAGGATAGCCGATGGTCGCTGATCGGCCCACCGACGAAAGATGCCGATCCGAAGGCCAACCGCATGAAGGAAATACCGCGGGAAACGTTCGATTTGATCCGGCGAATCGCATCGGAGGAGAAGACGGAAAACCCGTTCCTCTGGTATGCGGCGGCGGGCTACATCACGTCTTGGTCGGGCGACTACGATGGAGCTAATTCGCTCTACGATAAGGCCGCAGGACAAATGAAGGCCGGCAACAAAGAGGCGGCCGATCAGCTGCGCTTACTGCGCCTCGTCAACGCCCTGAGTCGGATCACGGAGGTGAAGGGCGACAACATAGAGCGCCTCACGGAGGAGCTCCGATGGCTTTACAAGCAGAACAGCTATCCGGAATATGGGAAAGGTGGCATGCGTTACAAGACGGCCATCGAACAAAGCGCCACCTATCTGTCCACGCTCTACGCCAAGGCCGGTCGGCCGGAGCTGGCAGAGATGCTGGATCATAGCAGCGAGAAGATTGCTCAGCCCGGCGTGGTGGACAAGCTGATCGCCGTGCTCGAAAACCCGCGCACACCGATGGAGAAGCTCATCGTCGACATGTATCCGTATACGGCGGAGGAGTTTTACTTCTACAAGGCCCTTCAAGCCCTTCACGCCGATCAATTGATCGAGGCCGAGGCGCTGATGAAGAAAGCGGGCAAGCAGGGGATGACGGAACTCTACACGAATCCCTTTAACGACTACATCCTCGATCCCTTAGACGCCCATACCCGCAAGCATATTAAGGAAGCGAAGGTGAAATACACGCCGATCACGCTTATCCAAAAGATGCGGGAGGGCGAAGCCAAGATTGCGCGCGGTGAGGAGGTGTATAACAACAGCTTACTGGTCGGGAATGCCTTCTACAACATGTCGTTTTACGGCACAAGCGACATCTGGCGCGTTCCGTTGCTGAACGCTTCCATCTTCGAGCTCGTCCCCTGCTATGCCCAAGAGATGGTCATGACCAGCCCCGCCGCGAAAAAGTATTACCGCATGGCGTTGAAGGCCGCTACGACCGATGAACAGCGTGCAAAAGCCGTTTTTCTGTCCATCAAATGCGATCGCAACGACTGCTATTTGGGTCCGATCCGAGGACGTGCCCTCTGTGACGATCAGAGGTATATGAATCAGAGCAACTCTCCCAATTGGCTCGATCGTGACGGCTTTGGCGAGCTGATGCGTTACGCGAACACGCAGTACTACCGGGATGTGATCCGCGAATGCGGCTACTTCCGGCTCTACGTGGCCAAACACAAGCGATGACCGATGGAGAAGCTGCTTCACTTGGAGTCTCGGAAGCGGAGACACGTCGATTTTTCGGATCATTCGGTTGCTGATAAGGCGATTCGTGGGGCGTATGCCATACGTCCCCACACGAATGGCCGGAAATTTGTCGAGGAGGATCTTCGTTTTTGGTCACGGAAGCGGAAACTCGTCGGGCGTGAGCTTCGAACGTATTCAGCTTATCTATATGTAATCCATAGTATTCACCACTTTTCAACAGAGAACAATGAATGAACGAATGAAAGCCTTCAGCAAGAGGGCCATGTACGGCGCACTGGCCGGACTGCTCTGGATAGCCACTCCGGCAGCCCGAGCGCAAGACAACATCACCTTGACAGACTCTGCGCAAACGGTGGCACTCGTGGCCGCCGCTAACGATACCTCCGCCTTAGCGCCCATCATAGTGACAAGCGATAGCGTCTTCCTCAAGGATTCGTCGGCCGTGCTGCCCATCAAAGAGGCCATACAGGACGGTGACTTTCGCACCAAGGCCCAGCTGCGCGAAGTGGTCGAGCAATGGAACGCCGCCCTGACTCCGGCCACCGTCGACCGCCTGAAGCAGCTCTATCACGACACCGAGGTGCTCTATTACGGCGGTCGCACCACACCCGACGAGTGCATCAACGACAAACGGGCCTACATGGAGAGTCATCCCGGATACGCCCAAACGTTAGTCGGCGAGATCGTCTACGACTCCATTAATCAGGTCACCTATCGCTGCTCCTTCATCAAACGCGTCAAGCAAAACGATGGCTTTTTCGAATATCCCTCCTACCTCGTCATGATGCGTATGCCCAACGGCTGGCGGATCACGGCCGAGGGCGACGGCGCCACCGACTACAATCGCAAGAAGAGCGAAACGGGCAGCGCACGCGGTAGCGGCATGAACGAGGGCGACTTCAACGGCACGGGTACGAAAGGCTACGTCTGGCTCGAGCCGCCTGTGTTCGCGAAAACGGATGACGAGGACGCCGGCTGCCTCGGCGGCTGCGACGGCACGATCCGCTTCCTCAACCCCTTCATCCCCCCCATCAAGGTCCGCCATTGCATCGACGGCACGCCCGATAACCTCGGCGATCTGAACGGTGACGGCGCCGACGAGGTCGGTCTACTGCCCATCTGGTTCAATGGCTGCTGGGCCGACTACCACGTCTGGACGCTGCAAAACGGTCGCTGGATCGAGGCGGTAGAGAGCTTCCCCACCCATTGCGACCAGTGGAAGACGGGGCTGAAGCCCGTCGAAGTCGATCCCAAACGCCCGGGCTACGTCATCATCCGTTACAGCGAGAATGGCAAGAACGGAGGCATCGAGGTCAAGAGCAAGTCCGTGCCCATCCGCGGCGGAAAGGGTGCGGCGACCGATCCCGTCACGTTTCCGAAACTATGAGCACCGAGCGCCCCCTCTCCTCCCCCATGCCACCGTCCGCTGCCGCTTCCGTGAGTCCGCTGAAGGCTTGGATCACGGCGGCAAGGCCCCACACTCTGGCAGCCTCGGCCTGCCCCGTGGTCGCTGCGTCGGCGCTGGCCTGGCGGGCAGACACATTTCGGTTCGTGCCCGCTGCGCTCTGCCTGCTCGTAGCCGTGCTGGCGCAGGTGGCCGCCAACCTCTCCAACGACTACTTCGACTATAAAAAGGGAGCCGACACCGATCGGCGTGTGGGGCATCAGCGCGCTGTCGCCTCGGGCTGGATAGCCCCGCAGACGATGCTCCGCGCTTCGCTCGTCACACTCGGGTTGGCCCTGGTCTGCGGTCTCTTTCTCCTTGCCTATGGCAACCCGTTCCTGCTCCTCGGTGCGGGTGTAGCCATCGCGCTCTGCGTGCCCGCCTACACCGCCGGACCCTATCCCTTGGCTTATCGCGGCTGGGGCGACGTCTGCGTGCTGCTCTTCTACGGTGTGATCCCGGTCTGCCTCACGTATTACGTCCAAGCGGGCACCGTGACCGCCACCACTGCGTGGATCTCCGTTGCCCTGGGACTGCTCTCCGTCAACATCCTGCTCGTGAATAACGTCCGCGACCGAGAGCAGGACGCCGCCGCTGGCAAACGCACCACCGTCGTGCGTTTCGGCCGCCGCTTTGGCACGACGCTCTACCTCGTCTGCGCCGTGCTGGCCGTCGCCTGCTCATGGCCCGCCTATTTCTATCGCGGCGCCTACACTTGGTTGCTGTTCCTCATCTTCCTCGCCTTCGAACTGGTGACGTGGCACGATCTGCGTCGCCTCAGCGGCTCCGATCTGAACCGTGTGCTCGGACTCACTGCCCGCAATATCTGGATCTATACCCTGCTGCTCGTTTCGTTGCTGGTCTTCTAATAGATGCTGAGGCCGTTGCACGGTCTGCCAATCCGTCAAAATCAGATTCTGGGCCTTTGCAACGGTCTGCCAATCCTCCAGAATCAGATTCTGGGCCATTGCAACGGTCTGCAATCCTTCAGAATCAGATTCTGGGCCATTGCAACGGTCTGCAAAGCGTCAGAATCGGATTCTGAAGAGCCTCCCGAGCATGAATCACCCTGTAAACCCTCTTCTTTCCCCTCTTTTCATTGTGCAATTCGTCTCCTTGCCCTCCCTTGAAATGGGGATTGCCGGGCGACGCGCACGCCTTCATCTTTGCCGCGCTAAAAAACCAAAACAACCATCCATATACAATGAAAAGAATAGCTACGCTTCTCTGCTTCATGGTCTGCTGTGCCGTCGCCATGCATGCCACGAATGCCAATGTGACTAAACGAACTTACACGGTGAGGGGCACCGTGAAGGACCGAATGAACGCCCCCGTACCCTACGCCACGGTGATGGTGCTCGGTACCAACATCGGAATCGCTGCCGACGTCGACGGCGGTTTTCGCCTCCAATTAGACAAAGGCACCTACCGCCTGCGCTTCTCCTGCACCGGTTACGAGCAGAAGATCGTCGACGTGTCGGCCGAACAGCAACCCACCCTCGAGGTGACACTCGACGAGGCCAAGAACGGCCTCACCGAAGTGGTCGTCACCGGCACACGAACGGAGCGCATGCTCAAGGATGAGCCCGTCGTCACGCGCGTCATCACGGCCGAGGAAATCAAGAAACTCGACCCGCAAGACTTCAAGGGACTGTTAGAATACGAGCTGCCCGGCCTACAATTCAACGGTGCAGCGCACGGCTCCGGACTGCCTGACATCTCGTTCCAAGGCATGGACTCTCGCTACCTACTCTTCCTCATCGACGGCGAACGCATGGCCGGCGAGGGTGCCTTGGACAACATCGACTTCACCCGCTTAGACGTGGACAACATCGAGCGCATCGAGGTGATCAAGGGCAGCATGTCCACCCTCTACGGCTCGAATGCCCTGGGCGGCGTGGTGAACATCATCACCAAGAAGGCTAACCGCCCGTTCGTGGGCAATGTCTCCGCTCGCACCACCAGCCGCGGCGATCAGAAATACGCGCTCTCCGTGGGCACACGTCAGGAGAAGTTCTCATCGCTCACCTCAGCCTCCTTCAGCCGTCGCAACCCGTACACCATCCGAGACACCAAGCCGATGACGAGCACCTTCAAGCGCCCCGACGGCACCGACTCCACAGCGGTGGATACCACCCGGCGCAGCTTCAACATCAAGGGCTACGAGACCTTCTCCATCGCCCAAAAGTTTGGCTACGACTTCACCGACCGACTCAGCGCTGAGCTCACAGGCAGCTTCTACCAGAACCGACTGCTCTACACCGAAGAGATGAAGCTCCACGAGCGCTTCCGCGACTTCACCTTCGGCGGCAAGCTGAACTACATCCTCAACGAAAACAGTCGGCTGGACATCTCCTACCACTACGACCATTATTATAAGAACGACATCTTCCCCCAGGCTGGCAACCTCACCACGGTGAAGTATCGCGACGTCACCCACAACTTCCGACTCAACTACAGCCTCCTCCTGGCCGACCGCCACGCCCTCACCGCCGGCACCGAATACAACACCGAGCGGATGAAGAGCAACTGGTTTCGCGACACCACCTCCACCCACTTCACCAATTACGTCCTCTACGTCCAAGACGACTATCGCGTCACCGACCGTCTGAGCCTCGTCGGCGGCCTCCGCATGGATTACCACTCGGAGTACAAAGCGCACGTCAGCCCGAAACTCTCCGCCATGTATCGCCTCGGGCACGTCACGCTGCGCGGCGGTTACGCGGCCGGCTTCCGCTCCCCGTCGCTCCGTGAGCTGTACGCCGAGTTCAACCACGGCGGCATGTTTAAGATCTTCGGTAACGCCGACCTCAAGCCCGAGACCAGTCACCACGCCTCCCTCTCGGCCGAGTGGGCCGTGGGCATCTTCAACGCCTCCGCCACCGGCTACTATAACTGGTTCAACAACCGCATCGTCCGGACGGTGCGCATCGAGGATGGCCCCGCCAAGCAATATCCCGACTACACCTATCAGAACGCCGAAAAGTCCAAGACCTACGGCTTCGACGTCAACGCCCAAGTGCGCCTGCCCTTCGACCTCACCCTGCGCGGCACCTACTCCTACGTCAACGACGACGAGAAGGTGCAGGGCAAACGCAGCTCCTACATCCGCCCCCACACGGCCGTCATGCAAGCCGACTACACGCGCCGCTTCGGCCGTTACCGCGCCTACATCGGCCTGAACGGGCGCTGGATGGCCGCCACGGACTACTGGTCGTACAGCAACAGCCGAAAGAGCATGTACAAAATGGAGCTCGAGAGCCGCATGCTCTGGAAGCTGAACGCCGGATGCTACTTCCCGCGCGGCATCGCCCTGAGCGTGGGCGTGGACAACCTCTTCAACGCAAGGGATAAGAACATCGGTTATGACGTCTACTCCGCCACCCTCACCCGCGGCACGGAGTTTATCGCTAACCTCTCCGTCAATATCGCAGAGCTGATCGGCAAATGACGGGACGGACACTTGGCACTTTTTTGGGGCACGACACTTCTTGAGGGAGGCGTCGTGTTCCTGTTTTTTTGGCCCCAAGCCCGACAGATCGGAGCTATCCCCAGAAAAAAGTAGGGCTAAACCCTGAGGGTTCAGCGTCACCCAGAAAAAAAGAAGAGCTAAACCCTCAGGGTTCAGCGTCACTTAAAAAAAAGAAGGGCTAAACCCTGAGGGTTCAGTCTTCCCAGAAAAAAAGTAGAGCCAAACCCTGAGGGTTCGAGGCTACCTCGAAAAAAACTACTCCTAACTACCGGGGCGAAGCCCCATAACTACCCCTAACTACCTATAACTACCGGGGCGAAGCCCCATAACTACGCATAGAATGAAAAGAAAGATTTATCTGTGGATTGGGATCGTCGCAGTCGTCTTGGCCGCGGCGTTTTTTGCTTATTCCAAATGGATGGCACCCACACGCGTGGCCTTCGTGAACTATCAGGCCATCTCGCTTGGCAACATCTACAAAGCCAACGACAACTCGCACATCAAACTCGTGGAAGTCTCCACCGACAAGCTCGACAAGCTCAAAGGCTTCGACATGGTCTTCGTCAACGGCATGGGCCTGCGCATCGTCGAGGAGCAACGCGAGGCGCTACAACGCCTGGCCGACAAGGGAGTGCCCATCTACACCTCGATGGCCACAAACCCCGACAACAACATCTGCAACCTCGACTCCGTGGTGCGCGACTCCATCAAGACCTACCTCGACGGCGGCAGCAAGAAGAACTATCGCAGCCTGCTCAACTACGTCCGCAAGGTGATCGACGGCAAACGCTTCTTCATCAACGAGCCTGAGCCGGCCGTGGAGCGCGCCGAGGACATCATCTACCACCCCAACCCCAGCGGCAACGACCGCGACGACGACCTCGAGTTCCACTCCGTGGCCGAGTATGAGGCTTGGCTCAAGAAGCAAAACCTCTGGCACGAGGGCGCCCACAAAATCGTCGTCACCGGACAGATGGCCGACCCCACCGGCCTGATCGATGCGCTGCAAAAGGCGGGTATGAACGTCTATCCCATCTACGCCCGCGAGAAATGGTTCGACTACCTCAACGCCATCAACCCCGCGATGGTGATCAACATGGCGCACGGCCGCTTGGGCGACGAGATGGTCGATTGGCTCCGGGAGCACAACGTGACGATGCTCGCACCGCTCACCGTCAATCGCCTCGTGGAGGATTGGGAGAACGACCCGATGGGCATGTCCGGCGGCTTCATGTCGCAGAGCGTCACCATGCCCGAGATCGACGGCGCCATACGCACCACAGCGCTCTTTGCCCAGTATGAAGACAAAGACGGCTACCGACACTCCTTCGCCGTGCCCGAACGCCTCGAGACGTTCGTCGAAACCGTGAAGCGCTTCCTCGACCTCCGCACCAAGCCCAACAGCGAGAAGCGCGTGGCCATTTATTACCTCAAGGGGCAGGGCCAAGGCGCAACCATGACGGCCGGCGGCATGGAGGTCGCTCCGTCGCTCTACAACTTCCTCAAGCGACTCAAAGACGAGGGCTACAAGGTGGACAACCTGCCCGCCAACCATCGCGAGTTGGAGAAGATGATCATGCAGCAAGGCGCCGTCCTCGGGGTCTATGCCGAGGGCGCGATCGCTGAGTTTATGAAGACCGGCAACCCGGAGCTGATCAAGAAGGAAGATTATGAAGCTTGGGTGAAGCAGGCGCTCCGCCCGGAGAAATACAAGGAAGTGGTGGCCGCCAATGGCGACTTCCCCGGTCAATACATGGCCACGGCAGACGGCCGACTGGGCGTGGCCCGACTGCAATTCGGCAACGTCGTCGTAATGCCGCAGAACGCCGCCGGATCGGGCACGAACGCCTTCAAGATCCTCCACGGCACAGACGCCGCGCCGCCGCATCCTTACATCGCCTCCTACCTCTGGATGCGCTTCGGGTTTAAGGCCGACGCGCTGATCCACTTCGGCACACACGGCAGCCTCGAGTTCACGCCCCGCAAGCAGGTGGCGCTCTCCAGCAACGACTGGCCTGACCGACTCGTGGGCCCGCTACCCCACTTCTACGTCTACACCATCGGCAACGTCGGCGAGGGTATCATCGCCAAACGCCGCTCCTACGCCACACTCACGTCATACCTCACGCCGCCCTTTATGGAGAGCAGTGTGCGCGGCATGTATCGCGAGCTGACCGAGGCACTGAAGATCTACGACCACCTCGCCGAGGACATCAACGAACGCCGCGAACAAGGCAAGGCTCCGGACGCCCGCATGGAGGCCGATCTGAAGCGTGCCGCGATCAACGTGAAGGCGGCCACCGTGAAGCTCGGCATCCACCGCGACTTGGAGCTGGATAGCATCGCCGGTAAGCCCTATTCGGAGGACGACATCCGCCGCGTGGAGAACTTCGCCGAGGAGCTGGCCACGGAGAAGATCACCGGACAGCTCTACACGATGGGCGTGCCCTACGAGCCGGCCCGCATCACATCGTCCGTCTTGGCTATGGCCACCGACCCGATCGCTTACGGCCTCTGGGCACTCGACAAGCAGAAGGGACGCACACACCTCGACGCCGATCGCGACCGCGTGAAGTTCACACAGGTCTACTTAGACCCAGCAAAGGAGCTCGTGAACCGTCTGCTCACCCAACCGACGATGGCCACGGACGAGTTAGTCTGCCGCACAGCCAAGATCACGCCCGAGGAGCTGGCTAAGGCGCGCGAGATCATCGCCGACCGCAACGCCCCGCGGGGTATGGCGGCCATGATGATGATGACGGGCAACAAGAAGAAAGGCGGTATGCCAGCTGGTATGCCGGGAATGCCACCGAAAGGCATGGGTGGTAAAGCCGACGCCAAGCCCGCCGGACATCCCGGAGGTATGCCGGGCGGTAAAGCTGACGCCAAACCCGCCGGACATCCCGGAGGTATGCCGGGCGGTAAAGCTGACGCCAAGCCCGGAGGTATGCCGGGCGGTATGCCGCCGAAAGGCATGGGTGGCATGATGGGTGGCAAGAGGAAGACGTACACGAAGGACGAAGTGCACCTGGCTGACGCCATCATGGAAGTGGAGCGCACGATCCTGAACGTGAACAAATACAAGACGTACCTCATGGAGAGTCCCGAGAGCGAACTGCGCAGCAACATGAACGCACTGAAGGGTGGCTACGTGGCTCCGTCGCCGGGCGGTGATCCGATTGCCAACCCGAACACACTGCCCACGGGCCGCAACCTCTACTCGATCAATGCCGAGGCGACGCCCTCGGAGGCTGCTTGGGAGAAGGGTAAGCGACTGGCCAACGCCACGATCGACCTCTACCGCAAGCGCCACAACAACGAGTATCCGCGTAAGGTGAGCTACACCCTCTGGTCGGGCGAGTTCATCGAAACGGAAGGCGCTACCATCGCACAGATCCTCTACATGCTCGGCGTGGAGCCGGTGCGCGACGCCTTCGGCCGTGTCTCCGACCTGCGCCTGATCCCCTCGTCCGAGCTGGGTCGCCCGCGCATCGATGTGGTGGTGCAGACCTCCGGCCAGCTGCGCGACTTGGCTGCCTCGCGACTCTTCCTCATCAATCGCGCCGTGGAGATGGCGGCTGCGGCGAAGGATGACAAGTTCGACAACCAAGTGTCCGAGGGTGTCACCGAAGCACAGCGCACACTGCTGTCCAAAGGTCTCTCGCCGCGTGAAGCGCAGGAGATGGCCACCTATCGCGTCTTCGGCGGTGTCAATGGCAACTATGGCACGGGCATCCAAGGCATGGTGGAGAGTGGCGACCGCTGGGAGAAGGAGTCCGAGATCGCTGAGACGTATATCCATAACATGGGCGCCTTCTACGGCAACGAAAAGCAGTGGGAGCTGTTCCGCCAATACGCTTTCGAGGCCGCGCTGACCCGCACCGACGTCGTCGTACAGCCACGCCAGAGCAACACCTGGGGTGCCCTTAGCCTCGATCACGTCTACGAGTTCATGGGCGGTATGAACCTGTCCGTCCGCCACGTCACCGGCAAGGACCCCGACGCCTACCTCAGCGACTACCGCAACCGTAGCAATGTCCGCATGCAGGAGGTTAAGGAGGCCATCGGCGTGGAGGCCCGTACGACGATCCTCAACCCGACGTATATCAAAGAGAAGATGAAGGGTGAAGCCTCGTCGGCCGGCGTCTTTGCCGAGACCGTCCGCAACACCTACGCCTGGAACGTGATGAAGCCGTCCGCCATCGACGACGAGCTGTGGGACGAGATCTTCGAGGTCTACGTCAAGGATAAGTACGACCTCAAGGTCGACGAATTCTTCCGCGAGCAGAACCCCGCCACGCTCGAAGAGATCACGGCCGTGATGATGGAGACGATCCGCAAGGGCATGTGGAAAGCCACGCCGGAGCAGATCGCCGAGCTGGCCCGCGTGCACACCGAGACGGTGAATAAGTACGGCGCAGCATGCTCCGGCTTCGTCTGCGACAACGCCAAGCTGAAGGACTTCATCGCCTCGAAAGCCGACGCCTCGGCCGCCGCCCAGTACAAGCAGAAGATCGCCGAGGCGCGCGAAGCCAACCTCGCCGACAAGGACGCCAAGAGCGTCGTGCTCGAAAAGGACAAGCAGAACGCCGTCGACGAGACAGCCGACTCCACCGGCCGCCACATGATCCTCATCGCAGCCATCGCGCTGGTCGTAGCCATCGCCGCATTCCTCATCATCCGCAGAAGGAGGAAGAACTAAAAACGAAAAGCTAAAAACGAAAAGTCCTGCCGGCAGGAGGTGGGGGGGGGCGCACGCGAGTTCCCCCCCCTCTCTCCCGTACCCGGCTTAGCTTTTAGCTTTTCCCTTTTCAATTATGGACAACATCTTCCTCCTGCTCGCCTTCTTCGCTGTGGTGAAGAGCCTCTTCATGACCACCCTGCTGCCCGACCGACGCTATCGCATTGCGTTCAGTCTGCTGCTCGGCGTGTTCGTGGTGCTCTCCCACCCGTACGTCGTCGAGCTGAACAAGCTGCAGGTGCAGCGCATGCTGTCGGAGCGTTCGGCCCTGTTCGACATCTCCCTGGTGGTGATGGTCGACAGCCTGCTGACCGTCTACTTCTGCCTGGCCCGCCTGCGCGATCGCGAGCCCGGGCAGCACTTTGCGTGGTACACCACCCTGGTGCGCCACATGCCTTCGCTGCTCATCTTCCCCGCGCTCTTCTACCTCCACATCAACCTGCTCTTCTCCCTGCCCGGCGTCGCCTTCACGACCGTCACATGGGGGCTGGCCGCAGGGGTGGTCGCCGTGTTCGTGGTCGCGTCGCTCTTCGCCCGCAGCCTCATCGGCGGCAAGGATCTGCTCATCGAGCTGATCATGCTGCTCACGCTGCTGCTCTTCCTGCTGACCATCTGCAGCGCCGTCTTCCACCCCTCGAACACCGTCATCTCGCACAGCGCCCCCGTCGACTGGCTCGGTTGCCTCGGCACCCTCGGCCTGCTCCTTGGGCTTACGCTTGTCGGATGGTTGCTCACTGCGGTGAGGCGGAGGCTTCAGAAGAAATCATAGCCTTCGGATGGATAGTCAGAAGCTCCCACGAGGGGCGCCTCTACCTCCATCGGTGTAACGATGACTGTGCAAGGCCTGCATGACGGCGGCACAGTGTGTGAAACGACCATGCAAGGCCTGCATGACGATTTCACAGTGTGTGAAACGACTATGCAAGACCTGCGTAACGGCGGCAAAGTGTGTGAAATGACTGTGCAAGACCTGCGTGACGGCAGCAAAGTGTGTGAAACGACTGTGCAAGGCCTGCATGACGATTTCACAGTGTGTGAAACGACTATGCAAGGCCTGCATGACGATTTCACAGTGTGTAAAAAGGCCATGCAAGACCTGCACAGTGGTTTTACAGTGTGTGAAGCGACCGTGCAAGACCTGCACAGTGGTGTCACAGTGTGTGAAGCGACCATGCAAGGCCTGCACAGTGGTTTTGTCGTTATAACAACCCTTTAACTACCGGGGCAAAGCCCCATAACTACCCAAGGGCGTATGCAATACGCCCCTACTACCCGGCCAAAGGCCGATAACTACCGCGCCGCAAGGCGCATAACTACCCAAGGGCGTATGCAATACGCCCCTACATTAAACAACAATGGAATACGTATCAAACATCCTCTTTTGGATCTCCAACGGGCTGCTGGTCCCCGTCATCGTTGGCCTGCTTTACTTCTTCATCCGCAGCATACTCATGCTCGGCGGTTTCTTCAACCAATACCTGCGTCGCACCAAGCAGGCGGGCCAGCTCAAGAAGCAGCTCGACACGTGGGACGGCGCGCACCTCGACGCCCTCCTGCCCACCATCGAAGCCTCGGCCGAACGCGACTTCACCGAGGCCGTACGCCGCATCGCAGCCACGCCCGACTCGACCCACGTCGACCGTATCCTGGCCGAGTATGAGGTGCGCGCCGACGCCGACCTGAGTCGCTGCCGCATGCTCACCAAGTTCGGCCCCATCCTCGGACTCATGGGCACACTCATCCCCATGGGCCCCGCGCTGGCCGGTCTGGCCACGGGCGACGTCGCCTCGATGGCTTACAACATGCAAATCGCCTTCGCCACGACCGTCGTCGGACTCTTCGCCGGCGCCGTGGGCTACGTCATCCTGCAAGCCCGCCAGCGCTGGTTCGTCTCCGACCTCGCCTCCTTAGAGTTCATCGCCGGCATGACCGCCAAGGCCTCCTCTGTCGAACCCACTAACGCCCCACAGCCATGAGTCGCCGCCGCAGACTGCTCTCGGCTTCGGCCGAAGACAACGACCCCGTGGCCATGCTCACGAACCTCTTCGACGTGGCGATGGTCTTTGCCGTCGCCCTGATGGTGGCCATGGTGGTGAAATTCAACATGACCGAGATCTTCTCCAAGGAGGATTACACCATGGTCAAGAACCCCGGCAAGGACAACATGGAGATCATCACCAAGGAGGGCCAAACGATCACCCGCTATAAGCCCTCCGAGAACCAGAACGCCACCGGCAAGAAAGGCCGCAAGGTCGGCGTAGCCTACGAGCTGGAGAACGGCGAAGTGATCTACGTGCCGGAATAGCCACAACCCTCGTTGGGGCTACTATACACCAAGGGCTGCATCATCGATTGCGTATGATGCAGCCCTTGTTCTTGTGCGGCCTTACTGCCGGTAGGCGGTAGGGGCGTATCGCATACGGGCGTCTGCGAACGCCGGCGAATATGGCCGGGTACATGATTGTATCGCGGTACAATCGGAATGGCAATTAAACCTGTGTGGATCCGTAGACGCCCAGCTCGGCAAAGTCATCGATCAGGAAGTCGGCGCCGGCGGCTTGGAGCTGGTCGCGCGTAGCATTGCCATAGGTGACGCCGCAAGTCTGGACGCCGGCGTTGCGCCCCATGAGGATATCCACAGGCATGTCGCCCACCACCAAGGTATGCGCCGCGTCGATGCCCGTCTCGCGGAGCGTCCGGAGCACGGGCTCGGGGTGGGGCTTGGTATGCTCCACACTGTCGGCGCCGAGCACGTACGAGATGCAGTCCCTCAGCCCCATTGCGTCGATGAAGGTGTGCAGCGACCCCGTGCCCCGCGACGAGGCAATGGTCAGCACCACACCCCGCTGCCGGAGCTTCCGGAGTGTCGAGAGAACGTGGGGGAAGGGGGCCGGCACGAGCGACTCCTTGTTGCGGAAGAAGATCTCGCGGTACGTCTCCACGAAGCGGTCGGCGAGGTCGGCCGGGCCATCGGGGTAGAGATGCCGGCAGGCGTCATCGAGCTTCAGGCCGATGGTGCTGGCGCAGGCTGCCTCGTCGGCTACGGGCAGACCGAGCTGATGCATGGAGGCTTGCAGGGTGCGAACGATGTTGTCACGCGTGTCGGCCAGTGTGCCGTCAAAATCGAGGATGATCAGTTGGATGGGCATGGGTCATATCGCATCGTTAAACTCTACGCGGTTGAGGATGGAGCGGCCGAGCGTCACCTCGTCGGCGTACTCCAATTCGTCGCCGATGGAGACGCCGCGCGCGATGACCGTCACACGGACGGGATAGGCCGAGAGCTTGCGGTAGATGAAGAAGTTCGTCGTGTCGCCCTCCATCGTCGTGCTGAGCGCCAGCACCACCTCGCGCACCTCGCCCTCCGCCACACGCTTCACCAAACTGTCGATCTCCAGATCAGCCGGGCCGATACCGTCGATGGGCGAGATGATGCCGCCGAGGACATGGTAGAGACCACGAAACTGCGCCGTGTTCTCCACCGTCATCACGTCCTTCACGTTCTCCACCACGCAGACCGTCGAGCGGTCGCGCGACGTATCGGCGCAGATGTCGCAGAGGTCCGTGTCGCAGATGTTGTGGCACGTGCGGCAATACTTCACATCGCGACGCAAGGCCTGAAGCGCCGTGCCGAGTCGCTCGGCATACTCCGGCTCGCGGCGGAGCAGGTAAAGCGAGAGCCTGAGCGCCGTCTTCCGACCGACGCCGGGCAGTGCCGACAGTTCGTCGACGGCGTTTTCAAGGAGCGTGGAGGGATAGGCGCGATTCATGACTTCAGTTCGCGGCCGGCATACATACGTTCATAATACCCCACATAGTCGCCGCTGATGACTTCACGGATCCAGTCTTGGTGCTCGAGGTTCCAGCGCACCGTCTTGACGATGCCCGTCTCGAAGTCCGTCTCCGGCCGCCAGCCCAGCTCGGTGGAGATCTTCGTCGGATCGATGGCGTAGCGCTGATCGTGGCCGAGGCGGTCGGTGACGAAGGTGATCAGGCTGTCGTCGATCCAGTCGACGGTGGGCAGTCCGTCCGGGCTGGCGATGCGTTTGCGGAGGGCGTCGCGATAAGCAGGTTGCTCGGTCATCAGTTGGCGAATGGTGCGGATGATCGTGCGCACGATGTCGATGTTTTTGCGCTCGTTGTGTCCGCCCACATTGTAGACCTCACCCGCGCGGCCGCGGTGGACGACGGCGTCGATGGCCTTGCAATGATCCTCGACGTAGAGCCAGTCGCGAACGTTCGACCCGTCGCCGTAGACGGGCAGCTGTTTGCCCTCGAGGATGTTGTTTATGATGAGCGGGATCAGCTTTTCGGGGAAGTGATACGGCCCGTAGTTGTTCGAGCAGCGGGTGATGCTGACGGGCATGCGATAGGTGTCGTGGTAAGCCATCGCCACTAGGTCGGCGCTTGTTTTGGAGGCGCTGTAGGGGCTGTGCGGGGCCAGCGGAGTCGTCTCGGTGAAGAAACCGTCGGGGCCAAGGCTCCCGTAGACCTCGTCGGTAGAGACTTGATGGAAGCGTACGCCGGGGCGCCATGTCGGGTAACCCGTCGCATCGCGTCCGGTGGTCCACGCCTTGCGGGCGGCGTTGAGCAGGTTCTGCGTGCCGAGGATGTTGGTCATGAGGAAGAGCTGCGGGTCTTCGATGCTACGATCCACATGGCTCTCGGCGGCGAAGTTGACGACGCAGTCGATGGGGTACTTCTCGAAGAGGCTTTCCACGAGCGCGCGATCGCCGATATCGCCTTTGACGAAGTGGCAACGCACTCCGTCGATGTCGCTTTCGATCGTGTGCACGTTGCCGGCATAGGTGAGTAGGTCGAGGACGATCAGCTGTGCGTCCGCGTGGGTGGCCAACATATGCTTCACGAAGTTGGCGCCAATGAATCCGGCTCCGCCGGTGATTAAGTAGGTATGCATAATAGTTAGAGGGTAGAGGGTAGAGGGTAGAGGGTAGAGGGTAGAGGGTAGAGGGTAGAGGGTAGAG
>ERZ772977.273-NODE-273-length-39667-cov-7.675528_pt1 | contig 39667 bp, 26 predicted proteins | sample MGYA00511131_ERZ772977 | MGnify/ENA primary metagenome ERZ772977 (study PRJEB29015, sample SAMEA2737935) | human oral metagenome | biome: human oral; feature: human-associated habitat; material: dental | place: China | collected 2151 ...
TATTAGATCCACGTACGTAGCCCAAACTTATCTGCCGCTCGTCCACAACTTTTATTCCTACGCGGAGCAACAAGCTAATAGAGGTCACTTGATAAAGCTATACGGAATCAGTCCAAAGCTATATAGCTTTCTTCGCCATCCTATATAGCTCAACTCTCGTGCCCATATACCTATTATGAGACCATTGTGTAAGCTACCTTTTCATTACTCGTACCTTCTTCCCCCCGAAAATCGGAGTCTTTCGGCTGAGAAGTTCGAAGGAGGATAGTGCAAGCTGTGAAGGGATAGGCTTGCGCAATGGTCTCTACTTAGCCTATACCTATAATATAATATATAGCACGTCCGTCGCCCTCCCGCAGTAGTGAGCGTGGAGGGTGACGGACGTCGTGGAAAATGCGCCTTGGGTAGCGCTATGGCAGGATCGGACAGACAGAGTCGACGATACCGTCGGCGAGCCCCTTCGTGGGGACGATGATCTCCGTCGCTTCGGTAATCGAGGCGACTAAGAGGAAGATGTCTGCCGCAGGGACGATGACCTCAGCTCGGTCGGGCTTGAGGCGGAAGAGCTGCATACGCTGCTCGGGAGTGTACTGCCGGAGCTCGTCGGCGACACGCTGGAGGCTCTCGACAGGGAGGCTGTTCACATTGGCACGCTCCGAAGGGGCGCCGAGGCGAAGGAGCTTATTGATATTCCCCCCTGTACCGACAAGGCGTAGGGTGCCATAGGTAGAGCGCAGGGTACGCACGTAGTCACCGAAGGAGTTGCGCTCTTCGTCACGCACCTTACCGCTGAGCTGGCGGATCGTACCGATATCAAAGGAGCGAGACTCGATGAGCTCTGCACCACGTACGAGGTTGAGCTCCGTACTCCCCCCACCGACGTCGACGTAGAGGAAGGTATCCTCGGTCTGGCTGGCCAGCGAACGGATGAGGTCGGAAGAGATGAGGCGAGCTTCCTCTCTACCATCGATGATCTCGATACGGATGTCGGTCTTCTCGTAGATCTTCTCCACGAGCTCGGCGCCATTCTCGGCATCACGCATAGCAGAGGTGGCGCAGGCACGGAAGGCAGAGACTTCGTAGATCTCCATCAGCTCGCGGTAGGCCTTCATGAGGCTGACGAGCTGCTTGCCCTTCTTCTTCGATATGCGCCCATCGACAAAGGCATCTTCACCGAGGCGTAGAGGGACGCGTACCAGCTGGACCTTGGAGAGTGGCTCGGCACTCCCAGGCTCGTTGAGGCACTTGATGAGTAGGCGGACGGCATTGGAGCCAATGTCGATACCGGCGTAGTGAGACTTACCCATTATTCTCTTTGTTCTTCTTTGCTTCGTAGTACTTGTATAGTGCTTGCTGGGAGTTGAAGGGGGCTTCATCGGGACCCAAGTCATCGCGACGTGGGCGCACGGCTTCCCCTTGGACGTAGTAGCCCTGCTCGGTATCTCTCAGCCCTGCTGAGATGATGAAGTCCAGCTCACGCTGTATGGCAGGGTCGTAGACGGGAGTCATGACTTCGATGCGGCGGTCGAGGTTGCGTGTCATCCAGTCGGTCGAGCCGATGTAGTACTTCGGCTCTCCACCTCCACCGAAGACGTAGATGCGGGAGTGCTCGAGGTAGCGTGAGATGATCGCGTTGATGAAGAGCCCTTCGCTATAGCCTGGTACACCAGGTAGGAGGGAGCAGTTGCCTCTCAGGCAGAGCTCGACACGCACGCCAGCCGTCACGGCTTCGTAGAGCTTGGCAACCATCTTCTCATCGACGATATGATTGAGCTTGAGGCGTATGTAGGCCTCCTGTCCAGCTCGAGCCAAGCGGATCTCCTTATTAATAAGGTTGTAGAGTGGCTGGCGCATATCGTTGGGTGCGACCAGCAGGTGATGGAAGTGCGGGGCGATGAACGGGCGCTCGATGAAGTCGAAGACCTGCATCACGTCGTGCACGATGCCCTTGTGCGCAGTCATCAGCATGAGGTCGGTATAGAGTCGAGCGGTACCCTCGTGGAGGTTGCCCGAGCCGATGCAGGCGATGCCCCCATGCTTGGTGCGGATGTAGACGAGCTTCGAGTGGACCTTCAGCTTCTCATGGCCGAGGACAACGTTGATGCCGAAGTCCTGCATCTTCTTCCCCCAGTTGATATTCGACTGCTCGTCGAAGCGTGCTAAGAGCTCGACGACGGCGGTGACGCGCTTGCCGTTCTGCGCTGCTGTGGTCAGCGCCTTGACGACCTTGGAGTTCTGCGCCACGCGATAGAGGGAGATACGTATCTCGGCGACCTCTTCGCTGATCGCAGCTTCTTGTAGAAGGCGGAGGAAGTGATCGAAGCTGTAATAGGGGAAGTGCAGGCAGCGGTCTTGGTGCATGATCTGGTGGATCATGCTCTGCGTGTAGTGGAACTCATTCATCTGCAGCGGGGGCTGCTTGGGGAAGCGAAGTCCCTTGCGCCCGCAGTCTGGGAGGTCCATCAGGTCACGCATGTTGTGGTAGCGTCCTCCGCCGATACGTGTGTCGCGGAAGTTGAGCTCCGCCATGGCGCTGAGCTTACGCAGGATCTCGGGTGAGAGGGCTTGGTCGTAGACGACGCGCACGGTCTCCCCGCGCTTACGGCGCTTGACACCACGGGAGACCTTCTCGATGACACTTGAGCGGAGGTCTTGCTCGATCTCAAACTCGGCGTCCTTGGTGAACTTGAATGTATAGGCCTCGTACTGCACGTACTCCCGCCCGATGAAGATGTAGGGGAGGCAGTAGCGGATGACGTCGTCGAGGAACATCAGGTAGCTCTCGCCATCCTTGTCACGCAGACGGAAGAAGCGCCCAAGTTCGCGCACGGGTACCTCCAGTAGCGCCACCTCGTGCCCCGTCTCAGGCTCCTCCTGATCGTGCCATAGGACGACTGCCAGATAGAGCGACTCCTTGAGGTGCTGCTCGGGGTTGAAGGTAGGGCTATTGATGAAGATCGGGTTGGTGAAGCCATTGATCTTGTCCATGAAGAAGGACAAGACTTCCTCCTCTTGGCTGCTGGTGAGCTCGCGCTCATTGATGATATGGATGTGAGCATCTTTGAGCTCTCGTACCAGCTGAGCGAAGGTCTCGTCGAAGAGCTGGGAGTACTCTCTATTGAGTCGGAGGATGGTGCGGAGGGTCTCCTTCGCTTTCTTGCGCTCGGTCGTGGGGAGCTCTTCCGCAGAGTCGATGAGGCGACGCAGTGAGGCGACGCGCACACGGAAGAATTCATCCAGGTTGTTGGAGTAGATGCCGAGGTAGTTGAAGCGCTCCAGGAGGGGGAGATCGGGGCGCATGGCCTCTAAGAGGATGCGCTTATTGAAGTACATCCAGCTCGTGTCGCGCTCGATATAGGGCATAGGCCCGCGGTGCTGACGTTGCTGCATAGAGTCTGTTAAGGGGGAGGATATATGGGCTAAAGGGCGCTGCCGTCGAAGCCGAAGGGTAGTAGGTAGCGGCAGTCCTCGAGGAGAATAGTCTTCTCCTCACCCATCAGAAGTATGGGGAAGGGGTGGAAGCGTGTGGCGGTCTCCATGATCACCTGACGGCAGCTACCGCAGGGCGAGATGAAGGGCACACGGCCAGTGCTGTTGATAGCGACGATAGCGAGGCGCTCGACAGCGACGTCGGGCCACTGGGCACCAGCCCAGAAGAGTGCTGTACGCTCGGCACAAGTCCCCGAGGGGTAGGCGGCATTCTCTTGGTTGGAGCCCGTGACGATCTCGCCATTAGCGAGTAGGACGGCGGCGCCAACGTGGAAGCGGCTATAGGGGGCGTAGGCCTTCTGAGCGACTTCGAGTGCGCGCTCCTCCAGCTGGCGATCTTGCTCGGAGAGCTTGGAGCGGTCGAGCGTCTTATAGGGAATAGTAAATGTTTGCTCCATGTGCGTATGCTATACGAATGTGATGAGGGTGGGGAGACTCCCCAGTAGCCTTATAGCGAATGTACGAAAAAGTGAGGAATGCTTGCAGTAGAGGCTTCAGGTGAAGTTCCTCAGATAAAGCCCTTACTTGGGGGAGTCTTGGAGTGTAGCCGTAAGTGCTTTGCGTATCTTGGCGGTGAACTCGTGGTTCTTCCAGCCCCAGCGTGGGGCTAAGAGTAGGGCCGGCGGTGACTGCGAGACGAAGCGCTCCAGCACGATGTCGGGGCGGAGGCGGCGAACGAAGTCCACGATGAGGTCGATATACTCCTCCTCGGTGAAGAGGTGGAAGTCTGATGGGTCACGCTGATACTCGCCTGCCATGATCGTCCCGCGGATGATCTGTAGCTGGTGGATCTTGAGGGTAGTGATGGGGAGCTGCGAGAGGCGGTCGGCATGCTGGAGCATCTCTTCGCGACTCTCACCTGGGAGACCGAGGATGAGATGAGCCCCGACGAGGATGCCTGCAGCGTGGGTACGCTCAATCGTCTCAACGCTGGTCTGATAGCTGTGCCCCCGCTGGATGCGCTCAAGACTGCGGTCGCACGTGCTCTCTACACCGTACTCCACAAGGAGGAAGGTGCGCTTCGAGAGCTGCTCGAGGTAGTCGAGTAGGGGCTGGGGCATGCAGTCGGGGCGCGTGCCGATGATAAGCCCGACGACGTCTTCGTGACGGAGTGCCTCCTCGTACTTCGCGATGCAGTCCTCCACTTCCCCGTAGGTATTGGTGTAGGACTGGAAGTAAGCGAGGTACTTCATCTCAGGGTACTTCCTGCGGAAGAAGGCGATGCCTTCGTCGATCTGCTCGGTGATGCTCTTGAGCTTCGTCGCGTAGTTTGGGCTGAAGCTCTTGTTGTTGCAGTAGGTACAGCCTCCCTTGCCCATAGATCCGTCACGGGTGGGGCAGGAGAAGCCCGCTGTGAGCGTGATCTTCTGCACCTTCTGCCCAGGGAAATGGCGCTGGAGGAAGGTGGCGAAGTCTACATAGGGGAGGGCAGGGCTTGCGGATGGAGTCATACGGTCAGAGTCTTGGCGCGCCCTATCGGCGAATGGATCCAGTCGGCATGCTCGAAGTGCTCTGCACGCTGCGTGCGGATGTACTCCTCTACCGAGGCATTGAATTCAAGCGGGAAGAGCCCAGTATGCTCCTCGCGGAGGGCAGCAAGGATATCCTCCTGCAGGTTGGTGATGGTATAGCCCTCGGGAAGTGCGGGACGGAGGTTCGTGACCTGCGAGCGTACTGAGGCGACGCGTGAGCGGGCCTCTACCTCGGGGGATACTGTCAGGATGCGCTCCAGCTCCTCGAGGTTGGCATCGAAGAGCAGACAGATATGGTAGAGCATGCGTGAGCGGTTCACCGCCTCGGCTGCTCCACCGACCTTATAGCCATCAAGACGGAGGTCACCACGGGGCGAGCGCTCCACGATGACTCCACGCCCAGCGAGTGCTCGCTGTATGGGAGTAGGGAAGGCCTTCAGGTCGAAGCCTTGGCCTGAGTGGTCATTCTTGATAGCCGTGAAGTTGAGATTCCCGAGGTCGTGGTAGACCGTGCCTCCACCTGATGTGCGGCGCAGGAGGGCGATGTCATGCTCCTCGAGGTAGTCGAGATCAAGCTCCGCCTCAGCCCACTGATAGCGCCCCATGAATACGGAGGGGCGATTCACCCAAAGCATGTAGATGGTGTCCAGCGGGCGGAGCTGGCGGTAGAGATAGTCCTCGAGAGCGATGTTGTAGTACGGGTCGGTCGAGGGACTGATATAGTAGTAGGCGTTGGAGGTGGCGGGAGTCGTCATCGTCATCATAGTCGAAGGCTATCCCTCCAGCGGCATCCGAGCCGTCGGAGGGATAGCCTTCTCTTATTATAATAGGTATAAGGGGCGCTGGGCTAAGCGTCGATGCGAGCGTAGGTAGCATTCGCCTCGATAAACTCGCGGCGGGGAGCTACGTCGTCACCCATGAGCATGGAGAAGATCGCATCAGCCTCAGCGGCATTCTCGATGGTGATCTTGCGCAGGGTGCGGTTCTCGGGATTCATCGTCGTTTCCCAGAGCTGCTCTTCATTCATCTCACCGAGACCCTTGTAGCGCTGTACGCGTACGCGGTTCTCGTCGCCACCACCGACACGGTCGATGAAGGCCTGACGCTGCTGTTCGGTCCAGCAGTATTCGCGCTCCTTGCCTCGGGTACAGAGGTAGAGAGGAGGAGTAGCGATGTACACGTAGCCGTTCTCGATGAGCGAGCGCATGTTGCGGAAGAAGAAGGTCAGGATGAGCGTGGCGATATGGCTACCGTCCACGTCAGCATCGGTCATGATGATGACCTTGTGATAGCGGAGCTTCGAGAGGTTCAGTGCCATACTGTCTTCTTCGGTGCCGATGGTCACGCCGAGAGCCGTGTAGATGTTGCGGATCTCTTCGCTCTCGAGGACCTTGTGCTGCATCGCCTTCTCTACGTTGAGGATCTTACCACGCAGCGGGAGGATCGCCTGGAACTCACGGTCACGACCCTGCTTAGCCGTACCACCAGCAGAGTCACCCTCTACGAGGAAGAGCTCAGAGAGGATGGGGTCCTTAGAGGAGCAGTCGGCAAGCTTGCCAGGCAGGCCACCACCCGAGAGGGGGGACTTGCGCTGTACCATCTCACGTGCCTTACGTGCAGCCTGACGGGCCGTAGCAGCGAGGATGACCTTGTCTACGATGATCTTCGCTTCCTTGGGGTGCTCTTCGAGGTAGATCTCGAGGGCTTCGCTGACGGCGACGTCTACGGCGCCCATGACCTCGTTGTTCCCGAGCTTGGTCTTCGTCTGCCCTTCGAACTGGGGCTCTGCGACCTTGATGCTCACGACGGCCGTGAGACCTTCGCGGAAGTCATCCCCCGTGATCTCTACCTTGACCTTGTCGAGAAGCTTCGAGTCGGTAGCATATTTCTTCAGCGTACGCGTCAGACCACGACGGAAGCCCGCCAGGTGCGTACCCCCTTCGATGGTGTTGATGTTGTTGACGTAGCTGTACACATTCTCGTTGTACGAGGTGTTGTAGGTCATCGCGACCTCGACAGGGATACCCTGCTTCTCGGTGATGATGTGGATGACATCCTCGATGAGGTGCTCCTTGGAGCGGTCGATGTACTTGACAAACTCCTCAAGCCCCTTCTCTGAGTAGTAGGTCTCAGTGAGCGCTACACCAGCTTCGTCACGCTGACGCTCATCGGTCAGCGTGAGGGTGATACCTGCGTTGAGGAAGGCGAGCTCGCGCAGACGCGTAGCCAGGATCTTGAACTGGTACTCCGTGCTGGTGAAGATCGTGTCGTCGGGCTTGAAGAGTACCGTCGTACCCGTCCTGTCTGTCGTGCCGATAGTCTGCAGCTCGGTGGTCGGGACACCACGGCTGAACTCCTGCGTGTAGATCTTGCCGTCGCGGTGGACGGTAGCCTTGAGGAGGGTAGAGAGGGCATTGACACAAGAGACACCGACCCCGTGCAGACCGCCCGAGACCTTGTAGGAGCCCTTGTCGAACTTACCCCCTGCGTGCAGGACCGTCAGTACGACCTCCAGAGCACTCTTGCCTTCCTTCTCGTGGATGTCTACGGGGATACCTCGCCCGTTGTCCTGGACTTCGATGGAGTTGTCCTCGTGGATGGTGACCTTGATATCATTGCAGTAGCCTGCCAAGGCCTCGTCGATTGAGTTGTCTACGACTTCATACACCAAGTGGTGAAGACCCTTCTCGCCGATGTCACCGATGTACATCGCAGGGCGCTTACGTACGGCCTCCAGCCCTTCTAAGACTTGAATGCTACTGGCCGAGTATTCCTTCTCGTTGGTGCGGTCTTGATCGAACAGCTCTTCGCTCATTGCTTATCTGTGTGATTAGTCCCCGCGGTGAGCGCATGGCGTCACGGTAGGGTATTACATTATTATATATAGGACAAAGATACGAAAAAATGCGCTCCCTTGGGTGTTATTTCGCCAGTGCTTCAGGTGGGCTATTGGTGCATCTTAATGACCTCTGTATTGGGACGAGGTGATTTCCTCTGGATAGCAAACCCCGTCTTCCCTCAAGAAAAGCTGCTCGGCAGTAGGGATAAACCCGTAGAGGTGTAGTGCTATTCTTCTATCCACGTGCAAAGTCCTAAAATCTACGTGCATAGACGATAAGATTTTCGTGCCTGGATTTTAAATCTACGTACGTGGATTTAAGAATAGAGATACTGCTTGGGTGGAATATCCCCTTGGTTTTGAGGTAATAGTGCTGGCGGTCTGTGCTTATTCCTGCGCTGCTTCTGCTCCCTATTCTATGGACTTTGCGAGGGGTGGGGAAAGCCAATCTCTCGATGTGATCACTATACTCTGGGTAGATATGCACCAAAGCTGTATATTTGCCCATAGCATTCCAGCCGCAGCGGAGGACTCCACCTCTGCCGTCGGATATCTCCCTTGGAACTACAATCTAATGAACAAGATCTACGCCGTGAGTAGCCTCGCCGCTGCTCTAACCCTCGCCTTGCCCAGCCCAGTGACTGGTCAGCGACTCCTCCCCGGCTATCGCTATGATCACTCGACCGCCCCGACGGGCAAGGAGTGGCAAAGCCCAGCCGACTATGCTCTTGGCAAGGAGCAACCCCACGCTTACTTCTTCTCTTTCGCCCCGAAGGATCGTGCTGAGCGCGTACTCCCTGAGTACAGCTCGCTCTATCAGAGCCTTGACGGGACGTGGCGCTTCCACTGGGTACGTACGCCCGAAGAGCGTCCAGTGGACTTCTATCGTACCGACTACGATGCCTCCTCTTGGGATGAGGTCACCGTACCGATGAACTGGAATGTCTACGGCCTCCAGCGCGACGGGAAGCAGAAGTATGGTACGCCCATCTACGTCAATCAGCCCGTCATCTTCTACCACAAGGTGCGCCCTGACGACTGGCGCGAGGGGGTCATGCGTACCCCACCCAAGGAATGGACGACCTATCGTGACCGCAATGAGGTCGGCTCCTATCGCCGCACCTTCAAGCTCCCCACCGAGTGGAGCGACAAGGCGGTCTTCCTCAACTTCGACGGGGTCGACTCGTTCTTCTACCTCTGGATCAATGGGCGCTATGTGGGCTTCTCCAAGAACTCCCGCAATCTCGCCTCCTTCGATATCTCACCTTACCTCCGCCCCAAGGGAGAGGAGAATGTCATCGCTGTAGAGGTCTACCGCAATAGTGATGGCTCATTCCTCGAAGCACAGGATATGTTCCGCCTCCCAGGGATCTTCCGCTCGGTCTACCTCACCGCTAAGCCGAAGGTACACCTGCGTGACCTGCAGGTCATCCCCGACGTGACCTCCGACCTGAAGGAGGGTAGCCTACGCATCACCTCTGAGCTGAGAAGTCAAGGAACGAAGGCGGTACGTCCTGATCTGCGCCTCAGCTACAAGCTCTATGCACTGCCTCTCTACTCCGATGAGGTGAGTGGTGCTCCCGTGGCTACCGCCGAAGGGCGTAGCGCCTCGACGGGCACGGCAGAGACGACGCTTACGCTCCAGAACCCTGCGCTCTGGTCTGCAGAAGCGCCTCACCGCTATGTCTTGGTCGCCGAGCTCTATGACAAGACGGGGAAGACGCTGCTGGACCGTGCGTCCATCTATACGGGCTTCCGTAAGGTCGAGATCCGCGAGACACCAGCCGACCAAGATGAGTTCGGTCATGCGGGTCGCTACTTCTACGTCAACCACAAGCCTGTGAAGTTCAAGGGGACGAACCGCCACGAGACGGATCCCTCCCGTGGGCATGCCATCACACATGAGCAGATGGAGCGCGAGGTCTTCCTGATGAAGCGTGCAAACATCAACCACGTGCGCAACTCCCACTATCCTCCTGCTCCCTACTGGTACTACCTGTGCGATAAGTATGGTATCTACCTCGAGGACGAGGCAAATATCGAGTCGCATCAGTACTACTACGGCAAGGCTTCGCTCTCGCACGTGCCTGAGTTCGAGGCACAGCATGTCTCTCGTATGCTCGAGATGGTGCATGCCAACATCAACCACCCCAGCATCGTCATCTGGTCGCTGGGTAATGAGGCTGGCCCTGGTGTGAACTTCGTCAAGAGCTACGAGGCTACGAAGCGCGTCGATACCTCACGTCCCGTGCAGTATGAGCGCAATAACGACATCGTCGATATGGGCTCCAATCAGTATCCTTCTATCGCTTGGGTCGAGGGGGCTGCTACGGGTAAGTATAAGATCAAGTACCCCTTCCATATCTCCGAATATGCCCACTCCATGGGGAATGCCTGTGGTGGTCTGGCGGACTACTGGAAGGCTATCGAGAGCTCGAACTATATCTGCGGTGGTGCTATCTGGGACTGGGTAGACCAAGCACTATACAACTACACGCCCGAGGGGCTTCGCTATCTGGCCTATGGGGGTAACTTCGGTGACTTCCCCAATGATGGTATGTTCGTCATGAACGGTATCATGTTCGCCGACCTCCAGCCTAAGCCACAGTACTATGAGGTGAAGAAGGTCTACCAGCAGATCGGTATCGAAGCCGAAGATCTGATGGCAGGACGTGTGCGTATCTTCAATAAGCACTACTTCGTCTCCCTCGCAGACTTCGACCTCCGCTGGAGTCTTTACCGCGATGGGGTAGAGGAGCGCTCGGGCGTCCTTGATCTCCCCGCTATCGCTCCTCGTACGGCCGAGACCGTCACGCTGCCTCTCTCTACCTCAGACCTCCAGCCTAATAGTGAGTACTTCGTCAAGGTCGAGTGCCGTCTGCGCACCGACAAGCCATGGGCTAAGGCGGGCTATGTAGCCGCTGATGAGCAGCTCGCCCTGCAGTCGCTCCGTGAGCGAGATGCCCTGCAAGGGGGCAAGGGCCTCCGTGCGAAGAGCCTGACGAAGGAGGTCTATGAGGTCGCTGGTAGTGACTTCTCCGTGCAGTACGACCTCCGCGAAGGGACGATTCACCAGCTCGTCTATGCTGGCGATACGGTCATCTACCCAGGCAATGGGCCTCGTATCACCGCCTTCCGTGCTCCCGCTGACAACGATATCTGGGTGCGCTCGGCTTGGACGACCAATGGTCTGCACAACCTCAAGCACCGTGTCCTCAAGCAGCAGGTCACTAAGCTCCCCGACGGCTCGGTAGAGCTCTTCTTCACCGTACGCTCTCAGGCTCCCTATGGCGCTACGCTCACGATGCACAAGGCTTCGGGTAAGTATGAGCTTACGGAGGATAAGGCACATCCCTTCGGTGAGAATGACTTCGCTATCACATCGCAGGCTATCTGGCGAGTGTATCCCGACGGAAGCATCCAGCTTCGCTCGAACCTGACGACGAATAAGCCCGCGCTGCCTCTCGGTCGTCTGGGCTATGAGTTCGTCCTCCCCCGTGCTTACGACAACTATACCTACTACGGTCGCGGCCCCATCAATAACTATGGTGACCGCAAGGCCAGCCAGTATATCGAGCAGCATAAGAGCAAGGTAGCCGAGCAGTTCGTCTCCTTCCCTAAGCCTCAGACGATGGGCAACCGCGAGGATGTGCGCTGGGTAAGCCTGACGAATGCCTCTGGACGTGGTATGCTCTTCCTCACGGATAGCGTGATGACGAGCTCTGCTCTTCCTTACTCTGCGATGCAGCTGATGATGGCTCCTCATCCCCACGAACTCCCTGCAGCTGGTGATACCCATCTGGTACTCTCCCGTAGTACGACGGGACTTGGTGGTGCCAGCTGTGGTCAGGGTGGCCCGCTGGTATCCGCTCAGAGCCTCGGCACTCCACAGCTCTTCAGCCTGATGATCCGTCCGCTCCGTGCTGGTGATTCAGCCGTCAAGCAGGCTAAGGCTAAGATCGATGGTCCCGTAGCTCCCTCGATCACGCGAGATCCTCACGGGGACCTCGTCATCACGGGTGCTCCCGGGGAAGCCCTCTGGTACACCGTCGGTCGTGGCCGCCCTCAGCGCTATACCGAGCCTATCGACTTCTCTCAGGGTGGAGAGGTCTCAGCATGGGCAGAAGGACAGCGCCGCCTCATCTCTACTATGTCCTTCGGTCGTATGAAGTACGCTGCCTGCCGCATCGTCTTCTGCAGCAGTGAGGAGTATGGCTATGAGGCACAGGATCTCCTTGATGAGAGCCCCGACACGATGTGGCACACCGTATGGACGCTCACCGTACCCAAGCACCCCCACTGGATTGACTTCGATCTGTACAAGGTAAAGACGATCACAGGCCTCACTTATCTGCCTCGTCAGGATGAGAGCACCACGGGTGATGTCAAGGACTATGCCCTCTCGGTGAGTGATGACGGGAAGCAGTGGACCGAGGTCCTGCGTGGTACCTTCGGCAGTGATAAGAAGCTCAAAGAAGCGCTTCTTAAGAAGCCCGTTCGCGCTCGCTATCTGCGCTTTACGGCGCTCTCTGCTCACGACGGACAGGACTACGCCTCTGGCTCAGAGATCCATATCCTGGCTGAGTAATAGCCCATCTCTTTAGAGGACGGTAGGGAACTGCCGCTCCATGTGCGACGGCTTTCGAGGGAGTCACTCCCCTCGAAAGCCGTCCTGCATAAGGCTCCTCGCGAGGGCTAACCGTTTGAATGTCCCCGCTTTTTTATTAGTTTTGCTCTGAATTGTCAGTTCACACATTCATATACAGACATTACATGTATCGATTAGAGCGCTGGATCGCATTGCTCGGACTCTTACTCTTCGCTGCTCCCGAACTTGGGGCTCAGACGAAGGTGCGTCGCTATGACGCTACCAAGGAGACGGACTATGGGGTCGTCTACCGCCTGCCCCGCACCGAGATCGAAGCGGTGGTGACGGTACGTGAGCGTACCTATACCCCTGGACCTCTGTCGGCCTATGCTGATAGGTACCTCAATAAGAGAGCATCAGATAAGCCCCGCCATACCTTTGAGCTGGTCTCGGCTCGCCTCTATACGGTAGGGCGTCCCGACTCGACCCAGCAGTACCTGGTCTCCTTTGACCGCAAGACGCTGGCTCCCTTCGTCAAGCTCACAGATGCGGGTGTCCTCTTCTCCATCAATGGTGGAGGCGAGCTTCCTGCCAGCCTGAGTGAAGAGCGTCACTCTCGTGTCGTCTCTGAGAAGCAGATCGATACAGCTCAGCCCGCCCTCTCTAGAGAGTATTCGCAGGCTGGCTCCAAGGCTAAGCAAGCCGAGATCGCATCGAGCTATCTCTACGACCTGCGCGAGAATCTGATGAACATCGTCACGGGCTCCGTAGACAATATGCCTAAGGACGGCGAGTCTATGCGTCTGGCTCTCGAGCAGCTGCGCCGTGAGGAGCAGCGCACACAGCGTCTCTTCCTCGGGGATACGACCGAGCGTGTCAGTGAGTACATCCTTCGCTACACCCCCACGGGGCGTGACGAGGGTGAGCTGACTTTGGCTCGTTTCTCCCCAGTAGCAGGGATGACGGAGGCGGATGATCTGAGTGGTGCACCTCTGCGCCTCGTGATCTCCGTGCAGGAGCAAGCTCCAGAGCTCAATGACAAGGACCAGCGCAAGAAGGATAAGATGCTCGAGCATAGCATCGTCTATGTGCAGCCTGGTCAGGCTCGCATCACGCTCCTCTATGAGGGTCGCAAGCTCGCCGATGAGCAGGTCAGCCTCGCTCAGCTCGGTACCCTGCAGGCTTTAGCTCCTAAGATGCTCCAGCTGACACCCAATACAGCTACGGCTATCTACTTCGACACACGCACGGGAGCTATCCTTGATATCCGCCAGGAGTAGGGGAGAGCTGCTGTATGAACCTCCACGAAAGACAGAAAATCGTAACTAACAATACTCATCCTAACACCCCAAACTTATGTTCAAAAATCATCCTAAGGGATTGATCGCAGCCTCTCTCGCGAACATGGGAGAGCGCTTCGGCTTCTACATCATGATGGCGATCCTGACGCTCTTCATCTCGGCCAAGTTCGGTCTGAGTGAGCAGACGACAGGGTACGTTTACTCGGCCTTCTACGCCTCGATCTACCTGCTGGCTCTCGTCGGTGGCGTCATCGCTGACCGCTCGAAGAAGTACAAGGCTACGATCGTCGCTGGTCTGGTCATCATGGCTCTCGGCTACGTGCTGATCGCTATCCCCACGCCTACACCAGTACCTAACCTCGCCCTCTACCTCACGCTGACTTGCGTTGGTCTGGGTGTCATCGCGTTCGGTAATGGTCTCTTCAAGGGGAACCTGCAGGTGCTCATCGGTCAGATGTACGATGATCCCCGCTATCAGAGCGCTCGTGATGCTGGCTTCCAGATCTTCTACATGTTCATCAACATCGGGGGGATCTTCGCACCCTTCATGGCTGTAGGTATCCGTAACTGGTGGCTGGGTCACAATGGCTTCGACTATAGCGCAGAGCTTCCTGCTCTCTGCCATCAGTACCTGCGTGAAGGTGCTAATATGCCTGCACAGGCTATGGAGAACCTTCAGAGCCTTGCCACTAAGGTGTCGCTGGGTAGTGAGGTTACAGACCTTCACGCCTTCGTCGGTCAGTACCTTGATGTCTTCAACCGCGGCTTCCACTACGCCTTCATCGCAGCTGTCGTGATGATCTGCGTATCAATGGTGATCTTCCTCATTAACCAGAAGAAGTTCCCCGATCCAAGCAAGAAGGAAGTTGCAACTAAGGATGGTGCTCCCTCACAGAACGAAGTTCAGATGAGTGCCGCTGAAATCAAGCAGCGTATCTACGCGCTCTTCGCAGTATTCGGTGTCGTCATCTTCTTCTGGATGTCCTTCCACCAGAACGGGTACTCGCTTACGTACTTCGCTCGTGACTACGTCGACCTGAGTGTCATCAAGATCGACCTCGGCTTCACGGTGATTAAGGGTGCTGAGATCTTCCAGTCGGTGAATCCGCTGATCGTCGTCTGTCTCACGCCTCTCGTGATGTACGTCTTCGGTCGTCTGCGCAATCAGGGTAAGGAACCCTCTGCTCCCCGCAAGATCGCTATCGGGATGGGTATCGCTGCTCTAGCTTACGTCTTCCTGATGGTTTGCTCACTCGGCCTGCCCGATCAGAGCACGCTTGGTGGCTTGACGGAGGCTGCAAAGCACGAAATGCTCCTCACGCCTTGGGTCATGGTCGGGATGTACTTCATCCTCACGCTCGCTGAGCTCTTCATCTCACCCCTCGGTCTCTCCTTCGTATCGAAGGTAGCTCCTCCCCACCTCCAGGGTGTCATGCAGGGTGCTTGGCTCGCAGCTACGGCTCTCGGGAACTCGCTCCTCTTCATCGGTGGTATCCTCTATACGAGCGTGCCTCTCTGGGCTTGCTGGCTGGTCTTCGTAGGTGCTTGCGCTGCCTCGATGATTACGATGCTCGCTATGGTCAAGTGGCTCGAGCGCGTAGCTAAGTAATCCATACAAGACGCTGACCCACTCCGATGTACTCCGCACAACCCCGCTCGCTGAGCGCAGCTCGCCTCTACTTCCGTCGCTGGACACGTAGTAGCGCAGCTGTCTTCCACAGCCTCGGGCATTGTGTCACCATCGGGCATCTCTCGTCAAGCGTCCTGGAGCGTCTCTCAGCAAAGACGACGACGCTCGCTACCACACCTGCTGTATGTGGCACGCTTGCTCCCACCGAAGGGAGCTGTGAGGAGGCCGAAGTCCTCGAGGAAGCTATGCTCTCAGAGCTGCTCCTCGCACTCACGCCTGCTCCTAAGCCCACCGCATCGGCACATCCTGCAGACTACCTCAGTGTAGCTCTCTGCAGCTGACACAGCGCTGTCTCGCTACTACCCACTCCACGATAGGAGGCGGGTGTGTAGCGAGACAGCGCTTTTTATATATCGATAAGATCACACGATAAGACTACTATGATACAAGACATCAAAGCACGTATCCTCGCTGGCGGTGAGATCACCGAAGAGGAAGCACTTGCTTTGCTTACCACTCCTCACAAGGAGGAGCTATACCAAGCAGCACACGAAATCACCGAGCACTTCATGGGGAAGGCATTCGATACCTGCTCCATCATCAATGCGAAGAGTGGGAACTGCCCCGAGGACTGTAAGTGGTGCGCACAGAGCGCTCACTATTCGACCTCCGCAGAGCGCTACTCTGTCGTCAGCCCCAGCGCTTGCGTAGCGCAGGCCAGCTACAACTGCAAGCAGGGCATCGGGCGCTTCTCGCTCGTGGCGAGTGGGCGTCGCCAGACCGATCGCGAGATCGATATGATGAGCATCAGCTACCGCGCCATCAAGCGGGCACATCCTGAGCTCAAGTGCTGTGCCTCGCTGGGGCTACTCACCGAGCCACAGCTGAAGAAACTCTTTGATAGCGGCGTGACGACCTACCATTGCAATGTGGAGACTTCTCCCAGCTACTTCCGTGAGCTGTGTACGACACACACGCAGGAGGACAAAGAAGCGACTCTCGAGGCCGCTCGCCGTGTAGGTATGCGTATCTGCTGTGGCGGTATTATCGGCATGGGTGAGACACTGGAGCAGCGTGTCGAGCTTGCCTTCTACGTCAAGCGCTTGAAGAGCTACAGTATCCCAATGAATATCCTTCAGCCCATCGCTGGCACCCCGCTCGGCAACTCCACTCCGCTCACTGAGGATGAAGTCCTCTCGGCTATCGCAGTCTTCCGCATGGTTAATCCTCGTGCATTCCTTCGCTTCTCTGGTGGACGTGCACAGCTCTCCTCCGAGACGCAATACAAGGCTATCTACGTCGGTATCAATGCCGCTATCACGGGTGATCTGCTCACGACCATTGGCCGTCAAGCTGAGGACGATATGAAGATGATCGAGGCTTGCGGTAAGGTCAATACGCCCGAGGACTGGGAAGTTCACTACAACTATTAGTCGCCACTATTCGCCACTATCAACTATCATCATGGTACAGGGTGTACTGATTACCTTCGTCCTCTATCTCTTCTTCCTCTTCCTCATCACCTACTGGACACGTAGGCGAGGTACGAATGCAGACTTCTTCCTTGCCGGGCGTACTACCCCTTGGTGGATCGTCTCGATTGGGATGCTCGGTGACTCGATCTCGGGTGTGACCTTCGTCTCGGTGCCAGGGATGGTGCAGCAGATGGATATGAGCTATATGCAGCTGGTCTTGGGCTTCTTCTTTGGCTACATCGTCATCGCCTATGTCCTCCTTCCACTCTACTATCGTCTGCAGCTTGTCTCGATCTATACCTATCTGGAGCAGCGCTTCGGACGGCATAGCTATCGCACGGGTGCACTCTTCTTCATCATCTCGAAGCTCTTCGGGGCAGCAGCGAAGCTCTTCCTCATCACGCTCATCCTACAGCAGCTCGTCTTTGCTCCGATAGGTGTGCCGTATATCGTCACGGTCCTTGGGGTCGTCGGTGTCATCTGGCTCTACACGCAGCGTGGTGGTATGGGTACGATCATCTGGACGGATGTCTTGCAGACGGTCTGCCTTGTGCTCACGCTGGGACTCATCGTCTATGTCGTCTCGGGACAGCTGGGCCTCAACCTCTCAGGTATCGTGCGCTTGGTCGGGGAAGATCCCCACAGCCGAGTCTTCTTCTTCGATGACTGGACGAGCCCGCAGTACTTCTGGAAGCAGTTCGTCAGCGGTATCTTCATCGTCATCGTGATGACGGGCTTGGATCAGAATATGATGCAGAAGAACCTCACGTGCCGTACACTCCGTGAGGCCCGTACGAATATGCTTACCTACGGCTTTGGCTTCCTTCCGCTGAACTATCTCTTCCTCGTCTTGGGGGTTCTCCTCCTGCACTTCGGCGCAGCGCATGGCTTGACCCTGCCTGAGCGAGGAGATGATATCCTGCCCTTCCTCGCTGCAGGGCACTTAGGTCCGTGGGTCCTGATCTTCTTCACGCTGGGTATCACTGCTGCTTCGTTCTCCAATGCTGACTCGGCTCTGACCAGTCTCACGACCTCGGTCTGCACTGACCTCCTCGGTATGAAGCTCGAGGATGATGCGGTAGGGGAGCGCCGTCGCTGGTGGATTCATTTAGCGATGTGCGTGGCCTTCGCTCTCATGGTACTCCTCATCAGTCAGATCCAGCAGAGCTCCCTGCTGAAGACGATCTTCACAGCAGTCTCCTATACCTATGGGCCGCTCTTAGGACTCTTCGCTTTCGGCCTCTTCACTCGCTGGGCGGTACGTGATCGCTTCACGCCCTATCTCTGTATCCTCTCTCCCTTTGTGAGCTACGGCGTCGCAGTGGCAGCGGAGAGCTTATGGGGCTATAAGGTCGGCTACGAGATCCTCCTATTCAATGGCTTATTTACCTTCCTCGGCTTGTGTCTCCTTCGTGATAGCAAGCGAGGTGAGGTCCACGTCTAATCAATCTTTTGTCTACAGATGAAGCAAACAAACATGCAGACCTCTGTCGCGCTACGCTTCCGGCGTATGACGCGCAAGAGCTACGGTGCCTTCAACACGATGCACCGTATCATCAACATCGGCACGCTCACCAGCCTGGCGCTGGCTTGTGCCTACACCTCCACCGTCAGCGCGCAGAATGTAGCTGCGTCTGAGCCTGAGTACAACCTCGGTGAGCCCGATAAGGAGCTTACGGGGGTCACGGTCACAGCCTCTAAGACAGCTACCCCGCTGAATGAAGCTACGCGACTCGTCACCGTCATCTCGGCACGTGAAATCGCCCAGGCTCCTGCACGAAGTATCCAAGAGCTGCTAAACTATGTAGCGGGTATCGACGTCGCTCAGCGCGGTGCCCAAGGGGTACAGGCCGATGTCTCCATCCGTGGTGGCTCGCACGAGCAGATCATCATCCTTCTCAATGGGATCAATGTCAGCAGCAGTAAGTCGGGGCACCTGAGCTTCGATTTCCCTATCAATCTCTCGGATATCGAGCGTATCGAGGTGCTTCGTGGCCCCTCGGCTCTTATCTATGGTACGGGTGCTTTCTCGGGGGCTATCAACATCATCACCAAGTACAGCGCAGAGACCTCCCTCTATGCCAAGGCTACTGCGGGTATGCATCGCCTCGTGGGTGCAGAGCTCCGTGGAGCGATGACGTGGGGCAAGACGGAGAATAGCCTCTCGCTGAGCCGCCACTCCAGCGCTGGCTATCGCACGAATACCGACTACGAGATCTATAATGCTCTCTGGCAAACGCGCCTGAATCTCCCAGCGGAGAACAAGATGGATCTCCAGCTCGGCTACAATGAGAAGAAGTTCGGTGCCAACTCCTTCTATTCGGCTAAGTATCCCAATCAGTATGAGCATACCCAGCGCATGATGGCCTCGCTGCGTGGTGACCTGGGTGGTGAGCGCCTGCGTCTTCTACCCACTATCTATTGGGATCGTGAGTACGACTGCTTCGAGCTGGTGCGTGGGACGACCTTCGGGCAGAACCACCATATCGTGAATAACTATGGTGCTGGGCTCATCGCTAACTACAGCTCCCTCCTCGGTACGACGACGCTCGGTGGTGAGCTTCGCTATGAGGAGGTCATCGGGAATAAGCTCGGTACACCACGCGCTAAGCCCGAGAGCTACTACACGAAGTTCGGTAGCCGAACGAACGTCAGCCTCAGTCTGGAGCATACAGTCAAGCTGGATAAGTGGCTGATCTCCGCTGGGACACTTATGAGCCACAATACGCTCCTCTCAGGGAAGTACACCTTCCTCCCTTCGGTGAGTGTGAACTATCATCCCCTCGACCGCTGGAGCTTCGTCGCTACCTGGAGTCGCTCGATGCGTCTGCCGACCTTGAACGACCTCTGGTACACCGACCCGGTCCACAAGCATGGAGATAATCTCCAGCCTGAGTATGCCCACTCCTTCGAGGCTATTGCGAAGTACCAGACCTCGCACGTAGAGGCCCACCTCTCTTACTTCTTGATGAAGGGGAGCAATCTCATTGACTGGGTGAAGTTCGACCCCACGGAGACGGCCTTCACCTCGCACAATATCGCTGAGCTTACGAACCAAGGTCTCGAAGCTGGGCTGGCTCTTCGCCTTGGCGAGTACCTGCCCTTCCTTGGTGATGCGGGACGTCTCAGCCTTGACTACCTCTATATGACGCAGCAGCATCGTGCTCCTGGTGTCGCGATGTCTAAGTATGCGCTGAACTATCTCCGCCACAAGTTCACGGCACAGCTCGCACACAACGCCGGCTCTCGAATAGAAGCCCTTTGGGCACTGCGCTATCAGGATCGTGTCAATCAAGCCAGTCCCTTTGCGACGCTTGACCTCAAGCTCGACTATCGTCTGACGAATCACCTCCGTGCTGGTCTCGAGCTGAATAATATCACCGACACGCAGTACGCTGATATCGCTGGCGTACCGCAGCCAGGCTTCTGGCTCTCGGGGAGTATCAGCTACAGTCTATAGGCATGCTCCCTACCTTTCTACGTTGATACGTCAAGCCCCCACCGAAGTGCATGAGATGCCTGAGGTCGGGGGCTTGCTTTATATGTCTGTTGCATAAGTGAATAGCGGGTAGGGTGTTTGTAGTTGTAGAGAGGGGTGCTATAAACCTATATAGGTCGCTGATACGACCTATATGAGACTGTTGCCGAGAGTCCTGCCCTCTATTTATTTTATTCTGCTAAGGCATCGCACACCCAGCTCCCCGGTATACCTCTCCGAAGTGATACACAAGCTCCTCGCCTTATCGTGAGTATTCCTCTTATTCAGCGGAGGGAAAAGCTTTGTTTTCGTGAAGAAAAAAGCACCTTCCCGTAGTGGTATTCTTCTATCTATGCACGTAGTCTTAAAGACCAGGCACGTAAATCCAAATATCCACGTACGTAGATATTAGAGCCACGTACGTAGTCCAAACTTATCTGCCACTCGTCCACAACTTTTATCCCTACGCGGAGCAACAACCTCATATAGGTCACTTCACAAAGCTATATAGGGATCAGTCCAAAGCAATATAGCTTTCTTCGCCATCCTATATAGGTTGATAGTACCTACTTCAAAGGAATGCTCTCATTCGGATAATAGGGGAGGCGTGCCTATTACTTACGCTTTGAGGGAGATCCATGCTGAGCGTTCGTGTAGCGCTGATCACTCCTTATGGAGGAGCGTACAGGGAAGATAGCAAGTGGCTGTGTGAGACTACGGGCAGGAGCTGTTATCTTTTTGTATCTTTGCTCTATGTGCGCACGTCTGAAACTACCCTCATCAATGTGAGGTGCGTGTGGCACGAACCAAAGAGAATAGACTGACATATATAATAAGGTATAAGGACTGATGGGAAAGAATAACCTGATCTTCGGGATCCACCCACTTATCGAAGCCCTGGAGGCAGGTCGTGAGATTGATAAGATCTTACTCAAGCGCGGACTGCGTAGCAGCGAAGTGAGCCATATCATGGATGTGGCTAAGGAGCGTATGATCCCTGTGCAGATCGTCCCCGAGGAGCGCTTGACGCGTCTGACGCGCAAGCAGCATCAGGGGGTCATCGCCTTCATCAGCGAGATCGAGTACACGCAGCTGGATCAGCTCATCCCGATGCTCTACGAAGAAGGACGCTCTCCCTTCGTTGTCCTCTTGGATGGGCTTACCGATGTGCGTAACTTCGGTGCTATCGCCCGTACGGCAGAGTGCGCTGGTGTGGATGCGATCATCATCCCCGAGCGAGGAAGCGTGTCGGTGACTGCCGATGCCGTCAAGACCTCCGCTGGGGCGCTCCACCGTATCCCCGTCTGCCGTGTCAGCTCGATACAGGCTGCTGTTACCCTCCTACAGGAGAACGGTATTCAGATCGTCGCTGCCTCAGAGAAGGCTGCAGATATCTATACCGAGAGTGAGCTGTCGCTTCCCCTCGGTCTGGTCCTTGGGGCTGAAGATCACGGGGTGTCACAGGATGTCCTGCGCCGTGCGGATAAGATCGTCCGTATCCCCCAGGTCGGTGCTATCGGTTCGCTCAATGTCTCGGTCGCTGGCGGTATCCTCATCTATGAGGTCGTGCGTCAGGCTGGCCTCGGTGCTGAGTGATAGCCCCTTCATAATAGCTACTCTACACTATGCTCACTAAGATCTACGCTGACTCCCCCGACTATCGCTTGCTCACTGAGCTGGTCGATGAGCTCCGTCGTGGTGCGATCTTCATCTATCCCACGGCTTCGGGCTACGCTTACTGCTGTGACGCGCTTCATCAGCGTGCCATCGAGGAGATCTGTCGCCTAAAGAAGATCGACCCGAAGAAGAAGGCGCTCTCTATCGCTTGTGCTTCGCTGAGCCAGGTGTCAGAGTACTGTAAGATGAATGACCGCGCCTTCAAGTTCATCAAGGATCACGAGGTCAACTATACCTTCATCCTCCCAGCATCGGGTGCCCTGCCACGTATCTTCAAGCAGCGTCGTGAGGTGGGTGTCCGCCTTGCCCAGCATCCTATCGGCCGTCTTCTTGCCGAGCATTTAGGCAATCCACTGATCACCTCTTCGCTCCCCATAGAGGATGAGGATGAGCCCGAGTATTGCACCAATCCCGAGCTCATCGACGAGCGCTACGGGAATGCCGTCTACACCATCCTCGATGCTGGCGATATCCCGCTGGCTCCCTCGACGATCGTCGACTGCACAGAGGAGCCCTTCGAGGTGCTCCGCTATGGCCATGGGCGCCTGGCCGATGAGGAGCCTTTACTCAAGAAAGATTAGACTACAGCATATCACTTATGTCGAAAGAATCTGAGCTTATAGCTTACTATACAGACGAAGACGTCGAGGAGCCTCGCCTCCGAGAGCGTGTCCTTCGCAACTGGATCCGTGAGGTCGCTGCTGGCTATGACCGTCGTGTCGGCGAGCTCTGCTACCAGTTCTGTGGTGATGAGCGCATCCTGCAGACCAATCAAGACTTTCTCGATCATGACTACTATACCGATATCATCACCTTCGACGAGAGTGAGGGGGATGTGATCTCGGGGGACATGCTCATCAGCCTTGATACGGTGCGTAGCAATGCCGAGCTCCTTGGCAATGAGTATGCCGAAGAGCTGCACCGTGTGATCATCCATGGGGTCCTCCATCTCTGCGGGCTCAAGGATAAGAGCTCCGAGGACGAGGAGCGCATGCGTGAGGCAGAGGATAAGGCCTTGATCCGACTGCATGAGTTGGTCGGTGAAGGGACGCCACTCTTTGACTAAAGAGATGGCTTCATCGTGCCTCGGCGCGGTGATAGGAAGCCGCTCCTCTTACCGTAGTTGCGGTATATTCCAGATAAAAGCCGTTTCTTTGTGGTATCATTGACTATCTGACCACTAAGTGAATTTAATCATCGATCAGGGAAACTCGGTCTGCAAAGTGGCCGTGGCGGATGGAGGTGAGCTCATCGCCCACTACTCCTTCCCTCAAGTTTCCCTACGAGAAGCTGGGGTCATCTTATCCGATCACCCAGCCCTGCAGGCGGCGATCTATAGCTCTGTCGCAGCTGTCGACAAGATGCTACTCAGCCTGCTCGCTGAGCGTATCCCCACCGTGCTGCAGGTCGACGAGCATATAGCCGTACCTGTAAGCGTGGCTTACGACCGCAAGCGCCTCGGTAGCGACCGTATGGCGGCTGTCGTCGGGGCACATGCTCTGGCACCCGAGGGTGTCAGCCTCTTGGTCATAGACCTGGGGACGGCGATCACCTATGAGCAGATCTCTCCTAAGGGAGAATATACCGGGGGGAATATCTCCCCAGGGCTCTATACCCGACTCAAGGCGCTGAATCACTTCACCTCGCGCTTACCGTTGATCCACGAGATCACGCCTCCCGTACGAGACTTCGGGCAGACAACCTCCGAGGCCATCACTGCGGGCGTGCTCCATGGAGTCATCTATGAGATCAAGGGATATATAGATGAAGCTAAGTCGTCAGACCCTAATGTCAAGGTCTACGTCACAGGGGGCGATGCTCCTCTCATCGAGCAGTACCTCCCCGAAGGGGTATGCGTGGAGCCCGACCTCGTCCTCTATGGACTGAATAAGATACTGGAGTACAACAGATGATAAAGCAGAAGAAGATCCTCAGCTACCTCCTCTCCGCAGGACTACTTACAGCTGCGACAGCAGGCGCCCTTAGCGCCCAGAGCAACTCAGACCGCTCGCCCTATAGTCGCTTCGGCTATGGGACACTCGGTATGCGCCAGACGGCTACGACACGAGCTCTCGGGGGTATCGGTGCGGGTCTGCGTGACGGTCTCGCCGTCAACCCCGCTAACCCTGCCTCCTATACCGCTGTCGACTCCATGACCTTCATCATGGATCTGGCAGTGTCGCTGCGTGGATCTCACCTCGCTGAAGGCGGGAATCGTGATAGCCGTGTCTTGGGTAACCTTGATTACGCTACGATCCTCTTCCCCGTGAGCCGTCATATCGCGGTCAGTGCAGGGATCACTCCCTTCTCGACCGTGGGCTATCGCTTCGGTAGCCTTGAGAAGCTCCAGGGAGATAGCCAGAATAACTATCAACGTACCTATCTGGGACAGGGTGGCTTCAGCGACCTTTACCTCGGTGTAGCAGGACGTATTGGAGGCTTCTCCCTCGGGGTGAATGGCTCCTATGTCTTCGGCTATACGACGCAGGAGCGTCAGGTATATATCGGGTCGGATGGTGCATCCAATCCCTTCTACCGCACGCAGCTCCAGCTCAAGGGCTTCAAAGCTGATATCGGTGCGCAGTACCAGCTGGATCTGGATCAGAAGAAGGGACGTAGCCTCGTCGTGGGTGCTACGTTCGCCCCTGAGATCAAGCTCCGCTCGACGCTCATCGATCAGCACTTCCTCAGTGCCGAGAATTCCAGCCAGCTTGTGCCCGAGTCCTCTGATACGATCACCTCACGTAGCCTCCACCATGTGCCTATGAGCTACTCGGTCGGTGCTACCTATCGCCATAGCGAGAGCCTCCTAGTCGGAGCAGGCTTCACCTATATGCAGTGGGCTAAGGCTACGGGCCTTGCCCAGGATGGTGCTGCACCTCGCGACCACTATCGTGTAGGCCTTGGTGCCGAGTGGATCCCCGATCCTCGTGGTCGTGGACTCTTCTCTCGCTCCCGCTATCGCTTTGGTCTGAGTGGGGCTAACTCCTATATGCTCGTCCCCACCTCCTCGGGTGAGCAAAAGGGCTACAATGAACTCACCGCATCGGTCGGTATCGGTATGCCGCTCATCGACCGTCGTTCGCTCGTCAATATTACCGTAGACTATAAGTACCTTACTCCTCAGGCCACCGGTATGGTGCGTGAGCACTCACTTGGCCTCACTGTGGGGATTCTCTTCAACGAGAACTGGTTCCGCAAGGCACGTATTAACTAAGTTATATAGCCTTGCCATGGACTATCCGCCGCTCTATATGGTGGATGTCTACGCCCGACTATCCGCTAATCATTTACACACTAAAGACAAGAGACAATGAAACTGAACAGAATGATCCTGGTAGCAGCTCTCGGACTTCTCTCGACGGCTGCTTATGCCCAGACGGGTAGAGCTACAGGTACTCCTTTTGGCTCAGGTGAAGACAGCATCCGCTGCCGCCAAAGTATCAGCCTGCTGACCAGCTTTGGTAAGACGGCGAACTATGCCGACGCCTATGAGCATTGGCAGAAGGCATACGATAACTGCCCCGCAGCATCTAAGAATATATACATCATCGGTGCTAAGATCCTTCACTGGAAGCTTGGTCAGGCTAAGACTGCTGATGATAAGAAGAAGATCCTCAACCAGCTGATGAAGCTCTATGACGACCGTATCACTTACTTCGGTGACGATGCTAAGGTAGGTACGCCTCAGATCCTGGCTGATAAGATCGAGGACTACAAGACGATCGCAGGTGCTGATGCAGACTTCACGCAGGTCTATCAGTGGGCTAAGCCTGTCGTAGAGCGCTACAAGGCTGAGTCGCCTATCCAGCTTCTCTACTACTATGTCTTCAGCTCGCGCCTCATCGCTTCTAAGGATCAGTCGAAGATCGATCAGTACATCAACGAGTATACGCAGGCTGCTGAGTACGCAGATGCCATCCTCGCTGCTGCAGAGACGGACGAAGCTAAGAAGGTCATCGAGACGTACAAGAATCAGATGGACACGGAGTTCGCTCAGAGCGGTCTGGCCAGCTGTGACAAGCTTGAGAAGACCTATACGGTAGAGAAGATTGATCAGCATAAGACGGATAAGACCTTCCTGCAGAATGTCCTCGCGCTCTTCCAGCGTGCAGGCTGCGATGGCAATGCTTCTGTACGTGCCGGTCGCTACCTCTTTGATATCGAGCCTTCGGTCACGGCGGCTATGGGTATCGCTGGTGAAGCTATCCGCGACAAGCGCTACGCTGAGGCTACGGAGTTCCTCAACAAGGCTATTGACCTGGCTAAGAACTCTTCTGACCGCCTCAAGTGCTACGAAGCGCTCTTCCAGATCGCTCAGGTACAGCGCAACAGTGGCGCAGCTATCTCTTACGGGAACAAGATCCTCGCTGAGAACCCCCGCAATGGTCGCGTACTGCTCTATCTCGCTGAGCTCTCCGCTGGTAATGCTTCTCGCTACTACCCCGATGACAAGATCAAGCAGCGCTGCTACTACTATCTCGTCATCAATAAGCTCCGCCATGCTGCCAGCGTAGACCCCTCGGTCTCTGCTCAGGCTAACCGCGCTATCGCCAACTACTCTCGCTACCTCCCCTCTGCACAGGAGATCTTCATGCACCCCGATATCAAGAAGGGTTCTACGGTTAGCTTCGGTGGCGAAAGTGTCGTCATCCCCTAATTTACATAGCTCGCTCTATGTCTGATCTCCCTTCGCACTTAGGTGCAAGAGAGAGGGAAGAAGCCCTCCGCCGTCTGGATACTCCATCCAGACAGCGGGGGACTTCTCGTTCGTATCCCTTCGCCATGCTCTTTGTCTTCTGCACGCTCTTCCTTTCGCTGGGGGCATGCAGCAAGAAGAAGGTCGAGGTGAAGAATCTGGCGGTCAATCCCGACTCGCTCTATACAGCTCGTATGGTAGCCCTCAATACGCTCATCTCAGACTCTGGACTCATCCGCTATCGTATGACCGCTCCCGAGCTTCTGATCTATGAGCGTAATGACCGCAATGAGTGGGTCTTCCCACGTGGGCTTGTCCTACGCCCCTATGACCTCAAGAGCGGTAGTCAGGTCTTCATCAAGGCGGACTCCGCTATCCGCCGACCGCTCAAGGAAGAGTGGGAGCTCATCGGTCACGTCCATGTCCAGGGACCTGATGGGCAGCGCCTCAAGACGAAGCGTCTCTTTTGGCTTCGAGCAGAGAAGCGTCTCTATTCGGATGATACGACTTACTTCCTCACCCAAGGCAAGGAGCTTCGTGGCTCCCACTTCAATGCCAAGGACGATCTCAGCTGGTATGAGATCTACGACAACAAGGGCGCCTTTGACTACGACGAGAATAAGGCGACCTCACCTACTGCACCTGCAGCCCCACGGGCCGATACGCTGAAGCAAGCTCCCCATCTCTAAGCTCTTCAGCGCAGTGTGCTCTCACCATTGACGATGATTTACCTCTATATATTCCTCAGCCTAATTGCTTCGGCCTTCTTCTCGGGTATGGAGATCGCCTTCCTCTCTTCGGATAAGCTCCGTCTTGAGCTTGACCGAAGCCGTGGTGGTGTGTCGGCCCGGATCTTAGGCGTCTTCTACTCGCGTCCCGATCGCTTCATCACGACGATGCTCCTGGGGAACAATGTCGCCCTCGTCATCTATGGTCTCTTGACTGCTGTGCTGATGGAGCCTTGGCTCAAGGGGCTATTAGGCGAGAATGACGGACTCATCCTCTTGGCGCAGTCAGTCATCAGTACGCTACTGATTCTCTTCGTCGGGGAGTTCCTTCCGAAGGTGACCTTCCGTGCTAACCCCAACCGCACGATGAGCTTCTTCGCTGGGATCCTCTTCCTCGTCTATGTCCTGCTCTATCCCTTTGCTTGGATCATTGGGCTGATCACGCGTGCGATCCTCTTCCTCGCTGGGCAGCGTACCTCAAGTGTGGCTATTCGCCCGCAGCTCTCTTCACTGGATCTCGAGTACTACCTCACGCATAGCTCGGACGATGGTCAGGCCTCGGGTATCGAGACGGAGGTAAAGATCATACAGAATGCGATCTCCTTCTCGGGGCTTCAGGTGCGTGATTGCCTCCTGCCTCGTAATGAGATCGTCGGGGCAAGTATTGACTCGACGCGTGCACATCTTGAGGAGCTCTTCATCCGCACGGGACTCTCAAAGCTCATCATCTATAAGGAGAATATCGACGAAGTCGTTGGCTACATTCATTCAAGCGAAATGTTCCGAGGTGACGACTGGCAGAAGCGCATCGTCTCAGCCCTCTTCGTCCCCGAGAGCATGCAAGCCAGCACGCTGATGCGCCTCTTGATGCAGAAAAAGAAGAGTATCGCAGTCGTCATCGACGAGCTTGGCGGTACGGCAGGTATGGTGACGCTTGAGGATATCGTCGAGGAGCTCTTCGGAGATATCGAGGATGAGCATGACCGTCAGAAGCGTGTAGCCAAGCGCCTTGATGATCGTACCTTCGTCTTCAGCGGACGTATGGAGATCGATGATATCAACGAGAAGTTTGGTCTGACACTCCCCGAGGATGAGGACTTCATGACTATCGCTGGCTACATCTTGTACCACCATCCCAGCATCCCTTCGCAGGGGCAGATCCTTGAGATCGGTGACCTGCGCTTTGAGATTCTCCGCTCCACATCGACGAAGATCGTCTTGGTCAAGATGACCCTCCCCGAGGCATAGTGCCTCCCTCCCTTCGCAAGGGTAAGCCATCACCCTACCGCTCACATGATCCTGTGGCGGTAGGGTGATGGCTTTTATTATTGACTGCTTGAGGGGGGCGATCAATGCATTCTTATTGAGGATACCATTGCGCAAGGCCATCTCTTCACAGCTTGCACTTTCCTCCTTCGAACTTCTCAACCTAAAGACTCCGCTTTTCGAGGGAAGGAGGTACGAGTAATGAAGAGGTGGCCTTGCGCAATGGTCCCATAATAGGTATATGAGTACGTGGGTAGAGCTATATAGGATGGCGAAGAAAGCTATATAGCTTTGGATCGATTCCTATACAGCCTTGTGAGGTGACCTGTATTAGGTCGTTGCTCCGCGTAGGGATAAAAGTTGTGGACGAGTAGTAGATAAGTTTAGGCTACGTATGTAGCTCTAATATCTACGTACGTGGATATTTAGATTTGCGTGCCTGGTCTTTAAGACTACGTGCATAGATGCGGAAAAAGCACTACGTGAAGACGCTTTTTCTTCGCAAAAACAACACTTTTCCCTCCGCAGGATAAGAGGAATACTTGCGATAAGGCGAAGGGCTTGCGTACCACTTCGGAGAGGTATATCGGGGAGCTGGCGTGCGATACCTTAGTACAATTAATAGCGGGCAGGACTCTCGGCAACAGTCTCATGAGGCCGTATTGCAAGGGGTGGTTGAAGTTATATAGCTCTTCTTATATTCCTATATAGCTTTGCGCGCGTTCCTATATAGGATTGAGGTGATTTCTATATAGCTTCGTGATCATTCCTATATAGCTTTGCGCGCGTTCCTATATAGGATTGCACTGATTCCTATATAGCTTTATGATCATTCCTATATAGGTCTACTTGCATTCTTATATGAGTCATCATGTGGATCCGTATCAATAAGGCGGCTGTCTATCGGTTGACTTTGTCTGATCCTCGGAGCTCTATGCTCACGGTCTATAGCGAGGAGTAGGGCCTTTCAGCAGAAGGGTCATGCCTCCTTCTAAGCTGGGATTGGACTGTCTTTGCCTGTAACGTGCCCGATATTATACCGTCTGCAGGGTTGCGGTATTGATGGAAATCACTATTTTTGCCCTGTAATCGATTTATTTATAATCAAACTACAATCAAAATGATGGACCTTTTTAAGAAGCTTCAGGGGCTTTTCGGGGGAGATAACTCTGCCGAAGCTATCGAGAAGCAGATGCAGAAGATGCAGGAGCAGATGCAAGCTGCTTTCGGAGGCGAAGAGCAAAAGCGCGGCTGGCAGCCCGATGAAGGCTGCTACTATGCCAAGGGTGAGTACGACAATGCCGTCGAGTACAACAATGAGCTCATCTGCCTCTCCAACTATGGTCTCGACCAGATGGCGAAGATGAATGATGCCATGGATGCCAAGGATTACAACCGCGCTGAGTGGGTTCGCCTGGAGTGGATCGAAGATCTCAAGGGCTTGAGAGAGCAGGCTGCTGCCCTCGGTGCCTATGATGGTGATGACCGTATGCTCAAGGCTCTCTATCAAGTCTTCGATGGCTGGGAAGCTCTGATGAAGGACGGCTACAAGACCCTCATCAAGATGCGTCTTGATGGCCTTCGTGGTACACCCGAAGAGCAGGCACAGCTCAAGAAGAATAATACCATCTTGGTGCGTCTCATCGATAACCTCAATGACGCGAGCGAGGAGTTCCTCGATGCTCACGGTGTCGGTGACTACGACTATGATGACGACGACGAGGATTAATCGTCGCTGAGCCACACGCTCACTTTCCCGCTTTACTATATAAGAGCAGCCTACTGCACCCCTCACTGAGGACTGTGCAGTAGGCTGCTCTTCTTGTATCAAGGTAGCTTGGCTACCCCTTCACTTGTAGAATCTTGGGTACTGGCTCATGGAGGTAGCAGAGATAGCCCGAGACTTCGGTGTAGCCCATCTGACGAAGAAGCTCCATATACTCACGGACCTGGCGGTGGTGACCCTTACGCTCCTCTCCTGACTTGTAGTCTACGACCTCGATATGGCCGTCGGGATAGAAGATCACACGGTCGGGACGGCGGCTGGTCTCCAGCTCGCCACCGATGATCGCACGCTCGTTGAAGATCCTCCCTGTGCCGTCAAACCATCGGGCTGCTTCGGGGTGCTCTACGACAGCACGGAGCTGGGAGGAGAGCTCCTCCGAATGCTCAGCCTTGATATATCCATGATGTACGGCCTCGCTGATGGCGGGAGCTACATCACTTGCGGTCTCGATCTCAGAGAGGATGAGGTGTAGGGTACGCCCATAGGCACGCTGGCTATCCTCAGAGAAGTACTCGAGTCCCTCACGAAGGATGGCTAAGCGCTTGTCAATAGGGTAGGAGCTTAGTGCGCCTACCTGTAGAGCCGTAGCGCTATCCTCTTCGGAGTCGGAGTGCTTCTTCTTTGGTGCAGAAGTACTGTCCCCTATGGGATCCTCCTTCGTCGTCTGATGAGCGGGGAGGATCTCATGAAGGGCCTTGTCTTCTTCTACGGAGGCCAGGAAGAGGTCTTCTATCTTGGAGATCTTCTCCTTGCTCTGCTCTGCTTCCTCCCGGATCCAGATATGTAGCTCCTGCTTAGGGCGCGTAGTGGCGACATAGAGGAGGTTGAGCGAATCCATCATGTTCTTCAGCTTCTCCTCAAAGTAGGGCTCAGCGAAGTAGCTCATCTGCAGCGTGGCAGTGTACTTCAGAGGGACGCTCGTCACGTGCGTTGCCGTAAGCTCTTCGGTCTCGCTGATGTGGGGGATGGGGCACCATAGGATATTCTCCTTGTTGCCACTCAGGGCCTGATCCAGCTCCCAGCTGATGTCGGGGAGTAGGACGACGGGGAAGCCAAGCCCCTTGGACTTATGGATGGTCATCAGGGTGATGGCATCCTCGGCTGAGTTGTTGACGATACTCTGCAGATGGCCTTTGTCTTGCCAGTACTGGAGGAAGGTCGAGATATCTGCAGCCTCCTCTTGCTCCCAGCTGTAGAGCATGTCGAGGAGCTTGACGAGGTAGGCGCCTTCACTCTCGGGGAAGAGCTTCCCATAGCGTGAGTTGATGATCTCGACGACTTCGTAGAGCCCTTGACGCCCAAAGTCACGCAGCTCTTGCAGTTCGGCTTCGGAGAGGTCTTCTTCCGCTTGCCCCGAGAGGGCGAGGACTTGGTGATAGGCTTCTTGGAGGACTGCTAAGCGTAGCGGGATACTGGTATCTGCCAGATAGCTGAGGGCTGCGATGATGAAGCGTACGGAGTATGCGCGATCGACGTGAAGAGCTTCCTCTGAGAGGAAGGGAAGGGAATAGCCCTCCAGCACGTCATCGGGAGCGTTGAGGAGAGTCTCCGCTACATTGGCTGCATGCGCCTTCGTGCGAACGAGGATAGCGATGTCAGAGCAGCGATAGCCTCGCTTGAGTAGATCGACGAGGACAAGCGGGAGTTGATCTAAGGCTCCGCTGGGTACTTCCTCTTCGGTGTCTGAAGTCTCTTCGCTGTCCTCTGCCTCTGTGGTGCTATCATCCTTCTTTTTGGGGGGAGCATAGCGATGGAGTACGACTTGCCCGAGACCTCGCTGTTGCTTTGGCTTAGGAGTATTCTGCTCCACGTCTTCATAGGCCTTGAGGAGGATGTCCAGCTCTGCATCCAGTCGGCTCTTGACTTCCTCTTGCCCTTCGGGGAAGCCGTAGCCCCTGACCTCGCTCCAGAGTGAATCGAAGACATTTCGGATGAGTGAGCAGAGCTGTGGGTAGAGGGCGTTGTTGAAGTCTACGATCTCGGGGACACTACGCCAGTTGTCCTCAAGGTTTTTGCGCTCAGCAGAAGACGTGAAGTCCTCGGTGAGCTGTGTGGTCAGTAGGGTGCTGTCGGAGTTGCGGAAGCGGTAGATACTCTGTTTGGCATCACCAACGATGAGGCAGTCCTGACCTTGGCTCTGGGCATTATCAAGGAGAGGCTTGAAGTTCTCATACTGCATGCGACTCGTGTCCTGGAACTCGTCGATCATGTGATGCTCGATGCGAGCTCCGATCTTCTCGTAGAGGAAGGGCGCATCATTATTATCCTTCAGTAGCGCTTGGATGAGCGAAGGTGCATCAGAGATGAGCATAAGCTTACCCTCTCGCTTGAGCTCTTGTAGAGCGTTGTCGATGTCGATCAGTATGCCATAGAGCCCCGCATATCGGTTGATCTGCTGGGCTGTAACGTAGATGGGGAGCTGCTGGAAGTTGTAGTCACTGAAGGCTTTGAGGGCATCATAGATGCTGCTGAGGTGGGGCTCTATCTGCTCACGGATAGCCTGCTTGTTCTTTCCTACTAGCTTAGCCAGCATCGTTTCTGTGTCCGTAGCATCAAGGAACGCACGTAGGCGTGACCTTTCAGCAAAGGCACTTGACTTCTCGATGAGAGCACCTTGATTCCTTCGACAAGCGTAGATTGCTCCGAATACCCCAGTACTACCATTGCTTAAATCTTCTATTGCAACCCCAGACTTCTCCAGTGCGTTGAGTGCTCTCTCTGCGAGGCCACTTAGTGCTTGTTTCCTGTTTTTGATGATCTTACGAGCTGCTTCACGAAGTTTCTTGACCTGCGCTTGGGAGGGGAATTCCTTGCCTGCACGGAGCTGCTTGACGGCTTCGTTCTCAAGCTGCTTGGCGAACTTGCTGAGCTGGTCTTCGATATTGTAGCCCTTCCCATCTTCTATCGCCTCGGTGGTTAGCTCACTAAGCCAAGCCTCAATCTCCTTGTCGCTCTTCTCTTGATCCTGTCGGGCTAAGACTTCGAGGACGGCCTGATGAAGGAGTTGGTCCGAGTCAAGCTGTACACGGAGTGCTCCAGCATGGCCCAGCTCATAGGCGAAGGAGCGGACAACCTCTTGGAAGAATGAGTCGATGGTACGCACACGGAAGCTCGTGTACTCCAGCAGTAGGGCATGCAGCGTCGCATTGGCTCGCTCCTGTAGCTTCGCCTCAGAGATACCAAGCTCCCTGCATAGATCATCTGTGAATAGGGACTCCTCTGGGGTGCGTGCGAGGGTAGAGAGCTCAGCGACGATACGTCCCTTCATCTCAGCGGTGGCCTTCTTAGTGAAGGTCACCGCTTGGATAGTCGTGAAGTATCTGGGGTCGCCATTGCTGAGCATCAGACGCAGGAACTCACGTGTGAGCGCGTGCGTCTTCCCCGATCCCGCCGAGGCGGTATATATCTTGAGGGACATGAGCTTGGGGGCGAAGCATTAGTATTCGTCTGGGGGACTGGTCGTGTCGAGCTTCTCGTCGTCTCGCCCACGATTGTGGTAGTGACGGCGGAGAGGATTGCGTGTAGCCTCGTCGTAGCTGCGACGGTGACGGTAGATGTCGAGTGCGCTGTAGATAGCCTCTCGCATTGAGGTGGGGTCAGCGATACCCTTACCAGCGATGTCGTAGCCCGTGCCATGGTCGGGGGACGTGCGTACGAAGCTGAGTCCCAGCGTGACGTTGATCCCTTCGTTCATGTACAGTGCCTTGAAGGGAGCTAAGCCCTGATCGTGATACATGGCCAGGATGCCGTCGAAGGAGTCTACACGACCACTGCCCCAGAAGCCGTCCCCAGGGAAGGGACCAAAGGTGATGATGCCCGAGGTGAAAGCCTCCTCGATAGCGGGGCGGATAATCGTATCCTCCTCGTTCCCCATGAGCCCCTTATCTCCTGCGTGGGGATTAAGGCCAAGTACGGCGAGGCGTGGCTTCGTGATGCCGAAGTCTCGCTGTAGGCCAGCCTCGAGGAGGCGGAGCTTGCGGAGGATCAGTTCGCTCGAGAGTCGTGAGGCAATAGCACTCACTGGGATGTGTGTCGTAGCTAAGGCCACACGGCAGTCGCCCGAGGCGAGCACCATCAGTGATTCGCCAGGTGTGCGTGCTGCGATCGCCTCGAGGTAATCTGTATGCCCATTGAATGGGAAGAGGTCGCGTGGCATCACGGCCTTATTGATGGGGGCTGTGACGAGGACGTCGCAGAGTCCCATGCGGATATCAGCCGTAGCACGCTCAAGAGCTTCGAAGGCAGCGCGCCCAGCCGCGTCGGTGGGCTGACCGATCTCTACCTGCTCACGTCCCGTGGTACAGTCGAGGATATTCAGCACGCCGTCCTTGGCTTCGCTTGCCTGGCGGATGACCTGCCAAGAGACATGCTCAAGGCCTAGGTGCGCCTTCCAGAAGTTTGCTACGTGCGAAGAGCCGTAGAGAATAGGGGTGAAGAGCTCAAGGATACGCTCATCCTCAAAGATCTTTAGTACGACTTCATAGCTGATACCATTGATATCGCCGTGGGTGATAGCTACCCGTATCTTGCGTGTACTCATTGTCAGACTATGGATTAGAAGCCCTTGGTGTAGCGAGCCTTGAGGATGATCCCTGGGTCAAAGGCCTTGACAGCGCTGGGGCGGAAGGAGTAGAGCGAAGACTCCATCATGCGGATGAGGTGGAGCTTGTCTTCGTTGGGGCGGTAGACGAAGCCCTCGAAGACATAGACCTTGCCGGCTGCCTTGTCGACGACAGCATGGCTGACGAAGGGGCCACCCATCATCGCACCACCTTCCATCTTCCATAGACCACGGAGCTCGGCACGAGCCATTTCCTCATCGGGGAGCTGTACACGGCGGTAGAGGAGGCCATAGTTCTGCTCGGTGCAGGGGTAGGAGCCTTCGAATTCGCCCGAGATATTGGCCTTGAGTACGGAGTCTCGCTTGGCCACCAGAGCATCAAGGCTGATATCCTTGGGGCTGTGATAGGGGTAGGTGTAGACGAGGATGTCGTGACGAGAGCGCATAGAGGAGTTGGACATCCAGAGGAAGTCCTTGCCGACACGCTTATTGCGAATATCCTCGGGGACATTGACGCGATGAGCGAAGAGGCTGTCGACAAGTTCGGTAGCCTTCTGGCTGTAGGTCTTAGCGACAACCTCGCCGTAGAGGAAGAGTTCGTGGCGAATGAAGAGATTCATCAGCCCTTCGCCCTGAGTCTTGAGGTAGTTCTGTACCGAGTCGGCGCTGGGTGAGGTCATGCGCGCGACGATCTGCCCCTTGGCCCAGTCGTCATAGCTGTACTTTAGCGAGACCTTTGAGTAGCGCTGAGGGTCGATGTCGAGGAGGAAGACATTGCGTACGAGCTTCAGCGAGCCTTCGAAGGATGGGGTAGGGACGCGCGAGATGCGCAGGGAGGGTTCGCTCTGAGGAAGGGCAGGTGCATCTTCTTCGAGTAGGTCATAGAGTTGCATAGCCATGGGGGACTCGAAGTAGTCCTTATCCATGACGAGCATCAGCTCGCCTGGCTTCCCGATAGCGCTCTGCTGGAGTACAGAGGAGTTCTTGGAGGAAGATTTGCAGGAGCCGAAGGCTAATATGCTTGCGATGAGGGCGGGTAGGGCGAAGCCCATCCGGTAGTTGATCTTCATAAGGCGTATGTTGCTTTGTCTATCGTGCTTATTTACAGTAAGACAAAGATAACCAAAGTGGCACAGACTACCGCAGGGATTAGCTCTGTGCTATGAGGCTCCTTCCTATCCAGTAAATGGGGCGGCTATACGTCGATTTTTGTGGTTGCGAAGGAGCTGGCCTATGTGTAAGTATATCTGCATCTTATGCGAGGTGAAGAAGTGGGCCTCCATAGCTGGGTAAATGAACCTATATAGGTCAGCCTGCCGACCAATATGGGTACGGGGTCGGGCTATATAGGGATGGTGAAGCGAGCTATATAGCTTTGGACTGATCCCTATATAACTTTGTGAAGTGACCTATATATAGGTTGTTGCTCCGCGTAGGGATAAAAGTTGCGGACGAGTGGTAGATAAGTTTGGGCTACGTACGTGGATCTAATATCTACGTATGTGGATATTAGGATTTACGTACCTGGTCTTTAAGACTACGTACATAGACAGAGGAAAACCACTGCATGAAGGTGCTTTTTCTTCACGAAAACAGCACTTTTTCCTCCGCTGGATAAGAGGAATACTTGCGATAAGGCGAAGGGCTTGCTCGATCATTTAGGAGAGGGATATCGGGGAGCTGGGCGCGCGATGCCTTTGCACTCTAAAAATAGCGGGCAGGACTCGCGGCAACAGTCTCAATATGGGTTGCGAAGGGGGACCGTATAGCGGTGGTATGCAATCCTCATTGCGACGAAGTGATTCTCGATAAGGCTGCTTCCCCTCGCGCGCGTACATTTTCTCTTTCTCTATATGTGTAGAGGCGGGTAGCAAAGACCTCTCGTGGGGTAGGGCTTCTACACTACCTATAAATAGCGTACCTTTGCGGGACAAATAAAGTATCATATAATAGTAAGCAACCACGGCACAATGACCTCTAAAGAGATTCGCGAGTCATATAAGTCTTTCTTCCAAAGTAAGGGCCACACGATCGTACCATCAGCTCCGATGGTGGTCAAGGGCGACCCTACCCTGATGTTCACGAACGCAGGGATGAACCAGTTCAAGGATATCATCCTCGGTAATGCCGAGATCAAGCATAGCCGCGTGGCGGACTCACAGAAGTGCCTTCGCGTCAGTGGTAAGCACAACGACCTCGAGGAGGTGGGCCATGATACGTACCACCACACGATGTTTGAGATGCTTGGGAACTGGTCCTTCGGGGATTACTTCAAGCACGAAGCTATTGACTGGGCTTGGGAATATCTGACGGAGGTACTCCACCTCTCCCCCGAGCGCCTCTATGTGACGGTCTTCGAAGGGGCTCCTGCCGAAGGCCTTGAGCGTGATGACGAGGCAGCCTCTATCTGGGCAAAGCACCTGCCAGCCGAGCGCATCATCAACGGGAATAAGCACGACAACTTCTGGGAGATGGGTGACCAAGGCCCTTGTGGTCCTTGCTCTGAGATCCATATCGACATCCGCTCTGACGAAGAGCGTAAAGCTGTCGATGGCCTCACGCTGGTCAACCAGAGCCACCCTCAGGTCATCGAGATCTGGAACCTCGTCTTCATGCAGTACAACCGTAAGGCTGATGGTTCACTCGAGCCCCTGCCTAAGCGCGTCATCGATACGGGGATGGGCTTCGAGCGTCTCTGTATGGCTATGCAGGGGAAGACGTCGAACTATGATACCGATATCTTCACCCCGATGATCCAGGCTATCGCCACGCTCACGGGGATCGAATATGGCGCTGATCAGAAGTCGGATGTCGCTATGCGCGTCATCGCCGACCATATTCGTACGATTGCCTTCGCTATCACCGACGGTCAGCTCCCCTCCAACGCTAAGGCGGGCTACGTCATCCGTCGTATCCTGCGCCGTGCTGTCCGCTACGGCTATACCTTCCTCGGCCGCCGTGAGGCCTTCATGTACAGCCTCCTGCCCGTACTCATCGAGACGATGGGCGATGCTTACCCCGAGCTCATCGCTGGTCGCGAGCTCATCGCTAAGGTGATGCGTGAGGAGGAAGAGAGCTTCCTGCGCACGCTGGAGACGGGTATTCGTCTGCTGGATAAGCAGATCGAGGAAGCTAAGAAGGCCGGTAAGACCGTTCTTGATGGGCACGATGCCTTCGTCCTCTATGATACCTACGGCTTCCCCCTTGACTTGACCGCACTGATCCTCACTGAGCAGGGGCTGAGCGTCGACGAAGCCGGCTTTGACAAGGCTATGCAGGAGCAGAAGGAGCGTGCACGTAATGCCGCTGCTATCGATGCAGGTGACTGGCAGGTCGTCAATGAGGGCTCTGCTGTACGCTTCGTCGGCTATGATACTCTCGAGTGTACCACGGAGATCCTCCGCTATCGTGAGGTGAAGCAGAAGAATGCTACCTTCTATCAGGTCGTCCTCTCTGAGACTCCCTTCTACGCAGAGATGGGTGGTCAGGTAGGTGATAAGGGCTTCCTCATCGCTACCGATGGCACGAAGTACGAAGTCTTTGATACCAAGCGTGAGAATAACCTCGCTATCCACCTGATGAAGAAGCTCCCCGCTACGCTGGAGGGCGACTTCCGTGCCGTGGTTGACGAAGAGCGTCGCCATCGTATCGAGGCTAATCACTCCGCTACGCACCTCTTGCATGAGGCTCTGCGTGAAGTCCTCGGCTCGCACGTCGAGCAGAAGGGGTCATTCGTCTCTGACGAGGTCCTGCGCTTCGACTTCGCTCACTTTGCGAAGGTAGAGCCTGAGCAGCTCCGTGCTGTCGAGCGTATCGTCACGGCGCGTATCCGTGCCTGCATCCCTCTGCAGGAATATCGTGAGGTGCCTATTGACGAAGCTCGCGAGATGGGGGCTATGGCTCTCTTCGGTGAGAAGTATGGGGATCACGTCCGTGTCATCCGCTTTGGCTCATCGACCGAATTCTGTGGGGGTACGCACGTCGCCTCTACGGGTGTGATCGGTACGCTGCGCATCACAAGTGAGTCCTCCGTCGCCGCAGGTGTGCGCCGTATCGAGGCTGTCACGGGTGCAGCTGCTGAGAACTACCTCTATGAGCAGGCTGATATGATCGATGCTATCCGCCAGCTCTTCAATAATAGTCCCCAGCTGATGACGGCTATCCGCAAGACTCTTGAGGAGAACGCCGAGCTCGGTAAGCAGGTCGGGGAGTACGTCCGTGAGCAGATCGCTGAGAAGAAGCGTCGGCTACTGGAGAAGCGTGTCGAGGTCGGTGGTGTCCGTCTCTTCCTCGTCGAGAAGGAAGTCCCTGCTGAGATCGTGAAGGATATCGCCTTCCAGATAGCAGGTGAGCTTCACGAGCCCTTCGTCTTCATCGCTGCTTGCGTAGAGCCCAGCTCATCTAAGCCCAGCCTGACGCTGATGATCAGCAAGGATCTGGTAGAGTCAAGAGGCTGGAATGCTTCACAGCTCCTCCGTACTGCTGCCAAGCATATCCAGGGCGGTGGTGGCGGTCAGCCTCACTTCGCTACGGCTGGTGGTAAGAACGTCGATGGACTCAACGCTGCTGTCGAAGAGCTCCTCTCCGCTATGGAGCTGAAGGCATAAGCCTACCCCTGTACGGATGATCATCGGTACACAGATACTCGATCGCAAGCTCCCCTCAGTCGCTGAGGGGC
>ERZ772977.274-NODE-274-length-39625-cov-4.923073_pt1 | contig 39625 bp, 39 predicted proteins | sample MGYA00511131_ERZ772977 | MGnify/ENA primary metagenome ERZ772977 (study PRJEB29015, sample SAMEA2737935) | human oral metagenome | biome: human oral; feature: human-associated habitat; material: dental | place: China | collected 2151 ...
CCACTTGGGGTTCGGCATCTGGTCGTAGACCTGCCGCACGATGGGCGCCATTTTCTGGGACAACCGCCCGGAGACGATCATCAGGTCGGCCTGGCGCGGCGAGGCGCGGAAAACCTCCTGCCCCCAGCGCGCCGAGTCAAATCGGGGGGTGGCGTAGGCCATCATCTCGATGGCGCAGCAGGCCAGGCCCATGGTCACGGGCCAGAACGACGCCTTTCGCACCCAGCCGAAGATCCCCTCGACCGTGGTGAGCAGAATCCCGGAGGGAAGTTTCTCCTCGATACCCATCTGTGGTCCTCCTGTTCAGTCCCAGTCCAGGCCGCCGCGGCGTTTGACGTAGAAATAGGCCACCAGCACCGTCACGATGAAGCTGATGATGGCGATGATCCCGAAGAGCCCGAGCTGGTGATAGGTGACGGCCCATGGGTAGAGGAAGACGATCTCGATGTCGAAGACGATGAACAGCATCGCGATCACGTAGTACTTCACGGGGAACCGTCCCCCGCCGACGGGCTGCGGGGTGGGTTGGATGCCGCACTCGTAGGAGTCGTACTTGGCGCGGTTCCTGCGGCCGGGCCCGATGAGGATGCTCAGGGTCATGGACACGGCCACGAACACCGTGGCCAGCACCACCATCCCGACTATTGGAATGTAGAGGTTCACTGCGCTTCCTTCCCTTCCACCTGTCTGCTCACGCCGCCGGCGCCACCCGGCACAAGGCATTGATGACGCGATCCATGGCATCCCCGTCGTGGCTGTCGGTCAGGTTCGCCAGCAGCTTCATGACGAAACGCATCAGGGTCTTGCGGGGCAGCCCGTAGGTGGTGCACAGGTGCATCACGCGTGGGTCGCCGATGAGTTTCACGAAGATGGTTCCCAGCCTGTAGTAGCCGCCGAGGCTGGCCTTCAGCTGAGTGCGGTAGCCGTGCAGGGCGCGTTCGGCGGACTCGGTGCCGACCCCGCGGGCATGGGCCTGGGCGATGGCGTCGGCGGCCAGTTCCGCGGATTCCATGGCGTAGGCGATCCCCTCGCCGTTGAACGGGTTGACCATGCCGCCCGAGTCGCCGACCAGCAGCAGGCCGCGGCCGTAGACGGGCTGCCGGTTAAAGGCCATCGGGAGCGCCGCCCCCTGGATCTTCCCGAGCCGGTTCTCCTCCCGGAAACCCCACTCCTCGGGGGTGTTGGCGAGCCAGCGTTTCATCAGCTCCCGGTAATCGGTTTTCTGGAAGGACTTGGAGGTGTTGAGGACGCCGAGGCCGACGTTGCAGGTGCCGTCCCCCATCCCGAAGATCCAGCCGTAGCCGGGCATCAGGGTGGATTCACGGGGTTTGCCGTCCCACAGCTCCAGCCATGACTCCAGGTAGTCGTCGTCACTGCGCGGGGAACGGTAGTAGGTGCGGTAGGCCACCCCCATCGGGCGGTCGGATCGCTTGTTCAGCCCCATGGAAACCGACAGGCGCGAGGAGTTGCCGTCAGCGGCCACCACCAGCGGGGCACGGTACTCGTCGCCGTCGCGGGTCCTCACCCCGACGATGCGGCCGGTGCGATCGTCCAGGACCGCCTCGGTCACGTTGGCCCCCTGGATCAGTTCGGCCCCGCAACCGACGGCGTGCCTGGCCATCAGGTCGTCGAAGTCGGCGCGTTTCCGCACCAGCCCGTAGGAGGGGAAGTCGGCGAGCTTCGGCCAGTCCAGCTGGAAGGGCTCAACCCGCCCTCCGTAGACACGCAACCCCTTGTTGTGAAGCCACCCGGCTTCTTCGGAGGTGTCGACACCGAGGCGCACCAAGGCCCGGGTGGTGCGCGGGGTGAACCCGTCGCCGCACACCTTTTCACGCGGGAAATGGCTCTTCTCCAGCAGCAGGACACCCACTCCCCGCCGCGCCAGATTTGCCGCGGCCGCGGATCCGCCGGGACCCGCACCGACGACGATGACGTCGGCTTCCGCCTTTGGCATTCGACTCTCCTCGTCTTGCATATCAGGAAACCGGCTCGCCTCGCTTTGAACCGGACTTCAGACCTCAGTCTATGGGGTGACACACCCTTCTCACCAACCACCCGGAGATGCCACGCAAACCCCGTTTGGCTAGGGGTGATGGACCGTTTTTTGACAACGGAAAGCGTTCGTTATTCGCGACTATCCGACTCGGCGTCGCAATCCCGGTGATCGGTCCGTCTGGCCTCCGTGAGCCCGCCTCAGCTATCGTTCCCCGGGTGAGCCTTGACTTCGCGACGAAACGGTTGCGCGCCACGACCGTCGTCATCGACGATCCGGGAGATCTCGCGCGCTTCCTCACCCCCGAACGGGCCACCGCGTTCCTGAGGAGGGGCGAAGGATTCGTCACGCTGGGCGAGGTGGCCCGTTTCGAAACCGACTTCCCCGACGCTGCCGACGTGTGGTGGAGCGAGGTCAGCACCCACATCGACCACGACTCGGAACTGCCCGGGGCCTGGGGTACCGGCCCCCTGGCCGTCGGTTCCTTCGCCTTCGACCCGGACCGTTCCCGCATCCGCTCGGTACTGATCGTTCCCGAGACCATCATCGGCAGGCGCGACGGACGGGCCTGGATGACCAAGATCAGCGAGGGCCGCCTCAGCCTGGACCTACCAGGCAGGGGCGAACCCATCACTCCCCCCGGGAACATCCGATTGGTCCCCGACGGCATGTCCGGACAGGACTGGGCGGGCATCGCTGCCAAGGCGGTGGAACGCATCCGCGCCCGCGAAATCAGCAAAGTGGTGCTGGCACGATCCCTGAGGGCCGTCACCGAAGGCCCCATCGACCCGCGCCACGTGCTGCACAGACTCCTGCGGGCCTACCCGATGGCCTGGAACTACCTGGTTGACGGCATGGTCGGCGCCACCCCAGAGCTGCTCGTCCGCCGCCACCGCACCTTGATCACATCCCGCGTCCTGGCCGGCACCGTTTCCCTGGACCCCGAACGCACCGATCCCCTCCGCAGAGCCGAGCAGCTCGCCGGCTCCGGCAAGGACATAGCCGAGCACGAGTTCGCCGTCGCCTCCGTGGCCGAGGCCCTGGAGCCCTACTGCGCGGCCATGAACGTACCCGAGGCCCCCTCAGTGCTGACCCTCCCGAACGTCATGCACCTGGCCACCGACATCACCGGCGTGGTGGAGCCCGACATCAGTTCCCTCGCGCTGGCGGGTGCATTGCACCCGTCTGCGGCCGTCTGCGGCACCCCGACCTTCTTCGCCGGGGAGACCATCGCGGAGCTGGAGTCCATGGACCGGGGACGCTACGCCGGCCCCATCGGCTGGGTGGACTCCGACGGTGACGGCGAATGGGTCATCGCCCTCCGCGGCGGATTCATCAACCCAGCCCATCCCGACGAGATCCGCCTGTTCGCGGGAGCCGGGATCGTCGCGGACTCGGATCCGCAGGCGGAACTGGCCGAGACCGAGGCCAAGTTCATCCCGATGCTCCAGGCCCTGGGACTGGCCTGACCCCTTCGCCCCACACAACTCGCCCGTCCGCCTGCCTTGCAGTCAATCGCTTGCCCTGTAGCGCAGATATACGGACGTAAGGCAAGCATTTCCAACAGAAAAGCAGGCGGACCACGGGAAGGAGCGACGCGACCCGAGCCAGCCGGTCCGAGGCGAGCCTTTCCTCGTTCCTCTCCCCTCGCAAGGGGTTTTCTCCAGGCGCCCCAATCAACTGCCGAAGAGCATTTCGCAAGCCCTCAATTTTCGAAACACACAAGGCCACTAAAGTCGGGGAAATATGCGTCGATTTTGTGCATTTACCCAAGTCAGCAAAGGATTCTCTTGCTTGCAGGGGGTTGGGAACGGACGTAACGTATTTCTCGTCAGATGCACCACAGACGAAAGGTCCTAGAAATGCCCACCACTGCTCCCATCAAGTCCTGCAGCACCACCACCTGCGCTTTCAACAACAAAGGCTGCACCGCCTTCGCGATCACCGTCGACGGCACCTCGGCCTGCACCACTTTCATCACCCTCGACGCCCGCGGTGGCCTGCCCACCGCCGATGGCCGCGTCGGCGCCTGCCAGCGCCTCGAATGCGCCCACAACAAGGACCTGCTCTGCAGCGCCTCCGGCGTCACCGTGGTTGACGGCGTCTGCACCTCCTACGAGGCCAGCTGACCCCCTGAACGGCCCACAGGGCCACCACGTCTGAAAGCAAAAAGGCTCAGGCCCCGCTTTGTGCGGGGCCTGAGTGGTTCTCGGGGCCAGCCGTCAGATGCACCGCTGAGGGTACACCGGCCCCGAGTCATCAACGAGCCGCGCCACCTGAGCCGTCAATGCCGACAGCGTCGTGGGGCGATCCTCGAAACCTGCGAAGACCGTGGCGGTCTCGTGTTCCTCGACGTGCATCAACGTGACCCCGAAACGGTCCACGTCTATGCAGAAGACCTTGTCGAGCACGTGCCCACACAACCCGGGCGCGCTCGGCCGGAGGCTGGCCTGTCCCGGGAGTCTGCCCTCGATCACGGCCCGGCACACCTGGCGGAGGGCCGCACATCCCCGCGAGGCCACGACATCGTGTGCCTCGAAATCGTCATACCAAGCCCCGGATCTCTCGGGGCGTGTCTCCGCGAGATCCTCCCACGGGATCGGGGTGACCCCGCCGTGGTCGTGCACCAAGATCCGGTCCGTGACCACCAGCCCGACCCGGGTTCCGCTGATCCGCGCCAGTTCCGCGATCCGCTCGGGAAGCTGGTCCTCGGCGAGCAGGCGGGCCACGGCCGCGTTCGGCAGCAGGACGAGCTCTCCCAGCAGGTGAGCGGAGGCCGCGATCACCGAGAGCATCACGTCGCGGCTGTGGCGGATCAGGTCCATCCGCACCACGGTTCCGACCCCGGCGGGCAGGGTAGACAGCAGACAGTCCTCATCGGGCCTGACGGCCACCACGATGTCCCCCTGGGCGGTCAGCCCGTGGGCGACGAAGTCGTACTGGCTGCCGATCCGCCAGGCGACCAAGGTGCAGGCAGCTCCGCCCTCCAGCATCCGCCCCGCCAAGGAGCGCGCACGCTCAAGGCACAGGTCCTGGGAAACCTCTGGTGAAGTGGTCATCCGCGCCCGCCTTCCAGCTTGATTAACGCCAGCCTAGCGCACCGAAAAGCGTGAAGGAATGCCTGCCCTACCGTGCATGCGACGGGATCAGCGTTTCCTCTGCACCCTCACCTTCTGCCCGCCCCCGCCGCGGCCGGGGCGCCCCGACCTCTGCTCTTCCAGCAGGCGCTGCTGCTCCTCCCGTTCGTCCATCAAGGCCTGCTGATCGAATCCGGAACGCAGGACCAGCCAGGTGACCGTCGCGATGCCCAACGCGATCCAGGAGGGCCAACCGAGAACGAGTGGCAAGGTGATCAACGCGACTATGTCGATGCCGCGGATGAATGAGAACATCATTCCAGGGGGCATGGCCCCGATCCCGACCGAGACCATGGGGCCACCGTAGTTCGGAGGTTTCGCACACACCCAGCGGAAGGCCGCCAGCAGACCACCCAGCGCCGTGATCAGGGAGGCCGAGAACCCGGTGACCAGATCCAGCTCACCACCGTCAAAGATCCCGCCGAAGGCAGGCATCGTCGCGGCCGCCCAGAGCAGCGCCAGCAGGGCGGGCACCGTCATGGCGGCCTGCCTGACCTCGCCCGGGGAGAACGGGAAACAACGCTGGAGGCCCTTGGTGCGGGTCAACACCCGCAAGGTGTTGCAGAAACCGATCAGTGCGATCATCAACACCAGCGCGGAGATCGACGGGTTCAGCACCTCGATGCCGAGCGCGTGGACCGCGTAGGGCACGGCCATCGAGGCCAGCCAGAATGCCAACGGTCTGGGGGTGCGCCACAACCGCTGCAGGTCGCGCAGGATGATTGCCCACACACCGCTGCCCGACCCGCGGGTCGGGCGTACGTGTCCTCGGCGACGCGCATGGTCCTCCACCAGGATGTCGCGGACCAGGGCGAAATCCAGAGCGAACGCGGCGCCCTGCATACCCGCGAGCAACGACGATCCCGCAGTGAGTCGCTGGCGGCGCATGTGTCGCAACCGGAGCCAGGCGGGCACGATGGAGACCAACCCCAGCAGCAGGCCGCCACCCGCCACCACCCAGGCGAAGTCGATACTCAACACGGACACGAAATCGACCGGCATCATCCCAGCGGAGATCGCGACCAGAACGAGCAGGGCCGCAAAGGCGATGATCCCGGTCAGCCACAGCAGCGCACTGGTGATCCAGCGCCTTTCCACGCCCTGTTCGGCAGCTGCGAAGGCCACCAAACCGAAGCAGCCGAAGCCGGAGGCCAGCCCCCAGATGAGAATCTCCGCGGCGTCACCACCGACGAGCGCCGCCACGAGCGTTCCGAGCCCCGCGCCGACGACCAAGGCCACGATCACAGAGGCGATGAGCCGCCCTGCGAGCACCCTGCGCCGGTCGACGTTGCCGTCCATGATCCAGAAGCCCTCGGCGGCCGAGGCCACGACGGGACCGAACATGCGGGCCGCCACGAGCGCGAGGGCAAGGAACCCAGCGACGGCCGCCCAGGGCAGCAGGCCCCGCGCGGCCAGGCAGGACTCGGCCGCACAGCCCGCCACGCTGCGCTGGGCCTGCATGATGGAGCTGATCACCATGGCCCCGATCAGGACGAGCGCGAAGACCATCACGTAGGCATCCTGCATGGCTTGGAAAAGGTTGCGGTCCGCCCTGCCTCGCCGCCAGTCGCGCACGAGAAGGCGGAGCTGTTTCTCGTCGACCTCCCCGATGCTCCCGAACCGTTCGTCGCTCATCGACGCTCCCCCAGCCTCACCTCGCGGGCGCCGATGGCAGCCAGCAGGCTCGGTTCGTGACTGGCCAGCACGATCGCCAGACCGTCCTTCAGCTCCGCCTTGAGACGAACCCCGAGCCATTCGATGCCCTCGACATCGAGCCGCTGCTCCGGTTCGTCGAGGACCAGCAGCCGTCGGGGTCTGACGAAGGCGGTGGCCAGCGCCAGGCGTCGCCGCTGGCCGGAGGACAGGGTCGAGGGCAGCTGCCCGGCCTGCGGGACGAGCTGCACCTCCTCAAGGATCTCGTCGACCAGGTCATCGGGATCGGCAATCCCGTGGGCCCGGGCCAGCAGGTCGAGATGCTCCACGACGGACAGGTCGGGGAAGAAGTCGAGGTCGTCGATGACGGTGGCGACGTCGCGGCGGATCTCCGGACTGGTCTCCTTCATCTTCACGCCGAGCACCTCGACGGTACCCTCGTCAGGGCGATCCGCCCCGACCAGGCACCGCAGCACCGTCGACTTGCCCGCGCCGTTGCGCCCCGTGAGCGCGACGGCCTCCCCCGCGGCCACCTTGAGGTTGAAACCCTCCACGATGGTCACGGGCCCGTAGGCCTTCTTCAATTTTTCCACCTTGAGAACTATGTCCTTCTTCGCCACGGCGACCATTGTGGCGCATCCCGGCAGGCCGGTCGGGAATCACACAGCAGTATGCGACACTCAAGGCCTCAGCTGTCCCCATTTGTCCTTTTTGTATAGAATGCAGGAAATTACCAATGGAGGTAGCCCGTATGAGCGGAATCGCCCGCATCCAGCCCGAAGCCACGCTGCATCCCAGCAAACTCGACCTGCTCGCCCAATGGCTTCCCGACCAGTGGTGGTTCGACGCGGACCCCTCGGACCTAGAGGTCGTCGCCAGGTTCCGGTTCGTCGATCCCGATGACGTGGTGGGGCTTGACTGCATGCTGGTGCGTTCCACGGACGCCATCTACCACGTCCCCGTCACGTGGCGGCCCCATCCCCTTGATGGCGGCGCACTGATCGGGACCCTCCAGCACTCGGAGCTGGGCACCCGGTACTGCTACGACGCCCAGACCGACCCGGTCTACCTGGACGAGTTGGTACGGGTGATCCGGGAGAAGGACTCGGACGCCGACATCGTGGAGGCCGGACAGGACACGCCGCGCCCCAAGAACATCAAGGTCTTCGGCAGCGGCCTGGTGGCCGGGGAGACGTCGGGATACCCGCACGTGGTACACAAACTCGACCGCGCCCCGATAAACGACGTCGTCGGCCAGTTGATGGGCCAGTGGCGTCACCACGGCATCGACCGCGTCGACCTGCTGGCGGTTCTGCACTGAGAACTGCCGGGGCCGGGCGCTAAGGTGTGCGCATGCAGCAGACCCGAGCCGACCTCGACAAGAAACGCGCCGAGGTCTCGGCCATGTTCGACGGCGTCGCCGCGCGCTACGACCTGTTGAACTCGTTGCTGTCACTGGGCAGGGACCGCAGCTGGCGCAGGGAGACCGTGGCCGCCGTCGCCGCCCGCCCGGGGGAACGCATCCTGGACCTGGCAGCCGGAACCGGCACCTCGTCGCTGCCCTTCCTTGATGCGGGAGCACACGTCTTCCCCACCGACCTGTCGATGGGCATGCTGAGGGTCGGCAAGCAGCAGCAACCGAGGTTGTCCTTCGTGCGCGGCGATGCACTGGCCCTGCCCTACGCCGATTCAGTCTTCGACGCGGTGACCATCAGCTACGGCCTGCGCAACGTGGAGGACACCGCCGCCGCACTACAGGAGCTGCTGAGGGTGACCCGCCCGGGCGGGCGCCTGGTGATCGCGGAGTTCTCCACCCCGGTGAACCGGGCACTACGGTTCGCCTACGCCCACGGCGCGCTGCGGGCGCTGCCCGTGGCCGCAAGGGTTTCGAGCAACCCAGTCGCCTACGGATACCTGGCCGAGTCGATCCTCGCCTGGCCCGCGCAGGAGAAACTGGCGGACCTGATCGCGGACTGCGGCTGGCGGGGCGTCGAGTGGAAGAACCTGACGGGCGGCATAGTGGCTCTGCACCGGGCTTGGAAATGACTTTTCTACTGGACCCCTATGCGGCACGAAGCTGCCCCGTCAAAACCTTCAACGCCTTCGATCCCGGCACCCCGAAACCCGAGAAACCCCTGGACGAATCGCTGCTGGAGGCGTTCTCGGGCGGTTCGGAGTTCCGCGACTCCATGCTGGAGACCCTGTGCAGGGGCGACGGGGTAATCGATCTGCGCGACGAGGGTCACACCCCCGCCGAGACCTTGGCTGCGATGGACGCCGGGGCACCCGTGATCGTCAGCGGCCGGTTGCCGGCAGACGTGCCGGGACACCGCAGCGGGTTTCCCGACGCCCTGGTGCGCGGCGACGACCGGGCGGGCGGGCGTCCCGGCTACTGGCCGTTGCGTGTCAAGCCCTACCGGTTGCTGGAGAAGCAGCGGAACACCAAGGAGCTGCGCGCCTCCACCCTCGGCTCCCCCACGGCTCTGGAACCGCTCCCGGGGTTCCGATTCCGCTCCTACCGGCAGGGGGTGCTGCTGGAGCTCGCCCATCACTGGCGGTTGCTCCAGGCGTGTGGCCGTTCGGCCGCCACCCCCGTCGCCGGGGTGATCGGTTTCGACGACCACCACAAGGGGATGATCGTCTGGGTTCCTCTGGAGCTACGGTTCCTGCGCACCTTCTCCCGCACCTCCTCCAGCGGGCACCGGCTCCGTTCGGCGCTGGAACGCTACGACCACGAGCACGGGTTCAGGGTGCACGTCGCACAGGAGGTGATAAGCCGCTCACCCGACGATCCCCGCCCCCCGGTGGTGCGGCCCATCCGGGTGCCTGAGTGCGAGTGGTGCGCCTGGTGGGAAACCTGCCGCCCCCGCATGGACGACGACGACATCTCCCTGCGCATCTCCAAGACCCCCCTCGACGTCCGTGAACTCCAGACCCTCATGGGACTCGGCATCACGACGGTCTCGCAGCTGGCCGACGCCGACGTCGAGGCCCTGCTGCCCGACTACCTGCCGCTCACCGCCCACCGCGACCGCTCCGAGGCCCGGCTGCGCACTGCCGCCCGCCGCGCCCGGATGCTGAAGCGGGGCGTCGCCCTGGAGAAGGTGTCGGTGGAGCCCATCGGCGCACCCCGGGCACCGGTGGAGGTCGATCTGGACATCGAGACCGACGACAGCGATCGCACCTACCTGTGGGGTGTTCTGCTGACCGACCGCGCCACGGGAAAACAGAAATACCAGCACTTCAGTGCCTTCAGCCACCTCTCCCCCAGCGGGGAACTGGATCTCGCTGCCGACCTCGCCCGCTGGCTGGTGCGGTTGGCGAAGAAATATCCCGGTCTGCTCGTCTACCACTACTCCGACTACGAGGTGGTGCATCTGCGCCGCATGGCCCAGCGCAGCGGGCATCCCGATCTGCTGGCCGCCTGCGACCTAATCAAAGAGCACTTCGTGGACCTGTTCCAGCTGGTCCGCGACAATTTCGTCGCCGTGGACGGCCTGGGATTGAAGGTGGTCGCCACCAAGGGGGCGGGGTTTTCGTGGCGCGACGAGGAACCGGGAGGGTTGAACTCGCAAACCTGGTTCGCCACTGCCGTCGACGGCCGCAACGCCGCGGAGCGGAAGGCTGCCCGCAGGCGCGTGCTGGAGTACAACGAGGACGACGTCCGGGCCACATGGCACGTCAGGGAGTGGATGGAACGGCTCGACGCGGAAGCCCGCGAGGAGCCATGACGGTCGACATTGATGCCACGCTCCGAAAGCGGCCGCACACCACATGAACAGCCCACATCGAAACCGCTCACCCTTGAACAGCGATAGAATTTCTTCTCGACGCTAACTACATTTCCCAGATCCTTCTTCCGGGATCACGGATTGCTTGAAGTTTCAGAAAGATCCTTGGGAAGCGGAAGGCCAACAGGATGTCTCGTTACCATTGGAGGTATTGAGCAATGAAGCAGCACAGCGGGCTGGCCAGCACAATCGCAATTATTGCTGCTGCAACGATGATGTCATCGTGCAGTGGAGAACCGGCACCAAACAGCACGGAGAGCCCGTCCCCACCAATTTCAACCTCAGCTGCGCCGAGCCCCTCGGAAACCCTCACCGCTGAACAACTGGAGGCAGCCACCACACTAATCAATTATCACCGCATCCGGGATGAGGTGTACAGCAGCTTGGATGCCGACCCACAGCCCCTGAAGGACATCACCACAGGAGACATGCAAACCCTGCAGTTGGATATTCTTGCGAGCAATCGAGAAATCGGGGTTGTCTGGAAGGGATCCACCGCCGTTCACCTGCTGGAGTCCTCAGCTCCGCAGGATATTGACGGTGTACGGACTGTAAATGTCCAGATATGCGTCGACAACAGCAACCTTGACGTAATCGACCCGAATACCGGAGAGAGTCAAGTCATCGCAAGGCGGGCACAGTATAAAAAAGAGAACATCAACGTGGTCAGGACCGAGGACGGCTGGAAAGTCGGGGACGGCACCGGCGAAGAAATGGTTTCGGGATGTCCGAGTTGAACTTCTTCACCACCCGCATTCCACGTGGTTGTGCAGCGCTCAAGGTGTTTAAGCGGGTTTTTTGATGGCCAAGTCAGGGTTGAGTACTGCACAGCCAAGGAACAGGTCGCATGACAGACCCCACGACCGACGAACAGTGACAGGCCACACACAAAGGCCCTCAACGCGGCAATGGACTCGGGAGGCCACCGCCGGGTGATCACAGGTCGTTCAGGATGGCCTGGACCGTGGCCTTGGCGTCGCCGAAACACATCACCGAGTTCTCGTTGAAGAACAGCGGATTCTGCACGCCCGCGTACCCGGCGTTCATGGAGCGTTTGAAGACCACCACCTGACCGGCCTCCCACACCTTGAGCACGGGCATGCCGGAGATCGGGGAGCCGGGTTCGTTCGCGGCGGGGTTGACCGTGTCGTTGGCCCCGATCACCAGCACCACGTCGGTGTCGGCGAAGTCGTCGTTGATCTCATCCATCTCCAGGACGATGTCGTAGGGCACCTTCGCCTCTGCCAGCAACACGTTCATGTGCCCGGGCAGCCTGCCCGCCACGGGGTGAATGGCGAACCTCACGTTGATGCCGCGTTCCCGCAGCCGCGCGGTCAGTTCCGCGACGGGGTACTGGGCCTGGGCCACCGCCATCCCGTATCCGGGCGCGATCACGACAGAACGGGCCCCGGTCAGCATCTTCGCCACCTCCGAGGTGGTCACCTCCCGGTGCTCACCCATCTCGCCGCTGTCCGTGACGGGGGCGTCACCGAAACCGCCGAGGATCACGGAGACGAAGGAACGGTTCATGGCCCGGCACATGATGTAGGACAGGATCGCGCCGGAGGCTCCGACCAGGGCGCCCGTGATGATGAGGATGGTCTGGTCCAGCATGAATCCACTGAAGGCCGCCGCCCAGCCGGAGTAGGAGTTCAGCATCGAGATCACCACCGGCATGTCGGCGCCGCCGATGGCTGCCACCAGGTGGTAGCCCAGCGCCAGCGAGATCAGGGTCACCAGCAGCAGCGGGATCAGCGACAGCGTCGCGACGTACCAGTAGCCGAACCCGACGACTGCGACCAGCGCCGCCAGGTTGAGCCAGTTCCTGCCGGGCAGCATCAGCGGTTTCGATGCGATGCGACCGTTGAGCTTGCCCCAGGCCACCAGCGAACCGGTGAGGGTGACCGCACCGATGAAGATCCCGAGCACCACCTCGACGGCGTGCAGCACGTCAGTGTGGGTGGCCGTCAGGTGCACGTTGAAACCCACAAGCACCGCGGCGGCCCCAACGAAACTGTGGAGCAGGGCGATGAGCTCCGGCATACCGGTCATCTCCACCCTGCGGGCCTTCCAGGTGCCGATGACCGCACCGATGGCGATCGCCCCGTACAACAGGGCGGCGGAGGTCCAGTCGAAGCCCATCCCGTCAGCGGGCTGGGCGATGGCGTAGTTGGTGGCCACCAGAGCGAGGACCATGCCGAGGATGCCGAACGCGTTGCCCTTCTTCGCGGTCTCGTGTTTGCTGAGACCGGCCAGGGCGAGGATGAACATCAGGCCTGCGGCGATGTAGGTGGCGTTGACGAGGTTGGTCAGCACGGCTCAGCCCTTCCGGAACATGTTCAGCATGCGGTGGGTCACCGTGAACCCGCCGAAGACGTTGATGGATGCGACCAGCACCGCCACGAAGGCGATGATCTTCACGACCCAGTTGTCGCTGGGCAGCTGCGTCATGGCACCGACCACGATGATGCCGCTGACGGCGTTGGTGACGCTCATCAACGGGGTGTGGAGGGCGTGGGTGACGTTCCAGACCACGTAGTAGCCGACGACGATGGCCAGCACGAAAACGGCCATCAGGCCCACCAGTGGTGACGGTGCGAGGGTCAGCAGCGCGATCAGCGCCACCGACCCGGCCCCGACCCAGGCCACCTGGTGCCACCAGGGGCGCGGGGGTTTCGCGGGCGTGGCGGGCGTCGATGGTCTTTCCGCGGCTGCCGGGGCGGGTGCCGCCGCGGAGACCTTGATCTCCGGGGGCGGGAAGGTCACCTCCCCGTCGCGGACGATGGTCATGGTGCGCACCACCTCGTCGTCGAAGTCGATGACGAGGTTCCCGTCCTTGCCGGGGGTCATGAGCTTGAGGGCGTTGACGAGGTTGGTGCCGTAGAGCTGCGACGACTGCCCGGGCAGCCGGGAGGACAGGTCGGTGTAGCCGATGATGGTCACTCCGTTGTCGGTGACGTACCTCTCACCGGGCCGGGTGAGTTCGCAGTTGCCGCCGCCAACGGCTGCCAGGTCGACGATCACCGAACCCGGTTTCATGGATCCCACCATCTCGGCGGTGATCAGCCTGGGTGATGGTTTCCCTGGAATGGCAGCGGTGGTGATGATGATGTCCACCTCGCGCGCCTGGGTGGCGTACAGTTCCGCGGCACGTGCCGCGTAGTCGGCGCCCACCTCCTTGGCGTAGCCGTCGGAGCTGATCCCCTGGTCGGCCTGATCGACGTGGAGGAAGGTGGCCCCCATGGAGGTGACCTGCTCCGCGGTCTCGGGCCGCACGTCGGTCGCCCGCACGACGGCACCCAGCGAGCTGGCGGCGCCGATGGCTGCGAGCCCAGCCACGCCGGTACCGATCACGAACACGGTGGCGGGGGGTACCTTGCCGGCCGCGGTCACCTGGCCGGTGAAGAACCGCCCGAAGGCGTGGGCGGCCTCGACGACGGCACGGTAACCGGAGATGTTGGCCAGGGAGCTGAGGGCGTCGAGAGCCTGGGCGCGGGAAGTGCGCGGCACCATGTCCATACTGAGCGCGTTGATGCCCTGGGCAGCGATCCTCCTGGTCAGGCTCGGATCCTGCCTGGGGGCCAGGAAGGAGATCAGCGTGGCGCGCGGATGCATGTCCAGCAGCTGCGCGTCCGAGGGCGCCCCGACCGCAAGCACGATGTCACGGTCCCAGGCGTTGTCGACGATCACCCCACCGACCTCACGGTAGGCGTCGTCACTGAATGAGGCCCCGAGGCCGGCTCCAGACTCCACGAAAACGTGGTAGCCGAGTTTCCGCAACTGGGCAACGGTTTTGGGGGTTGCCGCGACACGTGTGTCGCCGATCTCCCGTGGTACACCAACGTCCATGGGATCACGCTACCGTCCCGCGGTCTTTTCGCGCACCCGGGGTTTGGATGGCACCATGTCCGGAAATGGAACAGGGCGGCCGGCGAAACCGCCGACCGCCCCAACGTCTGGACCGGATCGGGAACGCCTCTCGGCGAAAGGCCGCTCGCGGCGGCTAAAGGTGGAGCCCGGGGTTACCGCGATCCGGTGAAACCCATACTAGCGTGAACTTCGTGAATCACCAGAGCGTTCCGGCGTACCAGGATCTGGCGCACCCCTCCAGCTCCGCCGCCAGCTGATCCCAGCGGGGCCCGAGGCGTCTGCCGATGATCGCTGCCCGGGTGCACAAGTCACCGAAGTCGCCCTCATATTCCCCGGCAAGGACGCTGCGGACCTCCTCGGCGACGGGCCCTTCGGGGAGCTTTCGCTCGATTTGCCGCAGCCGCCACAGCGACCCGGGCAGCGACACAGCCGCCGTCCGGGACCAGAGTTCCAGCAGGTCCTCAATACCCTCGGCCGCTATGTAATCAACCAGCCGGGCACGCACCGCGGGAACCGCCTTGTCGCCCACCAGGTGGACGAGCACAGCGGCGGTGTCATGGGCCGTATTGCTCTCGTCCGCCGGATCCCCGGAACCATCAAACTCTTCAAGGACGTCACTTGGTCTTCTCACCGGCTTATGGAACTGACGCACGTCGTCTTCCCTCCCTGAATGAGTATTCATTCGCCACTCCTTGAAGGCTAGTCCTGACCCAGGACAATATGCAGTAACTCACGGTCAGAGCTCGGCTCGGTAAGCACCTGACGCAGCGATTGTATGCAGGTAACTTCTGACGTCCGCCACCCCATCGAACGGACCACCGGACCCAGCTCCACCCCTTGTGGAGCTCGAAACACCCGGTCGAAGGCAGCGGCGAAAGCCGGCTGTCCCTGCTCCAAGGATGTAAAGATCGTCCCTCCATGGTCGTCCAAAAGAATGACACGCAAACGCACCTCGTGTCCAACCTCTGGCGTGACCAACGCCCCCAGGTCGTGCTGCAGGGTGAGGTCGCCCAGCAGCAGTGTCGTCGGCTCCCCGGTTGCCAAGGCGATCCCGGTGGCCGTGGCAACCGTGCCATCTATCCCGGCCAGCCCGCGGTTCGCCCAGCAGAGGCCGGGGTTCGGGTTGATCGGCGCGAGGTCCGCATAGCGGATGCTGGAGCTGGCGCCGAACACCAGGTTCTCGCCGGGTCGCGATGCCGCCACCACCTCCGCGGCCACGACCTCGCCCGTGAGCTCTCGCGATTCCTGCGGGGTCACGTTCCCCGGCTGTCGCCAGCGAGCCAGCCAGGCGGGATCCCCGGGTGGCAGCAGGACGCGATCGACCACCTTCGCAGCAGCGTGCCCGGGGTCGGTCCAGTCGGCGTGCGGGGCGACGACGACAAGCTCGATGTCCCTGCGACCCAGCAGCTCGGTGACGGGCCTGGACAGCGTGGGATGCCCGAAAACCACGACGCGTTCGATTTCCGGGCCGAGGACGGGCAACAGCTCCCGGTAGCGTGGCACGGCGCTGCCGGTGCGGGCATTGCTGGAGGGTTCGGCGAGCAGCGGGACCCCCGCAATCTCAGCGGTGGCCCTGGCCTCCGCCCCCACCGCGGGCGGCGCGTCCCCCGCGAGCACCACGGTGCGAGCCGCCCCCGTCGCCTCGTACACCTCGGCGCCGGCGCTCGGGGCGACGACCGGGCATATTTCCTGGGGTCCGGGCGCCGGGATGGTGGCGTCGACGAGCGGGGGCTCGAACTCCACGTTGACCTGCACAGGACCGGGCCGCCGGGTCCTCGTCCCCGCGGCCAGGGCACAGGCCCGGGCGATCGTCGCACGCCAGGCGGGTTCATTCCCCGTGCCGGATGCCAGCCGCAGCACCCCGACCGCCGCAGGACCGAGGATCCCCAGCTGGTCGCAGGCCTGGTTGGCACCCGTGCCGACCAGGTCGGCGGGACGATCGGCCGTGAGCAGCAGCAACGGGATCCCGGACGCGCGTGCCTCCATGGCAGCGGGCACCAGGTTCCCCACGGCCGTCCCGGAGGTGGTGACCACCGCGACGACCCTGCCCGAAGCCTTCGCCATCCCGAGGGCGGTGAAGGCCGCGACGCGCTCGTCGATCCTGACGTGCAACCCCAGCAGCCCAGCAGTCTCGGCGGCGTGGAGAGCCAGGGAGACCGGGGCGTTGCGGGAACCGGGCGCCAGCAGCACGTCCCGGACCCCGGAGGCCAGCAGGGCCTCCACGATCACCTTGCCCAGCAGCGGGGAGTTCACGGCAAAGTCACCCCCGCTACCGCGGCCACCCGCTGCAACCTGTCCAGCCACCAGCGTTCGGTCCGCGCATCGGCGCGGCAGGCCTCCACCAACTCGGCATCGACATGCACGGTATGCACCTCGATCTCCCCAGCGACCGACAGCAGCGGGTGAACTGTGACATCGCGGGCCAGGAGTCTGCCGGTCTCCAGACCGCAGGCGAACGGCAGCTCCGGCAGAGCCGCGGCCAGTCTCAGCCCCGCTTCCAGCCCGACGGATGTCTCCACGGCGCTGGAGACCACCACGGGGATTTCCAACCGCTCCGCCAGGTCGAGGCAGGCGGCGGCCCCGCCGAGCGGCTGCACCTTCAGCACCACCACGTCGGCCGCGCCGAGTTCCCGCACCCGCAGGGGATCTGCGGCCCGCCGGATGGATTCATCGGCAGCGATCGCGACCATGCCGTCCAGGCGGCGGCGCAGTTCAGCGAGTTCCTCCACGCTGGCACAGGGCTGCTCCACGTATTCGAGGCCGAATTGCGCGAGCTCCCGGATCGCCTCCTCGGCCCGGGCGAGCGTCCAGGCCCCGTTCGCGTCGACGCGGATCGCCCCGCCGGGCAGGGCGGCGCGGGCGGCAGCCACCCGGGCCACGTCGTCGTCGAGCCCCTCGCCGGGGGATGCGACCTTTACCTTCAGGGTGCGGCACCCGGATTCCGCGGCCCGCCACGCCACCTCGTCGGGGCCGATGGCCGGGATGATGCCGTTGACCGCGACGCGGTCCCGCAGCGGTTCGGGATGGCCCTCGCGGGCCACCGCGACGGCGGCCCTCAGCCAGGTGGCGGCCTCCTCGTCTCCGTATTCCCGGAAAGGACTCCACTCGGCCCGGCCCGCCTCGCCCTCGAACAGGATTCCCTGCCGCCGGGTGGCACCCCGGAAAGGAACCCGCAGGGGGATGTCAAAGACGATCACCGGCCGACCACCGCCCCCAGCAGCAGCCCGGCGGCCATCGCGAGCTCTGTGAAGGACGTGGCCTGGAGCATCGCGATCAGGTCGCGTCCGATGGCCCCACCCAGCAGTCGCGCTGCGGGGCCGAGCACCAGGACGAATCCCAGCAGCCCCAGCCCCGCCCAGGGCGTGCTGAGCACCATCACCCCCAGCACCGAGGCCGCACCGACCACAAGCAGGGCCACGAAGAAGACTCGGGTTCCGGAATCACCCAGCCGGGTGGCCAGGGTGCGTTTGCCCACCTCGGCGTCGGCGGCGAGGTCGCGGAGGTTGTTGACCACCAGCAGGGCACTGGCCAGGGCCCCTACTCCGATGGCCGCCACCCAGGAGACCGGCGGGGCCGACCCGAAGGTGACCAGGGTGGTGCCGACCGTCGCCACCAGCCCGAAGAACAGGAAGACCATGACCTCCCCGAGGCCGCGATACCCGTAGGGCCGGGAACCCCCCGTGTAGTACCAGGCCGCGAGGATGCTGGCGGCCCCGACCACCAGCAGCCACCAGTGCCCGCTGATCACGACGATCACGCTCCCCAGCGCCGCCGCCACACCGAAACACAGGAATGCGGCCCGTTTCACTGCTTCGGGGCGCGCCAGCCCGGAGGCGGTCAACCGGACCGGGCCGACGCGCACGTCGTCGGTGCCGCGGATGCCGTCGGAGTAGTCGTTGGCGTAGTTGACCCCCACCTGGAGGGCCAGCGCCACCCCGAGGCAGAACATGGGAAGTAGGATCAGGCGCCACAGGGGCGGCGCGGGACTGGTCCCGAGCCCCGCCGCCACTCCCGCCAGGATGGGTGCGGCGGCGGCGGGGAGGGTCCGTGGCCGGGCACCGGCCAGCCAGGTGGAGAAGCTCATGATGGGGTCATGCTAGTGGTTCTCGTCAGCGATGAGGCCATTGAGCGCCTCGCGGTCCGGTTTGCCCCCGGGGGTGCGCGGAATCGGGGTGATGACGAGCTGCCGCGGCAGCCACGTCCTGGGCAACGCGGCCGCGAGGGCTTCACGCCAGCCCGCCAGGTCCCCGCCCGCGGTGAACAGCACCACTCGCATCCCCCACTCCGCGTCCGGGACGGCCAGCACCGCGGTCTCCGGGTCGAGGTGGGCCGCGGCGGCCCGCACCTCGGCCAGGTCGACGTTCACCCCGCCGGAGATGATCACGTCGTCGACGCGCCCGGTGATCACGAGCCTGTCATCCTCCCACCGTCCCCGGTCGCGGGTGAGCAGCATGCCGCCATCCACGACCTCGGCAGTGGCCCCGGGATCCCCCAGGTAACCGTCGAACAACGTCGGGCCGCCGATGACCACCCGGCCGTCGCGCAGACCGATCCCGACGCCCGGCAGCGGTGTCCCGTCCCAAACCACCCCGCCGCAGGTCTCCGACATGCCGTAGCTCTCGACGACCGCCAGTCCCGCGTCCCCGGCGCGTTCCCGCAGCTCCTGTCCGAGGGGCGCACCGCCGATCAGGATCAGGTCGAAGGCTCGCAGCCGTTTCGTGACATCGGCATCACCCAGGGCGCGATGCAACTGGGTGGGCACCAGGCTGATGGCGTCGCCCTCGCCGGTGGGGGTGAGTCCCTCGAGGTCGGCGGGCACCACGGGCGTTCCCCGGCCCGCCGCCGCCGAACGCACCTGCACCATCAGCCCGGCCACGTAACGCCCGGGCAGGGCGAGATGCCAGGTCAGGTCGCCCACGCGTTCCCGAACCGCCTCCGCAGCTGCTCGCAACGCCGCCCGGGAGAGCACGACACTCCGGGCCGTTCCCGTCGTCCCGGAGGTCTGCACCACAGCCCCCACGTCCCGCGGCAACCGGGGTACCGGACCGTCCGCCAGCCACAGCGCCGGTCCGCCCTCCAGCATCCGAGGCACTTCCGTGTTCATCGTCACCACCTGTGTTTCTCGGTCGCGACGCGACCTTAACATCGGGAACGGGAACCGGATCCCGGGAGCTAGAATTGCCCCGTGCTCAAGGTGCTTCTGATCGTCGCAGTGGTGATGCTCACCGTCTACTGCGTCGTCGAACTCGCACAGACCAAGGGGGCCCGCGTGCGCACCATGCCCCGGTGGCTGTGGTTGTTCGTCGTGATCTGCGTCCCGGTGATCGGTCCGTTCGCATGGCTGCTCGCGGGGCGCCCCACCTCACGTCCCCGACCGCGCCCGCTCGCTCCCGACGACGACGATGACTTCCTGCGCGGCCTGCGCTGAACCCACTTCGACTGCTTAGCGGGGAAATCACCCCGAAACTGAAAGGACGCCCATGCTTGACAGCCCTGATGCCCTGAGCACCTGGCTGAAATCGACCGCCGCGGAGTTCGAGGACCGCATCGACGAGCTGGACGGGCTGGACGCCGCCATCGGCGACGGCGACCACGGCACAAACATGGCCCGCGGCATGGCAACCGCCGCCACGATCACCCCTGGCCCGGACACCACGACACGCCAGTACCTCAACCAGGTGGGCATGGCCCTGGTCAGTTCCGTTGGCGGGGCCTCGGGGCCGTTGTACGGGACGTTCTTCCTGCGCGTCGGGCAGCTCTGGCAGTCCCCACACACCGTCTCCAGCCTCTGGCAGGCGTTGAAGGCCGGACGCGACGGAATCGCCTCGCGGGGCAGGGCGAAGGTGGGTGACAAGACCATGCTGGATGCCCTGTGTCCCGCCATCGACGTACTCGAACACGCGGCCATGGAACGCGACGAGGAGGCCTCCACCAGCCTGGCCCGGGCAGCTGCCGCCGCCCGGGCGGGAGCCGAGGCCACCCGCGGTATGGTGGCCCGCCGCGGCCGAGCGGCACACTACGGGGAACGCTCCGTCGGGCATCTGGATCCGGGCGCGGTGTCCATGGCGATGATTCTCGACAGCGCATCCCGTCACCTCTGATCCGCACCGGGTAACCCACCCTCCACGGCGAATTCTCTGCGCATTCCCGGCCCCGGCATGAGCATCTTGCGCAGTTTCAATAAGCTTCGCGCATGGTTTCGCACACCGCACCGCACAAAGCCGTCATCCTCGCCCGTGGCCTCGGGTCGCGTATGCGCAGGGCAGCCGAGAACGTCGCACTGACCGCCGAGCAGAGCAGGACCGCCGACGCCGGGGTGAAGGCCATGATTTCCCTGGATGGCCGTCCCTTCCTGGACTTCGTGATCTCAGCCCTGGCGGACAGCGGTTTCACCGACATCTGCCTGGTGATTGACCCCGAACACGACCTGATCCGCGACCACTACGACGGCATCACCAAGCAGCGCGTGCGCATCTCCTACGCGGTGCAGGCCGAACCCCTCGGCACAGCGAACGCGGTGCTGGCTGCGGAGGAGTTCGCGGGCGATGACCGGGTGCTGGTGCTCAATTCGGACAACTACTACCCCGCCGAGGCCCTCGAACTGCTGCACGAGGTACCCGGTTCCGCGCTGGTGGGTTTCACCCGCGAGGGCATGCTGAACCACTCCAACATTCCCGCCGAACGCATCGTCGCGTTCGCGCTGGCCGCCGCCGACACCGAGGGCAACCTGGCCGAGTTGGTGGAGAAACCCGACGAGGCCACGGTGGAGCGCATGGGCGACAGTGCCGTGATCTCCATGAACTGCTGGCTGTGCACACCCGCGATCTTCGCGGCCGCCCGCGCCATTCCGAGGTCGGCGCGCGGCGAGTACGAGATCACCGATGCGGTGCGACGCGCCATCACCGATGGCGACCCGTACCGCCTGGTCCGAGCGGACCTCGGGGTGCTCGACATGTCGAGCCGCGGGGACATCGCATCCGTGGTGGAGGCTCTGCGCACCCGGGAAGTGCTCCTGTAACCGCGTGGTTCGTGCCCGGGTGCCCTTCCCGCCGGGCACTGGGGCGGCTACCTGCAGGCGGTGATCGACCGCCTGCCCTCAATGTCGGTGAGCTGTGCCCCGCGCGGCTGATCATCGACTCGACGCTGCCGCCGGCCTCCGGCATGTCGTCGAGTTCGGCGCTGGTGGTGGCGGCGGTGGTACTGACCCTGATCGACCACAACGGTTTCCGGGAGCACCCCGGGTGGCGGGAGAGTATTGCCTCCACCGCCGACCTGGCCAGATACCTGGCTTGCGTCGAGAACGGCATGGGTTCCGGATCGCTGACCAGGACACGGGGGTCGGAACCTTCGGCGGTTCCGAGGACCGCACCGCCATGTTGTGCTGCCACGCCGACCGGCTGACGCGGTTCCGTTTCTGCCCGATCCGGTAGGGTGATTCCGTCGCGCTGCCCGGGGACCTGAGTTTCATCATCGGGGTCTCCGGGATCCTGGCCGGAGACGAGGACACCTGGGAGGGCCTGAACGCGGTCGTCGCCCACTCCCCCGTGCTGTCGGCGCGACTGAGGGCCTTCCTGGCCGAGTCGGAGGAGCTGATACCGGCGGCCCGGCCCACCGGCTCTGAGCCGCCTCTTTCCCGTTCCCGGCTCGCTGGCCTTACGGATGGTTTGCTGGCCTTGTTCATGTTCGCTGGCCTCACAGCGCAGGCAAACGTGGACAAGGCCAGCAAACCGGTCCCGCGGGGTTCCGGGGAGCGGTTCATCCATCGACCCGCCGGGCCATGCCCTCGATGATGAACTCGATCTTGCGGTCCAGGAAACCCCGGCCCGCCCAGTCGTCATTGGGGGCGAGCTGCTCCGGTAACTCCTCAGCGATTCCCTCCCGGTTGAAGTTATCGACGGCGACCTCCAGGCCCGTCACCGCATCACCTTCGGGTCCCGGGACAGTTGCCCGGTACGACTCGATCACCATGTGGGTGCAGAGCACGGTGTCTCCGATGAAGTCCACGGCGAGGGCGGCGTCGTCCGGGCTGAAACCCCGTTCGACCAGCGCGTCGACGCCGGCCTTCATTCCCTCGGCAAAGTAGTGGTGCGCCCACGTGACCACCAGGAAGGTCTCCGCGAGCCCGGGGTACCGATCCATCAGGTCCCACATCCGGTCGGCCTGGTGTCGCATCAGTTCCCGCCAGTCACCATCGGGAACGGACGGATCGTTCTCCCGGGCCAGGCGCCTCAGACAGCCGCGCAACAGGTCGTCCCGCGAATCAATGGCGCGGTACAGCGCCGGGGTGCCGACCCCCAGGCGTTTGGCCACCTCGGCGAGAGTGAAATCACGGATGCCGATCTCCAGCGCGACGGTGACGACGTCCTCGTAAGTGAAACCCGGTTTCGGACCAGTGCGTCTGCCAGGCGATCTCATACGGTTAACGTACCCGTTGCCCACGTCGCAGAGCGGCGTTAAGGTAAGCCTCGCTGAATAGTGAAGCATGTTTCCTATCTTTGAGGTGTGATGACGATGACGACGCAGGAAGCCGAACGCGTCGAACCTGACCAGCAGAGCAACCCGAGAGCGGAGAACAAGCGGAAGGCGCAGGAGGGGCAGGCGGCGATCAGGCGCCTGGCCGCCCCGGTGCGCGGACTGCAGCGGCTGGGACAGGCGTTCGTGATCGCCTCGGCCATTCTCACGACCGCCCCCTACCTCGCCCTCGTCCAGCTCGGCGACCTCCTGCTGGCCGCCCACAGCACCGGCACCACCGTCGACGCCAACCGGGCATGGGCGACGATCGGGCTGCTGATCAGCGCCTTCTCCGGCCAGCTGCTGCTGTACTTCGTCGGCCTGCTCATCACCCACGTCGCCGACCTGAGGTTGCGCGACCAGTTGCAGCGCGGCATCGCGCAGCGCCTGGCACGGGCCCCGCTGTCGTGGTTCACCGAGTCGACCTCGGGCCTGATCCGCAAGGGCGTCCAGGACGACACCCGCGCCGTCCACACCGTGATCGCCCACGGCCCCGTCGAGATCCTCAACGCGGTGGTGACCCCGCTTGCCCTGCTCTGCCTGGCGTTCTGGCTGGACTGGCGGCTGGGGCTGCTCAGCATAGCCACGATCCCGCTACACATGGCCACCTACGCCATCTCCATGAAGGGCATGCCGGAGAAGACCGCCGAGATGGACGCGAAACTAGCGAAGGTCTCCTCCACCATGACCGAGTTCGTCGCCGGGATCTCGGTGGTCAAGGCCTTTGGATGCGTCGGTAGAGCGCACTCCGCATACGTGGATTCCGCCGACGAGTTCTCCCGGTTCTTCCGCGCCTGGGCACTGCCCCTGGTCTCGATCAGCTGCATCTCCATGGCGTGGATCTCCATTCCGCTGCTGCTCGTGGTGAACCTGGGGGGCGGGGCCCTGCTGATCCAGACCGGGGTGGTCACCTTGCCCGAGGTGCTCGCGGCCACGCTGATCGCGTTGGTGCTCCCCGGCGCCGTGCAGGTCGTCTCCTCGATCTCCTGGTCCTACCAGATGGCCGGGGCCGCGGCGATCCGGCTGTGCACCATCCTCGACACACCCGTCCTGCCCTACCCCGAGACCTCACAGGTCCCCCAGGGATGCACCGTCGAACTCGACCACGTCACCTTCTCCTACGGCCAGACCCTCGCCGTCGACGACGTCAGTCTCACCCTGGAGGAGGGAACAGTGACGGCCCTGCTCGGCCCCTCGGGTTCCGGCAAGTCGACCCTGGCCACGCTGATCGCCCGTTTCGCAGACCCGGATTCCGGGAGCATCCGACTCGGGGGCGTCGACCTGAGGCAGCTGACCGAGGAGACCCTCTACTCGTATGTCTCGTTCGTGCTCCAGGACGCCCAGCTGCTGCGGGCCAGCGTGCGCGACAACATCGCCCTGGGCCGTCCGGGGGCGGGTCTCGACGAGGTCCGGGAGGCTGCGAGAGCGGCCAGGATCGACGACTTCGTGATGTCGCTTCCCGAGGGCTACGACACCGTCATCGGCACCGACACCTCACTATCCGGCGGGCAGGAGCAGCGGATCGCGATCGCCAGGGCGATCCTGGTTGACTCCCCCGTGCTGCTCCTCGACGAGGCCACCGCCTTCGCCGACCCAGAGTCCGAGGCCGAGATCCAGCAGGCCCTCTCGACACTGGTGAAGGGGCGGACCGTGCTGGTGATAGCCCACCGCCCCGCCGCCATCCGGGGGGCGCACAAGATCGTGGTGATGGAACGGGGACGCATCCAGGCGGTCGGCACCCATGAGGAGCTGCTCGACGAACCCCACTACCGAGCGTTGCTGCGTCAGAGCGGCGAGCTCCACACCGTCTCCGCCGAGGAGGACCACCGATGAGCGACGTCAATCGCAATGCACTGCTGCCCCGCTACCGCCGGCTGATGACACCAGCCCAGTGGCGGCAGATGTCCTCGGGATTCAATGTCGGTATCGCAGCGGGGGCGCTGACCGGGTTCGCGCTGCTGGCGTTGCTGCCGGCCTCCGTCGCGCTGGCGACGGGAACCCCCAGCTGGGGGTTGGGTTTCGGCGGCTGGCTGGTGGTCCTGCTCGTCACCGCCGTCGTCACCCTGGTCGTCGACTTCATCGGCACCCGCACCGGGTACCTGGGTGCGCTCGGCTTCATGCGGAGCGTCCATCACAGCATCGGCGACAAGGTCGCGAGGCTGCCCCTGTCCTGGTTCACTCCGTCGTCGGCAGGTTCCATGTCGCGGATGGCGACCCAGGAGATGTTCTCCCTGACGCAGTCGGTGGCGCACTTCCTGTACAAGCTGCGCAACAACGTGGCCGCCTGCATGGTCATCTGGCTCGGTTCCTGGTTCTGGGACTGGCGGCTCGGTCTGCTGCTGACCTGCGCGGCTCCCGTGCTGACCCTAGGTCTCACCGCGGGCAAACGACTCCTGAACCACGGCAAGGCCATCGCTGAACCCTCCGAGGTCGAACTGGCGGCTCGCATCATCGAGTTCTCCCGCTGCCAAGGGGCTCTGCGTTCCTGCAACGCACCCAATCCACCAGGCCTGAGGAATGCGTTCGACACCAACGGCCGCAACTCCAGGCGCGCCTTCTGGTGGGAGGCCCTGGGCAACATGGTCAACGGCGCCGTCGCCCAGTTCATCGTGATCTCCATGATCGTCCTGTCCGCCGCCCTGGCGCTGTCGTCGCAGCTCGCCCCGCTCCAGGCGATCGTCACCATCGGCTTGTACCTGCGGTTCATGACGATGCTGAGCGACATCGGGGCCATGGTGGTCGGTTTCGAGGAGCGCCGACAGATGATGAACCACATCGATCAGGTCATGGACTCCCCCGTGCTGCCCGAACCCGACACCTCCCCCGAGGCACCCTCCGACGGCAGCATCGAACTGATCGACGTCGACTTCGGGTACCAGGCCGACGTGCCGGTGCTGCGCGGAATCTCAATGACGGTGCCCAGCGGTTCGATGTGCGCCCTCGTCGGTCCCTCGGGCAGCGGCAAGACCACCATCGCCCGCCTGGTCGCGCGGTTCTACGACGTCGACTCCGGACAACTCAGGGTCGGCGGGGTAGACGTGAAGCAGCTGACCACCGAGGACCTGATGGCGCAGCTGTCGATGGTCTTCCAGGACGTCTACCTGTTCGACGACACCCTGGAGGCCAACATCCGCCTGGGCCGCCCGGACGCCACCGACGACGAGGTGCGCCACGCAGCCGACCTCGCCGGGGTGACGGAGATCATCGAGCGCCTCCCCGGCGGATGGGAAACCCGGGTCGGTGAGGGCGGTCGGGCCCTGTCCGGTGGCGAACGGCAGCGCGTCTCCATCGCCCGTGCCCTGCTGAAACGGGCACCCATCGTGCTCCTCGACGAGGCCACCAGCGCCCTCGACGCCGAGAACGAGGCGAACATCGTGGCCGCCATGGAGGAGCTGAGACGCTCCTCCACCCTCATCGTCATCGCCCACAAGCTGGAGACCATCGCCGCCGCCGACCAGGTGGTGGTGTTGGGAGCCGACGGCCGGGTCACGCAGCAGGGTCGCCACGAGGACCTGGTGGGCGTCGATGGCCCCTACCGCGACTTCTGGGAGTACCGGAGCAGCACCAGCGGATGGTCCCTGGTCTGAACCCGAAACAGAGAAGACCAACAGCGACACGAGAAAGCAGAAACGATGAAACCTTGGAAATTGCGTCTGGGCGCCGTCATAGTGGCCACCGCCCTGGGACTGACGGGATGCGCATCCGGTTCCGGTGGCAGCTCCCCGTCGGCCTCGGGCCCCTCACAGCCGGTCAGGATCGGGGCGCTCTTCGCCCCAACCGATTCCCTCGACCCGGTTACCGCCTCCTCACCGGGTTCGATGCTGCTGGCGTTCAACGTCTACGACTCCTTGGCGGTCATGACCAAGAAGGGGGCGGCGCTGTCCCTGGCAAAGTCCATCGAACCCAACGCCACCGCCGATGAGTGGACCGTCACGCTGCGCGAGGGACTCACCTACTCCGACGGCACCACCGCCACCGGGCAGGACGTCCTGGATTCCCTCTCCCATTTCGCCCAGTCCCCCAGCTACGCCAGCCTGTACTCCGGCATCGACTTCGAGGCCTCCAACGCGTCCGGGTCGACGGCGACGCTGAAGCTCAAGAAGCCCGCATCCGATTTCCTCGAATCCTCGCTGGGAATGTTCTCCGCCATCGCCCCGAAGGGCACGTTCACCGGTATCGGCGCCGGCCCCTTCGTCGTCGACAAGGGGGACCCCGGCACCGGCTACCAGCTGCACGCCAACGACAAGTACTGGGACGGCACCCCGTCCATCCCGCAGGTCACGATGGTGCCGATCCCCGACTCCACGGCCCAGGCCAACGCCCTGCGCACCGGCGAGATCGACCTCGCCACCAGCCTCAACTCGGCTGCCCTCACGACCCTGTCGGGGGCGCCGAACGTCAAGGTGGCCGACGCCACCCTGGAGTCCGCGTCCGCTCTGGAGCTGGCCCTCAACACCCGCGTCGCGCCTTTCAACGACCCGGAGGTGCGGCGGGCCGCGAAACTCGCCGTGGACCGGGACAAGCTGGTCAACACCGTCCTCGGATCCACAGGTGAGGTCGCCAACGACATGCTCGGCAAGGGCTACGACAACTACCCGGAGGATGTGGCCCAGACCACGGCCAACAAGGAGGAGGCCAAGCGCATCTTCGCGGAGAAGGGGGTCACGTCCTTCACGATCGTCGCAGCCGACGTCATGCCGGGCATGGTTTCCTCGGCCGAGTTGATGGCCCAGGAGTTCGCCGAGGTGGGGGTGCAGGTCACCGTCGACAAACGCGACCCGCAGACCTACTACAGCAACCCTGCCGAGCTGCACCAGGCGCAGGCGGCGACCGCCTTCTGGATCAACCGCAACCCCATCACCGAGTTCCGCAGCCAGGTCATGCCCGACTACCCCTTCAACCTGTCCGGTTTCACCTCCGAGACGATCCAGCAGAACCTGGCGAAGGCCACCGCCACCCTGGACGCGGCCGAGCAGAAGAAGCTGGTGGGCGAGATCAGCAAGGAGATCCACGACCAGGGCGGTGACCTGATCTGGGGCTACCAGAAGCAGGTCTCGGCGTACCGGGCCGGGCTGGAGAACTTCACCTCCGTCCAGTCGGTTCCCTGGCTGACGAAGGCCACCTTCAACCCGGTCGGCTGATCCGGCCTTGGGACGAACCATCGACGCGTCGCCGCAGCAACCCACCTTCACCGGTTGGTTGTTGCGGCGGCTGGCGCGCTCCGCGGCCCAGTGCCTGGCGGCCTCGTTTCTGCTGTTCCTGCTGATCCAGGCCCTGCCCGGGGACGCGGCAACTGCGAGCGCCTCAAGGAACGGGGCCGCCGCGGTGGAGGCGGCCAGGGCCCGGATGGGCCTGGACCGGCCCGTCCTGGAACGCTACCTGGAATGGGTGGCGGGCATCCTGCGGGGGGATCCCGGGACCACGCTCATCACGTCCCGGCCCGTGGCCGAGACGATCACGCAACCGGTCCTGGCGTCGCTGATCCTGGCCACGGTGGTGCTGCTGGGGTTGGTGCTGGTCACCCTGCCCGTCGCGGTCGTCACCGGGGCGCGTCCGAGGCATCCGGTCAGCCGGTTCCTGACGGGGATCTCGGTGGCCGCTGCCGCGATACCGGAGTTCGTGGTGGCGATCGCGCTGCTGGCCGTCCTGGCGGTGTGGACCCGCTGGCTGCCGGTGCTGTCGGTGCCCGGTGCGGGTCGCACGGTGTGGGAGAACCCCGTCTGCCTGGTGATGCCGGCGCTGGCGCTGTGGCTGGTGTGTTCCGCATCCCTGACCCGTCGCATCCAGGCCCTGGTGGCCGCCCACGCCGCCGCCCCCTACGTGCGCGAGGCGGAACTGGCGGGCCTGACGCGGCGGCGAGTGCTGTCCGGGCACCTGCTGCCGTCGGTGGCTCCCGGCGTCCTGCAGCTGCTCGCGCAGACGATCCCCTACCTGCTGGGTGGAGCCGTGGTGGTCGAGACCGTGACCTCCTTCCCCGGCCTGGGGTTCGCGCTGGTGCGGGCCGTCGGGGACAGGGAGGTGCCGGTGGTGATGGCCGCGGGGGCATTGATGATGGTGGTCGCGGTGGTGGCCTTCACCGTCGCGGATGCGCTGTCGGTGCGCCAGGAACGCATGGTTGCGGTGGTGTGAGGTGAGCATTTCAGCGAAGATCTGGGGCGGCATCGCCCTGCTGATGGTGCTTGTCACCGTGGCTGCCCCGTGGCTGACGCCGGCCATCGGGGATTCCGCGGCCACGACGGCCTTCGCCTATTCGACAGGTGGCCCTGGCGGACTGGGACACGACTACCTGGGACGGCCAGTGCTGCCCCAGCTCCTGGAGGGCGGCCGGGCACTGCTGGTCGCGGCCCTCCTGACCGCGATGGTCTCGCAGGGCGTCGGGCTGGCCGCCGGTTTGTGGCTCGCCACCCGGGCCCGGGGGGCCTGGTTCGTGCGTTTCGTCCTGGATGTCGTCCTGGTGACACCGATGATCGTGGCCTCGCTGGTGGTCTATCAGCGTGCCGGGGCGTCGCTGTACGCCACCATCCCGATCGCAACCGCCCTGACCCTGCCGTTCACGTCCCGCTACTATCGGGCGGCCGCGGAGCCGCTGCTGGGGGCGGCCTTCTTCGAACAGGCCCGGGTGGCCGGCGACAGGACATCGGTGGCGCTGGTCCGGGAGGTGGTGCCGGTGCTGCTGCGTCCCGTCCTGGCCGACCTGGGGTTGGCGACGATCACCGCCCTCTACCTGATGGCCACCATTTCCTTCCTCGGCACCACCGCCGCCGAGTCCGGTTTCCTGTGGCCGACGATGGTGTCGCGGAACCTCGACGGGTTGGGTCTCAACCCGTGGGCGGTGCTGGCCCCGCTGGGCGCGATGGTGGCGTTGACGGTGCCCGTGAACCTGTTCGTCGATGCCCTCGGAGGTCGCCGTGACTGAACCAGCCGTGCAGGTCGACGACCTGCGGATCCGTTCGGCCGCCGGAACGATCCTGGACAAAACCGCCCTTGTCGTGGAGCGGGGCGAGCGGGTCGGGCTCGTAGGGGAATCCGGCTCCGGGAAGTCGACCCTGTCCTTGGCCCTGCTGGGTTCGGTGGCGCCCGGTCTGGAACTGGCGGCGGGAAACGTGACGGTGCTGGGTGTGCCCGTCGTTGCCGATGGCCGGTTGGCCTCCCCCGGGAGGTTGCGGGGGCTGCGGCGCCGCGTCGCCCGGCTGGACCAGGACCCGACCGGGGCGCTGACCCCGACCCGCCGCATCGGGTACCTGATGACGGAGTTGTCGCGGGGTCGGGTGAGGATGCTCAGCGACTCCGTGACGAGGCCCTGGAGGTCTTCGGGCTGCCGACGTCCCGCGATTTCCTGAACCGTTTCCCGGCGGAGCTGTCGGGCGGGCAGCGGCGGCGGGTGGCGCTGGCCCGCGCCTTGGCGCGCCGCCCCGAGCTGCTGGTGCTCGACGAACCGACCGCCGGGCTCGACCCGTCGGCCGTCGACGCCGCCCTGGGTCTGGTGGAACGGCTCATGACGGAGTTGGACGCCACGCTGCTGGTGATCACCCACGACCCCGCGGTGGCGGCGCGCCTGACCAGCCGGGTGGTGGAGATGCGTGACGGGCGTCTCACCAACGGGGGCCCGGCGCGGGAGGTCGTGACCGCGGACCACCCGGGAGCATCGCGAGACGATGGACCGCGAGGGGACGCGGAGCCCGTGCTGTGCGTGCGGTCGTTGACGGCGGGCGCGCCCGGGCTGGCAGATTCCCCCGTGACTGGCCTGGACCTGGACGTTCTCGAAGGGGAGGCGGTGGCGTTGACGGGCCCGTCCGGGTCGGGAAAGTCGACGGTGGCGCGGACCCTCGTCGGGCTCTGGCCGCGGCGCGACGGCGAGGTGACCGTTGCCGGGATGGCTCTGCCGGCGAAGCTGGATGACTGGCCCCGGTCAGCGCGCGGGACGATCGGGTGGGTGCCGCAGGATCCCGCGACCTCTGTGAACCCGGCGTGGTCGCTCGGGCGGTCCCTGGCGCGCGCCCGGACCAGGGCAGTGCGACTCGGCGGGGCTGGAACGGGCGTCGAGGAGGCGGCCGAGCTGGTCGGGTTGCCACCCGGCTGGGAAACCCGCCGCCCGAGGCAGCTGTCCGGAGGCCAGCTGCAGCGCTTCGCGATCGCCCGGGTCCTGGTCTCGGGGGCTCGGCTGCTGGTGCTCGATGAGGTGACCTCCAGCCTGGACGCGACCACCCGCGACGCCATCTGCGAGGTCCTGGCCGAGGTCAGGAAACGCATCCCCATGCTGGTGATCACCCACGACCCGGCGGTGATCGCCCGCTGCGACCGGGAGATCAGGCTCAACGACTAGAGCCAGCACGTGAGCGCCAGCAAACGGCCGAGTCGAAACCACCCCCTTCCCGCCCCTCCACCCTGCTCACGAAACGCGGAAGTTCAACGGTTCAACGTCGCCACACGGCATCGAAGCGTTCTTCTTCCGCGATTCGTGCACGGGGGATCGGCGACGGGAGTGCGGGTCACCGGCTGGTATTGCCGAAGGTCTCCTCGATGAAGGGGTCGACCAGTCCGTGGTAGGTCTCTGGGGCGTCCCGCCGCACGCAGTGGCCGACGCCGTCGATCAACACCAGGCGCACGAGCGGGTTGGTCACATCGGAGGGGTCCGGGGCCATGTCGCCGTGGCGGGGTGCCAGGTACAGCGTCGGTATCGTCAGCTGGTTGACCGCGCTGACGAGGTCGGCCTCGCCGAGATAGGTGCCCTCGCGTATGAAACGGCGGTCGACCTGCTCCTTGCACCTCGCCCACTCCTCGATCTCGGCATCACTCCATGAGGTCTCGTGCCGCATCCGTTCCCGCTCGGCCGCGCCACCATCGGCGGCGAACGCATCCAGGAACCGCTCCTGGTGTTCCACGAACCAAGAGGCCGGGCCCCAGTGTCCGGTGGGACGCGCGACGTCCTCCAGGACCAGTGCCCGCACCTGGTCGGGCCGGGCCACGCCCACTCGCAGCGACATGAGCCCTCCCAGGCTGTGCGCCACGACGACCGGTGGCTCCGGGAGCGAGGAGATCACCCGCTCGAGGTCTTCCTGCATGGTCTGCGGTGCCCGGGTCAGGGAGTCGTCGTCCCACCGTGGGGACGCCCCGTGCCCCCGCAGGTCCACCGCGAGAACGTGGTATCGGGAGGACCAGCGAGCCACCGCGTCAGGCCAGGCGGCGGCCGATTCCGTCAGGCCGTGGACCAGAAGCAGGGCTGGAGCCGCGGGATTCCCCCACTCGTGCAGTGCAAGCGTCGTCACCTCAGCGACTGTAGCCCTGGGGTGTCCAAGGTCGCGATAAGGGAGCGGTGACCAGGATTCCTGGCGCCTGATCGGGGCTGCACGCCTCCTGTAAAGCATGGCACTGAGCCTTCCCTCCGCTGGTCGAGCCGGTCTGTGATGCGGAGCGAGCAGTCCGGCTCGACCAGCGGACGGAAAGGACAGGAGAAAATAGGGCCCTGTGCAAACCGCGGGGCTGATACACATCTGCGCGTCTTTGCCTCCACAGCGGCTTCCCGCTGGTTCCCTCAAGGGCGGACTCCCTATGCTGAACACCATGTTGATCCTCTGCACTGCTCTGCTGCGTCTGCGCAGCCGCTGACCGCGGGAGCGCCCCGTCGCTGCTCCCGTCCCGGCCCCCATGCCGGGCTGCGTCTTTCAGCATGCCCGGCTCCACGACCATCACGGAGCAAGCAGTGCCCACTTTTCATCACGGCCGTCACGAACACGGCCAGAACTTCCTCACCGACCCAGCCGTCATCGCCACCTTCGTTGAACTCGTCGCAGCAACCCGCGGACCCATCATCGAAATCGGAGCGGGCGACGGCGCACTCACCGTACCGCTGGCGCGCCTCGGCCGCCCTGTGACGGCCATCGAGATCGACGCCCGCCTGGAGCAGAGGCTGCGCTGTCGCCTTCCCTCACACGTGGAGGTGGTGTCAGGTGATTTCCTCACCCATCGGCTGCCGAGCCATCCCCACGTGGTGGTGGGGAATCTGCCCTTCCACCAGACCACCGCGATACTGAGACACCTCTTGCACTCCTTCGCCTGGAGCGACGCCGTCCTGCTGACCCAGTGGGAGGTTGCCCGCCGCAGGGCTGGCGTGGGTGGGGCCACCATGATGACCGCGCAATGGGCACCGTGGTTCACGTTCACCCTGCATGGTCGTGTCCCCGCACGGGCTTTCACTCCACGTCCTGGTGTGGATGGCGGGATTCTCACCATCCACCGTCGCGAGCACCCGTTGCTACCGGTGACTGAGCAGTGTCGATTCCACGCCCTGGTCCACCGCATCTACACCGGGCCGGGAAACGGACTGGCCCAGATCCTTGCTCGCGCCACTTCCTTCCCTTCACCGCAGGCGGCCCGGGCCTGGCTCGGAAGACACGGCATCGATGCCTCAGCCCTACCCCGAATGATGCATCCGAAGGCCTGGGTGGACCTGTTCAAGACGACGGGATCGTCGCCGCCTGCCCCGCCCACACGAGGAAACCGCAGGAGGCGACGATGAGCCTCTCCGCCGCTCAACAGGCCGCGCGCCTGTTGGCTGAGCGACCTGAACACGACTGGCGACTGGACGAACTCGCTGCGCTGGTCCATCTTTCGGTGTCACAGCTCGGGCGAGTGTTCACTCGCAGGTTCGGCCGCACCCCGATGCGTTTCCTGATGTACCTTCGCGCACGTCTGCTGGCCGCACTGTTGCGGGAAACCGACCTCCCCATAGCCGAGGCGATGAACAAAGTGGGATGGCGCAGCCGTGGACATGCGGCCCGTTACTTCAAGGCGGTGTTCGGAGTGTCACCGTCGAACTATCGGGGGAGCGGATACGTCACGAATGATTCGGTGCCCGGTGAATGAAGTGTCCGTGCTCCGGATGCTCCACGCCTCGGGACCAAGGTTCATCACATCGGTGAGGGGCGCTGCTCCAGCGGCTTTGGTCACAACACATGCTGCTGCACGAGCAGTTCGGGCCAGCGCTCCTCAACGTCGAACTTGCCGGCCGTGACGAGCCTCTTCTTCTCAGTGCTCTGGGCTCAGACTACCTACCAGAAAGGTGATCGCCCACTACGACCGGGAGATCGGGCTCAGAGCCGGTTGAGCCAGCACGTGAGCATACCTCTTTCGAAGCTGGTTGAGCCGGACCACGACGAGCGAGCAGGTCAGCTCACCAGCTTCGAGAAGATCCTCATGCGCTTGTTTTCTTGTCACCCGCTCCCCCTGGAGCGCAAGCGAACGACGAGAAGGCAAGCGGATCCACAACCTTCACGCCCTCCTCTTGACACGTGACCATTAAGTCACATATTTTCTCAGGGTGGACATGGATGAGGTTTTCAAGGCCTTGGCGGACCCCACGAGGCGCGCACTGCTCGACCGGCTGTTCACCGAGGGAGGCCTAACCCAGACGGATCTGGAAAAGGACTTCGAGATGACGCGATTCGGCATCGCGAAACACCTGCACACTCTGGAGGAAGCCGGGCTGATAACCACGCAACGCGACGGTCGCGTTAAACGGCATTTTCTCAATCCTGTTCCTATCCAACAGATCCACGCCCGCTGGATCGACAAGTACACCGCCCACCAGGCATCCATCCTGGTGGAGTTGAAACAAGAGCTGGAGGATTCATGACATCCACACAGGTGCACCGCATCTTCATCAAGGCCGCTCCCGAGGCAATCTGGGAGGCCATCACGAAACCCGAATTCACCCGTCGCTACTTCTTTGGATCCAGCATCGACACGACCACGCAACCCGGCTCACCATGCGTCTATCGCTCGACCGACGCTCCCTTGGTCGACGGGGAGGTACTGGAATCGGATCCCAACCACAGATTCGTGATCACCTGGCGTTCGCTCTATCACCCACCTTCGGTGGACGAACCTGCCAGCCGTGTCACCTGGCTCATCGAGCCCCAAGAAGGCGGCCACTGCTGTCTCACCGTGATCCATGACCGCCTCGATAGTTCCCCGAACACGGCCAAGAACGTCGGGGCAGCCTGGATGTTCGTGCTCAGCGGCCTCAAAACGGTTGTGGAAACCGGGGAGAGCTGGTGATGCACGGATGAACCGCCACAGATCTTGCGGCCAGTAGCAAGAATCCGTGGCGATCCAGGCGTGGCCCCGGCCCGGGGAACATGGAGGAAGTCCCCGGTGCGGACCACCGCAGCCGCGGGCAGGATCGACGGGCGATCGCGGTTGGGACTGTGATCAGTTGTTTTCCAGGCGTTCGGCGATGAGGTCCACCAGCGCCCTGGCCACGTCGTCCTTGCTGCCGGAGGCCCGGATCACCTCGCGGCCCTGGGCATCCAGGACCACGACCGCATTGGGCACGTCACCGAACCCGAGAGCGGGGCCGACGGCGTTGACGGCCAGCAGGTCGGCGCCCTTCCGCCACGCCTTCGCGACTCCGTGGCTCAGCACGTCACCGTCCTCGTCGCCGGTCTCGGCCGCGAACCCGACCACGAGGGTTCGTCCGTTTTCGCCCCGGGGTGGGTCGGCGACCAGCCCGGCCAGGATGTCGGGGTTCTCCACCAGGGTGATCACGGGCGGCGGGACGGGCCCCGTCTCGTCGTCATCCAGGCCGTGTTTCTTGATCTTCGCGGCCGACACGGTGGCGGGCCGGTAGTCCGCGACCGCAGCGGCCATGACGACGGCGTCGGCGTCAGTGCAGAGGTGCCGCACGACGTCGTTGAGTTCCAGAGCCGTGTTCACCGGGATCACCTCGACGGAAGCCGGCAGCTGCGCCAGGACGTCGGGGTCGACGTGCGCTGCGGTGAGGGTGACGCGCGCCCCACGGACCGCTGCGGCCCGAGCGATGGCGCAACCCTGCCGCCCGGAGGAACGGTTCCCGAGGAACCGCACCGGATCGATCGGTTCACGGGTGCCGCCCGCCGAAACCACCACGCGCCGCCCCTCCAGGCCGTTGGACCTGCCCTCGGCCTCGGAGGCCTCCAGCACAGCCAGGGCCTCGGTGACGATCCGGTCAGGGTCGGGCAGCCTCCCCACCCCGGAGTCCTTGCCGGTCAGGCGCCCGGAATCAGGAGTGAGCACCGTCAAACCCCGGCGGCGCAGCGTCGCGACGTTCTCCTGGGTGGCCGGATTGAGCCACATCTGGGTGTGCATGGCGGGGGCCAGCATCACGGGTGCGGTGGTGGTGAGGATCGTCGCGGTGAGCAGGTCGTCGGCCCGTCCCGCCGCGACACGGGCCAGCAGATCCGCCGATGCAGGAGCGACCACCACGAGCTCCGCCCACTCCCCCACCGCGACGTGCTCGACGGCAGCGGGGTCGTCAAAGACCCCCGACGACACCGGCCCCCCGGAGACGGCCGCCAACGCGGGGGCGCCGATGAACCGCAGCGCCGCCTCGGTGGGCACCGTCTTGACCTCGTGCCCGGCCTCCCGAAGCGATCTGATGACGAAGGGGGCCTTGTATGCGGCAATGGAACCGGACACCCCGACGACGATGCGTCGCGGCCTGGCCGGTGTGGGCTCGGGTGTGTCTGACATGAGGCCATGATCCCACGTCCCCGGGTACGGGAAACGGGCCGTGGGTTTCCCCGCGGCCCGTTTCGATCATCAGCTCACTCCATCACGTCGGCATCAACCCAGTCGAGGGTCTTGGTGACGGCCTTCTTCCAGTTGCGGTACAGGCGATCGCGTTCGGCCTCGTCCATCTCCGGGTCCCAGCGCTTGTCCTCGGCCCAGTTGTCGATGACGTCCTGCTCACCACTCCAGAACCCGACGGCGATGCCCGCCGCGTAGGCCGCGCCGAGCGCCGTGGTCTCGGCGACGACGGGACGCACCACGTCGACGCCGAGCTGGTCGGCCTGGAACTGCATGAGGGTTTCGTTGGCGGTCATGCCACCGTCGACCTTCAGCTCGGTCAGTTTCACACCCGAGTCGGCCTCCATGGCGTCCAGCACCTCGCGGGTCTGAAAGGCCGTGGCCTCCAGGACGGCGCGGGCGATGTGACCACGGTTGACGTAGCGGGTGAGACCCACCAGCGCACCGCGCGCATCGGCCCGCCAGTAGGGTGCGAACAGACCCGAGAACGCGGGCACGATGTAGGCGCCACCGTTGTCGTCGACCGTCGCCGCGAGGGCCTCGACCTCGGGGGCGGAGTCGAACATCCGCAGGTTGTCACGCAGCCACTGCACCAGCGACCCCGCCACCGCGATGGAACCCTCCAGCGCGTAGACGGGTTTCGCGTCGCCGATCTTGTAGCACAGCGTCGTCAGCAGCCCGTTCTTGGAGGGGACGATCTCCTCGCCGGTGTTCATGAGCATGAAACAGCCGGTGCCGTAGGTGTTCTTCGCCATGCCCTTCTCGAAGCAGGCCTGCCCGAAGGTCGCGGCCTGCTGGTCACCGAGGATGCCCGCCACCGGGACACCGGCCAGGAGACCCTGCGGGCGACACACGCCGTAGACCTCGGCAGACGACCTGATCTCCGGCAGCATCGACATCGGGATGCCCATGTCGGCAGCGATGGAGGGCTCCCAGTCAAGGGTCTTGAGGTTCATCAGCATGGTGCGGGAGGCGTTGGTGACGTCGGTGACGTGCACGCCACCGTTCACACCCCCGGTGAGGTTCCACAGCGCCCAGGTGTCCATGGTGCCCATCACCAGGTCGCCGGCCTCGGCGCGTTCCCTGGCACCCTTGACGTTGTCGAGGATCCACTTGACCTTCGGTCCGGCGAAGTAGGTGGCCAGCGGCAGCCCGACGATCTCCTTGTACCGGTTGGTTCCCTGCTCGCCGCTGAGTTCCTCGACGATCTTCTGGGTGCGGGTGTCCTGCCAGACGATTGCGTTGTAGACGGGCTCACCGGTTTTCCTGTCCCACACGAGGGTGGTTTCGCGCTGGTTGGTGATGCCGACCGCGGCCAGGTCGTTCTTGTTCAGCTGCGCTTTCGCGAGAGCCTGGGCGACGACCTCACGGACGTTGCCCCAGATTTCGATGGCATCGTGCTCCACCCAGCCGGCGCGGGGGAAGATCTGTTCGTGTTCCTTCTGCCCCACGGAGACGATGCGGCCTGCGTGGTCGAAGATGATCGCGCGCGACGACGTGGTTCCTTGGTCAATGGCGAGCACGTACGTGGTGTCTGTCATGTGATGGCTCCTTCGTGAAACGCCGGTATCTTTTCGGGGCTGGGTTGGATCACTGCAGCGGGAAGACCAGCAGCGGGGCTGCCAGCAGACCACCCAGCAGGCCGCCGATCATGGGTCCGACGACCGGGACCCAGGAGTAGCTCCAGTCGGAATCGCCCTTGCCTTTGATGGGCAGGATGGCGTGCATGATGCGGGGGCACAGGTCCCTGGTGGGGTTGATGGCATATCCGGTGGGGCCGCCGAGGCCGGTGCCGATGACGACGATCAGCAGGGCGACACCGAACGCACCCAGCCAGCCGAGGTTGACCGCATCGCCCTTGGTGTTGGTGGTGTAGAGGCCGGATGCGATGACCACGAAGACCAGGACGAAGGTGCCGATGATCTCGGTGAGGAGGTTGAACAGCGGGTTGCGGATGGCGGGTGCCGTGCAGAACACACCGAGCTTGGCACCCTGATCGGGTTCCTCGTCGAAGTGCTGCTTGTAGGCCACCCAGCACAGGAAGGCACCGAGCAGCGAACCGACGAACTGGCCACCGAGGTAGGCCATCACCGTGCCGAAGTCCATGGCGGGCTTTCCCTGGGCGATGTCATTGACGAGCAGACCGATGGTGACCGCCGGGTTCAGGTGGCCACCGGACTTGGCGGAGGCGATGACACCCACGAACACCGCGAGGCCCCACCCCCAGTTCACGAACAAAAAGCCGGTTCCGTGACCCTTGGACTTGGTCAGCGCGGTGTTGGCAACCACGCCACAGCCGAGGAGGATCAGCAGCATCGAACCGACTGCTTCCGACAGGAAGATGGCGAACATCTCTAAGAACTCCAGTTCTGACTACTTTGTCATGGGCGCCGCCGTGGCGGCGCCATCACGGGGATCTGGCGAGGCGGGACCCCACCATTGTCCGAACTATTCGAACAGGCACAGCCAAGCCTTTCACTAGGGAAAACGCAAGATTCGTGCACGTTCATGCACGACTTCTTGAGCACGGTGCACGCGCCGTCCGCTCGTGCACCCGGGTTGCCCACGGTCGTAGGAAGCCACCGGGTGAGCTGCTCGGCCCGGACCGGGTTGAAAGGGCCAGCCACACCAGGAATCGCCACCCCATCCCTTGGGCACCGAGGCCGGGGAAAGCCGCCGCTGCCACGCATCCCTCACCGGTCGCGCACCCATTCGAAGACGTCGACGGCTTCCCTGCGACCGCCGGAGTGGACCAGCAGGTGGAAGGTCGCGCGGGCCATGGCGTCGTGGATCTGCACCACCGCGAGGCCGGGGACGGGGTTATCGAGCATCCTGACGCGCCCTGCCGTCCGGGTCCGCCCACCGCCCGAGCGTCGGCAGGACAACGGCCAGGTAGGAGACGGCCTCGTCCTCGGAGATGCCGGCCGCCTTCGCCATGTACGGGGCGCTGTGTTCGATGAAAGCGTCCAGCGACTCCTCGCCGGTGAAGGACCCGTCCGGGTAGCACCAGGTGCAGTACTCCTCCGACTTCGTACCATCAGCCTCGGCGCCGTAATCCGTCTCCTTGTCCAAGGGAAGACCACAACTCTGGCAGCAGGGCTCCG
>ERZ772977.278-NODE-278-length-39590-cov-3.639180_pt1 | contig 39590 bp, 44 predicted proteins | sample MGYA00511131_ERZ772977 | MGnify/ENA primary metagenome ERZ772977 (study PRJEB29015, sample SAMEA2737935) | human oral metagenome | biome: human oral; feature: human-associated habitat; material: dental | place: China | collected 2151 ...
CGCCCATTAAAGCGGCACGCGAGCTGGGTTTAGAACGTCGTGAGACAGTTCGGTCCCTATCCGCTGCGCGCGTAGGAGTCTTGAGAAGGGCTGTCCTTAGTACGAGAGGACCGGGACGGACCAACCTCTGGTGTGCCAGTTGTTCCGCCAGGAGCACGGCTGGTTGGCTACGTTGGGAAGTGATAACCGCTGAAAGCATCTAAGCGGGAAGCACGCTTCAAGATGAGGACTCCCACACCGTCAAGGTGGTAAGGCCCCCTGTAGACCACAGGGTTGATAGGTCGGACGTGGAAGCACAGTAATGTGTGAAGCTGACCGATACTAATAGGCCGAGGGCTTGCCACACAACAACAACTATTCGCGTCCACTATGAAGTATCCCAAAACACACACCACACCACACACAACAGCAACCGGAAACTTTCTCATAGTTTTGTTTCGGTGGTCATAGCGAGAGGGAAACACCCGGACCCATCCCGAACCCGGAAGTTAAGCCTCCCAGCGCTGATGGTACTGCACACGCGAGTGTGTGGGAGAGTAAGACACCGCCGGACAACACACTACCCTGTGCCCCCCACACCCCCACCCGGGATGCGGGGGGCACAAACACACCCACCACCCAAACAAACAAAACTGGGATCTCGCTGTCGAGAGCGGTGACACCTCAGGCCTGTGCAGGAGAACCGGGTGGTATTGCCCCGATCCTGTTCGGCGAATGGTGCATGGGATGGAACCCCGCGGAATCTCCGTCATGCCGAGAGCCCCAACCCCCGCCTGCTGATGCCCATGAAGCGGTTCGATCAGCTCTGGAACAGTCTCAACTGCAGGAACCTTGTTAGCTGGCAACGATGAAGTTGGGTTCTCGGGTTCGCTTTGGGAGAATCAGGTTCATGGGTTTTGAAGGAAAATCCCCTAGGGATGGTACCCGGGGCAGGAACCGTGACCGGCGGCGCGGCGACCAGCAGGGCACCACCAGTTCCGGGAGGCGCGCTGGGGACACCGGGCGGGGCAGGGGGAGGAACGATCGCAAATGGCAGGAAGGGCAGGACCGCGACGCCGGTTCCCGACGCAGGGAGCTGGTCGGAGGTGAAAGGAACAACTCCAAGGGAGGACGGAAGCAGGGAGGCTTGAAACCGCCCGACAGGGACGGTGAACGTAGGGGGCGGGTTCCTCGCGAGTCCCGGGACGGGCGGGGTGATCGCCGCGGTTCCCGGGGAGAAAACTCCGGCGAGGAACGGCGTGTGCCGAAACCGGGAACGGCCCCGGCGCAGAACGAACCCTCCACACCTGAGAACTTCGACGAGTCGATGCTGCCCGCCAGCGTGCGTGCGGAGCTGAAAGGTCTCCCGAAGGACCTGGCCAACACGGTGGGAGCCCATATCCTAGCCGCCGGGGAGTTGCTGGATGTCGAGCCGGAGCTGGCCTACCGGCACGCTGAGGCCGCTAGGAGGCGCGCCGGTCGCCTGCCGGTGGTTCGGGAGGCCGCCGCCGAGACGGCCTACGTGTCTGGCCACTACGACATCGCCCTACGGGAATTCCGGGCCATCAGAAGAATGAACGGGGGGGATGAGCTCCTTCCTGTGCTCGCGGACTGCGAACGCGCCCTGGGAAGGCATCGCGAGGCACTCGAGTTGCTGGCGAGTCTGGATCCCGGCACCAAAAAACTGGGGCTCCGCATTGAGTGCATTCTCGTCGAGGCGGGGATTCGCAGCGACCTCGGGCAGCGCGGCGAGGCAATGCGGCTGTTGAAGGCGGCGATATCCCACCGAATCGGTCCGAAACTCGGGCAGGCACGCCTACGTTACGCCTACGCGGACCTGTTGGAGCGCGAGGGCCGGCTTGATGCGGCCCGGGAATGGTTCGAGTCGGTGGCCCGGATGGACCCAGAGAACCAGCTCGAGGTCACGGAGCGGCTCGCTGCCCTGGACGGAATTGTCCTGCCAGAGGACTTTGATCCGGAACCAGTTGCCGAGGAGGATCCCGAAACGGTTGACGAGAGAACCGAAGTGGTCGACATGGAGGACGCGATAGAGACCCAGGTGATCGACCTGGTCAGCCCCGAGGAAGAAATAGCCGAGGTGTTCGCGGAGATAGACGGGGGCCGGGAGTGAGAACTCTCGTATCGAGCTACGATGCCGCCCTGTTCGACCTCGACGGGGTGGTTTATCTCGGCCCGAACGCCATCGACGGGGTGACGAGTGCCTTGGCGAAGCTGCGTGAGGTTGGAACCCGGCTGGGTTTTGTCACCAACAACGCGGCACGCACCCCGGCCGCGGTGGCCGAGCACCTGCGGGCGCTCGGGATCCAGGCCGACGAATTGGATGTGGTCAACTCGACCCAGGCCACGGTGCGCATGCTCCGCGAGGAACTCCCGGTGCGGGCGAAGGTGCTGGTGGTCGGCACCGACGCGCTCGCCTCCCAGCTTGCCGAGGGCGGTTTCGTTCCGGTCTCGACCTTGGAGGAGAACCCGGTGGCCGTCGTGCAGGGCTACCATCCGCAGCTTCCCTGGGGTCTCCTGGAGCTTGGCGCCATCGCTATCCAGAGGGGAGCGGCGTGGTTCGCCACGAACCCGGACCAGACCCGCCCGACCGAGCGTGGAATCCTGCCGGGTTGTGGCGCGCAGGTCGACCTGATAGCGGATTGCGTCGGGTTTCGGCCGCCGATGGCGGGTAAGCCGTTCAGGCCGCTCCTCGACGAGACCGTGCTGCGCCTCGAGGCGCAGCGCCCGATCTTCGTCGGCGACCGTATCGACACGGATATCGTCGGCGCCGGAAACGTTCGCATGGATTCACTCTTCGTTTTCACAGGGGCGCATGGCAAGTACGATCTCGCCGAGGCCGACCCCATTGGCCGCCCCACCCACATCGGCTACGACATCTCTGCCCTGCTGGCGCCAGCCCGTGAGGCAGAGACCATCGGGAACGGATTCCGCTGCGGGGTGGCGGAGGCGTGGATGATAGACGGCAGAGTTGTCACTGATGTCGTCCCCGAGGATATCGAGGGACAACTTGATCTGCTGTGGTGCGTGTTGCACGCCATCTGGAGGTTCAACGCTGAGGGTGCCGAACTGCTGGCGAGACTGGATCTGTTGCGATGACCAAACCCACTCCCCGCGATGCCGCCCCAGGCGATGTGCAGCGCCTGCAGGCGATCAACGAAGCCCTGTACGGAACCGACGATCTCGGGGAACTGCCGGTGGACGACGCCCTTGCCCGCCTGGACGAGGCACACCGGGTGCTCGTGGATGCCTTGAACCCAGGGGCGGGGCAGATGGAAGAACCCGGGTCCGGGACGAACCGGTGAGGCTGGACCGGGCCCTCGTGGCCCGTGGCCTGGCACGTTCCCGAACCCAGGCCACCCGGCTGGTGGCGGAAGGACGGGTCAGGGTGGCCGGGGTTGTTGCGCGGAAACCAGCGATGAACGTCAACGCCGCAACCGAGATCTCCGCTGACGCCGAGAAATGGGTTTCCCGCGCCGCCCACAAACTCCTGGGCGCGGTCGTGGATTCCGGAACCCGCCTGCACGGCCGCGTACTCGATGCCGGGGCGTCCACTGGGGGATTCACGCAGGTGGCGCTGGAGCACGGTTCGGACCTGGTCTACGCCGTCGACGTCGGGCATCACCAACTGGCCGAGCCGATCCGTTCCGATCCGCGCGTCCGGGTCCGGGAGGGCCTGAACCTGCGCGACCTCAGCCTCACCGATCTGGACGACCAACCCGTCGACGTCGTGGTCGGGGACGTCTCGTTCATCTCCCTGAAGCTCCTGCTGCCATCACTGCTGAAGGTCCTCCGTCCCTGCGGGGTGGCGTTGTTGCTGGTGAAGCCGCAGTTCGAGGTGGGAAGGGAGGCCCTCGGTGCGGGCGGGGTGGTCCGTGATCCCCGGCTGCGCGAGGAAACCGTGAATGCCGTTGTTGAGGCTGCCGACGCCCTCGGGTGGGGTTGTGACTGGCGTGGCCCCAGTCGGTTGCCCGGAGCCGGCGGCAATCAGGAGTTCTTCATCCGATTGTGCTCGATTCGCGGCGCTTATTACCCTTGATGACCGTGGAAACCCGAACCGTCGCCGTGCTGCTGCACCCGGAACGCCCCGAAGCTCTGGAGGCAGCAGTAGCTTTCATGAGCAAGATGCCCGGTTTCAGGTTCCTGAGTTTCTCAGATGATGTGGAGCGCCTGAGAGAACTCGTGCCCGGAGCGAACCCCGAGCCCATCGACGGGAAACCGGCGGAGCTGGCGGTCGTCTTCGGGGGGGACGGCACCCTCCTGCGAGCAGCGGAATGGGCCCAGCCCCTGGACGTCCCGCTGCTGGGGGTCAACCTCGGACACGTGGGTTTCCTGGCGGAGCTGGAGACCTCGGACCTCACATCGCTGCCGCAGGCGGTGATCGACGGGCGTTACGAAACCGAGCAGCGCCTGGTTCTGCAGGTCGAGGTGGCCAACGCATCCGGGAAGGTGCTGTGGTCCTCTTTTGCCGTCAACGAGGTTTCGCTGGAGAAACTGATGCGGGAAAAGATCCTGAACGTCCTCGTGCACGTCGACGACCATCCGCTCTCCCGATGGGGATGCGACGGGGTGCTGGTGGCCACACCCACCGGATCCACCGCCTATGCGTTCTCCGGTGGCGGACCTGTCGTATGGCCCGAGGTGCAGGCGATGTTGCTGGTGCCGCTGTCTGCCCACGCCCTGTTCAACAGGCCCATGGTGCTCTCCCCTGACTCGCACGTCTCCCTTGAGCTGGGCGGTCCCGTGCCGCAGGGAATCATCTGGTGTGACGGTAGGCGCAGCTTCGACGTGGTGCCCGGGCAGCGGGTGGCCATCAGCGCCAGCAGGCATCCGCTGCGGCTGGCCCGGCTCTCCGAACAGCCGTTCACGACGAGGCTGGTGCGGAAGTTCAAGCTGCCGATCGACGGCTGGCGACGTCCACCCCGGAGGTGAGCATGCTGACAGAACTTCGTTTGAATTCGCTCGGGGTGGTGGCGGAGGCCGTCCTGCCGCTGGGTCCCGGGCTCACCGCCCTGACGGGCGAGACGGGCGCTGGGAAGACGATGATCGTTGCTGGACTCGGACTGCTGCTGGGGGTCCGTGCCGACGCGTCATTGGTCAGGAACGGCCAGGACAAGGCGCTCGTGCAGGGGCGTTGGGAGGTCGGTGAGAACACGGCCGAGGCGGTCGAGGCCCTCGGTGGTGACCTCGACGACGAGGTGGAACTCGTCACTCTTCGGCAGATTTCCTCCCAAGGACGTTCCCGCGCCACGATCGGTGGGGTGCAGGTCCCAGTATCCACCGTGGCCGGTCTGCTGGCCGACCTGGCCACGATCCACGGCCAGTCCGAACAGACCCGGCTCTCCACCCCCGAACGGCAACGGGAACTGCTCGACGCCTTCGCGGCACCGGCTGCGCTGGAGGACTACCGCCGAGACTTCGCGGAACACCGCCGGATCACCGAGGAACTCGCGGAACTCGAGTCTGAGGCGATGAGCCGGGCCCGGGAGATCGACGTGCTGCGGTTCGGGCTGGAGGAGATCGAGGCCGTGAACCCCCGGGAGGGGGAGGACGAGGCCTTGGCCGCGGAGGCGGTGCGCCTGGCTGATGCGGACGATCTCAAGGCCTTGGCGATGACCGCGCGGGTGACTTTGAGTGGATCGGAGGAGGACCTCGACGCCCCCAGCGCGCTCGGGCTGGTTGGGGCTGCGCGCAAGGCCCTCGAGACGCTCGCCGAACGCGACCCGGGCGCCACGGACCTGGCACGGCGTCTCACCGAGATGAATTACCTGCTGACGGACCTCGCCCAGGACGTCGCCAGCCATGCTGCGGACCTCGTCGCGGACCCGCTCAGACAGGAGGCCGTCGCCGATCGTCGCGGCCAGCTCGCTGCCCTGACCCGCAAATACGGCAACGATGTTGCAGAGGTGCTCGAATGGGCGGGGCGGGCAACCGAGCGGTTGGCCGAGCTCGATGGGGCCGACGACCGGATCGAGGAGCTGCGGGAACGGGCCTCGGTTCTCGATAAGGCGCTTGATGATGCTGCGGCCGGAATCTCTCGGGCCCGCAGGGAAGCCGCTGGCAGGTTGGCGGAACTCGCGTCCGCCGAATTGAAGGCCTTGGCGATGCCACACGCCAGGCTGGAGTTCGCCGTCACGGAAACCTCGCGTGGCCCTCACGGCGCGGACCGGATCGAACTGGTGTTCACCGCCAACCCCGGTTCCGCCCCGGGTCCGCTGGGAAAGGTCGCCTCCGGTGGGGAACTTTCCCGCATCCGACTGGCGCTCGAGGTGGTGCTTGCGGGCCAGTCCCCGGGACACACCTTCGTTTTCGACGAGGTGGACGCTGGGGTCGGCGGTGCGGTCGGTCTGGAGATCGGCAGAAGGCTGAAACGGCTCGCTGCGGACGGCCAGGTGATAGTGGTGACCCACCTGGCGCAGGTGGCAGCGTTCGCCGATCAGCATTTCGTGATCGCCAAATCCAGCGATGGGCAGGTCACGACCGCGGACGTCACCCCCCTCGGTGAGAAGGAACGCGCTGCCGAACTGGCCCGCATGATGAGTGGCAGTGGGGATTCCGATGCTGGGCTGAGGCACGCGCAGGAACTACTCAGGAACGCACGCACCGAGTAGGGTGGCCCAATGTGAGCCGTGCACTGATTGTCGTCGACGTACAGCGTGATTTCTGCGAGGGCGGGACCCTCGCCGTGGCTGGTGGCGCGGCGGTGGCCGAGAGAATCAACCGGATGCTGCTGAGGGATCACGGCTACGACGTGGTGGTCGCCACCCGAGACCACCACGTGGATCCGGGCGGGCACTTCAGCGATTCCCCGGATTTCAAGGATTCCTGGCCCCCGCACTGTGTAGCGGGTACGCCCGGTGCGCGGCAACATCCTGGACTGGTCTTCGCGGGGTGGGACGGCCTGTTCCTGAAGGGACGCAACGAGGCCGCCTACTCCGGTTTCGAGGGAACCGACGAGATCACCGGCGAACCTTTGGCCGACTTTCTGGTGAAATGTGGCGTCACCGAGGTCGATGTCTGTGGAATAGCCGCCGACTACTGCGTCAACGCCACGGCGCGCGATGCCGCGGCGGCCGGCTTTGACACCACCGTCCTGATCGACCTTACGGCCGCGGTGCATCCCGAATCCATGCCGGATCTCATGAAGGAATGGGGCGAGGTGGGCCTGCGGGTGCGCGAGACCAAGAACTGACGGCTGCGTTTTCGCCAGCCCGTTTGTGGTGGATGCTAACTTTCGGATAGTGTCCCTCCCCGTGGTACGCCAAGGTGCGCGCACCGGAGAGGAACGGGCATGAGGAAACGGATCTTGGTCGGCATTTCGGTTCTGGGGCTCGGGCTAACGCTGATGGCTCCTGCCGCGCGGGCCGAGGACTCAGCAGTCCTGAGCCTGTACGCCGTGGGCGCCACGGTGGATGGCGCATCCCCGGTGTGGCTCGGAGGACGGTGCAGTGGCAACGCGTCCAAAGCCGTCCTGCGCTTCTTCTCCGAGAAGATACCGCAGCCGGAGGCCGTCGGGGAGAGATCGGCCGAGGCCAAGATCCCGGAGGACGGTGCAGGTGAGGCGCCGGAGGCCGAGAGGGAGGTGGACGTGACGCTGGAGGGGGACGGCGCTTTCGAACACATCCACGACGCCACGGGTCGGCAGTATGTGGTTGCGACCTGCGTCTACGCGGACGGGGAGGTGGTGAGCAACGGTGTCGAGGTCGACGCGGACGAGCCGACCGAACCAACCATCACCGCCACGAGCGACCAGCAGGGCTTCCAGCCCGGCGGGACGATCAAGGTCTCCCTCAAGGGGTTTGCCCCGAACCAAGATTTCGAGGTGTACATGCATTCCAAACCCGTCAGGATCGGCACCGGCACCACGAACCCGGATGGTAGCGCTGACGTGGATGCGCAGATTCCCGCCGACGCCACACCGGGAAGGCATCACCTGACGGTCCGAGCGAAGAATGCGCAACGAGCGATTTTTGCCTTCATCGTGAAGAACAAGGCTACGTCGAAGAACGAGAATCCCGCCATCAATGGCCCTGCACGGTCCGGGAATGGGCAGCGGGGAAATGTGCGGAAACCCAATGGGCAGGTCCCGGCAAAAATCGTGGCTTTCAAACCCGGGCTGCCCAGAACCGGGCGTTGATCACGGTTTTCCTCCCTTTTCCAGCCGGCGGCATGTTGACAGCTGGAAGGCGTCTCCCGGCGCACGGTGGGAATTGGGGCGAATCGTGCGCTTCCGGGAACAGCGCTGTCCGAAGCGGTGGCAGTGGGCAGCCGTGCATCCCCATGGGTACCGGCTGGATCCGCGATGGTATAGCGTAAGCCTCGTACGTGGCATTGGGCTACGCGAAAACAGAGGGGAAGACAAATGAAGAAGCGTGTCCTTGCAGGGGCAGCCGCCTTGGCCTTGGCTTTTGCCGGGATCAACCAGGCCTCCGCCGATGAAGGTGCTGCGCCGTCATTGACGGTTCGGACCGTCAACACCGCCCAAGGCGATGCCTCGGCCTATCTCCTGGCCAAGTGCCCTGACCACACCGCAAAGGCGATCATCAAGGTCGGTGAGTTGAAGACCGAGACCGTCAACCTCAAGAATCAGCCAACCGCTTTTGGGTACATGATCACCAGCAATCAGGGACAGACTCCGACCTCGCTCACCTGCTTCGATTACCAGGACCAGTCCACCAACACCACAATCACCGTTGACCTGACCAAGGCCGTCGGCCCGCAGGTCACCGTCACCGGCGACGGCGTGGCGCGCAAGGCCGTTCCCGGCGGGAACATCACGGTTGGTGCAACCGGTTTCAGTGCTGGCCAGGAGCTTGACTTCACGCTCCACTCCAAGCCTTACCCGCTCGGCAAGGCCGCTGTTTCCGCTGACGGTTCCGCCCAGCTGAGCGCGGTCCTCAGCAACGACGTGATCCCCGGCAGCAGCCACTACGTCGTCGTCAAGAACGACAAGGACGAGATCGGCCTGGCCAACGTCGCGATCGTCAACAAGGACGATCTGAAGAAGAGCAGCCAGCCCGGAGACAACGGCGGAAAGAAGAGCAAGCCCGGTCTGCCTCGCACCGGTGCCGCACTCTGACGCAATCAGCAACCGCCCCGCGCCGGAAGGTCCGGGGCGGTTTGCCGTTCCCGGGTGGATCTGGAAACCCGGGGTGCTGGGTCTCGCGGTATTGGTTGGCGTGGTCGCCGCGGGGGTGTTGCTGAATGCCCGGGCGAATCGCTTGGACGTTGGGCTTCACACCTCGCGGGACGACGGACGCACACTCCTGGTGGTCGGAATCGACGACCGTTCCCTGGCGCCCGAGGGCACCACGGACTTCGGTGAGCTCGGCGACGAACACGGGGCCCGCGCCGACCTGATCCTGGCCCTCCATCGACGGGGAGGGGAGACCCGTGCCGCGAGCATTCCCCGCGATCTCGTCGTCGAAGTTGCCCCCAACGAGTACGATCGGCTGGCCACCAGCTGGCTGCGCGGCCCGCAGGCTTTCGTCGACGGTCTGTGCCGCAGCCTTGCCATGCCCGTGGATCACCTGGCCGTGGTGAACCTGCGCGGATTCGTCGCCCTCGTCGACGCGGTCGGAGGAGTGGATGTCACCCTGGAACATCCGCTGCGGGACGAACACGCACACATAGACCTGCCCGCGGGAACCCAGCGGCTCGATGGGCGCACGGCGCTCGGTTTCGTGCGCAGCCGGCAGGGGGAGATCCTCGTCGATGGCACCTGGACCGCCGATCCCGAGGGCGCAGCGGGGCGGCAGCGGCGCGGCGGCGAGGTGTTCCGGGCCCTGCTGGGGCGGCTGCCACGCAACCCCGTGCCCCTCTACTCGCTGGCCTGGAGGATGCTGCCGGAAACCTCGCTCAGCGAAGGCACATCCCTGCTGGACCTGACCGGATTCCACGACCTGCCGGGTGATTTCACCCGCATTCCCGTCGAGGGCGGCAGGGACGCCGACGACTGGGTGGCCACGGTCAGCGACCAGACCCGCGCTGCCCTGGCCGAAACTGGACTGGCAAGTGGCTGTAGCGTCTGATGGGTGCGGGATGGATGACGCCGCACCAGAGGACAGCAGCCAGGAGGAACCGGATGAGTTGGGATCGACCCGTCGCGTGGGAGGTCAGGAAACGAGTCGAGCTGGGGAGGGGGCGCGTTTCCGCGTTCGTCGACGAGACCATAGTCACCCCTTCTGGGGAGGTCATCACACGCCAGTACCTGACCCACCCCGGCGCGGTGGCGGTGGTCTGCTGGGACGAGGAACGCGACACCATAGCGGTGGTGCGCCAGTACCGGCACCCTGTGAGGTACGAACTGGTGGAGATCCCGGCTGGGCTGCTCGACATGGACGGTGAGGAACACGTGGCGGCGGCGCAGCGGGAACTCGCGGAGGAGACCGAGCTGGCCGCCGGACGCTGGAACGTGCTGGTGGACATCACCACCACCCCGGGGGCATGCGAGGAATCGCTGCGAATCTACCTGGCCCGCGATCCCCGGAACGCCTCCCGTCCGGACGGGTTCGTCCTGGAGGGCGAGGAGGCGCACATGCGCTCCGAATGGGTTCCGCGCGAGGACCTGGTGGCGGCGGTGCTGGCGGGGCAGTGTCAGTCCCCGACGCTGGTGGCAGGAGTCCTGGCCCTCGAAACCGCCAGGCTGTCCGGCCGCATCAACCAGCTGCGCCCTGCCGATGCGCCGTGGCCGATCAGACCGGTAGCTGAGTGAGCGCCGCCGAGGACACGCTGGAACAGTACCTGGCCCATGTGCGCGTGGAACGGGGACTGCGGACAAACACCGTCGCCGCCTATCGCCGTGACCTGGAACGTTACCTCGCCTTCCTCGCGGACCGGGGCGTGACCGATCTCGGGGAGGTGAGCCCCGTGGAAATCAGCGAACATGTCCGTGAACTGGCCGGAGCCCTCAAGGGGGCCTCGGTGGCGCGGGCCCTTGTCAGCGTGCGAAACCTCCACGCCTTCGCCCACGAGGAGAAAATGACCTCCGAGAACCCGGCCGCCGATATCCAGGTTCCCAAGCTGGGCAAGCGCCTCCCCAAGGCGCTCAGCGTCGCCGAGGTCGAGAAGCTGCTTGCCACCCCGGACCGGGAGGATCCCATCGGGTTGCGGAACGCCACCCTGCTGGAGCTGCTCTACGGAACGGGCGCCCGGATTTCGGAGGTCACGGGCCTGGACGTCGACGACGTCACCGCGGCCACGGCGGATGAGGGCGCGGGGCTGAGGCTCAGGGGGAAGGGCGGAAAGGAACGGGTGGTTCCTCTCGGCAGTTTCGCCCGAGATGTCCTCGACGCCTACCTGGTGCGGGCCCGCCCAGGGCTCGCGGTCAAGGGCGACGGCGGGGGAGCGCTGCTGCTGAACACCCTAGGGAGGCGGCTGTCCCGCAACTCGGCGTTCACCGTCGTCTCCAGGTGTGCCAGGGCCGCCGGAATCGCGGCGGAGGTTTCCCCCCACTCACTGCGGCACAGCTACGCCACCCACCTCCTCGAGGGGGGCGCCGATGTGCGGGTGGTGCAGGAACTGCTCGGGCACGCATCGGTGGCCACCACCCAGATATACACCCTCGTGACGGTGGATCGTCTCCGGGAGGTTTACCTGGAGACGCACCCGCGGGCGAGATGAGGTGTGAGGAACCGGCTCCGTGAACCGGGGAGGGGATCCGAGCACCGACAGGCCGGTGTCGAAGGACACGGGACGGCCGGCGCCCGCGATGGCCGTCCACCGGCCGAACTGAACGGGTCGTCGGTCGGGCCCCTCGCCGGCGCAATCCCCGAAAGGCGAGCGCGACGGCCCCGGTCTCGTTAGGATGGACTTGTCGACATTTATAGGAGGCGAAGTGGCCGACAAACTGTTCAAGGTCCCCGACGCGCCCGCTGAGTCAACTCTTCCCGAGGAGCTCGGACCAACGGGGCGGCCCATGCCGAGTCTGCCCGTCCCCGCGCCACCCGCGCCCGGCCGGGACATGCACGCCGTCATCATCTCGATGTGCAACCAGAAGGGTGGGGTCGGGAAGACCACCACCACCATCAACCTGGGGGCCGCACTGGTGGAACTCGGACACAAGGTGCTACTGGTTGACTTCGATCCTCAGGGGTCGCTGTCCGTCGGACTCGGGGTCAATCCTCATACCTTGGAACGCAGCGTCTACGACCTCTTGCTCTCCCACGAGTACACGCCGGACGATGTGATCCAGCCCACCTCCGTTGAGGGGATGGACATCCTCCCCAGCAACATCGACCTGTCCGCTGCCGAGGTGCAGCTCGTCAGTGAGGTGGCGCGCGAGCAGACCCTCAGCCGGTTGCTGGAGCCGCTGCGCGGCGGGTATGACTTCATCCTCGTCGACTGTGCCCCCAGCCTCGGGCTGCTGACCATCAACGCCCTGACCGCCAGCGACTACGTGATCATGCCGCTGGAGTGCGAGTTCTTCGCCCTGCGCGGTATCGCGTTGCTGACCGACACCATTTCCAAGGTCTCCGACCGGCTCAACCCGAACCTGAAGATCCTCGGTATCCTCGGCACCATGTACGACGGGCGGACCCTCCATTCCCGAGAGGTACTGGAACGTGTCGTCCAGGCCTTCGGCGACGACGTTTTCCACACAGTCATCCGCCGCACCGTGAAGTTCCCCGAAACCACCGTCGCCGGTGAACCCATCACCACCTATGCGTCGGCTTCCAAGGGAGCCGACGCTTACCGGATGCTGGCCCGAGAGGTGCTGCGGAAGTGCCGGTGAACAAGAGAGCGAGCCTGCCCGGGGCGAGTGAATTGTTCCGTCCCACCAAGGCCCCGGAGCCAGTGACCCCAGCCACCCCTGCCCTGCAGCAGGAACCGGAACAGTCCGGGAAACGCACACAACCGGAACAACGGAAGACGGCCCGGCCCGTGGCGACGGGCCGGGTCAGGCACGATCAGAAGATCACGGTTTATTTTTCCTCCGAGGAACTGTTCGCGCTGGAGGATGCCACGCTGGAGCTGAAACGGCGGCACGGCGTCACCCTCGACCGGGGGCGCCTCGTGCGCACCGCCGTCGCCCTCGCGTTGATTGACCTGGCAGAGAACGGGGCCGATTCGGCGGTGGTGGCGGAGCTCAACCGGAAGTGAGCCGACGACCTCGTGCCCGATCTGAGGGAACACCGGAGACTGCCCCGGGGTTCGACGTGCACCTGGAGAACTTCGAGGGGCCTTTCGACCTGCTGCTTCAGCTCATCTCCCGTCGCGAGCTGGACGTCACCCGGGTGGCGTTGAGCCAGGTCACCGACGAGTTCGTCGCCCATGTCCGCGCCGCCGGTGACGTGCTGGGGCTGGAGCAGACCAGCTCCTTCCTGGTGGTGGCAGCCACCCTTCTGGACCTGAAGGCGGCCAGGTTGTTGCCGGGTGGCGAGGTGACCGAACCCGAGGACCTTGCGGCCCTGGAGGCCCGGGACCTGCTGTTCGCCCGGCTGCTCCAGTACCGGGCCTTCAAGCAGCTGGCCGCCTGGGTGGAGGGAACCATCGCCGCGGCGGGCCGTCAGCACTGGCGACCCGGCGGAATGGAGGAACGTTTCCGCGGCGTCCTGGTTCAGGTCGAACTGCCGATCGGACCCGAAGAGCTGGTTCGGCTGGCCGCCCGGGCATTGACCCCGAAACCTGTGCCTGTGGTGCAGCTCACCCACCTGCACGGCAGCCGCGTCAGCGTCGTGGAGCAGACCGGGATCGTCGCTGAGTTGCTGGCCGGGAAGGGGCAGCTCACTTTCCGGTCCCTGGTCGCGGGCTGTGACCGGTTGACCACCGTAGTGCGATTCTTGGCGATCCTTGAACTGTTTCGCGCTGGGCGGGTCAGTTTCGAGCAGGCCGGTCCGCTGGCGGAGCTCAGCATCCGCTGGTCGGGGGGAGAGCCCATGGGAATCGTCGTGGACGAGTACGAGACCGAGGAGGAGATGTGAGCATCGCCCGCGCCGTCGAGGCACTGCTGCTCATGGCCACCGAACCCGTCCGGGCAACCGACCTTGCAACCCAGCTGGGAGTACCGGAACGCGAGGTGATCGAAGAGCTGGAACAGTTGGCACGGTTCTACCAGGACACTGAACGAGGTTTCGAGCTGCGCCGTGTCGCGGGAGGATGGCGTCTGGCCACCTCCCCGGATCTCGCCGAGGTGCTGGAAGCCGCGGTGGTCGCGGAAACCCGGGCCCGGCTCAGCCAGGCAGCCCTGGAAACCCTCGCCGTCATCGCCTACCTCCAGCCCGTGACCCGCGGCCGGGTTTCCGGGGTGAGGGGCGTAAGCGTCGACGGCGTCGTCCGGACCCTGCTGGCCCACGGCCTGATCACCGAGGCGGGGGAGGAACCGAATGGGGCCATGACCTTCGCCACCACGTCGCTTTTTTTGCAGAAACTGGGGCTCGACTCGCTGGACGAGTTGCCGGACTTGGCGCCGCTGCTGCCCGACGCCGTAGCCTTGGAGGCTGAACTTCGCGCAGCACCGGGAATCGAGGAGCAACATGACTGAGCCGGAGGGCATCCGCCTGCAGAAGGTGCTGGCGGCGGCCGGGGTGGCGTCGCGCCGGGCCAGTGAGATCCTGATCTCCGAGGGGCGTGTGGAGGTCAACGGCGAGGTGGTTTCCGAGCAGGGTCGCCGGGTGGATCCGGAACGCGACATCATCAGGGTTGACGGGGCCCGCATCCCCCCACCGCGCAGGCACCGCTATCTGGTGCTGAACAAACCGCGCGGGGTGGTCTCCACCATGGACGACCCGGAGGGCAGGCGTACCCTGGCGGACTACCTGCCACGGAAATCAGAACGGCTGTTCCACATCGGGCGCCTCGACACCGACACCGAGGGCCTGATTCTGCTGACCAATGACGGCGAGTTCGCACACCGCCTCTCCCACCCCAGCTTCGAGGTTCCGAAGACCTATGTGGCGGAGGTTGCCGGCGTCGTGGACCAGAGGACCATCCAGCGCCTGGAGAAGGGGCTGCGACTCGCTGACGGTCCCGTCAAACCCGATCGGGTCAAACTGCTCTCCAGGGGAGAGTCGCGTTCTCTGTTGGCGATCACCCTCCACGAGGGACGCAACCGCGTAGTCAGACGCATGATGGATTCCGTGGGTCATCCGGTGGATCGGTTGGCGCGTACCGGTATCGGCCCCGTTCGGCTCGGACAGCTCACGATTGGAACCACCCGCGAACTGACCCGTGAGGAACTGGGGGCGCTGCTCGACCTGGTGGGTATGTGAGGAGAGCGACAAACGCTCTGGGGTAACATCTGCTGAGTGCGTTTGAGTGAAGTGATGACCAGAGCACGGACGGCCCTCGCCGCCGCCGCGTTGTCCGCGCTGGCCCTGACGGCCTGCTCCGGCGACCCGACCACCGATCCCTCCGGGGGGAACACGGACACCGCGACGGCATCTGCCGAATCCCCGAGCGATGCTGCCTCGTCCCCGGCTCCGCTTCCCACGGGAAGCATCACCCCCTCGGAGAACCTCGATGCCATCACCGTCTCCGACGCCGATGTGCCTGAGATCACGGTTCCCGCGCCGTGGGCCATCAGTAGCACTCAGACAAAGGTGCTGCGCGATAGCAGCAATGCCCAGGTGGTGGGCGCGGCCTCCACGGTCACCGTCAACTACGTCGGTGTCAACGGGCGCACCGGGGCTGTGTTTGACAGCTCCTTCCAGAGAGGAAAAGAAGCCACCTTCTCGATGGGAGGAGTCATCGCAGGGTTCAAGAACGGCCTCACCGGGCAGAAGGTCGGCTCCAGGGTGTTGATCGGCATGACCGGAGCCGACGGTTACGCCCAGGGGAATCCCCAGGCAGGCATCGAGGCGGGTGATTCCTTGGTGTTCGTCGTCGACATCGTCTCCGCATCCTACGATGAGGCGATGGGTGAGGCCGTGACACCAGCCTCGGGGCTGCCCACGGTGACCATGACCGAGGGCAAACCGGAGTTGACGTTCCCGGAGGGTGGTGTCAACGCTGAACAGCTGGTGGTGCAGCCGCTGATCAAGGGCCCCGGCAAGGCGATCGAGGCCGAGTCCAGCGTCTCGGTGAAGTACCGGGTCTGGGGGGCGAAGTCCGGGAAACTGATCCTGGATGGTTGGCAGGGGGCCCAGTCCGGCAAGCTCTCGACCCTCGTCAACGGCTGGAAGACCGGCCTGCTGGGGCAGACCGCGGGATCGCGGGTGATGCTCGTCGTGTCCGCAGCGGACTCGTACCCCAATGGTGAACCCAGCAAGGGACTGGAGGTCGGTGAAGGTGTCGTCTACGTGATCGACATCCTGGACGTCAAGGCAGCGTCGTAGTAGAGCTGGCGAAACCGTTCCCCGCCCAGGTGACGGGGGCGCAGAAGGCATCGGGAAGGGGCTCCGGCATCACAGCCAGGGCCCCTTCCGGCGTCTCGTGGTGTCCGAGCCCGAGCGAGTCCGTCAACTCGGCCACAACCTCGGGGATCCGCCATCCCAGAGCCAGCAGGTCAGCCAGGGTGACCGCCCCGTCGCGTTTCGCCAGGCGTTTCCCGTCAGAATTGGTGACCAGTCCGATGTGTGCGTAACTCGGTGGCCGGCCGCCGAGCAGGGTCGCGAGCCAGGCCTGGCGGGGCGCCGAACCTAGAAGATCGGCACCCCGGGTGATCCGGGTCACTCCTTGGTGAAGATCGTCCACCACTGCGGCGAAGTTGTACGCGGGCACCCCGTCACCCCGGACCAGAACGAAATCGTCGACGACACCGGTCACCTCGCCCGCGAAACGATCGGTCACGGTGAACCGGGTGCCCTCGGCGCGGATGCGGATCGCGGCTGGACGCTGCTCCCTGCGTCGCGCCCGCTCGGCAGCGGAGAGCCGCGTGCAGGTCCCCGGATAGGGACGATGACCCTCACCGTGTGGGGCGGACGCGGCCTGCTCGATCTCCCTGCGCGTGCAGAAACACTCGTAGGTGCGGTCCCGCAACCTGGCGAGGGCATCGCGGTAGGCGTCCAACCGGTCGGACTGCGTCACGACCTCGCCGTCCCAGGCCATTCCCAGCCTCCGGAGGTCGGACAGCTGCCGGTCAGCGGCCCCACCGGCTGCCCTCACCCGGGCCGCGTCGAGGTCCTCGACGCGCAGCAGCCACCGTCCCTCCTCCCGCCGGGTCAGGAGCCAACCGGCAAGCGCTGTGCGCAGATTCCCGAGGTGCAGATCGGAGGTCGGGGAGGGCGCGTAACGGTCGACGATCGGCATACCCCCATTGTTGCGGGACGCAGTCCCCGGTACCCTCTAACCCACCAGGTCACCAGGGAGATGAGATGTCGGCGAGCAAATCAGAGAGGCTGCTGAATCTGCTGATCATGCTGCTCAGCACCCGGGGCTGGGTGGGGCGTGACCGCATCAGGCAGGTCATCGAAGGGTACCGTGGATTGGATGACCGTAACTTCGAGCGCACCTTCGAACGGGACAAGGCCGAGCTGCGGAGCATAGGAGTTCCCGTGGAGGCGGGCTCCCACGAGCCCGAGGGGGGAGAACCCGGCTACCGGGTGGATCGTTCCGCCTTCGAGCTGCCGCCCATCTCCTTCACCACGGATGAACTGGCCGCTCTGGGGGCCGCCGCCCGCGTGTGGCAGGACAGCGTCGCCGCCGACGACACCCGGGTGGCGCTCGCCACGCTGCGGGCCGCCGGGGCCGACCCGGACGCCGCCCGGTTGCTGACCCTGCAACCGCAGCTCACCGCGATCGACGGTCTCGACGTGTGGTGGGAGGCGCTGCGGGACCGGCGTGAGGTACGTTTCGGATATCGCGACGAACCCCGCAGGCTCCAGCCGTGGCGGATCGTACAGCGCCGAGGGCACTGGTACGTGATCGGCTTGGACCTCGACCGTGCGGAGCGGCGTCATTTCAAACTGTCCCGGCTCACGGCCCCGCCCCGTGCAGTCGGGGAGAACGCCGCCTATGAACCACCGGAGGAAGTGGTAATCGAGTTCGCATCATCGGAGCAGCGTCCCACGGCCAGGGTCGCCCTGCGTCCCGGGTGTGGACACGACATGGTTCGCAACGGTAAGCCGGCCACTCCGATGGATGGTGACCCAGAGGGATTCGAGGTCTACGAACTGCCGTTGACACCTGTGCTCGTCGGCGAGATTTGCGCGCTGGGGGCGGATGCCATCGCCCTGGCGCCGGAGGAACTGGTGGACGACGTAGTGACCCGGCTCCGGGCGGTCGCGGGGAGGTGGGCCCGATGAGGTCGGCGGATCAGGTGCAGCGGCTCATCCAGTTGGTGCCCTACCTCACACAGAACCCGGGAGTGACCGTGACCGAGGTGGCTCGTGATTTCCGGACCACCCCCGCCGTGATCCTCCGGGACCTGGAGGTGATCCAGTTCTGCGGACTGCCCGGGGGGTTGACCGACGACCTCTTCGACATCGACATCGAGGGGATCCGGGCCGACGGAGAGATCTACCTGTACAACTCCGATGTGCTGGCCCGCCCCATGACCCTCACCGCGGTTCAGGCGGCGAGCCTCATAGTGGCGTTGGGGGCGCTCGTCGAGCTCGGATCCGATGCAGCCGCCAGCGCCCGGGCAAAACTCAGCGAGGCCTGCGGACAGGTGGGAACCGGGATCGAGGTCACCCTGACCACAGGGGACGAGGAGATCCGCCGCGTCCTGACCCGGGCCTGCGAGGAACGCCGGGTGGCGCGGATCGAACACGAAGGCACCGGGGGACGGGCCGTGGTGGAGGTGGACCCCGCCCGCCTCAGGGTGGTGGACGGCACCACCTACCTCGATGCGTGGTCCCGGCTGCGGGACGCCTGGCGTAGTTTCCGCATGGACCGGATCCGGGCCGTCGTGATGCTCGACGAGACATCCCCGCAGCGGGAGGGCCTGGAGGAGGCCACGGGGTCCTGGTTCGCCGATTCCGAACGCAGGGTGGAGTTGTCCCTCGGCCCCGGTGCGGCCTGGGTGCCCGAGTACTATCCGACCCATTCGGTCGAGTCCGACGTGACCGGGCTGAAGGTGGTGCTTCCCGTCGGCAGCCGCGACTGGCTGGTGTCGTTGCTGCTGCGGCTCGGCGAGGACGTGGTGATGGTCAGCGACGGCGAGGCCGTCACGGAGGCAGCGGAACGGGCCCAGGAGGCGCTTCGCGCATACGGTTGTCAGGGAACCTGATCAGATCAGCTGACCACCGGGTCGGGTACGATCTCGTAGTGTGATCTGGGTAATCGTTCTCGGCTGCCTGGCGGCGGCCGGGGTGGTGGTCCTGGTGGTGCTGGCCATCGGGGTCCGGAACAAAATCGACGATGTTCTGGTTGAGACGCGGGTGTTGGAGGAACGTCGTGAGGAGTTGAAGGAGCTCACAGCGAGCATTCAGCTGCCCCACAAGCACCACGAGTAAGCTTCACAGGAAACGAACGAATCCAAAACGAGGTAACTGCACTATGCCGAACATCGGTCTCCCGGAACTGCTGGTCATCCTGCTCGTCGCCCTGCTTCTGTTTGGTGGCTCTCGCCTGGCAGGCCTCGGCAAGGGAGTTGGGCGTTCCATCCGGGAGTTCAAGGAGGAGGTCAAATCCACCGATTCCAAGGGCCAGGATGAGGACAAGTCTTCGGAACCCGAGGTGGTCGAGGCGGAGATCGTTGACGACAAGGCCGCGGAACTGGAGCGCCGCCAGCGTGAGTTGGAAGCCCGCGAGCAAGCTCTCAAGGAAGCTGAGCTGAAGGCCCGGGAGGCGGAACTCAAAGCCCGTGAAGCCGAGATGGGGAACTGATCACGTTGAGTTCCGACGCCAGTCGTGCTGAGGCGAAGCCGCGTCGGTCCAGCTGGTTCCGCCCGCCCAAGAAGGAGTCCCCGGACGGCAGAATGTCGCTGGGGGATCACCTCCGCGAGATCCGTTACCGCGTCACGATCTCGATGCTCGCCCTGGTCTTGGCCGCCATCGTCTGCGCCTTCTTCTACCAGCCGCTGGTGGAATTCATCATGTATCCCTACACCGTTGCCAGGGAAGAGGTGCGGCAGGCCAATCCTCAGGCAGAGCTTGAACTCATCAACCAAGGCGTGAGCGGGCCTTTCACCTTGGTCGTGGCGGTCCTGGTTGTCTGTGGGCTGATCGTCACCATCCCCGTGTGGCTCTATCAGATCTGGGCCTTCGTGGCCCCCGGCCTGCTCGCCAAGGAGAAGAAGTACGTGCTGTACTTCATGGCGGCGGGAATCCCGCTGTTCCTGGCTGGCTGCGCCATGGGCTACTGGGTCTGGCCCAAGGGCATCGTGGTGATGGCCAGTTTCACCGCGCAGAACCTCGAGATCAAGAACCTTCAGGACATGGCGGCTTTCCTGAGTCTCGAGCTGAAGGTGATCCTCATCTTCGGGGCGTCCTTCCTGCTGCCCGTGATCGTGGTGGCTCTCAACCTGCTCAATGTGGTGCGCGGCCACCAGCTCAAGAAGTGGCGCAAAGGCGTGTTCTTCGGTTCCTTCGTGCTGGCCGCGATCGCCACCCCGTCGACCGACCCGTTCACCATGCTCTGCATGGCGGTCCCCATGACACTGCTGTTCTACCTCTCCGAGCTGGTCTGCCGCGGACTCGACAAACGCAAGGGCATCGTCGCCGCGGAGGAGGAACAATTCAACATAGACGTGGATGACGGCAAGTGAACCAACTGGCGAAACCGCGCCTGCTGACCCTGGTGGTCAACGAGCGTTCAGGCGGGGGACGCGCTGGCCGTATGCTGCCCAAGGTGGCGCGCAGGCTCCGTGAGCAGATTCCCACTGCGGAACTGCACATCATCTCCTCCAACTCGTGGACCGAGGCCGAGAAACTGACCCGCACCGCGGCCCTGGAGGCCCGCCCCGGGGATGCGCTGCTGGTGATGGGCGGCGATGGCATGGCCCATCTCGGGCTCAACGCAGCGGCGGGCACCGAGGCGACCCTCGGGCTGATCCCCGCGGGAACCGGCAATGACTTCGCGCGCGGCGTCGGCGTGCCCCGCACAGTGGACGAGGCCGTCGGGGTGATCGTCGCGGGCCGGACCCGCACCGTCGACCTGGCCCACATCTCCAACGACACCTTTCCCCGGCGTTATGTTGGCGCGGTGGTCTCCACCGGCTACGACGCCCGGGTGAACCGTTCCACCAACCACATCAGGTTGCGGCTGGGGGCTCTCAGCTATGGCTACATCGCGCTGCGGGAGCTGGCCTCCTTCTCCCCGCTGCACTACGACATGATCATCGACGGGGTGCGCCGTCGCCAGGAGGCGATGTTGGTCGCGGTCTCCAACACGGGAATCTTCGGAGGCGGTATGCGCATCGCCCCCGAGGCCGACCCCGCCGACGGTCTCCTCGACGTCACGGTGGTCGGCCCGGTATCGCGGACCACCCTGCTCAGACTGTTGCCCTCCATGTACTCCGGGGCCTTCGTCACACACCCCTGTGTGGAACAGTTCCAGGCGCGCAGCATCGAACTGGCCGGCGAGGGGCTGTTCGTGATGGGCGACGGCGAGGAACTGGGTGAGGTGCCCGTGCGCGTCGAGTGCGTGCCGGGAGTGCTCAAGGTCTTCGTCGCCTGAGGCGCCCTGCTACCGTGGGGCGGTGACCGATCAGGTGCAGCGCTTTGCCGCGCTCTACTCCTTTCCGTTCGACGACTACCAGATCGCCGGCTGCGAGGCCCTGGCCTCGGGTTCGGGGGTGCTGGTGGCCGCGCCCACCGGGGCGGGCAAGACGGTGGTGGGGGAGTTCGCCGTGTGGCTGGCCCTGGAGACCGGCACGCGATGCTTCTACACAACCCCGATCAAGGCGCTGAGCAACCAGAAGTACCACGACCTCGTGGCGCGGCACGGCGCGGACCGGGTGGGGTTGCTGACGGGCGATTCCTCGGTCAACGGCGACGCCCAGGTGGTGGTGATGACCACCGAGGTGCTGCGCAACATGATCTACGCCTCCTCGACGGGGTTGAACAACCTGGGCCACGTCGTCATGGACGAGGTGCACTACCTGGCCGACCGGTTCCGCGGTGCCGTGTGGGAGGAGGTCATCCTCGGACTGGCCCCCCGGGTGCAGATCACGGCACTGTCGGCGACCGTCAGCAACGTGGAGGACTTCGGTGACTGGCTGCGCACCGTGCGGGGGAGTTTCGAGGTGGTGGTCTCCGAGAGACGTCCTGTCCCCCTCTACCAGCAGGTGCTGGTGGGAACGAAACTGGTGGACCTGTTCGAGGGTGTCGCCCCGACCGCCAGGGAACTGCCCGGCGAGCGAGCGGCGAAGGTGAACCGGGAGCTGCTGAAGGTCTCCCGCGCCGAGGCCACCCGGGTGCGCGACGACTCCCGGCGGCCCCGCGGGCGTTCCGGCCGGGGGAGGAGACCCCGGGGCTCCGGTTCCTTCGGCGGTGACGTCCATCCGCGGTTCGCGGGGCGCCGCACCGCGCGGGCCGAGGTGGCGCGGGTCCTGGAGAGGGCCCGGCTGCTGCCCGCGATCTGGTTCATCTTCAGCCGCGCCGGGTGCGACGCCGCCGTCGAGCAGCTGCTCACCGCCGGGGTGAACCTGACCACCCGCGCCGAGGCCGCCCTGCTTGGGGAGATCGCCGACCGGCACGTCAGCGGATTGTCGGTCACCGACCTGGACGCGCTCGGCTACGAGGACTTCCGGGGCGCCTTCTGCGCGGGGATCGCCGCCCATCATGCCGGGCAACTGCCCGCTTTCAAGGCGATCGTGGAAGAGGGATTCGCCACCGGGGTCTGCAAACTGGTCTTCGCCACCGAAACCCTGGCGCTCGGCATCAACATGCCCGCCCGGACCGTCGTGCTGGAGAAACTGGTCAAGTACAACGGCGAGGCCGTGGTGGACATCACCCCGGGGGAGTACACCCAGCTCACCGGGCGGGCGGGCAGACGCGGCATCGACGTCGAGGGACACGCTGTCGTGCAGTGGCAGCCCGGCATGGATCCGCGAGCCGTCGCGGGCTTGGCGTCGAGGCGCACCTATCCGCTGCGTTCCTCCTTTGCGCCGAGCTACAACATGGCCGTCAATCTGACCGCATCGCTGGGCCGGGAACGGGCACGTGAGGTACTGAACCAGTCATTCGCGCAGTTCACCATCGACAAGACCGTGGTCAAGGCCAGCCGTGCGGACCGCGACCGCCGCCGCGAAATCGCCGCCAGCCGCGCCGAGGCCGAGTGCCACCTGGGGGATTTCATGGAATACGCGGCCCTGCGGGAGGAGATCTCCCAGCGTGAGGGCACCTCCGCGGCTGCCCGCCGGGCCCGGCGCGCCGACGACATCGCCGAGGCTATCTCGAGGCTCATGCCCGGGGACGTGATCTGGGTGCCGAGGCAGGGCTGGTGCGTGGCCCTGGCCGTCGGGCAGAAACAGAGCCGCGACGGGGTGCCGTGGGTGCAGGTCATCGCCGCCGATCACACCGTGCTGCGGCTGCGGCCCCACGACCTGCCCGGCACCCCCACCCCCGTCGTCCGGGTGAGGGTGCCCCGGCGTTTCTCCGTGCAGGACCGCAGGGCGCGCCGGGAACTCCTGGCGGGGCTGTCGGCCAGGCTGGAATCCGTCGACCCTGAAACCCCGGTTTTCGAACCTACCCCGACCGACGAGGAACAGGCGAAGCGGGTCGCGGAGCTGAGGCGCAGAATGAAACGGCACCCCTGCCACGGCTGCGAGGACCGGGAACTGCACGCCGTCGCAGCCGCACGCGCCATCCGTCTCGAGCGGGAGGCCACGCGCAGAGAGGCCGAACTGACGGGACGCGCGAACTCCCTGGCCGTGCAGTTCGACCGGGTCTGTGGGGTGCTCTCCGACCTCGGCTACCTGCACGGGGACGAACTGAGCGACGCGGGGCGGATGCTGCGCCGCATCTACAACGAACTGGACCTCGTCGCCGCCGAGTGCATCCGCCGCGACGTGTTCGCGGACCTGGACGGGCCACAGCTGGCCGCCGTGCTGTCGTCGCTGCTCTACGAGTCGCGACCGGGCCGCGACCAGCGGCACCCGCGGATGCCGGACGCCGCCAGCGAGGCGGCGCAGTCCGCGCTGCGGACGGTGTGGCGTGAGGTCGGGGCGCTGGAACGCAACCACCGCCGCGACCGGGGACGCGAACCCGACATCGGTTTCGCGGAGGCGGCGTGGCGCTGGGCCAGCGGCCAGGAGCTCGCGAAGGTGCTGCGCATCAGCGGCCTGCCCGCCGGTGATTTCGTGCGCTGGGTGCGGCAGGTCGTTGACCTGGCCGGCCAGATCGCGACGGCCGCCGGTCCCGGGGACCTGCGCCGCACCTGCCGGGAGGCGATCGCCGCGATGCGCCGCGGGGTCGTCGAAACCGATATCGAGGAGGACTGATGGGAGTCGCGTTGCGTGTGATCCCCTGCCTGGACGTTCACGACGGGCGGGTGGTCAAGGGGGTCAATTTCCGCGATCTCAAGGACGCCGGGGATCCGGTGGAACTGGCCGCCCGTTACGGTGCGGAGGGGGCCGACGAACTGACCTTCCTGGACATCTCCGCGTCCGCACAGGGCCGGGAAACCACCCGGGAGATGGTGACCCGGTGCGCGGAGACCGTGTTCATCCCCCTCACAGTGGGAGGCGGGGTGCGGTCGGTGGCCGACGTGGATGCGCTGCTGCGCTGCGGGGCCGACAAGGCGGGCATCAACACCGGGGCGCTCGCCGATCCGGGGGTGATCGACGAGATCGCGGCGCAATTCGGCAACCAGGTGCTGGTGCTGTCCCTGGATGCCAGGCGGGCCGGTTGGGCACCCTCCGGGTTCGAGGTCACCACCCACGGCGGGCGCAGGCCGGCGGGCAGGGATGCCATCGAATGGGCGAAGGAGGCCGCCGACCGGGGGGTCGGGGAGGTGCTGCTCAACTCCATGGACGCCGACGGCACCACCGACGGTTTCGACATCGAGATGATCCGGGCGGTCCGCGCGGTCGTGGACGTGCCGCTGATCGCCTCCGGTGGGGCGGGAACCGCGGCCCACTTCGTCGAGGCCGCCCGCGCCGGTGCGGACGCGGTGCTGGCGGCAAGTGTCTTCCACTACGGGAGGCTCACTATTGTTGAGGTCAAGCAGGAGTTGGCCCGGGCCGGCTTCGAGGTACGAGGAGTCTGAAGACCATGAGCGATTGCCTGTTCTGCCGAATCATCGAGGGCGAGATCCCCTCGAAGTTCGTTTACGAGGACGAAACCGCCGTCGCGTTCCTGGACATCAACCCATGGCAGCAGGGACACACCCTGGTGGTTCCGCGCCGCCACGTGACCGACGCCCTGGAGGACCCGACCGTGCTGGGGGAGATCGCCCCCGCTATCGGGGAGGTCGGTAACCTGCTGAAGAAGAAGCTGGGTGCCAGCGCCTGCAACATCCTCAGCAATGCCGGCGCCGACTCCGGGCAGGAAGTCTTCCACCTCCACGTCCACGTCCTTCCCCGTTACGCGGACAACCCGGGCATCTCCAACATGCGCGGACCGATCAACGACGACCTGGACCAGGTGTACTCCCGCATCACCGCGAAGCGATGACACCAGGTGCGGTTGGCGCGCCGCACCTGTTCCCAAGGAATCAAGAAGAGCCTAGACCCGCCGGGCGGATGGCATCTCCTCGCCCGGCCTTGGAGGTTTCCTCCTGAATCGGTTTCTGGCGTCCCCGCTGCCCGGGCCCTTGACGCGGCCGGGGGTTTCAGTCGCAGTCGCACTCGATCGGGTGGAAGTCCGACGGGGCGGGCGCCACGATGCTGACGAAGACGAAGTCCTCGTCGCCTGTGTTTCGCATCCCGTGGCACTGTCCCGGGCGTGAGACCATCACGTCGCCAGCCCGGATCTCGAGTTCCTCGCACGGTTCAGGGAAGAACACGCCCGCACCGCTGAGGCAGATCCAGATGTCGTCGGACGTGGAGTGTTCGTGGGCCGCCACCTCTTGGCCGGGTTTGACCACCCACACCACCCCGCCCGTGTTCTGAGTGGTGAAGAAGGGGGTCCGGGTGGCCGCATCCCCGGAGCGGGCCACCTCCGAGATCCGATACCGTCGCTGCGATTCCGGGTTCGTGGAGTTCGTCATTTCCGTGTCTTCCTCTCCTGGAGTCGGTCATACCATCATTCCACTGCCCGCCGCGGTGCGGGAGGAAAAGCGGTTCTCTCCCGCCTGGCGTGCGGTCGATGATCACCGAGCCGGTCTCACACCCGCCGCATGACCGCCACCACCTTGCCCATGATGCGGGCGCCGGTGCCGTCAATGGGGGAGTAGGCGGCGTTGTGGGGCCAAGCCTTGCCGCCCCTGCGGCTCAGGGTCTTCACCGTGGCCTCGTCGTCGAGCAGCGCGGCGACGATGTCGCCGTTGTCGGCATCGGACTGCTGCCGCACCACCACCCAGTCGCCGTCGCAGATGGCGGCGTCGATCATGGAATCCCCGCGCACCTCCAGCATGAAGAACGTGCCCTTCCCGACCAGCTGCCTGGGCAGGGAGAAGACGTCCTCCACCTGCTCCTGGGCGAGAATGGGGCCGCCCGCCGCGATCCTGCCCAGCAGGGGCGTCTCGACGGCCTCGGGACGTGAGGTGTGGGTCTGCTCGGAGTCGGGAAGTTCCGGCGCGGGCGCCTCGGGAGCGACGGTCTCCGGCAGGGTCACCACCATGGCCCGCGGCCGGTTCGGGTTGCGGCGGATGAAACCGGCCTTCTCGAGTACCTTCAGCTGGTAGGCGACCGAGGACGTCGAGGCGAGACCGGCGCGCTCGGCCAGTTCACGCATGCTCGGGGGGTAGCCGTTGGCTTCCACGGCGTCCCGGATCAGTTTCAGCAACAGCTGCTGGCGAGGAGTGAGTTCACCGGTCCCACCCGAGGGGGATGAGAGCTCGGCTATGCGCGCCACATCGGCGGCCGCCCGTGCCTTGCTGGGACGCCCGGCGCGCGAAGTCTTGCGGGAGGGAAGCCGGATGATCGTGGCCTCCGCGGTTTCCTCGTGGGTCTCATCTGCCATGACGCCATCCTACCCCAGAATACGAACACATGTTCGAGGATTGTGAGGCCGGCTGAAAATGTCGGTGCCGGCATGTTGACTCCTGGTCGTGACACAACAGGAATCGAAAAGATGTTTGAAACTGCGTGCAAATTCTTGTAGTGTTTCGAACGCAAGTTCGATGTGTCGCGGATGGCGGCCGTCGTGGCAACAGGAGGAAGCATGAGTATCGAAGCCGCCGAGATGGCCACCGTCGCCCGCTCCCGCAGGGGACATCGCGCGGGTGGCTCCGCCGGTCGTCCCGCCCAGCCCGCGCCTCGTGTCCGGTCGTCCCGCGGCCCCGCGACGCGCGGCCCCCTCGGGGGTTCCTCCTGCGCGATTGTTCGTTCCGGATCTCGTTTCGCGCGGCGCCTCAAGTCGGTGGCCTTCGCTGCTCTGGTTGTGCTCTCCTTCGTCGTCGCGGCGCCGGGAATCGCATCCCTCAACCAGCCCGACCCGACTCCGACGCCCACCGCGGGGGATCCCGCCTGGGCGCACGTCGCGGGTCACTGAGAGGTCTCTGGTGAGTTTTACGACACGCGTGGCGTGACATTTGACGATGCGGAGACGTCAGCATAGAGTCCACATCTAGTAGTTGCGATCCCATTTTTCTCAACACGTTGTATTTATTGGGTGTTGAAGGGGGTTCTGGGGGAGCAGCGTTGCAAGCCGCACCCCCGGGGGACGGGGCCACTTGAAAGGACTCTGCCGTGTTCTGTCCGTTCTGCCGTCACGCAGACACCAAGGTGTCTGACTCGCGTGCGACGGACGACGGCCTGGCCATCCGCCGCCGCCGGGTGTGCTGCTCCTGCCAGCGGAAGTTCACCACCGTGGAGCAGATCCAGCTCTACGTCCTGAAACGCTCCGGGGTGGTGGAGGCGTTCAGCCGGGAGAAGGTGATCCGGGGGGTTGCCAAGGCCTGCCAGAACCGCCCGGTCACCGCGGCCCAGCTCGCCGCCCTCGGGCAACGGGTGGAGGAAGACCTGCGCTCCATCGGGCAGGCCGAGCTGACCAGCGAGGACATCGGCATCGCGATCCTCAGGCCCCTGGCGGAGCTCGACCCCGTGGCCTACCTGAGGTTCGCCTCGGTCTACAAGAATTTCGATTCCGTTGACGATTTCCTCGACGAAGTCGACTCCATGAAACGCCGCCAGCCCACCGGGGACGCGCTGCTGCCCGAACCCATCAGGGGGCCGCGGCGCAGACGTCGCCGCGAGAGCGACTCCCAGGAACCTCTGATCGGCTGACCCGATCAATCTCCGCCATTCTCGTAGTGAGGAAGAAATGACCACCATTGTGACCAAGTCCGCCAAACGCCAGGGACGCCCCGGTGAACAGCCCGCTCTCGGGGTGGGTCTCACCATCGAGAGGGTGTTCTCCACCGAGGGTGTGCATCCCTACGACGAGGTCACCTGGCAGTCGCGCGACGTGGTCCAGACCAACTGGAAGACCGGTGAGGTGGTCTTCGAGCAGCGCGGCGTGGAATTCCCTGACTTCTGGAGCGTGAATGCCTCCACCATCGTGACGAACAAGTACTTCCGGGGGGCCCTCGGCACTCCGCGGCGCGAATCCAGCCTCAAGACCCTCATCGATCGCGTCGTCAGGCGGTACGTCGGGGCCGGGCGGGACAACGGCTACTTCGCCACCGACCGGGACGCCGAGATCTTCGGAGAGGAACTGACATGGCTGCTGCTGCACCAATACTTCTCCTTCAACTCGCCGGTGTGGTTCAACGTCGGCACCCACTCGCCGCAGCAGGTGTCCGCCTGCTTCATCCTCAGCGTCGACGACTCCATGGAGTCCATCCTCAACTGGTACAAGGAGGAGGGATTCATCTTCAAGGGCGGTTCCGGGGCTGGCCTGAATCTCTCCCGCATCCGTTCCTCCAAGGAGTTGCTCAGCTCCGGCGGCACCGCATCCGGTCCCGTGTCCTTCATGCGCGGAGCTGACGCCTCGGCCGGAACCATCAAATCCGGCGGCGCCACCCGGCGCGCCGCGAAGATGGTGGTTCTGGACGTCGACCACCCGGACATTGAGGAGTTCGTCGAGACCAAGGCCCGCGAGGAGGACAAGGTCCGGGCGCTGCGCGACGCCGGATTCGACATGGACCTCGGCGGCAAGGACATCACCTCCGTGCAGTATCAGAACGCCAACAACTCGGTGCGGGTCACCGACGAATTCATGTCCGCAGTCGAGGCAGGAACCGAGTTCGGGCTGCGCGCACGCACCACCAGAGAGGTAATCGAGAAGGTCGGCGCCCGGGAACTGTTCCACAAGATCGCCAGGGCCGCCTGGGAATGTGCCGACCCCGGCGTCCAATACCACGACACCATCAACGCCTGGCACACCACCCCGGAATCCGGGCCCATCACCGCGTCCAACCCGTGCTCCGAGTACATGAGCCTGGACAACAGCTCTTGCAACCTGGCCAGCCTCAACCTGCTGAAATTCCTGGGTGAGGACGGGGCCTTCGATGCGGAGACCTTCGTGCGTGCCGTCGAACTGGTCATCACCGCGATGGACATCTCCATCTGCTTCGCGGACTTCCCGACCGAACCGATCGGCGAGACCACCCGCAACTTCCGGCAGCTCGGGATCGGGTACGCCAACCTCGGGGCGCTGCTGATGGCCATGGGCAAGGGCTACGACACCGATGGGGGGCGTTCCACCGCGGCCGCCATCACCTCCATCATGACCGCGGCCTCCTACCGCCGTTCCGCGGAGTTGGCCGGGATCGTCGGGCCCTACAACGGATACGCCCGCAACGTCGAGGCCCACAAGAAGGTGATGCGCAAGCATCGCGCCGCCAACGATTCCGCGCTCGTCATGCCCGCCGACAAGGACCTCCACGCGGTGGCCACCCGGGAATGGGAGCAGGTGGTCTCGATCGGCGAGGCGAACGGCTATCGCAACGCCCAGACCTCCGTGCTCGCCCCCACCGGAACCATCGGTTTCATGATGGACTGCGACACCACCGGCATCGAACCCGACTTCTCCCTGGTGAAGTTCAAGAAACTCGTCGGCGGCGGTTCCATGCAAATCGTCAACCAGACCATTCCACGGGCACTCGCCAAGCTCGGCTACGACGATGAGCAGGCCCGTAGGATCGTCGATTTCATCTCCGAGAACGGACACGTGGTCGGCGCGCCGGGGCTCGCCAGGGAACACTACGAGGTCTTCGACACCGCCATGGGGCAGCGGGCCATCGCCCCGATGGGGCACGTCCGGATGATGGCAGCGGTGCAGCCCTTCCTGTCCGGGGCCATCTCGAAGACCGTGAACCTGCCGGAGTCCGCCACAGTCGAGGACATCGCGGACGTCTACCGGCAGGGCTGGAAACTGGGCCTCAAGGCGCTCGCCGTCTACCGGGACAACTGCAAGGTCGGCCAGCCGCTCTCCGACGGCAAGAAGACCGAGGACAAGGAGAACGTCAAGGTCGTCGAGAAGGTGGTGGAAAAGGTCGTCTACCGGCCCAAGAGGGAGCGCCTGCCGAAGTCGCGGCAGGGCCGCACCACCAGCTTCTCCGTCAGTGGGGCCGAGGGATACATCACCTCCGGCGCGTACGAGGACGGGCGGCTCGGTGAGGTGTTCCTGAAACTCGGCAAGCAGGGCTCCACCCTGGCCGGCGTGATGGATGCTTTCTCCATCGCGGTGTCCATCGGCCTGCAGTACGGGGTGCCGCTCGAGAGCTTCGTGCAGAAGTTCACCAACCTGAAGTTCGAGCCTGCGGGCATGACCGACGATCCGGACATCCGCATTGCGCAGTCGTTCATGGACTACATCTTCCGTCGCCTCGCGCTGGACTACCTCTCCTTCGACGACCGTGCCGATCTGGGGATCTACACCGCCGCCGAGCGCGCCCGCTACGTCGAGACCGGTTCCTACCTCTCGGAGGAGGAAGAGGCCGAGATGCCTGAGGCGGAGAGCCTGCGCAACGACGCCTACGACGACTTCAACGTCGACGGCGCCCGGCAGCCCTCCCTGATCGATGCCCACACCACGGCTGAGCTGATGGAGTCGGTGACGGGGCAGGCGGTGGACGCCCCGCTGTGCATGACCTGCGGCACCAAGATGCGCCCCAGCGGATCCTGCTACGTCTGTGAGGGCTGCGGTTCCACCAGCGGCTGCAGCTGACCCGACGGTGAGCGGTGGGGTACGGGCGCTGCCCGTACCCCACGAAGCTCTGATCCTCAACTGGGCGGTTTGTCAGATCATCGAGCCCGAGCGCCACGGGGGCAAAGTAGTCGTACTGCTGGTACTACTATGGTGGTATGGGTCAGGTGAAGTTGAGTGTGAGTCTGTCGCCGAGCGAGGTCGCCGTGCTCGACAAGTACGCACAGTCTGCGGGTTTGAAGTCACGATCGGCGGCGATCCAACAGGCCATCAAGCTGCTGGGCGATCCCGACCTGGAGGATGCCTACACCGTCGCCTGGCAGGAGTGGGAGGACGCCGGAGAGGCCGAGGCCTGGGCGGTCACCGTCGCCGACGGGGCGAAGTAGTGCTCCGCGGCGAGATCCGGCTGGTCGATCTGGAGTCCGCACGGGCGAGGGAGGCCGACAAGCGTCGTCCGGCGGTCATCGTCAGCAACGACCGCGTCAATACCGTTGCTGCTCGACTCGGGCGAGGCGTGGTCACGGTCGTCCCCATTACCAGTAATACCGCGCGGGTCTTTCCGTTTCAGGTGCTTCTCACCGCGGATGAGGTCGGTATCCGCTTGGATTCCAAGGCCCAGGCCGAACAGGTCCGAGCGGTGTCAGTCGACAGCATCGGCCCGGTGATCGGGCGCCTTCCTGCCCGCCTGGTCGCCCAACTGGATGAGGCGCTCCGGCTGCACCTTCAGCTCTGAAGCCCCGTCCCTTGCGATCGGAATACGCCTTCCGGTGGGGAGAAGCCGTTGACGAGAGGTGGAGGAGCCCTCGAGGCCGGAACGGGACTTGGGTTGATCCGCCCGGACCGGGGAGCGGGCGCGTAGAATCACCGCCCGTGAATCAACCAGACCCCGAGTGCTACGGCGATCAGGAGTTCGAGGACTCCCTGGAACCCAGGCATCTGATCCGGCGAACCGACGCGGTGGCGCGGGCCGGGGGGATGATGCTCGGTGCCGGTACCAGTTCGCTCCGGGTCCGGCAGCTCATGCGGCGTTCCGCCAAGGCCCTCGGGCTGGGACACATCGCGTCGTCGATCACGTTCACGTCGCTGGCCATGACGGTGGAACGCCGTGGAGTGTTTCGCACCAAAGTGGTCGAGGTTCCCAAACCAGGGGTTAATGCTCACCGGATCGCGATGCTGCAGAAACTCAGCAATGAGATGCCGGAACGGATCACTGCGACGGAGCTTGACCGCCAGCTGGACCGGATCAACCATGCGGATCCGCTGTACCCGGCATGGTTGAGAGGAATCATGGTCGCCCTGGCCTGCGCCGCCGTCGCGGTGCTCGCCGGCGGTGGCTGGCGCGAGATCGGGACTGTGCTGCCCGCTTCTGCGCTGGCGTATCTGCTGTTCCGGCGGCTCGGGCGCTGGCAGATCAACCACTTGGCCGTGGTGATGGTCTCTGCCTTCACCGCCTCGGCGCTGTATTTACTGGGAACCGGGATGCTGGACCGGCTGTTCGGGGAACCAAGTCCGCGCATGGCCGCGGGGTTCATCTGTGCCTCCATCTTTCTGATCCCCGGTTTCCCACTCGTGACCGCGGGCCTGGAACTGACCCGGCTGGACCTCACAGCGGGATTGCCCCGGGCCGCCTACGCGTCCATGATCCTGCTGGCCATCACCATCGGGGTGTGGATCGTGGCCAATCTCGGTGGGGTCACCGCGGAGTCCGCACCGCCTCTCGGCGTGGAGCCGTGGCAGGTGTGGGTCATTCGGGTGGTGGCCAGTTTCATCGCGGTCGTGGGGTGGGCCATGATGCTGAACTCGCCCCTGCGCACCGCGATGGCCTCCGGTGCGGTCGCGGTTGCGGGCAATGCCGTCAGGCTGGAGCTCATCGACCTTGGGGTCGCGGAACACGTGGCGACGTTCGTCGGCTGTTTCATCATCGGCCTCGGCTGCGCCTTGCTGGGAAGGCTCTTCGGACTTGAGAAGATCATCATGACCGTGCCGACCCTCCTGGTTTCCATCCCCGGTGCTTTCGCCCTGCGGAGCCTGCTCCACCTCGACCAGAATCACACGGACCTGGCCGTCACGCAGGGCATGACGGCGCTGCTCGGAGTGATTGCCATGGTTGGTGGCCTCTCGGCGGCACGGATGCTCACCGACCCGGAATGGACCTTCACCCGTGATGACCCGCCGCACCTGAGAGAGGTGGTTCCCGGGCTGCGACGCCGGAAACGGAGGTCTTGACCCTTGTTGCGAAAAGCCATGCGGGTTTCCGCACGTCACCATGAACCCGCACATGCCGTGGGGTGTGTGGGAACACGTTGCTGACTGGCTCGATGCTGATCAGGTGTGGCTCCCTGTCCCGGTCCGCGGCACCGGGAGGTTCTCGGTCGGCTTCTGACCGATGGGGACCTCCGGGGGCAACCTGGTAACTGATGTCCACCTGGCTGCGCTTGCCGTTGAGCACGGCACGAGCATCTGGTTTTTCGACAGCGATTTTGCCCGTTTCCCCGGTCTCGCCCTGATCAGTCGTGGGCATCACTGACGCCGACCCGCACCCACCACCAGCGAGGCATTGAGTTGTTCTCCCGAGAGCTGCTCCGCCAGAAGCACGTGGACGCGTTCACGGGAAACTGCATCCAGGTCGGCCAGCATCGACCGGAAGGCCGACCCTTCGATCAGCAGGCGGAGAGCCACGGCATCGAGCGGGACCCTGAGCTCAATCGTCGTGATCTCGGCGGACAGGCCCAGCGTGCCTATCCGGGTGTGCATGGTCTCGGGACGGGTCAGGTCGTCACTGAAGCGGGCACGGCCTTCGTGCGGCGGAGGTAGGGCGCCTCCCAACTTCCTCAGAATGCCCGCCAGAATGGTTCCCACGGCGGGGAGGTCCAGTGAATCCGGGGAGGAGAGCCAGTGAGCGATCACAAGCTTCCCGCCTGGACGGAGAAGGGTCGTCAGATGATTCGCCCCGGCAGCAGGATCGGGTAGGAAGGGTAAACCGAGGATGCAGAACACCTGGTCGTAGGGGCCACCCTTCCATGTGGTGATGTCGGCGGTGGACGGGACAACCTGAGCAGCAGGTCGCAACTCCGCGAGGCGGTTTCGTAGCTCTCTGATCAGAGGCCCGGACAGGTCAACGGCATCCACGCGTCCCGCGGAGTCGATGAATTCGGCAATTGGCAGTGTCGCGGATCCGATGCCGCAGCAGGCATCCAGCACGTGTTCCCCGTTGCCAGGAGGTGAGGCTTTGACGACGGCCAGACCGACCCGGTCCCACAGCAGGGGAGCAAGAGCGGTGAAATCCCGGGCGGCAGCATCAAACATACTGTCCATGCCGACCATCATGCCCCTCAATGACCGTCCCGGCCCTGCTGGTCATGGTGCCCGGTTCGTCGGCGCTGCGCACCCTCCTGTACTTCGACTCCGGGGACGTCAGCTGCGCCGTCGCGCAGGGGATCGTGACGATGCTCGGAGTGGTGGCCATGGTGGCGGGTCTGTCGGCTGCCCGCATGCTGACCGATCCGGAGTGGATCTTCACCCGAGATGATCCACCTGCGATCCGGGTGCCCGTCCCCAGGATCCGTAGGAGGGGGGACTGACCAGGGTTCCGTCCGTCGGGAGTGGCGCCGGCCAGGAGAAACAGCCCAGCAGGCGCGCCAGGGCAGCGGCGTGGACGATTCCCCCGCCGACCGCCTCCCCGTGCTCCAACCGGACCTCGTAATGGTTGTCCGCGGTGACCGGGATCACCTCACCTGTTCAGTGTCCTGGTTCGAACGAGGCAACGTGGGCGGCGATCGCATCGACCACCGATTCCACCGAGACGTTGTCGGTGTCCACAGCGAGGCTCGCCAGCCGCGCATACGTCGGGGCGCGTTCGGAGAGCATCTTCCGCAACCGAACCACGGCGTCCTGCCCCGCCAGGAGCGGGCGGCCCTCGTCGCACCCGATCCGCTGGGCAGAGTTGTCGGGCTCCACTCGCAGCCAGACGACTGGATGGCCGTCGAGGGCGTCCGCGATCGCCCGGGTCATCGGGGCGCCTCCCCCGAGGCTGAGAACCCCCGGCGCCGCCAGGAGCTTGATTGTGATCTCACGCTCCAGCTCCCGGAAGTACGGTTCCCCGTCGGTGTCGAAGATCTCCCGGATGGTACGCCCTTCCCGTTGCTCCAGGACGAGGTCGACATCGAGATGCGGCAGGCCGAGCCGCTCCGCGAGGAGCGGCCCGACCGTCGACTTCCCGGAACCCGACAACCCGATCAGGGCGATTGCGTTCATGGCAGCCGCTCGCTCGTGGGGAGATTGCGGACTGAATGGTTTTCCACGGCAGGAGCCTAGTGCATCGCCCCTCGCCGGCCCCGGTGAGCACACAGATGAGGAACGCCCGTGCGCTCACGCACCGCTTGGCCAGGGGTCTTCACCGACAGCGGGGTCCCGGAGCGGTTGGAGCACTGCTGTTCGGTGATCCTGAACTGGTTGCGGACCTGAGCGGCGCGCCTCTCAAGGGAGGTTCGTGTCGATGAGCTCCAGGATCGGCTGGAGCTCCTCCACCGGGATCTGCCCGGGAGCGGAAGGGCGACCCACCGTCGCGAACGTGGCGCACGATCCCGTTACCCGGGGAGACAGCCGGGTGATCAGCCCCAGACCGCCCATGGACATGGTCAGCACCGGGGTTGAGGGATGTCGGCTGGCCATCGTCCAAGTGGCCTCCATCAGCCGGAGCACGTCGCCCGTGCTCCGGGGCATGACCGCGGCCTTCGCGACGGCACAGCCCCGCTCCTGCATCTCCACCAGGCGCCGGATCAGGTCCTCGACCGGTGGGGTGGCCGTGAAGTCGTGGAAGCTGCCCACCACCGGCACCCCGGCTTTCCTCGCGGCTGCGATGATGGCGTCGCCGGCCGTCCGCTCGAAGTGGTGCTCGACGTCGACCGCATCCACCAGGCCGGAGTCGATGACGGCGATGTTGAGGTCGCGGTACTCCTCGGATGTGATGGGTTTGTTCCCGCTCTCGTGGTGGGTGCGGAAAGTGAAGAGAACGGGCCGGCCCCGGGCGGCAGCGCGGACCCGGGTGGCGGCTTCGAGGACGGCAGCGGGGGAGGGGGCGACATCGAGGAAGTCCGCGCGCCACTCGATGATGTCGAGCTCCACCCCCACGAGCGTGGTGGTCTGGGAGACGAGTTCCTCGACCGTGGTGCCGGTGACGGGCACAATGACTTTCGCCCTTCCCTCGCCGAGGGTGACACCTCGCAACTGAACCGGTGACATGGCGACCTCCTATGGCCTCAGGGTAACCGAGAGGATCCGCCGGTCCTGCGTCCGAGGGAATCGTGGACCCCGCGCCGCGGCGGGGTGGTGAGCGGCTCGGCATCACCCGATCCCGCGTAACCAACCCCTGCTGCATCGGCAAATCCCTCCTGACAAGCATCGTTGCAACGGCCCTGCGGTGACGGTATTAATGATATGGATTTCTACTCTATTTCTATGAGATGCGCCTGTATTCATGGAGCTCGTCTTCCCTTGGAACTCCTAGGCTTCTCACAGTTTTTGTGTTAGCGTGTCTCTAAACAACTCGGTCCCACCAAGTGGTGTGGCGGGAGCGGCACCGGGGACACTCGAAGAAGAGGCACTTATGAAGCGTTTCATCCTTGCGAGATGGCGAGACTTCACCCGTGCCTTCACGGGTTGGACAGGTGTGGCCTTGGCCGCCCTGCTCGGCGCGATCTTGGGTGTCGGGGCCTTCACCGTCTACTACTCCGGGTCCACCGAATACCTCGGCGACGACCCCGCCAGCTGCGCGAACTGTCACGCCATGAACGAGCAGTACGAGGGTTGGCTGAAGGGGTCCCATCACGACGTGGCAACCTGCAATTCCTGCCATGCCCCTCACAACGACATTGTCTACAAATACGTCAACAAGGCTGACAACGGTTTCTGGCACGCGCTGAAATTCACGTTCCAGAACTACCCCGAGAACATCAAGATCCGCGACCACAACCGCGAGATCGTCGAGGCCGCCTGCATCGACTGCCACGGTGACTACGTCGATCAAGCCAAGAACAGCTCCGAGCACAAGGGCGAGCGGATGTCCTGTCTCCGCTGCCACGATGGCGTCGGTCACAAGAGGTGAGGAGAGATGAGCCCCACGACTGACAACAACGACAAGCCCGTCACGACTGACGCGGGCGAGCACGCATCCACACCTGACAAGGTGGAGAAGAAGAAACCCACCACATGGACGGGGCCCCGCAAGAGGTGGGTTCCCATCGTGGTGCTGCTGTTCGTGGCAGTGGCTGCCGCCGGGCTCACATGGCTGCTCACCAACATTTTCCAGCACAAGGAGGAAGCCAAGAACCCCTTCACCAAGGTCGTCGAACTGGATGATTCCACCTACGACCCGGCGGTGTGGGGGCAGAACTTCCCCATCCAGTACGATCAGTACAAGAAGACCTCTGAGGACACTGACGGTGACTTCGTCAAGGTCGACCCCACGGCGGACGATCCGCGCGAGTACCACACCCTGTCCCGCATCGAGATGGAACCCCGGGCCCAGCTCATGTGGCGCGGCTACGCGTTCTCGGTGGACTACACCGAGCCGCGCGGCCACGAGTGGGCGCTGGAGGACCAGAAGCACACCCAACGCACCCAGCCGCAGTTCAAGCAGCCCGGCACCTGCCTCAACTGTCATGCCTCGATGCCCGAGGTCTACGACAAGCTCGGCAACGGCGACCGGACGGCGGGTTTCCACGCCATGAACTCCATGTCCTACGAGGAGGCCGTCCAGCACGCCTCGTCGACCATCGCCTGCATCGACTGCCATGACCCGAAGACCATGGAGCTGCGGATCACCCGTCCGGCCTTCATGGAGGGGATCAAGAAGGCCAAGGCGCTGGAGGGAATCACCGATTACGACGTCAACCGCGACGCCACCAACCAGGAGATGCGAACCTACGTTTGCGCGCAGTGTCACGTCGAGTACTACTTCGCGGGCGAGGGCAAGACCCTGACCTTCCCGTGGAGCAAGGGCCTGACGGCCTACGACGCCATGGCCTACTACGACGAGGTCGGCTGGACCGACTACAAGCACGCGGAGAGTGGTGCCCCCATCCTCAAGGCCCAGCACCCCGACTTCGAGACCTGGTCCCAGGGCATCCACGCCGCCAACGGCGTCACCTGCGCCGACTGCCACATGGCCTACCAGCGCAACGGCGCCGCGAAGGTGACCAACCATCAGATCATGAGCCCGATGGCCAACGACGAGACCATCAACGCGTCGTGCCTGACCTGCCATCACTCCACCGAGGCCGAGATGCGTCAGCGCGTCGAGAAGATCCAGACGACGTGGCAGAGTTCGCTCAACGTGAGCTTCACGGCCCTGGAGGGGCTCATCAACGACATCAAGGCGGCTGAGGCCAACGGCACGGCCACCGAGGAGCAGCTGACGCTCGCCCGCGACTACCAGCGCAAGGCGCAGTTCGTCGTCGACTACTCGTTCTCCGAGAACGGGCGCGGCTTCCACGCTCCGCAGTACTCGGTGTCCATCCTCAACCAGGCCACCGACTGGGCGCGTTCCGGACAGCTTGTCCTGCGCGGGGTCTCGGTGGAGAACGGTGTTCCCCCGGCCATCCCGGAAAAGCACATGCCCAGCGAAGAGAACTGACCGACCGAACACAGAAGGGAATGGTCCGGGGCGATGAAGAATGATGGCAGGACTTTCACGAGGGAAGAGCTCGAGTCCTTCCTCGCCACCGCCCCGGACCAGCTCAAGGACTGGGCGCAGCAGCAGCTCGCCCGATTCGACGAGACTCGCCGGGAGGCCCCCGAGGACGGGGATGACGACGGCGCAGACCTGTCGGACCTCCTGCCGGAGGGTGGCGAAGACGAGGACAACGTCGAGGTGGACACTCCCAGGGTCTCGGCCTTGGAACGCCGGGCGGGGGTCTCGCCCCTCAACCTGGTGCTCGTGACCCTCCTGGCGGCCGCCATCGTCGTCATCGTCCAAATGGCCGGGCGTCCTCAGCCGGAACCGACCACCGCGATGCCGAGCAACCACCCGCCCATCGATGCCTCCTCCTCCTTGGCCGCGATGGATCAGGCACAGAAACTCGACAAGGACAGCGAGGCCGAGCTCAAGGCTCAGATCGAGGCCGACCCGGCCAATGTTGAGGCCCGACTGAAGTTGGGCACCCTCTACTACAACGCATCCCTGTACTCGGATATGATTCCGCAGTTGCAGTCCGTCCTCGACCAGGACCCCGACAACCTGGACGCGCTCCTCGGTATCGGGGCTGCGGAGTACAAGACCACCCAGTATGACGCCGCCGAGAAGCACTGGCTGCGCGTCACCGAACTGGCCCCGCAGCGCGCGGAGCCTTGGTACAGCCTCGGTTTCCTGTACATGGCACGCACCCCGGCCGATCCGGCGCGGGCCCGGGAGGCCTGGAACAAGGTGATCGAGATTGGTCCGGACTCGGACATGGCCAAGGAAGTCACCCCCCGTCTCAGTTCCTTGCCCACCCCCACGGCGGCCCCGAGCTCCGAGGGCTGAGAGATGGAGCTGACGATTCCGGTGGCCCTCCTCGCGGGGATCGTGTCCTTCG
>ERZ772977.283-NODE-283-length-39194-cov-113.660492_pt1 | contig 39194 bp, 36 predicted proteins | sample MGYA00511131_ERZ772977 | MGnify/ENA primary metagenome ERZ772977 (study PRJEB29015, sample SAMEA2737935) | human oral metagenome | biome: human oral; feature: human-associated habitat; material: dental | place: China | collected 2151 ...
ATAATTCATCTATTCTAGCAAGACTATCTTCTGCCTTCGCCTCAGTAGCGTTTAGCTTTTTATCTATGTCATCCGTAATGCGATCGGCTTCATCACTCTTTTTACTAAATGCTTCTTCAATTGTGCGTTTCTGATCTTCGATAAATTTATTAACCATCTCATTGCGTACATTTTCAGATTTTGTAAATGATAGTTGCTGCTCGGTAGATATGCTATTTGACGAGTCTTTTATATCTTTTAAATCTTTGTTAAGTTCATCTATTTTTACACCAAGTGTTTCAAACTCGTTTTTAGCTTCAGTAACTTTTTCGTCAATGGTCTTTTCTGCGGTAGTTCCTTTAGCGGATATACTGTCAATCTCTTTTGCTGCTGTACGCTTATATTGACCGACTGACCTATTCAATCCCGCAATAGCTTTGCGAGTTTCTTTTATATCCATAGCGGGTGTTAACGAAGTAATGTATGACAATATATTATCGATATATCCATTCATGTAAGAAATACCTAGGTACATATCATCGCGAGTGTTTTGCCAGTTATCAAAACACGAACTTACACTTGAGAGATAACTGCCAATATTATCAATACTTGATACTGATAATAGACGATTATCTGTATAATCAAGTCTATCCACTAAAAGCTCAATGATCAATTTTGCCCGATTGACATCATCGATTGCTTCAAGAGACATACTGTCAGAGTCTATCTCATTTAACCTGGCTAATAATTTCTTGGCTGCAATATATGTGGCACTATTCTGTATACGATCTTCCCATTTACTCATGAGGCGTTATTCCTTTTTTGCTTAATTAGTTTGCCACCCCTTATTTGAACTTCAACTATAATTATATCACTTTTGTTCTTGAGAACGGCTACCCCCTAAGAGTAGAGAATCTTACTTATCCAATTTGATTAATTAGACTCCGCCCTAGACTCCAGAATTGACTCCTTGCGCCCCGTACAATAACAAACAAAAACAACGAGTTAGAACTCTTATATCATTTTTGCCTTTATTGCCCATTATTTGCCTGCTGTAGGCCTCTTGTCGGCGGTGTGCGTAGTTCCCTCCGCTAAGTGAAAAGAAAGCTTAATTATCTAGCCTTAGGAGCATGTGCTTTCGAGCGTGAAGGTTCAAGTCCTTTCATCCGCACCAATGAGATTCGATGTAAACTCTGAGGAAAACATGCATAAAAAATAACCCGCACATCGCGGGCTATTTTAATTCCCCAAAAATCACGAATCACACGATTCTCGGCGGAAAGAGGTGAGGTAAGCATTTCCATAACTACGATTGTCCACCACAACAATTTCGTTTCCCAGATTTGGTTCCTCACCTCTTCCTGGATGTGATAATACCATAAGCCCGCCTGGTTTGAGAAGTCCAAAAAGCTTGCTAACTGTGGAAAACTGCGGATTTTTGTATGGCGGATCGGCGAAGATTATGTCATACTTGCCTGCGCCGCCAGACTCAATCCACGAATTGACAGGGGCGCTAATAATTTTTGCTTCATTTTGAACACCTAGCGAGGACACATTATTGCTTAAGATTTTTTGAGCAATTTTATCGCGTTCGATGAACGTTACGCGGGCAGCACCGCGGCTGAGAGCTTCGAGGCCAACCGCGCCAGTACCAGCAAAAGCGTCTAAAATCTGCGCGCCGTTAATCTCGTTGCCGATGCTATTGAACATGGCATTGCGAATCCGCTCGCCCATCGGCTTGGTGCGAGTATTGTTCTCTCTAGGCGCATCCAGCAGCCGCCCGCCGAAACGCCCGGCGATTACTCGGATCGAGCTCACTGGTGCGCCTCGCGGTAGGCGCGGTACCAGAAATAGGTGATGACATTAGCGATCAGCGGAATCAGCGTTTGCCGCGTCTGCTGCGCTAGATGAGTCGTCCAGCCGCGCTTCCAAAATTCTTCGTACATGCCTAGCCCGTAAACTTGCTGCACTGCATCGAGAAATACCGTCTGCAAATCCTTATCATCTGCTAGTTTGAGCCAGATTGAATTTGGCGCCGAATCGGGAAACTTGGTCGTCTTGATGCTGGTAGCTACGCCTAGCTCAAATAGCAAATGTGTCGCAAATACACCCTTGGCACCCCAATACTCCCAGTTTTTACTAAGAGTCTCGCGCATGGTCGAGCCTCTGATGATGCCTTTTTCGGCGATCGACGCCCGCTCGTTTTGAGGCCGTCCCCACAGCTCCTCGATCTTTTCGCCTAGCGGATAATGATGCGCCGGCGTTAGCCCGTCGGTGATAGCATGCGCCATCCAGGCCGCCTCAAAGGCTGCCCGCACATTATTACGCTTCTTAAGCGCCTGCACCAAATTGGTATAATGATCCATAATCATCTCGACTAGCGCCGTATCGCTGGGGTCGCTGGGGTCGATGAAATGCCACGGCTCATCGACGCCCGGGCTTTTGCGCTTGATACCGTCGGGGCCGTTGTTGCCTTCGAAATGCAAAATATCCTTGGCAGAAGGAAAACCGCGGCCAACCCTTGATATTTTACGCAAATCGCGGCGAGCAATTCGGTCGATTTTCTGATGCACGCCGATAAAGTTGCCCGAATGCGAACGAAAAGTAGTACCGCTGTACATGCATTGTATTATAGCACGCCGTTTGATAGCGGCTCGGCAAAAGGCAAAATACAGATAGAACTTGCCAAACATAAGCATTGTGCTATATACTTGGTTTTAAGTTACGGAGAGCCTACAGATACAAAACATCAGCATTCCTCGGAGGTTAAGTATGCGAAACAGCAAAACCAGCAAACAAACTATAGTCATATCGATTATCGCCGTATTGACAATTATCAATACGATTCTGATAGGTGTAATATTTTTTATTCAGAGCAACAAGTTTTGGTCTACTGACTACATAACCGAAAATCACACGAGGCGTATAATTAATCTAGAAAAAACAATTAAAAAACTCGAAAATAATTCTAATTAAGCGTCGTCACCCGCTGGTTGTGGCGGACGTGCGCTTCTAGTGCTGGATATTTCGATAAACTTTCGCCGCTATCGATGAAGCGTATAGCGGCTTTCTGGGCGCGAGCAATCAGCTGCGTGTCGGCTAGCGTAGCGATTTGCAGATTAAGCGCGCCGTGCTGCACGCATCCGTAAATCTCGCCAGGGCCGCGCAAGCTCATATCGATCTCTGCTAGATGAAAGCCGTCGTTGGATTGTTCAATCTCGCGCAGGCGCTGGCTAGGCTTATTGTTGGTGCTCATCATCAAATAGCAGAAGCTTTGGTGCTGGCCGCGGCCGACCCGCCCGCGCAGCTGATGCAACTGCGCTAAGCCAAATTGATCGGCGTCCTCAATCATCATAATCGTAGCGTTCGACACGTCGACACCAACCTCGATGACGGTGGTGCTAACTAAGATATCATATCGTTGATCTTTGAAAGCTTGCATGATTTGATCTTTTTCGCTAGCAGTCATCTTGCCATGCAGCATAGCGATGCGGCGATGGCCAAAAATACTATTTTTGAGTCGCTTGTATTCAGCTTCGACACTTTTGCGATCGTTAGAATCGCTATCGGTAATTAAGCTGCAGACTACGTAAACTTGGCGGCCCTGGGCAATTTGCTGGTCGATAGCAGTATAAGCGGCCTCGCGCGAAGGTGGCGAAATAATTTTAGTAAGAATCGGCCGTCGGCCGCGCGGCTGCTCGTCGAGGACGCTGACGTCTAGTTCGCCGTAAACAGTCAGTGCCAAACTGCGCGGGATCGGCGTGGCCGTCATCGCCAAGAGGTGCGGCATGGCGGCTACTGATAATTTTTTCTTATCCGGCGGCGCGCTCGATACACTTTCCTCACCTCCGTGTCTCGCTCGCGAGCCTGGGGCTGCGCGCCCGGTCTCTCGAGACGAGCCAGCGGCAATCGTCATAGGTTCAGAAAGCATATCGAGCGCTCCCGACTTCACCTCCTCGTCCTTAACCTTCATCAGCAATTTCTGCCGCTGCTCAACACCGAAGCGGTGCTGCTCATCGATAATCACGAAGCCCAAGCGGTGAAACTCTACTTTATCCTGAATAAGCGCGTGCGTACCGACAATCACATCGACCGCACCGTTAGCGATTTGCTGATAAAGCATAGCGCGAGCTTTGCCTTTGACGCTGCCAATTAGCAATCCGACCGTCACGCCGAACGGCTCGAGAAGCTTCGCTAGCGTCTGGGCGTGCTGCCGCGCCAAAATCTCGGTCGGCGCCATCAACGCCGTTTGATAGCCAGCGTTCGCCGCCTGCCGCGCTGCCAATCCGGCCACCACTGTCTTGCCGCTACCAACGTCGCCTTGCAGCAAGCGATTCATCGGCCTAGCATTTTCGAAATCTTGCAAGATATCCCAGGCGGCGCGGCGCTGAGCGTTGGTTAGCGCGAACGGTAATTTCTTGACAAAATCCTGTACGACAGACTTTTCAAACGGAATAGCGAAGCCAGCTAGCTTCTGGTTGTCAATTTTGTTGAGCTGGCTAGCCAAAACCAGTTCGAATAGCTCTTCGAAGGCTAAGCGTTGGCGAGCCTGTTCAACTTCCCTCTCGTCGCGCGGAAAATGCATCGCCGAAATCGCTGCAGTGCGGTCGAGCAGCTTCTCGCTCTTGACAACGCTTGGCGGCAGAGTTTCGGGCAAAACGCTCATTAGCGGGCGCAATTGCTCGATAACTTTGCGTACTGTTTGCGATTTTAGCCCGCGCACCGCATGATAGACTGGCAGCAGTCGATCAGCTTGCACTGGTAGCTCCTTGGCGAGCTCGGCCGTCGGATTGGTTAGCTGGTAGCGGCCGTAGTTATACTCAAACGTGCCGCTGAAATAAAACCACTCATCGCTGCTGCCTAGCTGCTGCACTCGGTACGGCTGATTGAACCAAACCGCGTTGAGCTTGCTAGTGTCGTCGGCCAGCACCGCTGTCGTCAAGCGCAGGCCGCGGCGGACTGGGCGCGTACTGATTTTCTGGCAGCGGGCGCGAATCGTTACCTTGCCGGGCTGCAGCTCAGCAATCGGTGTCACGTTAGTGAAATCCTCGTACTTGCGCGGCAAAAACAGCAAAATATCGCCAACCGTTTCGAGCCCCGCCTGGCGCAGCTCGGCTGCGGTTTTGGGGCCGACGCCTTTGATTTGGTCGAGGCTGGTCGCGAGATTCATAAGTTTATTGTACTAGTTTTCAGGGAAATTGCGAAAAAGTATTGACAATTTCACTACTCTATGCTATATTAATACTAGCTTTTCGCTCAAGGTTAAACCAAATAAAAGGGCGGAAGGTTGCCCTTTTTGCCTGAGCGAAAAAAGATTCCTTAGGAGGGAATCATGAGCATTGCCACCGTCCTCGTCGCCGTCCTCGTCGTCGTCGCCTTCGTCGTCTCCCTGGCCGTTCAGGCCCGGGAGAGCGACCGGGAGGCGCGAGCCTCCCGGTCTAAGACCAGGTCCGATTACATTTGGGAGAGCGTCTTCCAGACGACTTCCAAAGCGACAGGCGGCAATTTCATAGCCGCCTGTCTGGCCGCCGAGACGGCGGTTCGGGCCGACAAGGCCGCCAGAGCCGCCCTGGAAGAGGAGCGCCGAAAGGGCTAACAAGCCCGCCAGAAAATAGCTCGCCGAATTGGTTCAACACTGGTTGAGATACTTAATCATTAAGTGTTTCCCGGGTTGATATACAAAACCCAATTCCGGTTTGAGCCAATTTCGGCGGGCTATTTTCTTTGGTGAGATTTTTTGTTAAGTTATTTTTTACTTTGAAATTTTATAGATTTTGCGGGAAATTGCGAAAAAATGTTGACATTGTTGCTCCAGTATGATATATATAATATCAGCTTTTGTTGACAAGTCGAGCGAATCCTTGTCCAAAAGAGTTTTTTGATAAGCGAGGCCCACCGGGCGAGATGCGTGTTCGAGATTCAATCGCGAGCAAGTATCTCGCACGGTGGCACAGATGACCACCTTTTCGCGAGATGAATCGTTCTTAGGAGGAACGATGAAGGAATTCGACGAGGAGGCCGCGCTCGATCTGCTCGAACGCGGTATCCGACTCACTCAGGACAACCCTGGAGAGGTTGTCCGCGTTGAGTTCACGAAACTCAACGCGTGCGTTGATCTCTCGGTAGACTGGGAGGACAGGCAGGACCCGACGTTCCTCGCCTCCCTGGCATTGTCCGCCGTTGAGGACCTTAAGCGTCATGCACGAGGTCTCGAGCCGAGGTTTGGTACTAGCGTCCACCCCCTGTGCAGTCTGGTCCTTCGGGGCTGACCTACCGCAGTGAGCGCCGCCTCGGCGCGAGATTTTCCCCAATTTCTCGCGCCGGGGCGGCCCGCCTCGCTTATCACTTTCCCTTGATTGATTTTATTAAAAACACCCGGTTAGCTAGCCGGGTGTTTTGTTGGCTTGAATTTTGCTCGAAAATCTATTCGGTCACGGCGATGATACCCTCTAGCGCGTAGGCGGTATCCTGCCAGCGCTCCACAGCGATGCAGTCAATGCCTAGGTTTTTGACTGGGAAGTCGTTGCCGCCTTCTTCTATTTTGTCGCCAAAGAACAAAATTTCCTCTTTACTCACGCCGGTGGCTTCCATCAACTTTTTCATACCGTAGGCTTTATCGACACCGATTTTGGTAATGTCGACGCTGGTAGTGCCGCCCAGGCGCACTTCAAATTCCGGCAATTTGGCAGCAACGTCGTCGCGCATTTGCTTGCGGACGGCTTTGTTGGCTTCCGCCCAAGCGTATTTTTTCTCGGGCGAGGCTTGCTGGCCCAGCGCTGAATAAGTCACTTGGCTCAAGCGGTCTTCGATAATCTCGCCGTCGGGATTTGCTTCCCATAGATCAAATTTGCGCGCCGATTCTTCCAAGACTTGGGTGATTTTTTGCTTTTGTTCGTCGGTGAAATCTTCTTTATAATGCGTTTGCCACTCGTTCGCATCGACGTCAAACGTATAATAACGCGTACCGCACGTCGGCATCATGTGGAAGCGCGCCAGCAATTCCGGCGAAACGTTCATCTTGTCGATCACTTGCTTCTCAAACTGCTCAAATTTGCCGCCAGAAATGACGCAAACTTGATAATTTTCTAGCAATTTAGCGAGCAAACCTGCCATACGCGGCGAAATCGCCGATTTACTAACCGCCAGCGTGTCGTCCAAGTCAAAACCGATAATTTTCTTCATGATTTCCTCCTATTCTGATTATTTTACCAGCAAAAAGTCGTTCTTGCCCTTTTTGATTAAGCTAATCTCGGTTAGCGGCATGTCGCCGGCAATCTTCGCGCCGTTGACGCTAATCGCGTTATTGTGGATTAGCCGGCGCGCTTCGCCGTTGCTAGCGCATAAGCCAGCAGCGACCAGCGCTGCCACGACCGTCGTCTCGAGATCAACCGTCGGGATTTCGTTAGCCAGAGCGTTCAAATCGTCGTCGTTAAGCGCTGCGATATCGCCGCCGCCAAACAGCGCAGCCGTTACCCGCTCGACACTCTCGCGGCGCTGGCGGCCGTGCACCAAGTCAGTAACTTCGCGCGCTAAGGTTTTTTGCAAGGCGCGCTCGCCTGGATTAGCCCGATGATTGTCGATCAGCGCTTCGACGGTTTCACGGTCGAGCAGCGTATAGATTTTGATGAGATCTTCACTAGTTTCGTCGTCGCAGTTGAGCCAGAATTGATAGAACTTGTACGGACTGGTCATCTCGGGGTCGAGCCAGATAGCGCCACCCTCAGACTTGCCGAACTTGACGCCAGTTTGCTTGTTGATAACTAGCGGCGCGGTCAAAACGTGCGCTTCGCTGCTTTCGAGCTTGCGAATCAGCGACACGCCAATAACACTATTACCCCACTGGTCGGCGCCAGCTAGCTGCAAAGTGGCGCCTTTTTCACGGTACAAGTGTAAAAAGTCATACCCTTGAATCAGCCCGTAGCTAAATTCGCCGTAGCTGATACCAGCGCCGCCCTCGCCGATACGCTGCTGCACGAATTCGCGGTCGAGCAGCTGCGTCATGCTGATATGCTTGCCGATTTTGTGCAAGAAATCAATGTAATTAATCTGCGAGAACCAGTCGGCATTATCAACAATCTCAAAATCCTGACCGCGGAAAACTTGGCGGAATTGCGCCGCCAGACTTTCAACATTGCGCGCCACTGTTTCAGCATTGCGCAGGTCGCGCTCTTGCTTTTTGCCATCAGGATCGCCGATCATACCGGTGGCGCCGCCGACTAACAGCAGCGGTTTGTAGCCGTGGTCGATAAAATGCCGGCACAACATCATCGCTGCCAAGTTGCCGATAGTCATGCTCGGCGCGCTAGGGTCAACGCCAAAATAGAACGTTCGCGGCTCGTTTATATCTTTGACATCAGCGAACGTCGTCTGGTTGATGAGTCCGCGCCACGTTAGTTCTTCTGCTAGCGTCATCTGAAACCTTTCTTTATTTAATAGTGAGATAGTAACATATTTGCAAATTATCAGCAAAAGCACTAGCCGTCGTGATGCGAACAGTGCTATAATGGTGGAAATATTGCTTATGGGAAGAGTGAAAGTGGGAAACAAGAAACGAAAAGTAGCTGGCGGCGTCAGCGCTTATGCTAATTTAGCCAATAAACGCCGAGTCAAGAAAGACGCGCGAGCGCGCAAAAAAGCCGAATATCTGGCAACTTTGCCGAAACATCCGGTCAAACGCTTACTATACCGCTTGCATCCGAAACGCCTAGCCAAATACTGGTTTAGCCGCGACGGCGCAATTATGGCGCTGAAAGTTGTCGGCATCGCTTTGCTGCTGATGGTTATTGGCGTGGCTTCGCTTTTCGCCTATTTCCGCAAAGATCTCGACAAAATCAACCCTGATACCCTAGCACAGCGCGTCAAAACGACAGTCACTAAATATTACGACCGCAACGACAAATTGCTCTGGGAGGACAAAGGTACCGGCGACTACACGCTAGTGGTCGACGCCAAAACCATCGCGCCATGCATGGGCAAAGCTACTATAGCTATCGAGGACAAAGATTTTTATAAGCACAGCGGCATCAGCGCTAGCGGCATTGTTCGCGCCTTTATCAGCAACTCGCAGGGCAACGCCGTGCAGGGCGGCTCGACACTAACGCAGCAGCTAGTCAAGAAAGTATTCTTTACTAAGGACGAAGCTATGCAGCGGGGCTTGTCGGGTATTCCGCGCAAAATCAAAGAGATGATTCTAGCTATCGAGGTCGAGCGAATGTACAGTAAAGATCAAATCCTCGGCTTGTACCTCAACGAATCGCCGTACGGCGGCCGGCGCAACGGCGTCGAATCGGCCGCGCAAACTTATTTCGGCAAATCATCCAAAGATTTAACCTTACCAGAATGCTCGCTGCTAGCCGCTATTCCGAACAACCCGTCGCTTTACAACCCGTACAATACTTATGGCCGCAAAGCGCTTGTCGAACGCCAGCACAAAGTACTGGACGACATGGTGTCGATGAATTACATATCCAAACAAGAGGCAGCGGCAGCCAAAAAAGTCGACATTATGGATACCATCAAACCGCTGGCCGACCAATACGCCAACGTCAAGGCGCCGCACTTTGTGCAAATGGTCAAGAAACAGCTAGAGGAAGAGCTTGGCAAGACTATCGTCGGCGAAGGCGGTTTATCAGTCAAGACAACACTCGACCTCGACGCGCAAACAACCCTAGAAACCAATATAGCCAAATTATTTAACGGCGAGATTACCGATGGCAACTGCGGTTATCGCAACTGCTCGCAGTTTGCTGGCTTCTCAAACGGTGCGGCAGCCATTGAAGATACCAAGACTGGCCAGCTTATCGCCCTAGTCGGCAGCCGCGACTTTAATTACGCTGGCTTTGGACAGGATAATGCAGCCACCGCTTTCATCCAACCGGGTTCGTCGATTAAGCCGCTTGTTTACGCCCGCTTATTTAGCAACCAAGGCGGTAATAACGCCAATTACGGCAGCGGCTCGATTCTAGCAGATTCCAAGACAACTTTCCCGGGCAATTATAGTCCGAACAACGCCGACAACAAATTCCAAGGCAATATTACCCTGCGCCAAGCATTGGCCCGCTCTCGCAATATTCCAGCTATCAAAGCTATGGCCATCAACGAGAAGAACAACAGCGGCAGCACCTGGTCGCTGATACGCTCCGCCGGTGATTTGCAGTACTGCACGCAAGGCGCCGACGCGCAAGCTGGCCTATCGAGCGCTATCGGCGGCTGCGGCACACGCTTGGTTGACCACGTTAACGCTTTCGCAACACTAGGACGAATGGGCACTTATAAACCGCAGACGACTATCCTGAAAGTCGCCAACAGCAATGGACAAACCCTCAAACAATACAAAGAATCTAGCAAGCAAGTCATCGACCAGCAAGCAGCTTACATCGTTAGCGACATCCTTGGCGACGGCAAGGCGCGCGCTGGATTGGCGGGCCGCGACTACCTAGTCAACCTCAGCCGCGCCGGTGTCAAGGCAGCTGTCAAGACTGGTACCAGCAACAGCGAGATTAATGGCAAGGTTAGCGCTAAAGATATCTGGGCTGCCGGCTACACGCCGAACCTATCGATGGCGGTGTGGCTAGGCAATTCTGACACCTCGCCGCTGCGCAATGGCAACTCGCTGATTCCAGCCATGTTCTTCGATCGTACGATGGCCGATATCTCCAAGATGTATGCCGACCAAGGTAAACTAAAATTAAGCGACTGGTATACTGCGCCGAGCGGCATCCAGACAATCAAGGGCGAGATTTATCCGTCGTATTACAACAAGGCTAGCGCTGCTACCAATGCCAAGATGACTTTCGACCGCGTCTCGAAAAAGAAAGCTACGTCCTGTACGCCCGAAGCTGCCAAGATCGAAATTGATGTCATGAAAATGGCTGATCCAATCACCAGAAAAGAGATAGTCACGCCTAACGATTCTAGCTACGACGCTGAGAAAGAGGATGACGCACACAAGTGTGACGATCCGAAGCCGAATGTTACGTTAACGGTGACTAGCGGCGGCGTATCCATCGTCTATACCAGCGGCCGTTACAAACTGCAAAACATCGAATTATTATCTGGCAGTACCGTTGTCGCCAGCAAGCAAGTCGATAGCAGCGGCATCTGGAATATTCATAAAGGCAACCTGTCAGCAGCCAGTAGCGGCACGCTAACCGCCAAAATTACCGACATTGGCTACTACACAGCGACTAGTAGCGCCAGCTACAATCCAAACAGTAACAGCGATGACGACGATTAAACCCGCTTCGTATCGCAATAGTTTGCCGCTAATACCCAGCAAAATAGCACGCCCCTAGCAGCGTGCTATTTGTATATCGTGCTGGCGAATTTATTGGTTATTGACCAGATCGATCAAGTCGCTCTCGTGGTCTGGGCGGCGGCGAGCACTCTGGCGACGGGTCGCTGGAGCAGCTAGCTTCGGCTGCGGTTTTGTTTTCGGCGAATTAGCTTTTTTGCTGGCTGGTTTAGCTTGGGTTTTGGTCTCGCCTGCCTTTTTAGCCGAATCACGATTACTAGCACTGCCAGCTGACGATTGGCTGCGGGCGCGGCCGGCAGAACGCTGCTTGGCGTTAGCAGTGCTTTTTGCGGGCGATTTCGAAGCTGCTGCGGCTGCGATTTTCGCTGTTTTTTGAGTTTTGCCCGCGGCTTTGACGGTCGATTTGAGAGGTTTGCTGGTAGTCTCTATTTTCTTGGCAAAGATCATCCGGCCGGCTGCGGTCTGCAAATTACGGATAATTTCGACATTTAGCGTCTGGCCTATCTGAGCGCTCGCCTGCTCGACGACAACCATTGTGCCGTCTGGTAGGTAGCCCACGCCTTGATGCGCGTCCTGCCCCTTCTGAATAAGCTCTAACGTGATTTTCTCGCCGGGTAGATGCTCCATCCGGATACTCTGCGCTAATTCGTTAAGGTTTAGTACTTCGGTACCCTCGACGGCGGCAACCTTGTTTAGATTATAATCTAGCGTCATGATCACTGCGCCGTGCTGCTTAGCTAGCTTGAGTAGGCGGTCGTCAACGCCTTCGCGAGCGTGGCTGCCGTCTTGCAACAATTCGACGTTGACGCGCTCCATAGCTTGCAACTCGGTGACCACATCAAGCCCGTAACGGGCGCGGGCGCGTTTGTCAGCATCGGCATGGTCAGCTAGAAACTGCAGCTCGCCGATAACCGAGCGTGGAATCACCAGCGTACCGCCGATAAAGCCAGTTTGCGCTACCGGTACAATTCGCCCGTCCATCAACACTGAAGTGTCTACCAAGATAGCCCGGTCTTTTGATTTGATGGAGTTTTTGGGCAGGCGCGCTAGTAAGTACGACACCTCGCCCAAAATAAGCAGCGTTACCGCCAATAATATTAAGTCTTTGGTTTGCATATTTTCCTTTCTTTTCGCCTTGATTAGCTACTAGCTACTTGAGATAGCCGATCAAAGCTTGGCGTAAATCTTTGACGCCTTTTACAAATGAATTCTTTTTGCCAGAGGTTGCCGGTGCGATCGCTTGAGTGAAACCGAGTTTTTTGGCTTCGTTCAGGCGCTTGTCGGCGCCTTGTGCCGAGCGAATCTCGCCGCCTAAGCCCACTTCGCCGAACACCACCAGTCCGTCGTCGAGTTTACGCCCGGCCGCCGCGCTAGCAATCGCCATCGCTACCGCCAAGTCTGCTGCCCGGTCGGCAAGTTTCAAACCGCCAACTACATTCACATAAATATCTTTATCGGATAAATTCAATTTGGTGCGCTTCTCTAGCACCGCGATGAGCAGATTGAGGCGGTTGAGATCGAAACCGCTGGCCGTCCTCTTAGGATACCCGAAATTAGTCGAGTTGACAAGGGCCTGAATCTCAACGAGAATCGGGCGGTTGCCTTCAAGCGTCGCCAGTACCACTGAACCATCGGCGTTTTGGCGCTCAGCTAACAGCGCGGCTGACGGATTTTCGACGACACGCAAGCCCTTATCGTTCATCTCGAAAATCGCCGCTTCGCTAGTCGAGCCGTAGCGATTTTTGGCGGCGCGCACCACTTTGAAGCCGCCGTAACGGTCGCCTTCGAATTGCAAGACCACGTCGACCAGGTGCTCGAGAACTTTCGGTCCGGCGATTGAGCCTTCCTTGGTGACGTGGCCCACTAAAATTACCGCTGCGCCCGAAGCTTTTGCTGACCGGATAATGACATTGCTCGAGTTAGTAATCTGACTAACGGTACCTGGCGCGCTGGCGATTTCCTCGAGGCTAAGCGTCTGAATACTGTCGATGATCACTAATTTATATTGGCCGCTGCGAATTGTCGCCGCAATGTCGTCAGCGCTAGTACTAGCGACAAATTGCAGATCATCGCCAGAGGTCGCACCAAGGCGCGTAGCGCGGAGCTTGACCTGAGAAGCGCTTTCCTCGCCGCTGACATATAGGACCGATGATTGCTCAGCAACATGCGCTGCTACCTGCATCAACAACGTCGATTTACCGATACCCGGCTGCCCAGCTAGCAACATCACGCCTGCCGGCAGAATCCCGCCGCCTAGCACTGCGTCGAGATCGGCAATACCGGTCGGCAAGCGTTTCACTGAGTCCTCAGCGGCAATTGAACGCATCGACTGCGGCTTTAGGATTTTACCGCGCGAATGGCTGCGCGCTACCGCCGAAGCGCCCTTGGTATCGACTATCTGTTCGACTAGTGTGTTCCACTCGCCGCAATTCTCGCACTTGCCCGTCCATTTCGGATAGCTAGCGCCGCAATTTTGGCAGACGAAATTACTGCGTGCTTTGGCCACTATTTACTCCGGCTGGCGCAGCTACGCCGTTGATGCTTTGATTGAGCTGATCGGCTTTAACGGCTAAGCTTTTGAGGGTTGCCACATCGTCATTGTAAGCTTTAATTCGCGAATTAAGCGAACTCTGCCGAGCATTAATAGCGCTAATTCGCTGCTGCAGCGCCGACCGCGCCACTGCGAAATCAGCTTGAGAACTAAACTCACCGCTCCTGGCCCGTTCATTAAAACTGTTAATATCAGCGTTAATTTGCGATAAATCGGACTGATAAGCTTCGACATCTTGTTTGATTTGCTTAGCAGCTGACTGCAGTTTAGATTGCAGTGCTTCAGCCCGGGTATTAACTCGAGTAAATACTGTTGTGTAGGCTTGGTTTTTGGCGACAATTGACGCTCGATCAGTGAAATAACGCGCATAATATTGTTCAAGGTCAGAGTCGAGCTCGCCAATCGTGGTACCTATAATTGAATGTAGCTCATCTAGCTCGGCGCCTGGCTCGGCCTCGCGGTAGTATTCCATGGCTTTGGCAATTTCCGGATCATTTTTGACCTTTTGATAAGCCTTTTTGATCATAGCGTCGACTCGCGGCCGCTCGAAGATATTCAGCCGTGCATACTGGGCGTGCAGCAATTCGTGCGCTGCCGTTACTTCTTTGGCGCCAGCTAATTCGGCATTTTCGACGTCAAAAAGATAAATCTTATCGCCATAGTAGCAGCCCAAGATGGCTGCGGTACGTTCGGTACTTTTGCAATGAGCATTGAACTGGTCGCTGGCCTCGATAGCTGGCTGAGTTGCTCGGAAGGTGCGGTGCGCCACCGGAGTCAGCTTGATTGAACCTTCAACCGCGGCAACAGCTGCAGGCGGCGTGAAAGTCGACGCTCGATAGGCATCAAAGGCTGTCTGCCCGTAGAAAAAACCGCCAACAGCAATACTTATCACTGCCATCAAAGCGATGATTTTCGAGACAATACTACGTCTGGCTGTCGGTTTCGCTGCGCCGTTCAATCGCTATCGCTCCTTTCTTGATCCCTACTTCTAGGATATCACCTTTAGCATAGGCGCCGTCAAGTACTTGCTCAGCAATAGCATGCTCAACCTCGTCCTCGATGACACGGCGCAGCGGACGGGCACCGTATTTGATACTGTAACCCTTGTCGATAAGGAATTTTTTGGCACTAGGTTTAATCGTAAGGGCCAGGCCTTTGCGCACCAAACGCTGGCGCAGCTCGCCGATCAGCAGGTCGAAGATCTTGCCGACCTCGGCGCGAGTCAACGCTCGGAAAGTGATAATCCCGTCAAAGCGATTAATCAACTCGGGGCGCATAAACTTATCGAGAGCATCACGAGCAAATTTAGCGTTGCGGCGGTGCAAATCGTCAATTTCGCTGTTTTTGTCGCGGCTAGAGTGAAAGCCAAGTTCCGACTCTTTGGTCATCTTGTCGGCGCCGAGATTGCTAGTCAAGATGATAATCGTATTACGAAAGCTAACTTCGCGCCCCTTAGCATCAGTCATCGTCCCATCTTCCAGTAGCTGCAGCAGCAGGTTGAATACGTCTGGATGAGCCTTTTCAATTTCGTCAAAAAGCACCACGCTGTACGGCTGGCGGCGAACTTTGTCAGTCAATTTACCGCCGTCCTCGTAACCGACATAACCAGCTGGCGCCCCGAGCAGGCGCGACGTATTATGCTTCTCGCCGAATTCGCTCATGTCGATTTTGATAAGCGCTTCTTCGCTACCGAAAACTTCTCGTGCTAGCACTTTAGCTAATTGCGTTTTGCCGACACCAGTCGGTCCCATGAAAACGAAACTGCCAATCGGCCGCCGGCTACTAGCTACGCCGCTGCGGCTGCGGCGGATTGCCCGCGCTACCTTACCGATAGCCTCGCGCTGGCCAATGACGTACTTGCCGAGATGCTTTTCGAGCTGGCGCAGCAACTTCGCTTCGCTAGTCTGGACTTTTTCGACTGGAATATTGGTCATCACAGCGATAGCATGCGCCACATCGTCATCAGTTAGCTGGATAGCGCGGCGACCTTTTTGGGCAGCAACTTCTGTCTCGAGCTTTTTGCTAATCTGGCTAATACGCTGTTTGTACATAGCAGCTCGCTGGTAATCTTCGTGCAGGACAGCGTCCTCCATGCGCTCATTGAGGTGCTTGAGTTCTTTGAGATATTCGCGCTCGCGGCTCGGTCGGTGGCCCCGCTTGACGCGAACTCGAGCAGCTGCCTCATCGAGCACGTCAATCGCTTTATCGGGCATGAAACGGTCGCTGACGTAGCGGTCGCTCATATATACCGCCGATTCGATCACTTCGTCGGTAATTTTGACGCCATGATGCTTTTCATAATAATTTTTAAGACCTTTCAAAATAGCGATTGTCTGCGCCATAGTTGGCTCTTTGACGACGATCGTCTGAAAACGCCGTTCTAGCGCCGTGTCTTTCTCGATATGCTTGCGATATTCATCGAGAGTCGTCGCGCCAATCATGTGCAGCTCGCCGCGCGCCAACGCCGGCTTGAGGATATTGGCCGCATCCATCGAACCTTCCGAGGCGCCAGCACCAACCAGCAGGTGCAATTCATCAATAAAAAGAATAATATTACCCTGTTTTTTGACTTCAGCGATTACCTTTTTCAGCCGATCCTCGAATTCGCCGCGATATTTAGTACCGGCAATCATTGCCGCCATATCTAACATAACCACGCGGCGATCTAATAGATGGCCCGGTACGTCCTCGCGGACGATCCGCTGCGCCAGCCCCTCAACGATGGCGGTTTTGCCAACGCCTGGGTCGCCAATCAGTACTGGATTATTCTTGGTGCGGCGGCTAAGGATAGTGATCATTCGCTCCAGCTCTTTGTCGCGGCCAATCATCGGGTCAAGTTCGCCGTTGGCTGCCCGCGCCGTCAAATCCACGCCAAAGGCGCTAAGCGCCCCGCCGCGCGTATTGCCGCGACGCCGCGGCTCGGTAGCAATATCGCCATGTTCGCCGCGATTCTCTTCAAACGACTTCTCGAGTTCGCTGATTATCATATCGACGTTGATGCCCATTTCGCGCAGCAGTGCTGTCGCTCGGGCATTACCTTGTCGCAGGACGCTGTACAATATATGCTCTGTACCGAGATAATCATGGCCGTACTCGCGCGCCGCTTCCCACGCCATGCGCAGTGTCAACAAAGCCGTCTCGCTAAGGCCCACCATACCGGTACTGGTAACCACTCGCGACGGTTTGATATCCAGAATCATTTCAGCTTGCTGCAGGGTCACGCCGGCGTCAGTCAATACTTGCGCCGCCGAGCTCGACCCTTGCGCCAAAACGCCAAGCAACAAATGCTCCGTCCCAATGTAATTACTACCGTTACCGCGAGCAATCGCGTCAGCATGCTGGACGCTAGCGCGCGCATTGTCGGTCAATCGCGAAATAAAATCTGCAAAATCTTCTGGCATCATCAGTTCTCCGTTCTGAGCGTATTGCCCATTACAGCCAATTATACATAACAAATTAGCACTCGTCAAGGCAGAGTGCTAATTTGCAAAAAGCGGCTGCGGGTTTTAGTCTTGATTTTCGATAGCGCTAAACAAATCTTCCTCGACGTTCTTGCGCGGTTTTTTCTCGGCTGATTTCGGCGCTGTGGTCTCGATGTTCAATTCGTAGCCAGTCAGGCGGCTCGCCAAACGCACATTTTGCCCGCCGCGGCCGATAGCGATTGATTGCTGGTCTTCAGTAACATAAACATTGGCGGTTTTTTTGTCCTTATCAATCTCGACTTTAACGATCTCAGCCGGGCTAAGAGCGTTGCGAATATACGTGTCTATATTATCATCATAAGTAACGATATCGATTTTCTCTTGCTCGCCGATTTCGCTCATCACCGCGTTAACGCGCGCGCCGTGACCGCCGACGAACGTTCCGACCGGGTCAACACCTGGCACCGTGCTAGCAACCGCTAGTTTGGTGCGGCGACCAGCTTCGCGAGCGATACCTTTGATTTCAACAGCGCCAGTTTCCATCTCGGGTACTTCTTGGCGGAAGAGATATTCGATAAAGTCCTCGCTGCCGCGGCTGAGGATTAGCTGCGGGCCGCGGCCTTCGCGTTCGATGTCTTTGATTAATACTTTGATCCGCGAGCCAATTTTGTAAAACTCGCCTTGAATCTGCTCGCTCTGCGGGATAATACCAGTAGCCTTGCCTAGCTCGACACGCACCACGCGCGGCTCGACGCGCTGCACCATACCGGTAACGACCGTGCCGATTTTGTCTTCGAACTCTGCCAGAACAACTTCGCGCTCGGCTTCGCGCAGGCGCTGCATGACAACCTGTTTGGCAGTCTGGGCGGCCACTCGGCCAAAGGACTTAACTTCATGAGCTTCCTCGATAGTATCCCCTAACTGAGCATCTGGCTTCTCTGCCTGAGCGCCCGCCAAGCTGATTTCAGTAGCCGGATTGACAACATCCTCGACGACTTCGCGCTGAACAAACACCTTGGCGGTGCCGTCATTAATATTGAGTTCAGCGCGCACATTTTGCTCGCGCTCGCCGTTATCGCGCCGCCAGGCAGCAGCGATCGCCTGCTCGATTACGTTTAATACGGTTTCTTCGGGCAACGCCTTTTCATCAGCAATTGCCCGCACCGCTAGCGTCAACTGCTTGATATTCAAATCTTCCATATAATTCCTTTCTTTTAGTTCCAATACGAAAACAACCGACCTGCCGGCCGGATGAGTACGTATTTAATGTAACACGCGAGGGCTGGCATCGTCAAGCCTAGCAGTGCGATACAAAAAATATTTCACAAAGAGTTGAGTTGGGGGCGGGACGGCGAAATAAATCGCACATCCCGCCCCGCCCCGCACCTCATGCGTCTGTGTCTGGGCTCTCTGGGGAATACCCTTCACGGGGTCCCCAGGCTTGTTCGGACAGGCTCAGCTGCGCCATCTTGACGAGGGCAGAGACTTTCTGGCTCTGCGCCCTACGAATCCACAGCCTGGAGATCTAGGCTGTGATTTTGACCCTATATTCTGCGACGGCAAGTACCACCGCTACCACATAAGCAGCCAGCGCCGCCCATGCAGCAGCCTCATACTCCTTGTAGACACTGTCATGGCGAACGGTCGCAGAGTACAGATAAATCACGGTAAACATCACTCCTAGGAGTGATGTTTGGATCGGCCCCACTCTCCGCTGCCGCCACAGGGAGACGGTGAGAAAGATACACAGAACCATAGCCGAAAGGCTGGCCACGATATCGAGCATAACGTTTATCCTCTCCTAGAAAGTTGAGGTGCGGCCTATCCAGACCGCTACCTCGGACGCGTGCAGTCTCTCCGCATACATCAGGCAGCCTTTATCTGAAAGGCTAATTATAGTTATACTATACTTACTGAGCATCGTCAATGTTTTTCAACATACTTCATGCTTTTGGCAAAAATTACACTTTGCTACCAGGGGGCAAATGATATACTAGACCTTATGAACCAACACCTTGTTTTCAGCATTACCCATCGCCTCCCAGGCACCTTAGCGCGTGCTGGTACGATTCAAACGCCGCACGGCACGATTCAAACGCCAGCTTTCATCGTTGGCGGCACTAAGGCAACCGTCAAGGCGCTGACTGTTGAACAAGTCAAAGCCTGCGGCGGGCAATCGATTTTGGCCAATACTTATCATTTGATGCAGCGGCCAGGCGCCGAAATCATTCATAAAGCTGGCGGCCTAGGCAAATTTATGGATTACGATGGGCCGACTTTCACTGACAGCGGCGGCTTTCAGATTTTCAGTCTGGGAATTGCTTACAAAAAAGGCATTGATGTCGTCGCTCACACCCAAAAAGGCAACGCTGCGCAAGCGGTCAAGTCTGCTAATCAGTTAGCCAAAGTCACCGACCAAGGAGCACAATTTCGGTCGCATCTGGATGGCAAATATATAATGATGACGCCCGAATCGTCGATGGAGCTACAGCACTCTATCGGCGCTGATATTCATATGGCTTTCGACGAGCTGACTGCACCACTAGCAGCCCGCGACACAATCGTAAAGGCAATGCAGCGAACGCATGCTTGGGCGGAACGCTGCTTAGTTCGCCACGATGAACTAAACGCCGAACATCTAGCGCGCGGCGAGAACCTACAAGCGCTCTACGGTGTCGTTCAGGGCGCCCGCGACGAAACACTGCGCCGCCAATCGGCCAATTTCCTGGGCCAGCGCAACTTCGACGGATACGGTATCGGCGGCGTTTTCCAGCCTGGTGAGATCGCTGACGTCGTCCGCTGGGTCTGCGAAACTTTGCCCGAGGATAAGCCGCGCCACCTGCTAGGCTTAGGTTCGCAGCCAGCCGATTTGTTTCTCGGCGTCGAATACGGCATCGATACTTTCGATTGCGTCGCGCCGACCCGCCAAGCCCGCAACGGTGCTCTATACACCTTTGACGGCCGCATCAACATCAGTAATGCTCGCTTTCGCGAGGACTTCGCGCCGATCGACGCTGAGTGCGACTGTTATACTTGCCAGCATCATACGCGCGCTTACATTAATCATCTGTTTCGCGCTGATGAGATTCTCGGTGCTACGCTCGCCAGCATTCACAATGAACGCTTTGTAGTGCGCACTGTCGACCAGATCCGCGCTTCACTGTTAGACGGCACATTTTTTGATTTCAAGCGTTCGTTTCTGGCTCGCTACTACGGCGATAATTTACCAATCGGCGTCACATTATAAAACAAAACCGCGTCAAAATCTAACGCCAGGATAAACCAAGCAACTAATTCACCAGGTATTTCGCTGGCTGCTCGAACGTATCCAATTTTTCATGCTTTTTCACGCGGGCAATCAAATGCATAGTCAGCGGCGAGACCATAATCTCTACTGCCATCTTGATCAAAAACACCGTGACGATAAGCTGCCAAAAGCTGGTTGTCGGCATAGTACCGGCAAAAGCAATCGTCGAGAAGATCACCGTATCTAGCGCGTTACCCGCCAATGAGCTGCCAATCATCCGCCACCACAAGCCGCGGCCGCGGCTAGCAACTTTCATCCGCCCCATTACGTAAGCATTCATGATCTCGCCAGCGAACAGCGCCGTTATCGAACCGATAGCCAACCGCCAGACCACGCCCAACGTCAATTCAAACGCCGCTTGCCCCGTCCAGCTGCTATCTGCCGGCAGTAATTGCACCACCCAAAAAGTCAACGTCATAAGCGTCAAGGCTGCCACACCGTTATAAATCAGCCGGCGCATCCGACGATAACCATAAACCTCAGTGATTATATCACCTACGATATACGCTAGCGGAAACAAAACCGTGCCAGCATCAAAAGTAAGCCAGCCAACAGATACAATTTTGACGCTGACAATATTACTAACCAATAGTGTCGTTACAAAAAGTATCGCAAATATATCATACAGAGAATAATGTTGTTTCTTTGTCATATTTTAGATTATATCACGCCGGCAAGCGCTGTTCCGGACAACTCGCCAAGATCCGTTCCATAGCCGTGCGTTCCGGCGGTGTCACCCACAACGAGTATTTTTTCTTGACGGCAATTTGACGGGCAATGTACTGGCAGCGAAACGGCTTATTTGACGGCAGCCAAGTCGCCGCATCGCCGTCGCCTTTCTGCTGGTTGGCTGGTCCGTCGACGGCTAGCAGCTCGAGCGAATCGTTAGCCAGACTGATTCGCTGTTCGCTAGACAACTGCTGAGCGCCAGTCTGCCAGGCGTTGCTCAGTGCCACTACGTGGTCGATCTGCACAGCGCTGCTAGAATTAGCACCGCGCTTGAAAGCGATTCGCTGCCCGGTGTACGGGTCGTTAAGGTCGCCAGCCTGTACTTTGCAGTTGTCATCGCCCAGGACAGCGTTTGCCAAGTCGCGCCGCAAGATAACATTGCGCGTATCGCAGCCGCCCGCCTTGGCCCAGCCATCACCGAACTGCGAGCGCTTGTAACCGGTCTTGGGAGCGCGGCCCTTAGTAGGCAGTGCCGCCAAAGCGTCGCGCGCTACTTCGCCAGAGCCAAAGTTCGGCCCCGACTGTTGAGACTGCGAATCTGGCGGCATCAGCGGCAAATTCGGCCATTCCTTAACAACAATCCACCCGAGAGTACCTATCAAAATCACCGCTACTAGTACTATTCTGCGCCGCCGTTGCATAAGCATATTATACCACCCTGCTATAATGGACATATGGACAGATTATTTTCTCAATTTCAACCAGAACACTACGACATCCAATGGGATTTGTGTCAAGCAAAGAGTGCGCGTTTAATCCGCGGCACGGCAACTATCCGCGGCCAGCATCTAGCAGCCGAACCGATTCGCTTGCACGCCAAAGATTTGCAAATTGAAGAAGCTACTGTCAACAGCCAAGCAGTTAAGATATCAACCGACAACGACATTTTGACACTTGACAATACCGACAACGGTCCAGCGCAAATTACTATCAAATTCTCGTTAACATTAACCGACGCCATGCACGGTATTTATCCTTGTTATTATAAGCATCAAGGCCAGAAATGCGAGCTATACGCCACTCAATTCGAAAGCCACCATGCCCGCGAAGCCTTCCCATGCGTTGACGAACCAGAAGCCAAAGCGACATTTGCGATTTCAATATTATCAAACGAGCCGGTAGTACTCAGCAATATGCCAGTCGCTTCGCGGCGGGAAAGCAGCGAGGGAATGCTGACCACCTTTGAGCAAACACCGCGCATGAGCACTTACCTGGCGGCCTTTGTCGCTGGCGATTTACAGCGTGCGACTACTGCTACCAAGAGCGGTGTCGAGGTTAACGTCTACGCCACGCCAGCGCAATCAGCCGGCAGCTTGAACTGGGCGCTCCAGCACGCAGCGCAAACAATTGACTTTTTCGACGAGTATTTTGGCGTGCCTTACCCGCTGCCGAAATCTGACCATGTAGCACTACCTGATTTTTCTAGCGGCGCTATGGAGAATTGGGGCTTGGTAACCTACCGCGAAACCGCCCTGCTGGCCGATCCGGCAACCGCTAGCGTTTCAACCCGCCAATATATTGCGACGGTTATCGCCCACGAATTAAGCCACCAGTGGTTTGGCAATCTAGTAACTATGAAGTGGTGGAATAACTTGTGGTTAAACGAGAGTTTCGCTACACTGATGGAATACCTAGCGACTGACGCGCTACATCCAGACTGGCGGCAATGGGACGAGTTTGCCAACAACGAGGGCGTCGCTGCCCTGCGCCGCGATAGCATCAACGGCGTACAGCCAGTTCAAACCGACGTGTCGAGCCCAGCCGAAATTAGCGCGCTGTTTGATGGAGCGATTGTCTACGCCAAAGGCGGCCGGCTGCTGCGAATGATGCAACTATGGATCGGCGACGCAGCATTCCGCGCTGGCCTCAAGCAGTATTTTACCCGCTTCAAGTATAGCAACACCGCTGGCGATGACCTCTGGGAATGCTTAAGCCAAGCTAGCGGCAAAGATGTCGGAGCGCTAATGAACACCTGGATTTCACAGCCAGGCTACCCAGTAGTTTACGCATCGCTTGACAATGGCAAGTTGACGCTCCGCCAAGAACAATTCTTCACTGGGCCACACCAGCCCTCTGATCGTTTATGGCCGATTCCGCTCGACGCCAACGACCAGCGCCTGCCCGAAATTCTAAAGGAGCGCGAACAGCATCTCTCGCCAGCGCCAGACGGCCTGCTACTGCTCAATCATCAAAACGCCTCGCACTTTATCACTTGCTACGACGACGCTCTGCGAGCTCGCATTTTGCAGGCAATCGCCAGTGGTACGCTGACGCCGTCGCAGCGCGCCCAGTATCTCAACGAGCAAATCTTGCTAGCCCGCGGCGGTCTAATTGCTAGCAGCACGCTAGTCGAAGCGCTAGCCGCCTTCCAAAACGAAAGCGATCAGACCGTCTGGGAAATCATCTCGCTGGCCATCAGCGATCTCAAAAAATTCGTCGACCAAAACGAAGCAGCCGAAAAGCTGCTGCGCCGCCTATCGGGCAAGTTAGCTCGTCCGCAATTCGAACGCCTAGGTTGGAGCAAACGCCCCGGCGAGCCAGAATCCGACAGCAAACTGCGCGCTGCCATCATCGATTGCATGCTATATAGCGAGGACGCAGCGGCAATCAGTACCGCGCGCCAGCTCTACCAGGATACGCCTCTAGCCGAGCTCAGCGCCGACCTGCGCCCATCAATCATCGGTGCCGCCGTCCGCTACAGCGATCAGCCGGCAGATATAGTCAGCCAGCTGCTCGAAGCCTACCAAGCCACGCAATCAGCCGACCTGCGCAGCGATATCGCCGCGGGGATTACTGCAACGCGCGACGCCGAGCAGCTAGCGCGCTTGATCGGGCTGCTCACCAACACCGACATCATCCGCAGCCAAGACACCGTTCACTGGTTCGTCGACCTGCTGCGCAATCGCTACGGCCGCGAAGCCGCCTGGCGCTGGATGCGCAGCCAGTGGAGTTGGATCGAGCAAACTTTCGCCAGCGACAAAAGCCATGATTATTTCCCGCGCTACGCCGCCATGCTGCTGATGACGCGCCAGCAGCTAGCTGAATACCGCGAATTTTTCACGCCGCTGCGCCGCGACCAGTCGCTCGTCCGCGCCATCGACATGGGAATACTAGATTTAGAAGGCAAACTAGACCTAATCGACCGCGACAAAGCAGCGGTCATAGCGGCGCTGGCAAAGTAATTTCAGTTTTTTGAGATAAGTAATTCTGCGGCTTTTACAGAGGCCGCAGAATTATTATGACACATTTTTCGTTAAAACGCTTGACATTTATACGATAATGTGCTATATTCATTATAGCTTTTCGCTCAAGTTTACGAAAAAAGGGCGAGAAGTGCCCTTTTACTTGAGCGATGATTTTCTGAGGAGGAAATCATGAGCTTCATTACTGTTGTCGCTATCGTTCTCGCTCTCGTCGCCCCCTGGGCGACGAAGTCCGTCGTTGACGCCGCAGGCCCGCTGGCCGGGTGGGGGTGGGTCGCGACGTTCGTCGCGGCCCACGTCTGGGTCTGGAAGTGTATCTCATACGCCATCTCCAATGGCGCCAGTGAGATCATTTATATGCCGGCAATCATGCTGGCAGTTTACGAGTTCGTCGTCGTCGGCTTCGTGCCGATGTCTCTCGAGGACGAAGTTGTCTGCAGGTGCACCACCTGCGAGCAGCACCGCCACAAGGCGGTGAAGAAGGGCTGACGTCCGCCGAAAATAGCCCGCTGAATTAAGTTTCAGCTTGAGCCATTTCGGCGGGCTATTTTCTTTGGTTTAATTTACTTCTACTACTGCTTGGACGGCTGGCGGATCGCCGCTCATGCTGGCGGCTAGCAGCTTGGCCGCCATGCCGCTGCATTCTGGCTTGCCCGCCAAAAACAACTCTGCCGCGAAACGCATCTGCCGCTGCTTTTTGGCGGTAATCGCCGCCAGTCCATCGCCGAAATCATCGTTCTTACGATACTTCACCTCGGTGAAATACAACGCTTCGCCTTTCACGCTGACGATATCGATTTCGCAGTACCGCGTCCGCCAATTCCGCGCCACAATCTCATGGCCGCGCGCCGTCAGCCAGTCTGCTGCCGCTTGCTCGCCTTTATCGCCAATTTGTCGAGTTGTCATTGATTTTTTCGTTTCTGACGAAATAGTATTTGACAAATCAATTCGAGCAACATTTCCAGCGTCTGGAGTGATATTCTCAGAAAAAATTTGGGCAACTTTACGTGGGCCCCGAATTATTTTCTGAGGATATCCGACAGACGGCTCGCCAGATTGAACAACTGTTTTCTGAGGCACTGCTCGCGGCTTCGCCTTATTGTCGGCATACTTCGCCAGCGGCGCGAAACTCAGCCGGTGCAGCGGCGTCACGCCCAGGCGCTCAATCGCCGCCCGATGCTTGGCCACGCCATAGCCAGCATTCGACGCGAAACCGTACCCCGGATAAACCGCATCTTGCTCGGCCATGAACTGGTCGCGCGCCACCTTGGCGACGATCGACGCCGCCGACACGCTCGGAATCAAACCGTCGGCTTTGGGCATGGTCGCAACGAACTTCTCTAGCGCCGTGCCGCGCAGAAAATTTACCTTGCCATCGATAATAATCTCGCTAAAAGCTAAGTTTTGCTGGCGGCATTGCGCCTGAACCTGCTCGACCGCCCGCCGCGTCGCCAGCCGCAGCGCCTCGCTCATGCCAATATCGTCTAGTTCCCGGGCGCTCACCCAGCCCAGGGCGTGAGCAGCTGCCTTTTCGCGAATTTCCACGTCCAGCGCTTCGCGGCGTTTTTTAGTCAGCTTTTTGCTATCGTCCAAGCCGTCAATCTCGGCGCCGCCCAAAATCACCGCGCCAACCACCAGCGGCCCCGCCCACGGCCCGCGCCCAACCTCGTCGATCCCCAGAATCATAAGTTCATGATAACAAATGGCGGCGATAGGCTCAATCGCAGGCACAGGCGGCGGGATTTGTGTTATAATATTAGTAAGCTGAACCCGTCGAGTAAAGAGAGGAGGTGTTTAGCTCATGAAGGGGAAACTCTTCATTCTTTTTCTTATGGTCGGGATCCCGACCATGGCCTGGGCCGTTGTGGCCTGGGTTGTCATGATCGTACTGGGAGCACTGCACTCGCTGTGCAGCGCAATCCCATTGCTCTCCTTTTGGGAGAGTTTTGCCGCAACATTGATGCTTTTTAGCATCATAGTGTTCGCTGCGTCAGCGGCAACGGAAGACACTAAACCGGCGCGGTGGCACGGCGGCCGCTGACCCCAACCCCCGAGGAAACGGCCCGCAGGCAGAAATCCTGTCTCGCCATTGGCCTACTCGGTGGGTCGTTTCCTCTCCGACGCCCGCTGGGGCGGCTCGCGGAACACACACGTTCTGCTTGAGCCGCCTCGGTGGGCACTTTCCTTTTCACGGTTATTTCACAGACAAAACAAAATCCCGCTCATCGGCGGGATTTATCGTTAGCGCTAGAACACAGACTACCGCTAATTTTCGGCGTGGCGAGCAGCTACTTCGGCAGCCTTGGCGTCCAACTCGGCCTGCTTAGCTTCTTCGGCGGCCTTTTTCTCGGCAGCTTCTTTAGCTTTTTCCTCTTTCAAGCGAGCGGCTTCTTCTTCGGCATGTTCGTCGCGGACTGCGTTGACAGCTTCGCGATCAAATTTGACGGCCGTCAAGCGGGCCGACTTGCCGCTGCGTTTGCGCAAGAAGCTGAGGAAATTGCGGCGAACCTTGGCGCGGCGCACAATCTCGACTTTTTCGACCAGCGGGCTGTGCAGCAAGAATGATTTCTCTACGCCGACACCCGACGCTACCTTGCGAACGGTGATGCGGCTAGTGTGCTGGCCTTTGTTGTCAGTGCGGATAACCACGCCCTCGAACATCTGGATGCGCTCTTTGTTGCCTTCTTTGATTTTCTGATAGACGCGCACGGTGTCGCCGCTGCGGACATCGACAACTTGCGCTTTCTTCTGCTCGTCGTTGACTTTTTGGATTAATGCAAAACTCATAATTTTTCCTATCTTTCGAACTCGCTCTGGCTGGCCACGCAGTTGTACATCTGCGGCTCCACACCGAACAAAGCCCGAATAATTAACTCTCGTACAATGCAAGTATTCTAACACAATATCAAGCGGCGAGCAATAGCCGCAAAGACAGCTGGCAGCAGAGTCCGTCTAGCCGCCAGCTGCGCTTGATATTTTATCAATTTCAGAAAATCTTACGCTGTGGTCGACTGATCAGCGCTATCGACAGTGATGTAAGCTTGAGCATCGGGATTAGAACCGCCCGCCGTCTGGACAGCTAAGTTAGCTAGCGGTTGAACATCTGGATTAATTTGGGTGCTAGTATCAGGACACACGAAACCGCGACCAATAAGTCCTTGCTCCTGCCATATATTGCAAACACCTACTCTAGAAGCTCCGTCTACCACTGTTCCGTCTGCAGATGAATTAGCGACAGTGCCAACAGAGTCGCCTGGCACCGCTGGCTGAGGCAAATTATCAGTCCTGTCTGTCACAGGAGTAGGATCTTTTTCTCCATGCGTAGCAAGGTCCATAGATTCATGCACAGTAAAACAAGTCATCGTTACAGCAAGTGCAGAGAGGCCGACTATCGTCTTTCCGAACTTTTTATCGGGCAGCCAACTTGGAACCTCATGTCTCTTAGCCGCTGCATGCCTGCCAACAGGCTGGTCAGATTTTAATATACCCATTTCGTTATACTTTCACCTCGAAATTAAAATTGGTATGTCTTTTTATTATACCACAAACTATACTAAAATGCAAGAAAAGCAGCTATTCATCGGTTGGGTCAAGAGCTTGACGCGGGGTCAACGAGTTTTCTGTTGAACTCTCTACATATACGACACGGTAGGGCTCGCCGTCAATAACCATAGTCGTCGGAAGCTCCGCTCCTGGCTGGAATCCGTCGACTGCCCCGTCAAATTTCACGCAGATAACCGTATTTTCATCGACACTATCCGACCGTCTGGCCGCCTTGGATGACGGAGGGTCTACTTCCACCAATTTGCCATCTTCAACGGCATAGTATCTTACCTGTTCGTCGCCCACCTGCCGCGATTCGCCAGGCTGCTGACATGTCGGGTCGCCGTTGACTTCAGCAGCTGGGCGTACAACAATCTTGCCGCTGTTTTCACCGTCTGTACTCTGTATGTAAGCAACTGGCGCGATCCAAACTGAATCACCCTCGCCAATTTTTTTGGCTAACTCCTCATAAGTTAGTGTCCCAGCAGTAGCGCTCTCGGAGGCAGTACTCCCGGCTGGCGTAGAATCCGGCGTCTGACTCTCAGCCGAGCACGACCCGACAAACGAGCTTAACGCTAAACTTCCAACTGCCAAAAATGTTGTCAACCGGTTTCTTATTGTGTCTAAAAACTCTCCTTTTCTTCTCATAAATATATTATGCTACAAACTGCCATTTAGTTCAACATGCGCGCCCAAAATGCCAAAACGCGCTATAATATACTCATGGATTACAACAAACTAGCACTCGAACTACACCAAAAATATAAAGGCAAAATCACCACCGCGCTGCGCGATAACGGCGAGATTGACCGCGATAAGCTCAGCGCTTATTACAGCCCAGGCGTCGGTGCCGTTAGCCAGGCCATCGCCGAGAACCCGGCGGATTTGCCGAAATACACTTGGACCAACAATTTGGTCGGCGTGATTTCTGACGGTTCGGCGATTTTGGGCTTGGGCAATTTGGGGCCGAAAGCCGCCATGCCGGTGATGGAAGGCAAGGCGCTGCTGTTCAAGTATTTCGCTAATGTCGACGCTGTGCCAATTGTCTTGGACGTCCACCAGCCAGAAGAAATTATCGCTGCCGTCAAGGCGATAGCGCCGAGCTTTGGAGCGATCAATTTAGAGGATATCGCTTCGCCAAAATGCTTCGAAATTGAGGAGCGTTTGAAAGCCGAACTAGACATTCCAGTATTTCACGATGACCAGCACGGTACGGCAATAGTAGTGCTAGCTGGGCTGATCAACGCCGCCAAGGTTGTCGGCAAAAACTTGCGCGACTGCAAAGTCGTCCTGGCAGGACCAGGCGCGGCCGGCACAGCGATTATTAAGCTGCTCAATCTGTACGGCGTCAAAAACTTGATTGCGCTCGATCGCCAAGGCGCGCTGAGTAGCGACCGCACTGACCTGTCGCCAGAAAAAACCGCCTTGCAGCAATATTTGAATACTTCAGAAAGCGGTACGCTAGCAGAAGTATTAACTGGCGCCGACATCTTCATCGGCGTATCGGCCGCTAACTCGCTAGCGCCAGAGATGGTCGCGGCGATGGCCAGCCAGCCGATTATTTTCGCTCTAGCCAATCCAGTACCCGAAATCATGCCCGATGCCGCAATTAGCGCTGGCGCAGCCGTCGTAGCGACTGGCCGCAGCGACTTCCCGAATCAAGTTAATAATTCCTTGGCTTTCCCTGGTATTTTCCGCGGCGCACTCGACCATGGCGTCCAGAAAATCACTGACCAGCACAAGTTAGCCGCCGCCGAAGCTCTAGCAGCGCTGGTCGAAAACCCAACCGTCGACGAAGTTATCCCGTCGCCATTCGACAAACGCGTCGTACCAGCGGTGGCAAATGTCATAAAAAAATCCTAAATCAAGACTAAGTAGTTGAGTTGGGGGCGGGACGGCGAACTAAATCGCGCGCCCCGCCCCAGAGCAAAGGCGCAGCTCTGCTGGCTTGAGCGTGCCTTTGCGGCTGCCGACGAGACTAGAGTGTGGTTGATGGATCAGTAACCCAATCAAGCATACGCCAAAAATATGGACGCCAGCTTGATGGCTCCGGAATCAGGAGTTCCGGATATCTACAAAAATCCGTCTCGATGCTGCCAGTAGCATCGAGACAAAAAAAGGCCAGCACTGCTCCGCCCTGCCTATCATAAACGGCCACGATAAAAGAACTTTTTCGATACACCGATTTGCAGGTAAAGACCTCGACGTAGAACCCTGCCTCGCGGGCAGAGTTCATCAGGACGAGAGCGGCGCAGGCCGCACCGCCCTTACCTCCAGCCGCCAGTTCGTGAAGCTGGCGATCTGGAGAGGTTGACTTCTCCAGCCTATAATTGTCGCAGGCTTTAGGGGTAAGAGCAGCAGCCCTACCCATGACAATCCTTTTCCAGACCATCTCAGACCTTCCTTCCGCCCCGCACCGGGGCGCTCGACGATGATTGTAGATTGTACCCAGACCCTATGTCTAGAGCCAGCACCCAATACTATACCACAATTTGCGCTAAATTACCCGCGCTATTTCCTCGAGCGTGGTTTCGCCGCGCAAAGCCGCCAGCACGCCGACCTGCTCGAGTGTTAGCATGCCTTCGTTTCGGGCGGTTTCTTCGATAGTCTCGGGGTGAACATCTTGGACGTCGCCGCGGATAAACTTCTGGATTTCATCGGTAACAACCAGCTGTTCCATGATAACCACCCGGCCTTTGTAGCCAAACGGCGCATCTTCGCTAGGCACGGGGCGCCACAGCTTGAAATTATCCAAATCAGGCTTCTCGACATCGGGCGGCAGCTTTTCGAGCACGCGCTGAACATATTTACGTGTTGCCACATCGGGTTCATATGCTTCCTTGGTATGATCAACTAAACGCCGCACCAGACGCTGAGCAATCAGTAAACGGATAGCGCTTGAAAAGATCGGGTTAACTCCAATCATGTCAATCATACGGCTAAAGGCCGTACTGGTAGTATTGGCGTGAAAGCTCGATAGTACCAAGTGGCCGGTGATTGACGCCTGAATAGCCGTGCGCGCCGTATCGACATCACGAATCTCGCCAACCATCACCACATCTGGGTCGAGGCGCAAAACGCTACGCAAACCATCAGCAAAGCTCTGCCCATGCGTCGTGTCGATCGGAATTTGCGACATGCCGCTCAGGCCATACTCGATCGGATCCTCGAGCGTAATCAGCTTGCGATCAGTGGTATTCAACGCATTGAGCATACTATAAAGCGTCGTCGACTTACCCGAGCCAGTCGGCCCGACCATCAGCACCAGACCGCGCGGGTGGCTGACAACTTCGTCGATTTCCTTGCGCTGGCGCGGCGGAATACCCAGCAAATCCAAGTTCAACAATGATTCATCAAAATTAAACAAACGCAGCACCGCATCTTGCCCGTACAACGTTGGCACAGTCTCGACGCGCAGATTCAATAGATGCGTGCCTTGATCGGTAGTGATTTCCATCTGCATATGGCCGGATTGCGATTCCATAGCTGCACTGCTAACGCCAGCACGGCTAGCTAGCTCGCCCATAATAATTCGGTAGCGCGAACGTTCTAGCTGTGCCACTGGGTGCAGCGCGCCGTCAACGCGCATGCGTACGCGGATAGAATCGCGCTCGTTCTCAATGTGAATGTCGCTAGCGCCAAGCTTGTCCGCCTGCTTAATCAAGAAATCAAATAATTCCTCGCTCGATACCAGATTTAGCGTCTGGCTAACTTGAGCAATAGTATTGCTATCGCCCTCTTTAGCAATCTCGATATCATCGTAAGCAGTACGCTTCGGCGGATCATAGCGCAGCATCATTGCCCGATAACCGCTAGCGCTGATAAGTAAAAACTGCAATTTGTCGCCGCGGTCTTGATACTCGCGCTTGATCTTCTGCAAAATAGATTGCGGCGTTTGCGAGGTCACGCCGATTTGGTACATCACTTCGTTGCCGCCCTTGGCTAGCGGTACGATGCGGTATTGGTGCATTTTCTCGATCGGAATCATGCCGGGAACTAGCGGTAGCGTGTCCTCTAGATTGCGCATATCAACATACGGCAAACCCAAAATAGTCGCCCGCTGGCGGGTAGCCTTTTCGTCTTGTTCGCGCCGGCGACGCTGAACCTCTTCTTCATCCATCACCTTTATTCTAACAAAAAGCTTGCGCTAAAAACAGTGCTACAATAGAATTATGTCAAAAATCGTCGTCATCGCCCACAACATTCGCTCGACCTTCAATGTCGGGTCGATTTTCCGGACATGCGAAGGTTTCGGTGTCGAACGGTTGATTTTGAGCGGCTATACGCCGTACCCCGACTTGGCTTTGAACCGCCAGGCTCCGAATTGCGCTTATATAGAGGGCGAAAGTTGCCAGAACGACCAGCGCCTGCCGCATATCCGCGAAAAAATTACCAAGCAAATTCACAAAACTGCGCTCGGCGCCGAAAGTTTGGTGCCGTTTGAGTATCACGAAGCACCGCCGCTAGATGAACTGCGGCAGCTGGGCTACCGTATCGCCGCTCTAGAACAAGCCGCCAATAGTACCAATCTGCGCGATTATTCGGCGCCAGACCGCATTGCGTTGCTGCTAGGCGAAGAAGTCGACGGTATCGCGCCCGAATGGCTGGCTTTGGCTGACGATATCATTGAGATTCCGATGTTCGGGCAAAAAGAGTCGTTCAACGTGTCGGTAGCGGCCGGAATCGCGCTATACGAGCTGGCGACAAGCGGCAAAACCGCCAAAAATGTCTAAAATTTGCGAATTTTACGGAATAATTGCGGAAAGTATTGACAATTTTACTACTCTATGCTATATTAATACTAGCTTTTCGCTCAAGTTTTCGAAAATAAAGGGCGTGAAGTTGCCCTTTTACTTGAGCGAGTGATTCTAGGAGGAATCATGAAGCGTTTCATTGCTCGTATCGCCCTCGAGTTCGCTGCCATCCTGGCCGCGGCCATTGTGGCCGCCCAGCTCGTCAAGTCGGGACACCCCGTCTTGGGACTGTGGATCCTCTCGATCTACGGCCTCTGCAATCTGTGGAGGTTGAGTATCGAGAAGATCAATGCCCAACACGAGAGGGGTCTCAAGGAGGCGCAGGTGCGCCGCCTTGAGGCTGATCTGTCCGTCAAGGAGGCGCAGGTGCGCCGGCTCGAGGCGGCGCTCGTCGACGCCGCATCCGAGGCCCTTTGGGTCTCAGACATCGAGATTCGTGATAGCAAGGTAGTTTACAAGATCGATGCCCCTGGTCGCGGGCGCATTGTCATCTACCTCCCCATAGAAAAGGACGCCAAGAACGAGGACGCCCCCGCGGCGTCCAACAAGGGCTGATAAAGCCCGCTAGAAAATAGCCCGCCTAGAGGCCACCAGCCTCGGCGCAAGGCCTTTCTGGCGGGCTATTTTCTTTGGTCGAAATCATCTTATCCTAATCTATTTCACCTTGACGCATTCGTCGCCCAATAGTTCGGCCAGGCCAGCGCGCAGATTACGCTGAGCATCGACCCGAAACGGCAGACGGATGGCATTGGACTTATCATCGCCCAAAATCATAATGATGTCGTTTTGGCCAGGATTTTGGCTGCACAGTTTCTTGAGCGAGACCAGCAGGTCGCGGTCGCTCGGGTTTTTGACTTTGACATAGACAGTTTCCAGTTTTTCTAGAGGCTTGGCGGTGATTGCCGGTGCCGCTTTGGCGCTGGCTGCAGCCGTAACGGCTGGTGCGCCGCCTCCAGATTTGCGCGGATAGCGTTTATTTTTGAAGGCCGCGCGGCCTTTGGGGGCGGCCATTTTGCGGCCGTGGCTTTGGTATTCGTTGAGTTCTTTGTCGGTAACGATACTAATTTCGTCAGCGATGATTTTGGCTTCGTCGGTCATGTTGCCGTCGCGGTCACGGGCGTTGATTGTGCCGGCCACCTTGATGATAGCATCTTGTTGCAAGTTGTCGCCAAGCTGCTCGTACAGCCTCGGGAAAACGATTAATTCTGCCTCGCTAGTTTTGTCCTCGATACCAACAAACGCCATTTTAGTGCCAGCCTTGGTGACAATAGTGCGTACCGTCGACACCAAGCCGCCGACCGACACTTTCTGCCCGTCGATTTGCGGCGTGCAGGCATGCAGCGGAATGGTCTGCTCCTCGAAAAAGGCATCATAATTATCTAATGGATGCGCGCTAATGTAAAGACCCAGCAGCTCGCGCTCCCACATCAGCTGCTCTTTGTTGGTGTATTTGACCGGCGAAGTCTTCAGCTCGACCGACGGCATCAATTTGTCGCCGCCGAGCGCCGCGAACATATCAACTTGCCCGCTGAGCGCTTCCTTTTGCAGCTTGCTAGCAAAAGCCAAAATCGTATCGAGATTGAATAACAAATCGCTGCGGTCGCCCAGCGCGTCGAAAGCGCCGGCTTTGACCAGCGATTCCCAGGCTTTGCGATTAACCTTGCTGGTACTGACACGTTTGGCAAAATCCTCGACCGACTTGAACGGGCCGTCGGCCTCGCGAGCGCGGATAATCTCTTCGACTGCACCGACGCCGACGCCTTTGACCGCTGCCATGCCGAAACGGACTTGCTTGGCAGCGGGCACCACACCGAACTCAACGTAAGATTGATTAACGTCCGGTGCCAGAACCTCCAGGCCCATATGCTTGCACTCGGTAATTTCAATCGCCAGGCGGTCGATATCGTCATGATCGCTGGTCATTAGCGCCGCCATGAAAGCATCCGGATAGTGCGCCTTCAGATAGGCCGTCCAATAAGCAATCAAGCCGTAACAAGCGGCATGCGACTTATTAAAGCAGTAATTAGCGAATTCCTCCAGCTGCGTCCAGAAAGTTTCTGCCATTTCACGCGTGGCGCCGCCAACTTTGACCGCACCCTCGACGAACTCCGGCTTAACCTTTTTCATTAGGTCGATTTTTTTCTTACCGACGGCTTTACGCAGCGTATCAGCTTGACCGCCGGTAAAGCCGCACCATTCCTTGGAAATTTGCATAAATTGCTCTTGGTAAACCAAAATTCCGTAAGTGTTTTCCAGCGAGTTGCGCATACCCTCGTGCAAGTAGGTAATCGGCTCTTCGCCGTGCTTGCGTCGGATAAAGCTATCGATAAATTGCATCGGCCCCGGGCGGTACAAAGCCACCATAGCGATGATATCCTCGAAATGCGTTGGCTTGAGCGCCCGCAGGTAGCGTTTCATACCCGCCGATTCTAGCTGAAACACGCCGGTGGTGTCGCCGCGCTGAAACAGCTCGTACGTCGGTTTGTCGTCTAGTGGCAAGTGCGCCAGGTCTATTTCTTCTTTATAAACTTTTTTGATAATACGCATGGCATTATTAATAATCGTTAAGTTTGAAAGGCCTAAAAAGTCCATCTTCAGCAGCCCCAATTCCTCAACCTCGCCCATCGGGAACTGCGTGGCCACCACGCCTTTTTGCGCCATTTCTAGCGGAATATAATTAACCAGCGTGTCCGGCGCAATCACCACGCCGCAGGCATGAACGCCGTGGCTGCGAATCGTGCCTTCGAGCTGGATGGCGTAATCCAGCACCTCTTTGGCGGTAGGGTTATTCTCGTACTCCTTACGCAGATCGGCGTCTTCTTTAACGCTAACCGACAGCGGAATGTGCCGGCCCTGGTTCGGCGGCGGCACCAACTTAGCCAAGCGGTCGCTCTCGGCGTACGGCACTTCCAGCACCCTGGCGACATCGCGCACCGCCATGCGGCCGAACATCTTACCAAAGGTAGCGATATTACTAACATGGTCTTCGCCGTACTTTTTAGCGCAATATTCAATCACTTCGTCGCGGCGAGTATCTTGGATATCAACGTCGATATCCGGCATGGAAATACGATCTGGATTGAGGAAACGCTCAAACAGCAGACCATACTTCAGCGGATCAAGGTCGGTAATATTCAGTGCGTAGGCGATAATCGATCCGGCGGCGCTACCCCGGCCCGGGCCAAAAACAATTCCTTTAGATTTACCCCAGTTAATAAAGTCCTGAACAATCAAGAAATAACCCTCATAACCCATATTACCCATCACGCCCAGCTCCATCTCGGCGCGCTGGCGAACTTCGTCAGACAATTGCGGGATGATATCGTCAGGGTCTAATTTCTCGGCTTCCTCTTTCGAAGCGCCATTATAACGCTGCAATAGACCCTGATAAGTCAATCTCAGCAGATACGAGTGCTCGTTCTCGCCTTCAGGCAGCGGATATTTGGGAATAAGAATGCGGCCCAGCTCAATTTCAACATTACAGCGGTCAGCCACCTTTTTAGTGTTACGAATTACCTCAGGATATTCCTCTCCCCAGTGATCAATAATATCGCGCGGGTCGGTCAAGTGCAGCTCAAAGTCTTTCAGACTCATCCGCTTTTCATCGCTCAAGTACGAACCGGTGCCGACACATAGCAGAATTTCGTGTGCGTCTTGGTGATCGTGCGTCAAATAGTGCCCGTCGCAAGTCACCACCATCTCGATGTCCAGCTCCTTCGATAGCTTAATCAAGCCCTCGTTGATTTTCGCCTGGACGTCCCAGTGCGTATTTGACTTCGGGTGGCCGTGATCTTGTAATTCCAGATAGTAGCGGTCGCCCAGGATCGATTTGTACCATTTGGCGATATCGCGGGCGCGATCGTAATCATCTTCTTTGAGAGCCACGCCAATTTCACCGCTAGCACATCCGCTCATCACAATTAGCCCTTCATTCAGCTCCTCTAGCAAGTCGTGATCAATCCGCGGTTTGTAATACATACCCTCCAGATTGGCCTGCGTCGATAGCTTCATCAGATTATGAAAGCCGGTGTTGTTCATCGCTAGCACCGTCAAGTGAAAACGCTGTTTATCCTTGGCCGGATCGCGATCAAAGCGCGAACGCGCCGCCACGTACGTCTCGATACCGAGAATCGGCTTGATGCCAGCCTTTTTGGCAGTTTTATAATAGTCAAGGATGCCGCTCATCGTACCATGGTCGGTTACTGCCGCCGCCTCCATGCCGAACTCCTTAACTTTATCAACCAAATCATTGATTTTAGTCAAGCCGTCTAGCACCGAATGAAAGGTGTGGTTATGCAGGTGCACGAAATCGCTCGGTTGCAGCGCTGGCTGGCCTTGTGCTGAATTACTACCCATATCTTATGCCTATTATAACGCAGACTAGGTTGTTTTTGAAGACGCGGCGCGCCAATCTGCCTGCACTCTTGGCGCAGTAATTTTAAGGAGTAAAGAAGCCGTTTAGCAACGCTAGCGCCGGCTATTCTGCATAACATTAAGTATTTGATCGATAAAGCCAGCCACGCTCGGGACGAGTTGGCCGGTGAGATTAAGCACCCAAACCAACAACACAATCAGCATAGTACCGCCTAAAAGCGACCCGAAACCGAAAAATATACCGCGAAAAAAGTTAATCTTGTAAATCTCGTAGCGATTGCGGTTGAAGTCGTTGAACAGCTCCTCGAGCAGCGCCTGGCGCGAGCCTTTTTCGTTGTCGTCACGCAAACGCTGAGCCACGCGAGTGAAGATATTATTATGCTTTTTAGTCATAGATTTAGTTTGCCACAACTCGCCAGTTTTCACAATAAAAAAAGCGCCCTGATTTACAGCAAAACAGAGCGCCTTGAGTATTTGATTGGCTACAATTATTTGCGCTTACTTGGGCGGTTGAATTCATCCTTGGCGGCGTTAGCAGCACGGACAGTACGGTCGCTATAATCGTCAATGGTTTTGCGGCCTTCTTCGACGGCAGCATTAGCTTTGTTGCGGACATCGCTATAAACCTTCTCGCCCTTGGCCTTGACCTCTTCGGCTTTTTCGCCAGCTTCGTTCTTTAGTTCGTTAGCCTTTTTCTTGAGATCAGCACGGGTTTCTTTGCCTGATTTCGGCGCCGTTAGGACGCCAGCGACTACCCCGGCAACTGCGCCAAAGAGCGCTCCCAAAACAAATTTACGTTTTGACATAATTAGTCCTCCTTATTTTTATGTTTTTTAGTTTTGTACATCATCGATTTGATGATCTTGGCGATTGCTGCCGGCGCCACCATAGCAGCCGCGCTATTAGCGACCGACTCTACCTTGAGGGCAGTGCGTTCGGCTGCGCAAGCCACCCGTTTGATTTGGCGGGAAATCTGGATTAGCTTGATCGTCAAGATAATTGCTAGCAGCAAGAACAACGCCAAAGCTGCCGCCAAAATGATGACAAGTATTTGAGCCCATTCCATCAATATTTGCGCTCCTTTTTGTTTATTTTAATACTGCTTTTGCAGCTATACTTTCATTATGCCACGTTCTGTCAGAAAAAGCTAGTGCTTTTAGCGATTTTCGCCGTTAATTCGCGATTGTAAGAACTGCCGCAGCGCTGGGCCGAGTTTTTGATGTTTCAATCCGAAATCAACCACGGTTTTGATGTATTCCAGTTTATCGCCGGTATCATAATACGTGCCGTTGGTGATTTCTACGCCGTAAAAATCAAATCCATCGTCGATCATTTCTTGCATAATCGGCTGGACGGTGAATTCGCCGCGGCCGTCAAAGTCGTCGCGAGCCCGCTCGAGATAGCCGAAGAACTCGCCCGGTAGCAAATAGCTGCTGACGCTCGCCAAATCGGACGGCGCGTTAGCTTTACCAGGTTTTTCAACGATATTAGTCATTTTAATGACGCCGTCTTTGACTTGCTGGCCGTTGACTACGCCGTAACGATCGAATTCGGCGTCTTCGACAATTTTCTTGCACGACAAGATTGCCCCGTCGAGTTGCTGCGACGCCTCAATCATTTGGCGAAAACGACTCGGTCTAGCCTCGATGAAGTCGTCGGCAAACGTGTAAATCACCGACTCGCCTGGCATAATCAAATGTGAAGCGCAAGTCAGCGGCGTGGCATTGCCGTAAGGTCCTTTCTGGCGGATGTAGACAAAATTAGCCATTTCGGACAAGCGCTGGACGACATCAATTAGCGGCTGCTTTTTGGCGCCGCCAGCGCGCAGGTTAGCCAGCAGCTCTTCGTTTGGCGTATCAAAATGGTCTTCGATCGCCCGCTTGTTAGCACTACCGATGATAATTATATCCTTAATGCCAGCCTCGACCAATTCCTCGACGACATATTGAATAATCGGCTTGTCAATTAGCGGCAACATTTCTTTAGGCATAGCTTTGGTCTGCGGCAAAAACCGGGTACCGAAACCAGCGGCAGCGATGATAGCTTTGGTTGGTTTTTTCATAATTTAACTCCTATTC